>Ga0209011_1000366_pt1 | contig 17742 bp, 18 predicted proteins | sample BlaSpr_A8_OM1_M3_FD_187986 | JGI IMG/M metagenome (GOLD analysis project Ga0209011, IMG submission 187986) | Forest soil microbial communities from Thunder Bay, Ontario, Canada - Black Spruce, Ontario site 2_A8_OM1_M3 (SPAdes) (version 2) | ecosystem: Environmental > Terrestrial > Soil > Boreal... | reverse complement strand
TATCGCAAGATCAATGGGAAATGGCTCATCATCCACGAGCACATTTCCATCCCCGTTGATCTAAACACCGGCAAAGCCGACCCCACTTCCAAACCCTAACTGAGCGCCATCCCGAACACTCCTTTGTAGCGGCGCAGCATGCTGCGCCCGCCCCGTAGGGGCACCACATGTCGTGCCCGCGCGAATCCGCGAGCACTCCCCTGTAGCGCCCACTTTCTGCTTGCCCTGAGTCTCGAAGGGAAGCGGGCTCCATCTTTTGGCGGGCGGACCTTCAGCGTGTCCTGAGGTAACGAAGGGCTCCGACATAAAGTTCGCCCGCATGAATGCGCTTCAATAAAACGAGTTACCGTCTCCTTCGTCTAAGCGGGGGCATGCCAATCCAAAGGAGGAATTTACGATGAAGCGGTCTTCGCTTGCGCTAGTTGCGGTCACTTTCCTTGCCGTCGGCGGAAAGACTCTTTACGGTCAGGGCCAATCGCAGAATCAAGCTCCGCGCCCTGCGTGTTCCCGCGCAGACGAGACGCTGGAGATGTGGAACGACATCGGGAACAAACTCATCGCCATGGCCCAGGATTTTCCCGAAGATACGTACGATTTCAAACTGCAGAAAGACCAGCGCACCTGTGCAGAAAATCTTCTACACGTTGCCGCGGTCGACTTCGATCTGATCCGCTCGGCTTCCGGATCAAACATCGGTCCCGACTTCGGCAATAACAAGCACAACCCGTCGCGAGACGTTTACAAAACGAAAGCCGACGTGGTGAAGCTGATTCAGCAGGCGGTCGCGGATGGAGCAAACCTGATTCAACAGCAGGGCGACGCGGGGTTGGACAAAACGATGAAAATGCCGTGGGGAAACAGCCTAGCCCACAATTCCTACATCTGGCTGTTCGCCATCGAGCACAGCGCCGAGCACTACGGCCAGCTTGTCGTCTACTATCGCGCAAACAACCTGGTGCCGCCGGACTCGCGCCGGTAATACGGTCCTTGAAAATTTCTCAAACCAATTGAGGAGCCTCACTCCAATGAAACCAAATCGAATCTTCTTGCTGTTGGCAGTACTCGTCTTTACCGCGGCCGCTTTGGGACAGCGCACAACGAGCGTCGCAGCCGCAAGCGCGCCTCAGGCGCAACAGTCACCGCAGTCTCCGCCAACTATAGCTTCCACTCTGGACCGCGAGATCAGCACCATCGAAAAGGAAATTGTGGAAGCCGCCGAAGCCATGCCGGAAGATAAATTCAACTTCTCTCCTGAAAACTTGAGCATTCCAGGGAGCGGCTACGTTCACAACGCAGAACATGTTGCAGCCCGCGCAGAACAGCAAATCGCCCCGCCTGTATCTGGCCACATTCGCCGTCGCCCACGCCTTTGATCATTACGGACAGATGGTCGAGTATTTGCGCATGAACGGAATTGTGCCGCCAGCCAGCCGCGTAAAGTCAGACTGATTGGCGGGTGGCCGACAGCATCGACTGCGCTGGAGCAGCACAAGCCCGCATCCTTCCCTTGTAGGGGCGCAGCTTTATCCCGAGTGAATGCGAGGGAACTGCTGCGCCCCATCTCGGCAACACCTGAGCTACATCACCTCTTCTCTGTAGCCACGCAGCATGCTGCGCCCGTCCATTCGAGGTCAGTAAGCTGTGATCCCGGTTCGCCGGGCTCACCACTTCACACAAGCTCCAACACACGCCAGGACAGGTACAGCAAATCCTGTATATCCTTTTCGTGCGCGTTATACCAAGATTGCTCACTATTTGTATACCCTGGCTCGGGCAGCGGTCTCGCGCACATCGCTGTTCGCTTTCTGCCAGCGACCTGTGCCCATTTCGAGCCTCGAGACCAGGGTGGGACGGTGAGAACGTGACCGAATCTACCGTGCCTCAGAAGAGCGATGCCGTCCAGACTTCCATTCCTGAGGGTGCCGTGCCGCTGGAATCGGTTCTCTGCACGGAGGAATTGCATCGTCGCCCTGCGCGTCCGCCCGATCACGAGAAGGAGAACCGCGCTCTAGTGTCCCTGGCCCGTGCGCTGGCCGACTCGCCGCGTACGATTCTTCAGGAACTGGCCGATACAATCCTTGAGGTCTTTGAAGCCGACTCGGCAGGCCTCAGTCTTCTTACGACGCACGATGGCGGAAAGCGGTTCTACTGGCCGGCCATCGCCGGCATATGGAAACCGTACATCGGCGGCGGCACACCGCGCGATTTCGGCCCCTGCGGCGACGTGCTGGATCGCAACATCCCGCTGTTGTTCCGTCACTTTGAACGGCGCTATCCCTATTTCGAACCGGTCAAGCCTCCGGTCGAAGAGTGCCTACTGGTTCCTTTTTATGTCGAAGGCAAAGCCGTTGGCACGATTTGGGCAATCTCCCACGATGAGCACCGCAAGTTCGACGCGGAGGATGAGCGGCTTCTGAGCTCCCTCGGCACATTCGCCTCCTCCGCCTACCAAATTCACACATCCATCGACGCCCTCAAATTAGAAATGACCGAGCGCCTCAGTGCCGAAGCAGCGCTGCGCCAGCGTACCGCCCAATTCGAGATACTCCTCAACGAGGCTCCGCTCGGCGTCCATCTCGTCGATGCAGATTTTAGGCTTCGCCACGCCAACCCCACCGCTATGTCTGCCTTCGGCAATGTTTCAGACTTGATCGGCAGGGACTTTGGCGAAGTGATTCACACCCTGTTCCCAATGTCCCAAGCGAACGAAATCGTGGAACGATTCCGCCACACTCTCGAAACTGGAGAACAGTACTTCGCGCTTGAATGGGTCGGCCAGCGCCTTGACCGAGCGGCACGCGAGTTCTATGAGTGGCAAATAAGTCGCATCCCTCTTCCCGATGGTCGCTACGGTGTGGTCTGCTATTTCCGCGATATTTCCTCGCAGGTAAGCGCTCGGGAGATTCTTCGTGCTAACCAGGATCAACTCCGCGCTTTGACGGATACGCTGGAAGCGCAGGTTCAAGTGAGAACGGAGGAACTTGAGAAGCAGTCCGAACTCCTTCGAGAACTGTCGCAGAGCTTGATGCAAGCACAGGACGACGAAAGGCGGCGCATCGCGCGCGAACTGCACGACAGCGTGGGACAAATCTTGTCGGCGCTCGGCATGAACCTTGGGACCGTCGCTCAGCACGCAAGACAAAGCGCTCCGCAGCTCGTTAGCATCACCGGCGAGGGGCAGCACTTGGTGCAGCAACTAGACCAAGAAATACGCACGATGTCCTACTTGTTGCATCCCCCGCTGTTGGACGACAGCGGGCTTGCCCAGGCACTTCGTTGGTACATACGAGGCCTGAATGAACGCAGCGGTCTGGATACCGCTTTGAGCATTCCCGAAGGTTTCGGAAGACTCTCTCGCGAGACGGAGTTGGCAATGTTTCGCGTCGTTCAGGAATGCCTGACCAACGTTCATCGCCACTCCGAGAGCACCAAAGCGACAGTTCGCATCGCCCGTGACGACAAGCGCGTCTACCTTCAGGTTCAAGATGAAGGTAAAGGAATGCCACCGGAAAAACTCCGTGAGATCCAATCGCACGGTTCAGGCGTGGGAATCCGCGGGATGCGTGAGCGTGTCCGTCCGCTAAAAGGCCATTTGGAGATTGTGTCGGATAGCCGCGGCACCAAGGTCTCCGTTACATTCCCCGCCGCGCACGATTCTTCAAAACGGAAGACCGGCATCTCAAAAACTCAGTCCGCTGAATAGATGCTCGCCGGAACTCGCTGAAAAGTCGATGAACGACGGGCCAGCCCGCCGCGCCTTAACCGGCGGTCGTCGGGATACTCTAAGTCGCCCTCGCGGATCGCCAGCACTTCCATATTCGCCGCAACCTTCCGTGTGCGGATACACGAGGTGGCCGATAGGATGATTTAAAATTGAAAGGGTTTTCGGTGTCGTGCTTCTACCGGTATGCGCTTGGTCCTCGCCTGTGCCATAGCTATAGCGGCGTTTCTCGGAAGGCAAGCCTTGTCGAATGGTCCGCGACCGGCACGCGCCTATAGGTGGTCAGTTCGTATCTGTTGGGCCTCTATGGTTCAACTTAAGAGAAAGCCTGTTTCCCGTGTTTTGGCAATAGATTTGATACTCGCCGGGCCAAAGCGCCGCAAGTTCGTAGACGCGAACCTTGGCAGCATCGAGAGTGGATGCGGCTTGAACCCACTGAGGTTCGCCGTCGTCTCCGACCTTGAAGATGTCAAACGGGGAAAACATGCTGCTTGGCGATTTTCTATCACAAACGGCACCGGCGTGCAGTAAAGATTTGACCGAGTTGGCGCAAATGCTGGCCCTAGCAAAAGCGAAAAATTCCCGCAGCATCTTAAACCTTCGCAGTTTGGCTTGAAAGATATGACGGTTCTCCATCACACGAACCGGGTATGGTACTCCCGATTGGAGTCTTAACTTTCCACGCTTCTACCCAATGTCGCACCGCAGTGACACCGATGACATCTCCTGTCCATCCGCAGTGGCAATGAGGATTGAACCAGTGCGCGTCAGCATCCTCTAAACTCTTCTTCGTGCTTGCGCACGCCGACGCAAGCGGTCTCCCGCATCCTGGGCAAGCAAATAAGAGCACGTGAGCAAATTGTTCGGCTATGCCTAACAAGTAGCCCCTTCAGCCCTATGCCGCCTCAGCAGTCTGACGGCTTTCAGCATCCGAACCATGCTGTTTCACCATTTTGTTGTAAACGCCCATCAACAAAAAAGGAGCCGCCCATTGTCCCACGAACAACGCGCCCTGGTGCTTACCTGCTATTTTCAAGATCGCTGCAACCGCCATTGAGCCCAGTGCTGCGCCCAGATAAGCTGAGGACGGAATCTGCGATGTCCGGGATTCAATCATCCCAGTCACATTGTCCTCGCGTGCCCCCGCTACCTTGCTTTCGTCATTCATTTTATGTTCCCCTGATTTGTAAAGTTATTCTCGAAGGTTGACTCTGACGCAGAAAGGGGCACAGGTCGATAGGCGCATTGCCCCATTGGATTCTCGAAAATGCTGTAGCTAAACCGCAGAAGAGAACATTTGGTGGCACCGATTAATTGTCGGCGTAGGATATCCAACGCCCTCACTTGACTCTGTATTTTGGATTCGGTTCGTCTTTGCGCTGAGCCGTTACGAAAAGGGCGATACCGACCCCAAGCGACCCCGCGCCAATGATTCCTGGCAGTGAACTCGTTACGTGCTGCTCCTTCGGTACTGCTTGTGCAGAAACTTCTTTTTTAGGCCCTGCTGCATACCTCACAAACTGAAGCAGGCACAAAACAATTCCGAGAACTATGAGGCCGACCCCGTAGATTCGACCGAATTGCATTCTTAACGGCCTCTGACAATCCGGGCGGAAGCGGAGCGCAATCTCAGAATTGACGCCCCGCCTTCGCGCAGAACTTTAAACCGACCCGACTTTTACGCCGCGAGACTCAAATCTCTGAGTTGATTCACTCTTGCGAGGGCGAAGCCCGGCCAGCCCAGCAAGACCCAAGAGTCCAATCCAGCTCCAATTATGGCGCGGCTCATCGTAGCGTGTTGCGGTGTTATCCCTGCTTTGTGGTTCTGTGCCTTGCGCGGACGCCAAACAGCTTGAACTTAAAACCAAGGCAGATACTACCAAAAACTTTTTCATAAAAACGTCCCTCCTCGACCACCTTGAGGCTTCGGGTCCCCCACGCGCCATACCAGAAAGCCGGGGGATTGGATTTGATGCGCGGTAGACACGTGTACGCATCGGGCACCAATGTAGGGAGAAGCACGCAGAGTTCGCAAGCCATTCAATCCACAGTCCTTAATTTCTCACTTGACAAATAGTAACGGATGCGGTAATCTCTGACCCAAGGTTCTGCTGACAGTGTCCCCGTTTCATCCCTTCCTTCTTCCGCAACCCCGTGTGTTTTCTTGTAACCTCCTCCCGTCATCTGCATCACGTGGCGCCAATATCTCTCCGATTCTCAGTACGTTGCGCATACTTCCTGTCGCCACGGGGGTGTACCGATTTACCCTGCTTGCCCTGAGCCTCGAAGGGAGCGACCATCGGGAGTCGAAGGATCTCAGTTGCTCACTAACTCCTTTAGATTCAGCACTTCCATGGAACCTCGCATTTTGCACTATTTTGGTGCAAATAAGTCCTTTAGAATCCGCACTTACAGACACCCCTCTTGTAACTCCTTTAGATTCCGCACTTACAAAAACACCGGGGGGGTGGGGGGTCGTCTGCAGCTTCTCTCGTTTACCCAGAGTGTTCTTTCCGAAGCCTTACGGGAGGGGTGCTCTGAAACTGTCAACTGACAACTGTTTACCCAGAGACGGATTTGCGAAGGGTCGAAAACTTCTCCATTCGCCAGCCGGATGGCCCAGTGCGCGGCGCTGGCCCTCGAAGAAGCTCCGGCAGGCGATCCGGGCAAGCGCGGCGGTGCTTGCCCTCGTCCTCAATGGACGCTTGGCGTCCACCGAGGCCGGTGCTTCCTCTCTCCAGCGACGCACACCGAGCCACCCGCAGGGGTTTTGGCTGGCCTCCAGGTAGCAGCGATGCCTACTCGGAACTCTTGCAGCTTGCACGCTCCAGCCCCGCGCTTGCTGCTCAACTTATCCGTGCGCTTGCCGCGCAACTCTATGGCCGGCGCCCCGACCGTTTCTGCGCAGCAACCACCGGCGTCCCTTCCTCCGGGTCCTCCGCGGACGCGCTGCTGCCCACGCTCGAAAACGCCGACCGCAGCACGTCATTCGCAAAGAAATTCTTCCCGTCGATCGGCACCATCATGATCTGCAACTTGTCCGACAGCCGCTCGGCGATGATTTTCTGGATCAGCATCGGATTCTGCTTCAGCACCGCCGCCTCAAATTTCATGCGCTCCGCATCCGCCGCGGCCGTAACGCGAATGCGATTCGCCTCCGCATCCGAAAGATTCTTCTGCCGCTCCAGTTCCGCTTTGCTGTCGATGACTTTCGCCTGCGCCGCCGCTTCCGCGTTCTGCAGCGTGGCTTCCTTGCGCGCTTGCGCTTCCAGCTTGCTCTGCTCGATCTGCTTCTGCTTAAGCGGCAGCGTGTACTGCATGGAATCCGATTCCGCTTTGGCCTGTAGCACGCGAACTTGCGCTTGCGCCTCCGCCTGCTTCACGTCGCGAGACTTCTGCGCCTCCGCTTCCAGTTCCGCGATTTTCACCTGCTTCTGCTTGATTTCCGTCTCCGTGCCTAACCGCTCGTTTTCCTGCTCTTTCAACAGCAATCCTTCCAGTCCCTGCGCGTACTCTTCCGGCAGCTTCAAATCCCGCAGCAGCACTTCGCGCACAATAATTCCATCGCTCGCCAGCCGCGAAGTGATCGCATTCGACGCGCCCAGCCGCAACTCCTCGCGCTTGGTCGCAAATATTTCGCGCGTGATGTAATTCGGCGCCAGTTGCCGGTAAATTGTCGCCACCGTCGGCGCCACAACTTCATCGCCGACCGCGCGCGGCAAATTCGCATGAATGTAACTCAGCCGCTGCGGATCCAACCGGTAACGAACGCTAACCGCAAGTCCAATATTCAGTCCTTCGCGCGCCTGCACCGTCAGCACTTCCGGCGCCGCACCCGCCGCCGCGCCAGCGCTCGCTGAAGTCGCCGCGGCGGAACCACCGACATACGCAGCAGCGTTGCTCGCCGCGGTCGTGTAAACCTGCTCGCGCGTGTCATACAACTCCACGCTATCGACCAGCGGCGTGATGAGATGCACGCCCGGATACAACGTGCCCGGCCGGGCTCCCCAGATTTGGCTGACGCGCACTCCCGCGAATCCGTCTGGCACCACCGCAATGCTGTACGCCACCAAAAGCGGCAGCACGCCCGCCGCCGCAAGCCGCTGGGCAAGTCCCCAGCGGAGTGGCCGTAAAGGGCGGCCAACCTCCGCGCCCTGTTCTTCCGGGACTAGTTCGCCGGCGGTTTCGTCCCGGCGGCGACCCAGGAGCCGGCGCAGTTGCGAGGAAAGATAAATGTCATAAACCACCAGTGCGCCCGAACTGCCGAAGAGGCCGATACCCAGAATGACCAGCAAATATTTCAGGGCCAGCATTTACTTGCTCCCTTCTTTGTTCGAAGCGCTCGTGTGCGCGATCGTGCGTTGCCGGGGCGCCGTGATGGAGGCGGCGGATGGTCGCATCATCTCCACGGTGGCGCGGAGAAGCAGCCAATACACTGCGACGGCGGCGGCGCCCGCAATCAGCGTTGCCAGAACCAACATCGCCAAATTGACCAGAATCCACATGAATGCATTCCTCCTGTGATTGAGCTGCAAATGGGGTATGGCACGGTACACGCCATTCGAAACAAACTGAAAAAGAAGGGGTTAAGCGGCGGGCGGGGCGGATGCTGCGTGGGGCGGGGAACACGGCGTGGGTGGGCGGACGCAGAAACACGAACGCAGTAAAATGACGCGTCCGTTTGGTGCCGCCGCGAATCAGAGGTAGTGTATTAGTCCGAGATTGTCGCAGCCCAATCAGTTTACGCGAGAGGCGAAATGAAGAATGCCGATTAGCCCAGGACTTCGCATCGGACGCATCCTCGGGATACCCATCTACGTACACGCGAGTTGGATGATCATTTTTGTGCTGATCACCATGTCGCTGGCCATGCAGTTCACGCAGCAGCATCCGCAGTGGACAACGGTGCAGCACTGGGCCGTGGGCATCGCAACGAGCCTTCTGTTTTTTGCTTCTGTTCTTTTCCACGAGTTGGCGCACAGCATGGTGGCGCGCATTTACAAGATTCGCGTGATCTCGATCACTTTGTTCGTGTTTGGCGGGGTGGCGCGGATTGCACGCGAACCGGCGAAAGCCATTCAAGAATTCAACATCGCGATTGCCGGACCGCTTGCCAGCTTTTTTTTGGCCCTGGTTTTTTACAGCTTGACGCAGTTTTTCCCATACGCGCAAATGACCGGCGCGCTTGCCGTGTGGTTGGCGCAAACCAATGCGGCGCTGGCGCTTTTTAATTTGTTGCCAGGTTTTCCGTTGGACGGAGGCCGAATTTTCCGCGCCATCGTGTGGGGAGTGACAAAAGATTTCGCGCGCGCGACAAGGGTCGCCGGCATGAGCGGAAAAGTTGTGGCTTACGGGATGATAGTTTTCGGCGCCTGGTACGCGATGAAAGGGCAATGGACTTCAGGGCTCTGGCTCGCGTTCATTGGCTGGTTTCTGCTGAATGCGGCGCAGGAGAGCGTTGCGCAAGTGGCGATTCGCGAGGCGCTGAGCGGGCTGCACGCTGCTGATGTGATGAGCCACGAAGTCCCTACTGTTCCACGCAACATGTCGCTGGAGGAGTACGGTCAGGAAGTGGCGCGCACGGGACGGCGTTGTCATCTGGTGACCACAGACGACCGGCTTGTGGGCATGATCAATGTGCATGCGCTGAATTCCGTTCCGCGCAATGAGTGGGGCAACATGTCCGTGCAAAGCGTGATGATTCCGCGCGAGAAAATTTTGTGGGCCAGGCCGGAAGAGCCGCTGCTGGGTCTGCTTGAGCGGCTGGTTTCCGCGGACGTAAATCAGATGCCTGTGGTGAGCGACACCGAGAATGATGGGGCGCACATCATCGGGATGATCACGCGCGATTCCATCCTGCGTGTGATGCAGGCGCGCAGCGAAGTTGGTTCGCTGACTCCGACGCGCTAAGCGCAACCCGCCTCGGAAGAGATCAAGCGCGGCGTTATGGGTTAATTTTCGCGCGACGCGCGAAACCGGAATCCGCCGCTACGGTGATCCAGGGTGACGCCGGCGAAGCCCGCGATGGTCAATCGCGCGGCAAGCGAAGCCGGTTGTACTGGCACAAACGTGCTATTGGTATGAATGACGCGGTGGAACCATCCGTCTGGGATTTCAAACGCAAAAAAGTGGCCGCCTGGTTGCAGGACGCGGTGAACTTCCGCGAAGGTGCGATCCTGCAGTTCGCACGAGCGCAAATGATGCAAGACAAGAACAGCAACCGCCGAGGAGAAGATGCGGTCGGCAAAGGGCAGCGCAGCCGCGTCGCCCTGCACGACGCCGGCGCCTTTTCCGTTCTTCTGCGCCAGGCGCGCAGCAGATTCATGGTCATATTCGAGACTGATGACATGAGGGACGCGTTTTCGCAATTCGGCAGTGGCAGCGCCCGGACCAGACCCAATTTCCAGAAGGTGATTGCCCAGATCCGCTTGCCCTAAGAGCCAGGGCAGCAATCGCTCGCGGGTCATCCAGCGCCAGAATGACGTAGAGCAATACCAATTTTCAAGCAAGTTCATTCGGTCTCGCCGCCGATGGGCAGCGACCTAATCTGAACCTTTTTTGGCTCGATGACCACAATCGATCCACGCCTCAGCGCGTCTCGTATTTCCCCGTTGCAGAGTAGCGAATAACAATTCAAATTCAGTTGAGGGATTGCCTGAGGTCCGTCGAAAAAGCACCACGGAACGTCGCGACCATCCAGTTTCCGCGAGGAGCGTGCCGAAGTCGGCGTCTGCCAACACCAAGATTCGGTGTTCGACCGCGGCTCTTTTGAAAATTATTTCATCCACTGCAGATTGCAGACCATAGTCTCGAACATGCACGCAATCATATCCGGCTTGGCCGAGGTGGCTGGAAACACTCGGCGAAATTGCGTTGTCGATCAAAAATTTCAAGACAGCTCAGATACTGGCAATTCCCGTTCGCGGACTGCGCTAGCTGCGTACCGTAAGGCTTCGCGAATGTCCTCTTCTTCGAGGTCCGCGTAGTCGGCCAAAATCTGCTGGTGGCTCATTCCTTCGGCAACCATGCTGACGACGCGAGCGACGGGAATGCGCAGGCCGCGGATGCAAGGCAAGCCCCCCATTTGTTGAGGATTTACTGTTATTCGAGGAAATGCCTTCATGGCATTTAGTATAACCCGAACTCCAGTGCCGTTCAGCGGTTGACTGCGGCCATCATGGATTCGGGGTAGCGGTTGCCGGCGGCTGCGCCGTGGGGGGCGACTTCGTCGATGCGGCGCAAGTCTTGTGGCGTCAGTTTTACGTTCAAGGCGCCGACGTTTTCTTCCAGGTATTTGCGGCGTTTCGTGCCGGGAATCGGAATGATGTCTTCGCCTTGCGCGAGCAGCCAGGCCAGGGCTAACTGACTTGGCGTGCACTTCTTTTCTTTGGCGATTTCTTCGACGCGCCGTACCAACTCCAAGTTCTTCTGAAAGTTTTCGCCCTGGAATCGAGGGGACATTCGCCGGTAGTCGTCGGGAGCGAAATCTTCGAATCGCTTGATCTGTCCGGTGAGGAAGCCGCGGCCTAGCGGGGAGTAAGCGACGAAGGCAACGCCAATTTCCCGGGTTGTGGGTAGAATTTCGTCTTCGGGGTCGCGCGTCCATAGCGAATACTCGGTCTGCAACGCGGCGACGGAGTGCACTTTGTGTGCGCGGCGAATGGTTTGCGCGGAAGCCTCGGATAACCCGAGGTGCCGCACCTTGCCGGCGCGCACGAGCTCCGCCATGGCGCCGACTGTCTCTTCGATCGGGACATTGGGATCGACGCGGTGTTGGTAGTAGAGGTCGATCACATCGACGCCGAGGCGCTTCAGGCTGGCATCGCAAGCGGAACGCACATACGGGGCGCTTCCATTGACGCCGCGCACGTTCGGATCGGTCTTGCTGCGAATGATGCCGAATTTTGTGGCGAGAAAGACTTTGTCGCGAAGGCCACGAATCGCCTGGCCAACCAGAATCTCGTTGTCGCCGTGCCCGTAAATGTCCGCTGTATCGAGGAAGGTTATGCCCAGTTCAATGGCGCGATGAATTGTAGCGATCGATTCCGCATCGTCTCGCGCTCCGTAAAACTCGGACATGCCCATGCAGCCGAGACCGAGCGCGGATACCTCCGGGCCATTTCTTCCCAAGCGTCTTTTTTCCATGACTTGCTCCTTTATGGTGTGTAGTGGTTCGATGAGTTCGCGTGGGGATCGGATACTTCCGGAGTGAACTGCTCACCACGTCGCTTAAATTGACTTGACTGCGGTACGCAAACTAAGATGGCCGCCACATGGCTGATCCTCAGTCTCTTATCGGCCAAAACACCTCTCACTACCGCATCCTCGAAAAATTAGGCGGGGGTGGAATGGGTGTGGTGTATAAGGCAGAAGACCTGCGCCTTCACCGGTTTGTTGCGCTGAAGTTTTTGCCGGATGAGGTCGCCAAAGACCCGCAGGCACTGGCTCGTTTTCAGCGCGAAGCGCAAGCTGCATCCGCTCTGAATCATCCAAACATCTGTACCATCCACGACATTGGCGAGGAATCCGACAAAGCTTTCATCGCCATGGAGTATCTAGAGGGCAAGACTCTAAAGCACACAATCGCTTATCGGCCCATGGAGCTGGAGATATTACTGGATGTGGCGATTGGAGTGGCCGACGGGCTCAACGCTGCGCACTCTAAAGGCATCGTCCATCGAGACATCAAGCCAGCGAACATTTTCCTTACCGAAGGTGGGCACGCCAAGATCTTGGACTTTGGCTTGGCGAAAGTGAGCCCACATAGAAGCAAGACGGGCAGCGCGGAAACTCTGGCCACGCTGGGCGTGGATGCAGAACAACTGACCAGCCCCGGCACTATGTTGGGTACCGTCGCGTATATGTCTCCCGAACAGGTCAGGGGGAAGGAGCTCGATGCTCGCTCCGATCTATTCTCATTCGGTGCGGTCTTGTACGAGATGGCAACAGGGCAGCTACCGTTCCGCGGAGAGAGTTCGGGAGTCATTTTAAGTGCGATTCTGGAACGCCCGCCTGTGCTTCCGGCGCGGCTGAATCGCGAACTGCCTCCCCGGCTCGAAGACATTATCAGCAAGGCCCTGGAGAAAGACCGAAACCTGCGTTACCAAAGCGCGGCGGAGATGAGAGCCGACCTGCAACGGCTGAAGCGCGATACGGGCTCGGGACAGTCCGCTGCCAGAATATCCGCGGAGCGTGCTGACACATATTCATCGAACGCGAAAGACAGCCCTTCGCATGCATCGGTCGCCGCCAAGCCCGCGAGGCTTGGATGGAAAGGGTGGGCAGTCGCTGTCGGCGGCTTCGGTCTTGTCGTCATCGCGTCGCTCATCTATTTTCAATCTCGACCCCTCCCGCCACCCAGAGTATCGGGCTACGCTGCCCTCACTCACGACGGGAATTTTAAACAGCTCGCTGGAACGGACGGAGCACGGCTTTACTTTAACGAATTCGCTCGAGCCTCGGGCATCGCGCAGGTGTCAAGCTCCGGTGGCGAGGTGGCGCGCGTCCCGATTCCCGCCCAGGGTATGATCCTGCTTGCCGTTTCTCCCGACGGGGGAACACTGTTAGTCGCCGATGCGCTGGGCCCGCCGTTTTTCAATGGACCACTTTGGCAACTGCCCGTGCTCGGCGGGTCAGCTCGCAGAATGGGAGCGGCGGTGGGACGGGCCGCTGCGTGGTCTCCTGACGGCCAAATGATTGTTTACGCCGACGGATACGACTTAATTCTGGCCAAGAGAGATGGCGCTGAACCCCACAAGCTTGTCTCTTTGCCCGATCAAGGTTTTGAGCTCGCTTGGTCGCCGGACGGCACGGTGATTCGATTCAGAGCCGGGGATCGAAATTCTACTCCGTTCTCGCTTTGGGAGGTTTCGATCAACGGGACGAACCTGCATCCCGTGTTGCCCGCTTGGCGCACTCCTCCCCGCGAATGTTGCGGCAAATGGACTGCCGACGGGAAATATTTTGTTTTCGAGTCCGACGGCAATATCTGGGCCCGCGAGGAAAAGAAGAATTGGTTTGGAAAAGCCAATGGCCAACCCTTCCAGTTGACTTCCGGGCCGATGTCTTTCTCCTGGCCTCTTCCCAGCAGGGATGGCAAGACGCTGTTCGCTGTGGGGGCACTCCCACGTGGGGAACTGGCTCGCTATGATGCGAAGTCCGCCCAATTCGCTTCATTTCTTTCCGGAATTTCGGCGGATAGCGTCAGCTTTTCCAGGGATGGGCAATGGGTGGCCTATGTCAGCTTCCCGGATGGAACACTGTGGAGAAGCAAATTAGACGGCAGCCAGCGAATCCAGCTAAGTTACTCGCCTATCTATGCCTTTCTGCCTAGCTGGTCACCTGCTGGACAGGAAATCGTCTTCAATGCTTTTTCGCGCGGCCAGAAGGCGAAAGTGTACACGGTTTCAACCGATGGTGGAACGCCGCGCGAACTGATCCCTGACGACCCCCAGGAACAGTATGATCCGACCTGGTCGCCTGACGGAACAAGAATTGTCTTCGGCGGCGCTGCAGGGAATCGCAGCGCCAGCATCCGGATCCTGGACGTTAAGACCAATCGAATTTCGACCGTGCCCGGCTCAAACGGTCTTTACTCGCCACGTTGGTCGCCTGACGGACGCTATGTCGTTGCCATGCCTTTCGATTCACGTAGCCTTATGCTTTTTGATTTCGCTGCCCAACGGTGGGACGAGATCGCGAAAATAACAGCGGGTTTCCCCAATTGGTCGAAAACCGGAGAGTATGTGTACTTCTTGCACGAGCAGAGTCAGCCGCCCGTGATGCGAGTGCGCATTCGCGACCGACAGCTTGAGCGGGTGGCAGATCTGAAAAACTTCCGGCAGGCGGGCTATTACAGTGTCTGGCTAGGGTTGGCTCCCGACGATTCACCTCTTCTGCTTCGCGACACGGGCACCCAGGAAATTTACGCTCTAGACTGGCAGGCTCCGTAACTCACACTCGCCGCTTCGCCGCTCCTTCCGGCCTTTGTGTGCCGCATGAACTCCTCCATGGGACGCCGACCGTGGCATCACATCCTGTCCGAGCACGCGAAATTCAGTTGTGCCCTGAGAATCTGTGCGCAAACGCCGTGCAGCCGGCTCCCGCAAGCACGGTTTCACTTGTTCCAGACTGAAATTTGCACTATATCAATTTGCAAAGGAGGCCAAATTCCATGTCGAATCCTCCCTATCGGGCTTTGCGAATCATATTAGGTATTGCTTTGGTGTTCACCGCAGCGGCAGGGCTGCTGCTTGTCTTGGCCGGCAAGCCGCTCGTCATGCGCTTGCTTCTCTACCCTCCTGAGACTGAAGTGTCCACGTTATTGCTGTTCACGATGAGGGAATTGGGCGGACTAGCTGTCATGCTGAGTGTCTTGTTCTTTTTTGCAGCGCGTGACCCGGTTCGCAACATCGCTATCGTGAATGGGCTCATCGTGGGCCTTTGCGTCCTCGCCGTCACACCCTTGCTGTCGCTCTACACGCTGGACATTCGTCGACTCTATCCCGGCTACCTGATCTGGGGTCGGTCGCTAGTCCGGTTGGTACTGGCCGCGGTGCTCTATTTCCTGCGACCGCGAGAGACCCTCGGAGGACAATCCTAGAAGAAGGTGAGGGATTGAGGTTTTGCCTTGATCGTCACGGGGAATTCCGATTCTTCTGGGTAGAACTGCCTTCGAATCCGACTGGGCAACGGGTCGCGTGCCAGTGGGACATATAGTCGGGTAGTCGAAAACTGACCCTCTACTGGAAGGTAGTCAGGGCCGACGTTGAGAGTCGAACGCTCTTCTCCTGGTATTCGCCTTGCAGAGCGGTATTGTATCGTATTCTGCCGGCTAGGCTTATTGGAGCAAACCCTTTGCTTGTAACCGGTTAGGCCTTGGAGGCATCTAAGGAAATACTAACAAAACATTCACGATATATACGCATAGCACCCATTAAAATTATTCGTAGGGTGCCCGGCCCAAAAGACGTTAAGGTGTACTTGTACGCTAAGAAAGAGGAGTACTAGAACATGGTTAAGCAGTTTCTTCTGGCCAGTGATTTCGACCAGACGCTCAGCTTTAACGACTCCGGAGTCGTTCTGAGCGAACTCATCGGCTTTCACGGCTTCCACGACAAGGTCGCCGGACTGTCGCAAATGAACCTCGTGCAGCAGGGCGCGGAGCTCAGCTACCTGATCTTGCACGATCCGGAGTTCCGCCGCGTGCGCCGCGATAACCTGATCGAGACCGGCAAGCGCATTCGCTTGAAGCACGACGTCGCGCTGTTTGCGCGGGCACTCGACAACCTTGCTGACGATTACAAGTTTTCGTTTTACGTCATCTCCGCCTCGCCGCAGGAAATTATCCAGTCGGCGCTGGAAGGCATTGTGCCAGCGGATCACATAATCGGGACGCGTTTCCGCTACAACGATGCGACCGGCGAAGTGGAGTCCATCATTCGGGCTTCCGCGGGATGGGGCAAAATCACCGTGCTGGAAGAGATCCGCTCGACGCTGGGGATCAGCCACGATCACATCATTTACATGGGCGACGGCAGCTCCGATTTGCCAGTGATGATGCATGTGAACCAGCACGACGGACTGACCATAGCGGTGTCTGAAGCGAAATACATCACGAAGGTCGCGCGGCGCACAGTGCTCAGCGACAACGCGATGAGCGTGCTCGTACCCGTGCTGGAGGAAGTGCTGCGGTGGGATTCGGTTCGCATCCGCCGCATGTTTGCCAGTTACGGGCTAACGCTGCGCGAGTGGGACAAGACGCGCACGGACATGCTGACGATCCAGGACTCCGCGTTGCCCGTTCCCGTAGCCGCGGCCAGCCAGTCACACTAAATCACCGTAAACATAGCTAGCGATTGCCGGGTGCCGCCTTTTTGCGGATGGCACCCGGCAATTTTCAACTGTCGGCTACCCGCTCTTTTCTGTACTCTGAGAATGTCCAGCCAAAAGGCAGGCGGGTATTTTATGAGAGCATCCCCTCGCGCATTCCTTGCAATGATTCTTCTAATGTCGAACTGGCACGGGCTGGAGTTCGCGGAGGCAAGCGCTGCCGCGAAAGGGCCGCAAACGCCGACGTCACCGCCGAAGCCTACGGTGTACGTTTCCGATTTCGAGATCGACGTGCTGCCATCGCCGCAGTCTGGCGCGCCGAAGCCGGAAGACGATCCCAGGAAACAGGCCAGCCGGCTTGTGGAGCTGATGTCGACGAAGCTGGTTGCTGCTTTGCAGAAGGCCGGCTACACCGCGGTGCGCATGCACGCGGGCGACGCACGCCCGGATAGCGGCGTCCAGATTCGCGGGTTGTTCGCGGAAGTGGACAACGAAAATCACTGGCGCCGCGCGGTCATCCGGACCGCTACGGACTCCGGCAAAATGGAAGCTCTAGTCGCGGTGGCGAACCTGGCAAAACCGGAGCAGGCGCTGTACGAGATCGCGCATTTGCCCGGGAACGAACCAAAGCCCGGCGCGGTGATCACACTAAGTCCGTACGTTCCGCTGACGAAATTCGATCTGAGCAAGGATGCGAACGAAGATGTGTTCCAGAAAATAGCGCCGCGGATCGTCAACGATTTAACCGACTTGCTTAACGCCAACCCCTTGGCGATACCTCAATAGGTTCTGGCGGCCGTCGTGGGGGGGAAATAAGGACCATTAGCGGAAGCGGGCGGTGAGGCCGCCATCGGCGATCATGGTATGGCCGGTGACGTAGGATGCGGCGTCGGAACATAGCCAGGCGATCACCTCGCCGGCTTCCTTGGGATCGCCGATTCTTCCCAGCGCGATCATGGCCTTGAAGCTTTCTTCGGCTTTCTTGCGCGCGTCGGGATTTCCGCCGGTGGAACGGTTGATGGCGTTGTTGAGCATGGGTGTGTCGAACGCACCGGCGGCCAGCGCGTTGATGCGAATGCCGCGGGTGCCGTTCGATAAGAGCGAAGGCGTTGTCAAGGCACAAAACTCCCGAGCAGTGTTTTGTCCACCGCGTGATTGCCAGAGTGGTGGAGGACCGAAGCTCTGAAACT
>Ga0209011_1000363_pt1 | contig 17784 bp, 18 predicted proteins | sample BlaSpr_A8_OM1_M3_FD_187986 | JGI IMG/M metagenome (GOLD analysis project Ga0209011, IMG submission 187986) | Forest soil microbial communities from Thunder Bay, Ontario, Canada - Black Spruce, Ontario site 2_A8_OM1_M3 (SPAdes) (version 2) | ecosystem: Environmental > Terrestrial > Soil > Boreal... | reverse complement strand
CACGAGCCACTGCAACCAGCGACTGTCGGATCGAGGCCGCATGCCGAACTCCATCGAGTAGATCGGCTTTCCTTCGTCGGAGCTAACGCTGGCGTGGCGCTTGAATTCGCCGGCCGGCACCACGAGGCACGTCGGTCCGATGCCACCATCGACGAGCAGGCCGGCCACGATCACCACGTTGTCGTCGGCGATGCTGTCCGCCAACACCACCAGGTGCACCTCGCCGTCCACCAGCCTGGTGCGCATCTTTGCCTGCACCAGCACGTACTGGTCGTCCGTGCGCCTGTGCACCAGCGCGTCGACGCCCCGATCGGTCAGAGGCAGAAAGACGTGGAGCGAGCCTCGCGACTGCTCGGTGAGCGCGGCCCACATGCGAAACTCGAATACCTGGCATGAGGCGCTGGTCTCGCCGCTGGTCCACGGCCTTTCCACGACCGCCACCATATGCGAAAAGGGGGCCCTGCACGAGACTTTCCCGCGCAGAGCCGGGGTAGGGAAGAAGTCAGCTTGGGGGTAGGTCTCCCATCAAACCGCACCGGCAACCGTTTGTCGCCGTACAAGTGAGGTATAGAAAAATAGCCAAGCCCCACGCGACGTCCGCGCAGGGCTTGGGGAAGGGAGGGAGAGTCGGCCCTAGGCGATTGGCGGCTGCTTTCCCAGGTCCACGCGGCCACCCTCGGAAACCTGGGAACCAAGCGCCGCCGAGGCGCACGATACGACCCTCCACCCGCTCATCAGACTCCCCCTCAAACGCAGCGCAAGCTCGTCGTCGGCCTTAATGAAATCGCCTTTAGGGTAGTCCCGCATCGTACAAATGAGGTATCCGATCGGCGGTACCCAACCCATAAACATCTCTTCACTGGCCTTTCGCCCAGCCGGGCCTATATTCGTGGCGCGGCGTCGGTGCCGTTTGCTCACAGGGCTCATTGGAGGGAAACCGGATGTCTCGATCGTTGCGACGCCTCCTCACGTTCGCGATCGGTTCGCTCACGGTCATCGCGGCGGGTCCGATCTTCACCGCGGTCCAGGTCAGCGCCGAGCAGCGCGGCCACGACGACCAGAACCTCGGCGCTCTCGCCGGGATCAACCACCTGGTCGTGATCTACGACGAGAACCACAGCTTCGACAACCTGTACGGCTCCTTCAAGGGGGCTAACGGAATCAGCCGCGCGAGCGACACCTCGACGACGCAGATCGACCGAGTCACCGGCCAGCCCTACGACTGCCTCCCGCAGAACGACCCGATCCTCGTGAAGTACATCAACGACCACCCGGGCTTCTGCTTCAAGAACCAGCCTTTCGACATCACCAAGTACATCCCGGCCGACAAGAACACGCGCGACCTCGTGCACCGCTACTACCAGGAGCAGGTCCAGATCGACGGCGGCAAGATGGACAAGTTCGTCTCCGTCAGTGACGCCCAGGGCCTGGTCATGGGCTACTACCCGACTTCGCAGCTGCCGATCGCCGCCGAGGCGGCGAACTACGTGCTGCAGGACAACTTCTTCCACGCCGCCTTCGGCGGCTCATTTCTCAACCACCAGTGGCTCATCTGCGCATGCACCCCGGTGTGGGCGAATGCAGACAAGAGCGGCACCGCGGCCGACCGCCACACCGTGCTTGGACCGGACGGGGTCCCAACCAAGGACGGCCAGCTGACAACGGTCGCGACCGGTGATTTCGCGGTCAACACGACCTTTCCTTCGAGCGTGCCGACGATCAACACCACGAACAAGCTTCCCCTTCTGACCAACGCCACCATCGGTGACCGCCTGACCCAGGCCGGCGTGAGCTGGAACTGGTACTCAGGCGGCTGGACCAACGCGGTTGCCGGCAGTGCCGACCCGCTCTTCCAGTACCACCACCAGCCGTTCAACTACTACGCGAACTACGCGCTGGTCAACGGCGTCGCGGGTCCGGGCCGCAGCCACCTCCAGGACGAGACCGCCTTCGTCACCGCGGCCCAGAACGGCACGCTTCCCGCCGTCTCGTTCGTCAAGCCGATCGGCGCCGACAATGAGCACCCGGGTTACACAGACGTGCTCCGCGGCGAGCAGCACCTCAAGTCGCTCATCAACGCCGTTCGCAGCGGCCGCAACTGGAGTGACACCGCGATCGTGATCACGTATGACGAGCACGGAGGTTTCTGGGACCACGTGGCGCCTCCGACAGGAGACGAGCACGCTGACCAGTGGGGCCCTGGCCTCCGGGTACCCACCATCGTCATCTCACCGCTCGCCAAGCGCCACTTCGTCGACCACACTCTCTATGACACAACCTCGATCCTGGCGACCATCGAGCACCGCTGGAACGTGGCTCCGGTGGGCACCCGCGACGCCAACGCCAACGACCTGCGCCGGGCCTTCGCCGTGAGAGAGCAAAACAACGACTGATCAACCCCATGGACTTCAGCCACTTTTGAGCGCAAGATTGAAGGACGGGTAGGGAGCTCGGGCCGAGAGAACCTCGGCCCGAGCAATTTTCTTCTCCGCTCTCCCCGCAGGGGAGAGGGGCGGGTAAAGAAGCTAGTCCTGTTCTTCGTCCTCGATGCTTGACTGCGCGAACCACACGAACGCCCCGTTTGGCCTGGTCAGCCCGACGAACACCTCCGGGTGCTTGCACCGGTGCGGCAGGACCACGGTGGCTTTGAGCGTCGAGTCACCCGCAGCATTGGCTGGGAACGGCCCGGTAGTCACGTTGACCACGCCACCCGGGGTGATGCAGCTCACGGTCGCGCTGAAGTTCGCCACCGGGTTGTGTGGCGGAGTGAGCGTCGGAATGATCAGCCCGGTCACCCGCACCGAGAGGTGGCCATGTCGATCCACCTCGCCGCTGCCGGAGGTGATCACCCACGGCGCACCGCCTGGTTTGATTCCACGATCGTTCGGGAGCTGTGCCTGTGCCACCGCCGCGCTCACTCCCGTCATCGAGTCGAACTCGACCAGCGTCCCGCCCTCATGCGCCGAGACGCCGACGGCTGCGCCGCCGACCAGGCCGAGCGCGCCGATCGCCGCCACGAAAAGTCGCCGGAATTTGGCCATTCCGAAGTCCTCCACCAACTCCACCGCCAACTCCCGTAGATACCGTCGGGTGTTACCGGCTGCAAGGTTTTCGCGGGTAGGACCGTTATACCTGTGGCGACAAAAACTCCCCCAGGAGCAAGGCCTCCTCCACCACCGTCCCCCGCTAATTCAGAGGTCTTCGCTTCGACCGCCCCGGCGAGCCCCTTCCTGCTTGCTCGCCGGGCTCCGGTGGGGGGCACGACTCCAAGGCGATTCCAAGACTGCGCTGCTAGCTTCGAGTCGTGGTGCGTCACCCGATCGAAGCCATCGAGCAGCGCGACCAGGGATTTCAGAAGCTCCGTGACCTGACGCGAATCTGTCTTTTCGCGTCGGCGGGGCTGCTGGCGTTGTTCTCCGTCATCGCGGCTGTGACCATCCCTGGCCAGAGCCAGAGCCAGGGCACCCCGACCTCGGTGGCCCCCACGAACGTGGACGACGGCCAGCCGCTCCAGGGCCCCGTCGCCGGATCCTTTGGATCAGGGGGCGGCCGCCCAATAGCAGTCTCAGGCGGCTCGCACTAGTTTCCCTCCCCGCCAGGGGGAGGGCCAGGGTGGGGGGCGGTGGAACTTACCTAGGCGCCCGTCACGATGACCGCCGAGCTGGCGGCGGCCGCTGAGGCTGCGGCCGCATCCCGGCCGAACAGGACCAGCAAGTACCAGCCCAGCACCACCAGCAGAGGCAGGTCTGCCAGCGGAATCGCGCTAGGCTCGATCTCGACCTCACCCTCGACCTTCAGCAGGCCCTGGTGACTCTTGAAATGGATGAGCGGCTGGTTCTGAGCATCGATCCAATCCCACTGCGAATGCCAGAAGTTGGCGGCGGCAAGACGCAGCTGTCCGCCGCCCTCCAGCTCGAGCGTTCCGCCACCGGCCCAGCCGGGTTGAAACGTGGCGATGTTGTCGTCGGAACCAGCCACCCGAACCGTGATGCGCGGGTGCCAGAAACCTTCCCGCTTGAAGGTCCAACTCTGGTTCGCCGTCTCGCCCGTGGCCAGGGACGCCCGTTCCCAACGCAGGGTGCCCACCACCTCTTCGCCGGCCCGCAGCTCGAACTCCTGCTTCATCCGCGAGGGCTGAACCCACAGGAGCCCGCCGAGCGCGACCTCCTTGATCGTCTTCACTGGCCCACCAACCTGACCGTCCAGAAGTCTGAAGAGAGGCCGGGCTGGAGCAGGTACGAGTACGGCATCGTGAAGTAGCCCTTCAAGCCCCAGGTCGCGCCCCAAGAGTTGCGGACCAGGAACCACTGCGCCGCGTCGTCGTAGCCGACCGCCATCACCGCGTGCCCGCCGACCGCCCGCTCACCCCAACCCGGCATCGGAACGTGCCCTGTCTTGGCGACCGTCACGCTCTCGAAGCTCTGGTACACGGTGAAGCCGAAGACGAACGGATAGCCCGACGCGAGGCATCCCTTCATCTGGTTGATGTCCTGCACCAGGCTCTGGTACGAAACGGCGCGATCCTTCAGCGCGTCCCTGTACGCTCGCACCGGCGGCCTGGTCGCGAACTTCGCGATGCGATATGGCCACTCCGGCTCGGGACACACGCCAAGGCTTGCCACCGACTTGATGCCGTCTCGGATCTGCGCCCCGCTGTCGGACCGCACCGTCCCCTCGATCACGCGCTCGTTGTAATAGATGAAGAGGCGCGACGGCACGAAGTCCGACAGCCTCTGCTTCAGGCGGTCGAACTCGATCGCGGCCCCGATCGCGTTGGCCGTGCAGCTGCCCAGCTGACCCTGGTTGTAGACGGGCGGGCAGCGCCGGCGCAGGTCGGCGCGCGGCGGCAGCGCCACGAGGAACTGGGTCGGCGCCGCATACAGGTGGTCGCGCTGGTCGGGTTGGTCGGGAATCCAGCCGTACCTGGCGATCTTGCGTGGCTTTGTCATGGCGTCTCCTCGAGTGGGGCGTACAGGTCGATTCCGTTGCCGTCTACGTCACGCAGCTGGGCGTAGCGCATTCCCCAAAACGCGTCCCACGGTCCTTTGTGGGCAATTCCGCCAGCTTCGATTGCCGAGGCAAACAGCGCATCCACCTCCGCCGGACTCGAGCACTGGAAAGCCAGCGCGGTCGAAGGCGATCCCGGCGCGCGGCTCCAGTCGGGATCGAAGCTCCGGATGGTTTCCTCGGTGTCCAGCATCAGCCTGAAGCCACTGTCGAGCACAGCCTCGGCATGGCCGTGGTCGGAGTGTTCGGCGCCTGCGGGGAACGAGAGGCCGAGCACGCGATAGAACCGCACGGCTCGTTCGAGATCGCTGACGACGATTCCGACCGCGTCAAGTCTTCCTGCCATCGGCATTGCAAATTATCGGGCACCCCGCTACAGGTAGGCCCAGCCGGCGACGCTTGCTGACCGGCCGATGAAGATGCTCACCCCGCGCTCGAAACGGTGCCCCTCGAGAGCGATCGCGGTCGCGCGCGTGTGGCCCTCCATGATCACGAGGTGCCCGTCCGGCCGCGCCAGGCAGATTATCTCGGGCAGCGACGGCGCCGCGTGCGATTCGCAGATCCGCAGCGCGAGGGCCAGGACGAGCATGTTCGTCATGTCGCCCGTGAACACATGACCGACGTTCGATGCGCCCTCGGCGACCTTACGCGTCACCGGTGCCAGCGTCGCCCAGGCTGCGTGCCCGCTCGCGTACTGCATCTCGCCGACCTCGTGGCTCGTCAGGCGGGCGCGGCGCCATTTCACGTCGTTCGCGAGGCCCTCGAAGCTCTTGATGCCCAACCCGAACCCATGCGTCTTCACGACGATCCGGCGGCGCAATTCGTTCTGATCGGCGTCTCGGAGGTTCGGCGAGCGCGCCGCCTTCAGCGCCAGGGCGAGATAGACCGGGTTGGCCGGCTCACCGGCCAGGTAGCGCTGGAACCCGACTGAGTCGATCTCTGCCTGCAACCAGGCCAGGATCACCTGGTCCTCAGTCGCGAGCCCAAGATCCTCCATCGCCGAAAGCCTATCTGAGTCCTATCTCCCTCCCCCTTGAGGGGGAGGGTCGGGGTGGGGGTGGCTGGAATCCGCCAAACTATTCGGACGATGCCAGCCGCGCATAAATGGGTCTACCACTTCTCCGAGGGGTCGGCCAAGATGCGCGACCTCCTCGGCGGCAAGGGCGCGGGCGCCGCCGAGATGACCCGCGCCGGCATGCCCGTCCCGCCCGGCTTCACCATCACCACCGAGGCCTGCCGCGAGTACCTCGCACGCGGAGGCAAGTTTCCCGAGGGGTTGTGGGAGCAGGTGACCCGCGCGCTGAAGACGCTCGAGAGGAAAGCCGGCAAGAAATTCGGCGATCCAAACGACCCGCTGCTCGTCAGCGTCCGGTCCGGGGCCAAGTTCTCGATGCCTGGAATGATGGACACCGTCCTCAACCTCGGCCTCAACGAAGAGACGGCCAAGGGCCTCGCGGCCCTGACGAAGAACGAGCGCTTCGCCCTCGACTCACGGCGCCGCTTCATCCAGATGTTCGGCAAGACGGTGAAAGGCATCGACGGCGACAAGTTCGAGCACGCGCTGCAGCAGATCAAGAAGCAGGCGGGCGTGAAAACCGACCCCGAGCTCACGGCGCCGTACCTGAAAAAGCTGATCGACCGCTACCTCGCCATATATAAGGAAGAGACCAAGCACGAATTTCCGTCCGACCCGGTCGTCCAGCTGCGCGAGGCGATCGAGGCTGTGTTCAAGTCATGGAACACCGATCGCGCGAAGACCTACCGGCGCATGGAGCGCATCCCGGACGACCTCGGCACCGCAGTCAACGTCCAGATGATGGTGTTCGGCAACATGGGCAAGACGTCCGGCACCGGCGTCGCCTTCACGCGCAACCCGATCACCGGCGCCAGGGAGCTGTACGGCGACTACCTCGTCAACGCCCAGGGTGAGGACGTGGTCGCGGGCGTGCGCGACACCGAGCCGATCAAAGCGCTGAAGCGCCACATGCCGAAGGTCTATGCCGAGTTCGAGGGCTATGCGCGCAAGCTGGAGAAGCACTACCGCGACGTGCAGGACCTCGAGTTCACCATCGAGCGCGGCAAGCTGTGGATGCTGCAAACCCGCTCTGCCAAGCGCACGGGCGAGGCGGCGGTGAACATCGCCGTCGACATGGTCGGCGAGCGGCTCATCACCAAGAAGGAGGCCGTCGCCCGCATCGAACCTCGCCAGCTCGAGCAGCTGCTCTTCCCGCGCGTCGATCCGAACGCCAAGGTCCAACCGATCGCCAAGGGCGTGCCCGCGTCACCGGGCGCCGCCTCCGGCGGAGCGGTATTCGACGCCGATACGGCGGTGGAATGGGGCAAGGCGGGCAAGGCGGTGATCCTGGTCCGCGTCGAGACCAACCCCAACGACGTGCATGGCATGGTCGAGGCGAAGGGAATCCTCACGCAGACCGGCGGCACCGCCAGCCATGCGGCGCTGGTCGCGCGCGGCATGGGCCGGCCGTGCGTGGTCGGCGCCAGCTCCATCGACGTCGACGTCCGCAAGCGCATGTTCTCCGCCGGCGGCAGGACGATCAAGGAGGGCGAGCAGATCACGATCGACGGCACCACCGGCGAGGTGTATTTCGGCATCGTTCCCACGATCGAGGCCCAGTCGCTCAACAAGCACAAAGCCGCCAGCGCGATCCTCAAATGGGCCGACGAGTTCCGCCGCCTGCAGGTATGGGCGAACGCCGACTATCCGCGTGATGCGATCAAGGCCCGCGAGAACGGCGCGCAGGGCGTCGGCCTGTGCCGCACCGAGCACATGTTCATGGAGCAGGACCGGCTGCCGATCGTGCAGGCCATGATCATGGCCACCACGACCGAAGACCGCGAGAAGCAGCTCGACCTCCTGCTGCCGATCCAGCGCGGCGACTTCGAGGGCATCTTCAAGGCGATGGCGGGACTGCCCGTGATCATCCGGCTCATCGACCCGCCGCTGCACGAGTTCCTGCCGAGCCTCGAAGAGCTGATCCGCGAGACGACCGAGCTCAAGGCCACGGGCAAGAACGCCGCGCGCCTGAAGAGGCTCGAAAAGATCATGGCCCGGGTCGAGGAGCTGCACGAGGCAAACCCGATGCTGGGCCTACGCGGCGTCCGCCTCTCGATCCTGTTCCCCGAGATCACGCGCATGCAGGTGCGCGCGATCATGGAGGCAGCCGCAAACCTGCGCAAGAACAAGGTCGATGCGCGGCCCGAGATCATGATCCCGCTCGCCGGCACGCTGGCCGAGATGAACGCGGTGCACAAGGAGTTCAAGCCGGTCGTCGATGCGGTGCAGAAGGAGAAGGGCGTGAAGGTGCCCTACAAGTTCGGCACCATGATCGAGATCCCGCGCGCGGCGCTGACCGCCGGCGAGATCGCCACGGTGGCGGAATTCTTCTCCTTTGGCACCAACGACCTCACGCAGATGACATTCGGCTACTCGCGTGACGACGCGGAGCGCCATTTCATCGTGAGATACCTGGAAAACAAGATCCTGCCGCGCAATCCTTTCGAGACGATCGACGAGAACGGCGTCGGGCGCCTGATGGCGATCGCGGTCACCGAGGGCCGCAAGACGCGGCCGAAGATGGAGATCGGGATCTGCGGTGAGCATGGCGGAGACCCCGACTCGATCCACCTCTGCCACAAGCTGGGCCTGAACTACGTCTCATGCAGCCCGTTCCGCGTCCCGGTAGCCCGCCTGGCAGCAGCCCAGGCCGCAATCGGAGATTCGACCAAGGACTGATTTCCCTCTCCGCTTCAGGGGAGAGGGTCAGGGAGAGGGGCGTGAAAGGAGAGCTTTCCCTCTCCCCTTCAGGGGAGAGGGTCAGAGAGAGGGGCGTGAAAGGAGAGCTTTCCCTCTCCCGTTCAGGGGAGAGGGTCAGGGAGAGGGGCGTGGGAAGAAGTAGATGAGACCGGCAGCTCTCTCCGGATTCCGAGATCGCTTCAAAGGCCAGCTCGTCGGCCCCGACGATCCCGAGTACGACCAGGCGCGCGTCGTCTGGAACGCCATGGCCGACCGGCGCCCTGCGCTGGTCGCCCGCTGCATGGGCGTCGATGACGTCGTCGCCGCCGTCAGCCTCGCGCGCGACCAGGACCTCCGAATCGCGGTGCGGGGCGGGGGCCACAGCGTGTCCGGGCTCTCGACGTGCGATGGAGGCATCGTCATCGACCTGTCGCGCATGCGCGGTCTCGAGATCGATCCCAAGCGGCGCGTTGCGCATGTCCAGGGAGGCGCGCATCTCTCGCAGCTCGACCAGCTGGCCCAGGCGGTCGGGTTGGTCTGCCCCGTTGGAGTGATCGGACACACCGGGGTTGCGGGCCTGACGCTCGGCGGCGGCATGGGCCGCCTGCAGCGCAAGCACGGCTTCACGATCGACAACCTGCTGTCGGTCGACCTGGTCACCGCCGAGGGCCGCCGGCTGCACGCGAGCAAGGACGAGAACGCGGACCTGTTCTGGGGTATCCGCGGGGCGGGCGCCAACTTCGGCGTCGTCACCTCGTTTGAGCTGCAGCTGCACCCGCAGGACCCAACTGTCATGAGCGGATGGGTCGCGATTCCAATCGAAAAGAGTCCCGATGCCGGCGCCCTCGTGCGCGAGTTCCTGGCGACGGTTCCGGACCACGTATTTGTGAACCTCAGCTTTGGCATCGCGACCGATCCGCCGTTTCCGCCCGATCTCGCCGGTTCGCCGGTGATCGTGGTCGGCGCCATGCACTCGGGATCACCAGAGGACGCCGAGCGCGACCTGAGGCCGTTGCGCGAAGGCCTGGACTGGTCGGCAGACACGTTCGCTCGGAAGTCATACCTCGAGCTGCAGGGCATGAACGACGACGCGATGGCGTGGGGTCACCGGTTTTATATGAAGAGCGGGCTGGTGGGCGGGCTGACTGATGAGCTGCTTTCCGTCTGCGCCGCCGAAGGCGCAGATGTGCCCGATGGCGGCGATTGCAGCCTCTCCTTCTGGGCGATGGGCGGTGCGATCAGCCGCGTCTCGGACGAGGGCTCGGCGTTTACGGGGCGCACCGCCGGCTGGTGGCTGAGCGCCGAGGCGATGTGGGACGAACCCGCCCACGACGCGTCTCACATGGGATGGGCCCGCCGCGCGATGGGCGCGCTCACGGCATTCACGACGGTTGGCCAGTACGTCAACGACGTCGTAGAAACAGACATCGGTTCAGTGCGCGCGATTTACGGCAAGCAGAAGTACGACCGCCTGGTCGCCCTGAAGCGAAAGTACGACCCCGACAACGCCTTCCGCCTGAACCAAAACATCCGCCCCTAGTAAATTGTTTCCCCTCTCCCCTTCAGGGGAGAGAGTCAGGGAGCGGGGCACGAAAGAAAGACGAAAGAATTGGACGTGACATCGCCTTGACGGACTACCGGACCTTCGTTCCTCGCATCGACTTGGGGTCCGGCTGTTTTTTCCCGCGGTACTCGCCCAGGGTGCCATCCGGCGCCAACACGTAGAACCCGGATCGCTTTCCGCCGGTGAGGTAGAGGCCGCCGAGTACCTCGAGGATGAGCGCGCTGACCGCGAAGGCCCAATGCACCTGGGCCACCCTGACGGCGACCACGACGAGAAATCCCGCGCCCATGATCAGCGCGCCGACCATCAACCGTTTGCGGTCGGTCACCTCGACCAGCGGCGGGCCAGACCCACTCTCAGGCACCCAGACCCGCCGCGCCCACAGGCCCGGCGGCACCTTGGCTTTGTCCACCCTTGCATCGCTCATCGTGCCCAGTCACATTAGCGGGGATGGTTGTGAACGTTTGTCCCGCGGCGCTCACGTCAGCGCCTGCAGACCGGGTCTGGGAAGTGCTGACCACGCCAGAACGCTTCGGTCAATGGAATGACGCCCAATTCGTCTCCGCCGAACCATCCGGCCCGGTCAGGCGCGGCCAAACGATTCACCTGACCGCGCCTTCACTCGGGCGCAAATGGCCCGTAACGATCGACGTCACGGAAGTGGACCCGGCGAAGCGGTGGATCGAGCTCCTCATTCATCTGCCTTTCGGCATCGAAAATCACGAGCACGTGACGCTGACCGAGACGAAAGAAGGCAGCACTCTCGTCAGGTTCAATTGAGACTTCCACCTCCCGCCCGGGTGGCGGGGCCGGCTGGTCGCACTTCTGCTGGGTCGTGAGCTCAGCCGTGGACCGGAAGAATCCCTCAGAGCCTTGATCGTTTCCCTCTCCCCTGTTGGGGAGCGGGGCGAGGGAGAAGAACTGAGTTGAGCCGTGAGCAGTTCATCTGGGGCCTCTCCAACGGCGTCACCGTGCTCGCGGTGTCGGCAGCTTTCTGGCTGGGTCTGGCGGCGTGGACATCGGGTCCGGGCATCCTATTGATCGCCGCCGCGCCCATCCTGCCGTTCAGCGGTCTATTGGCCTGGCGCGCTCAACGGCTCCGCCGTCTGGCTCCAGGGTTCTCCCGAGCCAATCTGCGCAGCGCCCCAAAGGGCAGCTCGATCCGCAGGATTGGCCTCGCGTTCAATCTCGTCGGAACAGCGCAGACGCTCAGCGTCGGCCTGGTGGGCTTCATCTGCTGGAAGCTGAACCGTTTCGACCTGCTCTGGCCGCTGATCGGGCTGGTGATCAGCCTCCACTTCCTGCCTCTTGGACGGATCTTCAACGTCCGTCCTTACTACGTCCTTGGGGTCCTGGGCTCCGCCGTCGCCCTGATCTCGATCCTGGGTTTCAGCGGCGGTGCGCGAACAGTTGCAGCCGGGCTTGGCCTGGGCCTGCTCATCGGCGGCTGCGCCGCTTTTCTGGTCGCCAACGCCGCCGCCATTGCGGACACGGCCCTTCAACCTCGAGCGTCGCCCGTCGAAGGATCGTGATTCCCGCCGGTGCCGCTGGCACACGAGGCAATGAAAGCCCGAACCCCGCCTAGTGCGGCCCTCTCGACTCTGCTTCGCGCGACCGCCGCCAGCGCTCCTCCGCCGCCGGAGCATCTCCCCTGAGCTCCGCCACTTTCGCGAGCGCCCGCCACGTCCACCCCGGCAGCTGACGGTCGCCCAGCTCCTCGGCGATCCGGATCGCGTAGCGCAGGTCTTCCTCGGCCTCATCGAGCCGCCCCAGCTCTCGCATGGCGATGCCACGGGCCGCTCGCGCGTCCGCCATCTCCCACCGCGCCCCCAGCTCAGAGAAGATCGCGATGCCGCGGTCGAACCACGGCAGCGCCTCCTCGTTCCGGCCCAGGTCGGAGAACACGCGGCCCTTCTGCACCGACGTGTTGGCGACGCTGAACTGGTCGCCCGTCTCCTCCGCGAGCGCGCTTGCCTCGTCGATCAGCTGCAGCGCTCCCTCGAGGTCTTTCATCTCGGTCCGGTTGATCGACAGGGCCGTCAGCGCCCGCACGCGCGCCCAGTGGTCCTTCGGCCCCACCAGCGAGAGCGCCCGCTGCCAGATCGCTTCGGCCTTGTCGAACTGGTTCCGCGTCCACGGCACCCAGCCCGCGAACAGCAAGGTCCGCACGATCGCCATCGAGTCGCCCAGCTTCTCAGCGGCCCGGAGGGATCGATCCAGTAGCTTCTCCGCCTTGTCGACGTCGGCCTCGTAGTTGATGGCGATGTCCCCCAGGAAGCGGAGCGCAAGCGCGAGCGCGAATGAATCGTCGTGGGCTTCCGCCAGGGTGACCGCGCGCGTCAGTGCCTCTGTCGACAGGCGATACTCGCCGAGCCAGTAGCGCGCCTCGCCCAGGCCCGCGAGCGCCCTGGCCTCGCGCACGCCCCAGCCGGCCTCCGGGCCCGACATGATGAGCGCGCGGTCGTACCGGTCGATCGCCGAGCGAATCTCCATGCGGCGGCGAGCGCGATCGCCCGCGTACAGCAGCGCATCGGCCGCCCGGTCTGGAGCGGCACGTTCGTTCGGGTCGAGGTCCAGCGCCGCTCGTGCCGCGAGCTCGTAGTGGTCGGCGGCCAGCGACCGGTGGCCCTTGTCGATCAGGTACTCCGCGACCAGGTTGTGCAGGCGCAGCCGCTCACGCTTGGGCAGGCTGCCATAGGCGACGTCCTTGAGCGTCGCGTGGCGCATCCGCCAGACGAGGTTTTCGTGAACGATGACCTCGGCCTCTTCGAGCGCCTGCAGCTCTTCAACTGTCGCGGCGTCGTCGATCACGGCCAGCTCTTCGCGGTCGAAGGCGTACATGAAGACAGAAGCCCGGCGCGCCAGCTCGCGCAGCCGCACTGGCAGCGCGTCGAGTCGAGCGCTGACGACCGCCTGAACCGTCGGCGGAATCGACTTGAGGCCGCCGGTCGGCCCGGCCCCGTCCGCCATCAACATGCCTGTCGTCTCGATGATGAAGAAGGGATTTCCTCCCGCGCGCGCTGCGATCTCGCCGGCTTGAAGGTCGGCGATGCGCCCGGCGCCGGCGTGGCGGGCGAGGTGGATCGAGTCCGCGGACGAAAGCGGTTCCAGGCGCAGCAGCACCGAGTTCCCGGTGGTGGATCCCCAGCTCGGCCTCAGCTCGAGCAGCTCGTTGCGCGCCAGGGCGAGGATGAGCGCCCGGCGGGGGCCGCCCCGCCCGTGCACGGCCAACCGCTCGATGAGGTCCAGCATCGGCGGCTGCAGGCTGTGCGCGTCCTCGAAGACGAGGATCACCGGGTGATCGCGCGTCATCCCGTCCACGAGCGCGACAAACCCGGCCTGCACGTCGCTGACGAACGCCGCCTCGTCGCGCCGCTCGGCCATGCCGAAAAGGAGCGCGAGACGCTCGACCATCCGGTCCGCCTCTGGAGGGTCGCTCCACCGTGCGACCAGCCCGCCAAGCAGCCGGCGGATTTTCTCCGGCGGGTCGCCCGCCTCGATGCCGGCCAGGTCGCCGACGATGGCGGCCGCCGGGGAGAAGGTCGCGGTGTCGGTGTAGGAGCGGGGCTGGCCGCGAAGGACGACCACCAGCGCGCCGACCCCGGCCGCGAGCTCGTCGGCCAGGCGTGATTTGCCGATGCCCGGCTCGCCCACGACGGTCACGAGCACGGGTCGCCCGGTCGAGGTCGCCAGGCCGAGGCTCTGATCCAGGACGGCCTGTTCGCTCGTGCGCCCGACGAACGGGATCGTGCGGCGTGCTGACCGCGTCGAGAGACCTTCGACCGGGTAGGCGTCCAGCGCCGAGTCGAAGCCCTTCGCCTTGACCCGGCGGCGGCGCCCGTACGAGACATGCGTCTGCGTGAGGGCGCGCGTCGTGGCGCCGGCGAGGATCTGGCCCGGCTGCGCGGCGGACTGAAGCCGCGCCGCCGCGTTCACCACGGGCCCTGTCACCAGCACCTGGCCGCTGGGGTTGCGCCCCATGGCCGCCTCCCCAGACTCGATCCCGATCCTGACCTCGAGGGGTCTGTCGAGCCCCGCCTCCTCTCCCAGCCGGCGGGTGCGGCCCCGGATCGCCAGGCCCGCGCGAACGGCACGCAGCGCGTCGTCCTCGTGCACGTGGGGCAGCCCGAAGACCGCCATCACCGCGTCGCCGATGAACTTCTCGGGCCGGCCGCGGAGCGCGAGCAGCTCCTCGGACGCCGCCCCGAAGAACTGTCCCAGCACCTCTCGGGCCCTCTCCGGGTCGAGCCGGGCGCCCAGGCCTGTCGAGTCGACTATGTCGGCGAAGAGGACCGTGACCATCTTCCGCTCCTCGGTGCCGACCAGCGGTCCTACCGCCGCGCCGCAGTTGGGGCAGAAGCGGGCCCCGTCGGGGAGCGGGCGGCCGCACACGGAACAGGTCATGAACAGCAGAATATGTTGACCCTCATGGCCGATTCCAAGACCGACGCTCTAAGTCGAGTTCCGCTGTTCTCGCAGCTCTCGAAGCACGAGCTGGAATTCGTCGCCAGCCGCGCCGACGAGGTCGAGGCAAGGGCGGGCCAGACCCTGACCACGCAGGGCACCCCCGGCGACTCGTTCTACATCCTGCTGGACGGTGAGGCGGACGTCGAGGTCGACGGCCGGCCGCGACCCACTTTGAAGAAGGGCGACTTCTTCGGCGAGATCAGCATGCTGGATCGAGGCCTGGCCAGCGCCACGGTGAAGACCAGGACCCCGGCGCGGTTGTTCGTCATGAGCCACGCGCAGTTTCGCGACGCGATCAAGGCCAGCGAAGCGCTGCTGGTGAAGGTGTTAGCCGCAATGGGCGAACGCCTGCGCGCAGACATGCAAGCGCGCGAGAAGTAGATCTTTTCCCTCTCCCCTTCAGGGGAGAGGGGCAGGGAGAGGGGCAAGGAAAAAAAGCCTCCCTCTCCCCTTCAGGGGAGAGGGTCGGGGAGAGGGGCGAGGAAAGAAGGCTCCTTCTCCCCTTGAGGGGAGAGGGTCGGGGAGAGGGGCAAGGCAAGAAGCCTCCCTCTCCCCTTCAGGGGAGAGGGTCGGGGAGAGGGGCGAGGAAAGAAGCCTCCCTCTCCCCTTGAGGGGAGAGGGTCGGGGAGAGGGGCGAGGAAAGAAGCGGAGCTGGCTAAGCCTTCCCCTCCCTTAGGCCTGCGACCGTCCTGGCGATGCGTTCCTTGCGGGTCTCCACGTTCTTGATGTCGATCGGGATGACCAGACGCAGCTTCTTGCTGTAGGAGAGGCTGTCGAAGAATTTCTTGGCCCTGGCGTCTTTAGCGAGCGCCGCCGCGAAGTCAGCCGGCAGCTCCACCTCTCTCGTCTCGGTGTCCAGCTCGAGGTCGATGTCGACGGTGTCGCCGGCGGCCACGCCGGCGCTCTGGCGGACCTCGTTGCTGACACCGAGCATGAACTTGCCGCCCATGACCGCGACGGTGCTGCGGTACGTGTAGCCGTTGATCGTCGCGCGGACCGGTGGCCGCTTGCTCGATCCGAGAGCGGCCACCACCTTCGCCGGAACTTCGATCCCCGCTGCAGTCTTGCCCGCGGGCAGGATCTTCGTTCGAAATCTCATCTGCTGCTCTTCGCCTTGGGGCCGACCGCGGCCATTCCGTCCGGCTGAACCGCCAGCTGCACGATCCGGAGGTGGTTGCCGAAGGGGTCGCGCAGGCCGAAGTCGATGCCGTAAGGGTGCTCCGTGGGCTCCTCGGAGATCTCGACGCCGCGGGCCTTGAGAGTCTCGTAGGTCTTGCGGCAGTCGTCAGTGGTCAGGCCGAGCGAGAACCCGGTGGCACCCTTCGTGACGAGCTCGCGGACCTGCGCTCCCGACTTCTCGTCCATTCCGGGCGGGCCCGGCAGCTCGAGCAGGACGTCGCGTCCGGGCTGCCCGGGAACTCTGACGGTCAACCACCGCATGAAGCCGAGGTCCGTGTCGCTGCTGACCTCCAGGCCGAGCTTCCCGACATAGAAGTCGAGCGCCTCGTCCTGGTCGAGAACAAAGATCGACGAGATGTTGATGCTGTTGAACATCGGTGAATCCTCCCTGGTTGTTGTGGACTGAATGAAACCGATGCTATCGGCCGTTTCGCGGCCTGGCTTCTCCGAAACTGCTGGGTCTTGTCCAGGCCATGACAAAGCACGTGGGTGCGTGAATCACTTCCTCGCGGGCGCGATATTCGCTCGGCGTGACCTTGACGATGTCGTGAAACGTCCGGCTGAAGGTGCCGAGGCTGCCGAAGCCGACGTCCAGGCAGACATCAGTGATGCTTCGCTCGGATTCACGCAGCAAGAACATGGCGCGCTCCACCCGCCTTCGCTGCAGGTAGCGGTGCGGGGTCTCGCCAAAGGTCGCCTTGAAGGTCCGGATGAAGTGCGCTTCGGAAACCGAAGCGACCTGCGCCAGGTGTGTTATGTCCAGCGGCTCTGAGTAGGCGCGGTCGATCTCGTCACGCGCGCGAAGCATCCGGCGGTTCAATTCCTCGACTGCCCGGCTCACCTCACGATGTTATCTACGAACAGGTTCCAGCGATCTGGAAGTCGCCCACCGGTCCGGGCGGCATCGGCGCGGCGCGGCGAAATCCTGCGTCCGTGTACAGGTAGAAACCATCCGAGCCCACGAGCCAGGTCCCGTGGATATCCGTAGGGCCGGTCCTCAGGTAGGCCGGCAGCGCAATTCCGGTCAGCTTCTTCGCCTGAGTCGGAGAGCTCACGAGCCACACCTCAGGGGTTGGCTGTGGCACGGGTGAGGCCGTCGCGTCAACCGGCGGATAGAACGCCACCAGCGGCTGCCCTGAGTGGTCGAAGCCGACCACCGACGGACCAAAGCTGGAGCCGATTCCCTGAGCCATCGCGATGGCATGTTGAAACCAGGGCGTCACCACGCCGCTTGACAGGTCGAGCCGGTCGAGGGTGTCGCCGCCGGCCGGCCCGCCCCAGGCCGAACCTCCCTCGATCACGTTCCAGCTCAAGTCCGCCGCACCGGGGACGGCCGTCAGCGTCGAGCGAGTCGAGCTGAAGAGCCACAGTCCTGTGGGTGTGCCGCTGCGGTGCAGGATCGGGACCAGGTAGATGCCCTCCGGCTGGAGCGCAACGATGGAGTAGGCGTTGTCGTAAGGCATGTGGAGCACGACCTTGTCGGCGCCCGTAGCGACCTGCACCATGTGAATCTCGTACGGGCCGTCGGGCAGCTCTTGCTCGTATGCATACGCGGAGCCGTCGGGCAGCACTTCAGAGGCGAGCACCGGCAGCCAGCGCCGAGCGACCCAGTCGTACGTCGGACCGCTGGCGGCGGAGTCGACCGTAAAAGCACCTGACGGCACCGCGATGAAACCGTTCTGGCTTGCATAGCTCCCTCCGTTCTTGGTCGACGTCACGACCGGCAGGCTGCACGTGGCGAGGCTTGACGTCGATGCCGGCGGGGAGGAGACGGCGCCTGTGCCGCCACAGGCGGCGAGCAGGAAGGCCGCCG
>Ga0209011_1000362_pt1 | contig 17848 bp, 23 predicted proteins | sample BlaSpr_A8_OM1_M3_FD_187986 | JGI IMG/M metagenome (GOLD analysis project Ga0209011, IMG submission 187986) | Forest soil microbial communities from Thunder Bay, Ontario, Canada - Black Spruce, Ontario site 2_A8_OM1_M3 (SPAdes) (version 2) | ecosystem: Environmental > Terrestrial > Soil > Boreal... | reverse complement strand
CCCTGGTATTGCGAGGGGGTGCAGGTCCCGCAGGTCTGAGAAGCCACGGGCGTTGCGGTGGCGGATGCACAATAGTAGATGACGTTGGAAGTTCCGCCGATCTCACTGCCACAATAATACCCTGGGTTCCCGGCCGGCGGAATATTGGCGCAAGTGGGGCCCGGTGGTGGCGGACAAGTGGAGTGACTGTTCACGAAGGCAACGGGGTCCACAAAGGCGTCCGGGAACTTGGGGTCGGTCGTGCCGTCGCAGGTGCCAGCGACTTGAGGCAGGCGTCCACGCCACGCAGTGCTCGTGCCTCGCGGATCAGCCCCGGTCCAGACCCCGAAATGAAGGTGGTTGGTTGCGTTTGGGCCGCACGAAGCCACAAGGTTCTTGACAGTAGCGATCGGAGTGCCTTTGGTGACCGCAATGCTGTAGTTTTTGAATCCTGTGTAGCCGGAGAATGTCGGATCTACGTGCATGTACTGGGTATACACAGTAGTGCTGTCGGGCATCGTATGCTGGACATAGATCGTTGCGCCATAGCAACCACCCGCGTCATAAACCATCCAAATCGTCCCATCGGCTGCGGCAACGACCGATGTTCCTGCGGCAACGCAATCGTCCTTGGCAGTATGGTATTCGTCCCCAGTCGCAGGGCAGCTCTTTCCGAGCCACGGATGCGAACCGAAACTGTAGCAGGTATTGGAAGTGTCGAAAGGACTGGTTGGAAACTGAAAACACGACGCGGTGAGAGCTGCCGATGAGCTTTCAAGCAGCACCTCGCTTTGCCTGCTACAGCTTGTTGAAATCACCAATCCAAGAACCAGCATCCCTTGAATCCCCAGCCTGAGTGATCTGTGCATTGTTTGCTCTCCTTGGCCGCCAGCCGCACCCTGCCGCGCTGCCCTCAACTGCTTAGTTCGCCGTCACAGATGTGACGTTGCTGCGGACTGCGCCGCATGCAATTGCGCGGCCGGCGGTCAACCTTCTCGTAATCACCCAGCGTGATTGGAAGGGATCCGAATCCTATCGCAACAATTACCGACGAGTTAAGGAAGCCTGACACCTCGCACGCGAAGAAGTACCGATAGCGCCAAACTGGCATTGTCCTTTTTCCCGTCAAGGTCCGCATCGCCAAGGCAGCCAGCGACGACTGGAAGGCCGCTGCCTGGCGCCTCGAGCGCAAACGGCCGCGCCGCTACGGCCCCCGGGTCGCGGTCAGTGTGCAGCAAGAACTCGACGCCGTGCTCGACAGGCTGAAGAAGGGGTGCCGCCGGAAACCTACGACAGGGTCTTGGAGCTCATGGCTGTGGAGCGCAATCTCGTTATCGTGTGGGCAATACGCAATTTTCTTTGTGGAAGCTGTGGATGGAGACGGAGGAGGCGGGCTGGAAACGGCCCGTCGAGACGGACCAGCCCAACGGCGGTGGGCTGGCCCTCGTCGCACCACAGGAAGCTCTCGGGGAGGCTTGCTACGCTCTTGCTACGGCACTGGCGAGCGACGGCTCAGAACAAGAGAAAGGCCCGCAACCGTGGCAGATTGCGAGCCTCGGAGACTGGCGGGGTGTACGGGACTCGAACCCGCTGCCCCCATGCCTGTCTTCCATGGTCTTGCACTGTCTTCCATCTGATGAGCGTGTAGCTACCCCGGTCTTCCATGGTCTAGCCGGGTCAGCCATGCACCATATGAAGCAGATTCACTCCGGCCATTTCTCACTTTGACCCCCTAGCAACAGTGGCAACAATGGCAACAAGCCGAGGTCGAGTGCAGGCCAGCCGTCTGTCCCCAGCGCCTGGTGGCGCTCGCGTGGGACATGCAGACGAACCACTCCCGCGCGCCCGCTAGTCTCTCTGCATGACCGATGCGACTGGCGCACCCACGCCTGAGAGTGAGGCGACTGATGACTTGTCAGCGCGGCAGCGCTCTTTCGTCACCGAGTACCTGGTCGACCACAACGGCAGCGCGGCCGCGGTCCGCGCGGGCTACTCCGTCTTGAGCGCAAAGCAGCAGGCGTCGCGCTTGCTCCAGCATCCGAAAATCAAAGCGCTCATCACCCAGGGCCTCGAGCAAGCCGCGGTCGCCGCCGGCGTGAAGGCCGAGGACGTCGTCGCGCGACTGAAGGCGATCGCCTGGGCTACACCGAACAGCGAAAGCTGGCGCGGGCCCGAGGTGCTGAAGGCGCTCGAGCTGCTCGGGAAGCACTTGCGCATGTGGCAGCCGGAAGTGGCCGCGACGGTCGAGGTCGAGGTGAACCACGGCGAGAACGCGCTCGCGCGTCTAAGGGATCTCGTCATGGGCCGCCTGGATCGCCTCCGGCCGCCCCAGTCGACGGCGCTGGTGCCTGTCGACCCGCCGGCCCAGAGTGAAGCGGAGACGTCCAGCGCGGCGCCTACGCCCCTGGCGAGCGAAGAGAGAGCCTTGCCGCAAGCTGACCAGCAGGAGGCTGACGCCGCTCCTGTCGCGCCGGTGACGGCGGCGAAGGCTATGGTTGTGCGGATGAGGGCGCCTCAAAACGGCTCGAACCTCTTCATTCTGGGCGACGTTCACTTGACGCCGGATGCGAATCGCCTCGTTTGGGTCCCAGCGGATCGAGTCGAGCTGGCTAGCTGCCTTGGTTTCCTTGAGGTGGGCCAGGGAGCGATGGCGGAGAGCATCGCCAGGTCGCGGGCGGCAGGGGCGCTACGTGAGGCTGCCAGCGACGAGGCGCGGCGGGCTAACCTGGCCGCGGACATGATCAGCCGGCCGGCCGTGTAGGACGTGTCTCAAAAACATGCCGCGATTTTGAGACTACGCGGCCAGAGATAGCGCCTGCATCGCGAACGTGCTGTCTCAGTAGCCTACTTTCGAGACACGGGCTATACTCCGGCCAGGAGGTGCGGCATGGACGCCGTCGCATACGTTCGGGTGAGCAGCAAGGCGCAGACGCACGCAATGCAGAAGGCCGCGCTAGAGCAGGCGGCGAAGGCGCGCGGCGACACGATCGCGACCTGGTACTCCGACAAGCTGACCGGCGCGACGATGGCGCGGCCAGGCCTCGAGCGGCTCCGTGCGGACGCCCGCGCCGGCAAGGTGCGGCGCGCCTACGTCTACAGGCTGGACCGCCTCACGCGCTCGGGCATCCGCGACACGCTCGAGGTGATCGACGAGCTGCGTGCCCACGGCTGCGAGGTGAGAACCGTCTCTGACGGCTTCGACCTGAACGGCCCCGCGGCCGAGGTAGTGCTGGCGGTCTTGAGCTGGGCGGCGAAGATGGAGCGCATTGCCATCAACGAGCGGATCGCCGCTGCTAGGGCCCGCGTCGAGGCGGAGGGCGGGCGCTGGGGCAGGCCGCGGGTCATGGACGAGCGCCAGGTCAAGCGCGCGGCCGCGCTGCGCAGGAAGGGCCGCAGTGTGCGCGCCATTGCGGCCGAACTGGGCATCCCGCCGGCAACGGTGGGCAGGGCTGTGGCGCGCGTGTGAGGGTTGGCGGCGAAACAGTGGTGCCCAATGTTGGGCTTGACCATTTCCGCCTCTATCTTTCGCGCCGTCAGTCCGGCCGGAACCTTCGCAATGCGCAGCGCGTCTTTCGTCTGATCCGTGGAAAGCCCGGCCTCCTTCGCGGCTTCCGACCTCGGGGATGCGCCGCCCCGAGGTGCTAGGTCGGTTCGTTTGCCTGGCTTCGCTGGTATCTCCTTGAGCAGCTCCCCGCAGCGGCGGATCGCGCGGGCCAGAACCCTTCCGGAACCTTCCGGCGAAACACTACCGCGCGCATGCGATCCTCAACCTAATGAGCGACAAGCCAGCCCTCGAACTCATCTCCGCGCACAAGGCCGATCGGCGTGGCTTTGCCCGCCTCGCGGATCGGGTTCGCCTCGACAACGTGCGGATCGTGCTCTCACGCAACGGCGTGCCGGTCGCGGCAATTATCTCCGTCGAGGATTTGAAAAAGTTCGAGCGGCTCGAGGAATCGCTGGCCAACCACAGCCGCGACGAAAATCAAACTGCGCAACTGGAGGTGCCGTGATGGGCTACTGGAAGAAGCGGGCTCGAAAACTTCGCGAGGAGTTCACCGCGAAGGTGTTGCTACAGGACCACGCCGAGATGGGCGCCACGCTGCGCTCCGCGCCAGAAGGCCAGCCGGCAAAGCACGTGTCGGCGGCAGAGGTCGATCAGTTCGTCCTTTCCGAGGAGGCGGTGGAGAAGCGCGCCGAGCGCGTCAAGGCGATGGTCGACGCGGCGCTGCAGGGCGAGAAGGCCGCCTCACCGAAGTCCATCGCGAAGCGCCAGGCTGAGGCGGCGTTCATCGAGGCGAACACGCTGCAGACGTCGGTATTCGGCCGTGTCGTCAAGGGCGACGGTGCGCACGTCTCGCGCCTCGATCAGCTCCTGAAAGCGACCAACGCGGCGCGCGACGTGGAGCAGCTGCGCAGCCGCCTCTCGCGCGCCACGAACCCCGCCGAGCGTCGCGAACTCGAATCCAAGCTGCAGAAGGCCGAGGCCGAGCTGCAGAAGGGCGGCGCCCCAGTCTCACTGGGCGGCCCCCGGTTCGGTGCGATGACTCCCGAGGAAGCCGACGCCGAGCAGCTGCGCCGCAATGCCGCCGAGCGCGAGGCGGCGGTGCAGAAGGCGCGCCCGTCCGCGCCCGCCGACCAGGTCGTGAAGGCCGAGAAGGCCGAGAAGCGCCTGAAGAAGCGCAAGGGCAAGTCCAAGCTGGCCAAGCTGCGGCGCCGGATGAAGCGCCTGAAGAGGGCCGCGAAGCTGGCAAAGCGCGCCGCCCAGCCCGCCGCCGCGGTGTGGGACGGCGAGCGACTAGTGAAACACTCATGAACGAAAGCCGTCCAGCGTCGGCCCGTCGTGATGCGGGCTTGGCACTCCCGGCCCTCGACCTCCGGGAGTGCCATCGGCACTGGACGGCCCTTCTTGCCTCGCGTCGTCGCCGCATTCGGCGGCTTGGATTTCTCCGAGTTACTGGAGCGTGCTCGGAGCGATCGACAGACGGCGCGGGGCTTTTTTCCCTCTTGAAGTGAAAGGAGTTTGAAACAATGGCTGGTTTCGGTTTTCGATTGATGCGCGTTATCCCCGGCCCCGCCGCATGGCCGTTCATACTCGGGTCGAGCGATCGCCCAGCGCCCTCTGGCTGCACCGTCAACGGCCGTTTTTACGCGCCGCCCGCGGCTGGCGGTTTTTTGGATGTTCCGGCGCAAGATGCCGGCGCGCTCGGTGGGAACGGCTATCTGCTTCTGGGCGCCGTCGGCACCACGGCGAACCGGCCGGCCGTCGGCGATCCTGATTGGTCGTACTTGCAGGCAACCTTCGCGATGACGGGAGGGATTTTCAGATTTTTCGATACGACGTTGGGCGCGTGGATTCACGCCGATCCGTCGAGCGCCACAGGCTACCGGAACTCGGCCACGTTCGCGGCGGTCTGATGGGCGCGCCATGCCACGTCGCGCTCCCAGCCGCGCTGCTCGAGCGCGCCGCCGCCTACGCCGCCGGGCTCGCAAGTCGAGGCGTCCACGAGGTCACAGCGTGAGCGCGGTGGCCGAGATCGAGATCAGCGGCCGCGGCAAGCCGCTGGGCATCCTCGTCGCCAGTCGGCCATTCTTGCGCGCGCCGCTACACAGGACGGGCGGCTACGTCGACATCATGCCGGAGGAAATGTTGCCGGCGTCGCGCCTGATCGCGCAGATCGAAGAGGCCCGCGCGAGCGGCGCGCGCGTGCTTCTGCTGCACCTCGAGCGGAGCGGCGGAGGTGATGCCGACGAGGGCTTCGAGTTGTACGCGGCGCTGAGGGCCGCCTCGAGCGCGGGGTGCACCGTCGTCGTCTACGCGGCCGATCACATCGGGAGCACTGCCACCTTCTGGCTGCTCGCCGGCGACGTGGTCGTGGTCGACCCGCAGGTCGAGATTTGTGTGCACTCGGCCGTCAGCGATTCGGAAGAGCGGACGCAGCAGATCAACGCCGCGGCTTTTGAGATCTACAAAGAGCGCTCATACACGCCGAACCACGAACTGCGGAACTGGCTCAGCCGGCAAGGCGGTGACGTGGCTCTCCTCCGCGCAGACAACGCGATCGATCTTCACTGGGCGGACTTCGTCGGAGACTTCGCCGACGCTCGAGCGCTCGCCGCCTCTATTGCATCCGGCGTCAAGCCGCGCACGGCCCGAAGCTCCATGCTGGAAGCGCGTGCCGAAACGGCAGCAGCTCGACACAGGCCCGCACCTGGCGCGCCGGCGAACCTGACCATACTGCCCGGCACGGCGACGAACCCCGGCGCGATCGCAGACGTCGGTAGCACCCGCGGGGCCAACGTCGACAACATCTGGCCGAACCCCGGCAGCGAGATCAGTCCGCCGGACGGTGCGTCGGTGCCTGGCGACAGTACGAGCGCGGAGTGGGACTATCGGTTCAATGCTGGCGCCGGCGCGTATTCTGGGAGTTGGGTGCGCCAATTTGGTTCCGGAGGTGTTGGGCTTCAGAAGTTTGGCGTTATCATTCCGTGCTCGCCTGGCGAGAGTTTTGTTTTCTCTGCACAGGTCAAGGTCACGGCCGGTCCCGGCAGGGCTGGCGTCGGTGTTGACTATCTCGACACCAATGGTGCGCCGGCCGGCAGTGGAATGATCACCTACTACTCTGGGGCGACGTGGGCCGCGGTAGATTTGTCCGGGGTCAATCCGCCGCTCATTGCCGGCGCTGGCGCTGTTAAGGCCAGGCTGTTTCTGGTTGTCGACGGGAACGGGATCGGGACCACGACCGCGCAGTTTGATTCTATCTACGCGCGCCGGACAATCGACAACAAGGTCATTTACAACGAGGCGTGGATCGCCCCCACGCTGGCCGGCACGTGGGCGAACGTTGGCGCCGGCAACACGGCGGCTGGCTACATGAAGGACGCGAACGGTTTTGTTAACCTGCGTGGCCTCATCACCGGCGGCGCGCTGAACACGGCTCTGTTCACTCTGCCGATCGGATATCGACCGGTCGCAACAATCACGCTCTTCGCAATGGCAAACAGCGGCGCGTCGCCGTGTCAGGTCACGATCTCGTCGGTCGGTGTGGTGTCTCAGCAGGGCGGCGCGAGTAACGTCAACCTGGGCCTCGACGGGCTCAGCTTCGATACGCGGTGAAAGGAGTAACACATGCACGACGGCTTCAAGGTGAGACTCGGCGAGCGCGAGATGGTGATCCCGGCCTTGACCTGCGGCGCGCTCAAGCGTAACTGGCCCAAGTTCTCCGATCTGCGCCGGCGAGTGCAGGACGCGAGCGGAGAGGACATCTCCGACGCGTTGCCGGAACTGATGGGCGCGCAGGTAGCGCTCATCCACGCGGCGCTGCGGCGCAACTATCCGGATCTCACGCTCGAGCAGCTCGAGGACGATCTGGAGATGAGCCAGGTCGGCGCGCTGTTCGCGCGTCTGGTGGAGTACTCCCGCCTCGACAAGGGGGACGCCTCCGCGGGGGAAGCCAAAAGCCCGCAGAGCTGAACTGGAACGAGCTTTACGGGCGCATTGTCGAGGCTACCGGATGGACCTACCCGACCATCGACGATTTGTATCTGGACGACGTGGTGGGGCTGTTCAAGCACTGGAACCGCTACCCGCCGCTCGTCGACGTGGTGCGTGGCTTCGCCGGCGTAGAGGTTCCGCTCGACGGAGAAGCAGAGCCAGCGCCCGCTCACGACTTCAGGCCGAGAGAAGTCACAGAGGAGGAGTTCGCGAAGGTGTTGCGCTCGAAAGCGGCATTTGCTGCGGAATTCGGGAGAGGTAACGGCCGTGGGTGACAACAGCCAAGTCACAGTCCAGATCGTCGCGTCGATCAGCGGGCTGCTGGACGGCCTGAAGAGCGCTGTCGGCGCGGTGGAGTCGTCCACCGGCCAGATGAAGGACCATTTCGAGAAGCTGAACAAGACCGTGGAGGGCGTAAAGAACGCCTTCATGGCCGCTACCGCTGTGCTGGCTGGCGGCAAAATGTTCAAGGACGCGATCGACTCGACAGTGAGTTGGAACGGCGAAGTAGCCAAGATGTCGAAGTCTCTTGGCATGACCACCGAGAGCGCCAGCGTGCTGGGCGTCGCGCTGAACAGCCTGGGTATCTCGACGGACACGTACACGAATGCGGCTCTGATTCTCTCTCGCCAGCTCGCGAAAGGCGGTGAGGCGTTCGCAAATTTCGGCATCGAGACGCGCGGCGCCAACGGACAACTCAAGCCCGCGCAGCAGCTCATGGAGGAGTCGCTCAAGACGATTGCTTCGTACACCGAAGGCGTGAGCCGCAACGCGGCCGGCGTGGCGATCTTCGGGAGGCAGTGGGGCGAGGTAGCGCCGCTCTTGAAACTGAACGCCGACACGATGAAGGAAGCGCAGGAGAGGGCCGAGCGGCTGCATCTGATCGTCGGCCCCGATGGCGTGGCGCAGGCGAAGAAGTACCAAATCGCCATGCGCGAGGTTGAGGAAATCCACAAGTCGATCTCGGTGCAGATGGGGAATCAGTTGTTGCCGACGTTGACCATGGCCGCCACCTGGCTGGCGAAGGAGGGGCCGGCGGCAGCGGAGGGATTCAGCGTTGCGATCAAGGGCGTGATGATCGTCCTCGCCAACTGGAAGGCCTATCTCGATACCGTGTTCCAGGGAATCGCTGCGCTCTTTGCCTCCATTCTCGACGGCGTGACGACTGTCGGCAAGGTGCTGCTTCTGGTCATTCAGGGTGAGTACTCGAAGGCCATCGCAGCGGCGAAGGCCGGTGCTGCCGAGGTAAAGAACGACTGGGTAAACGCAGCCACAAGCATCGGTGAGGCGTGGGACACGGCCGCGAAGCGGGTACAGCAAATCAAGAACCCGGCCGCACAGCGTGTGTCGTCCGATCCGCAGGATGGCCTGTCGTACGAAGCCCCCGACAAGGGAAAAGACCGCGAGAACGCTTGGCTGAACAAGCAGATCGACGTCCAGCTGAAGGCGTCGGAGGCCGTCAAGCACTACCTCTTGCATCAGCAGAAGTACCGAGAGGATCACCAGAAGCGAATCGAAAAGATGGAGGACGACTACACCGAGAAGGTGCGGCAGGCGGCGCTGGAGCAGATGAAGATAAAGATGCACGCCGCGGAGCATATGGGCAGGGCGTTTGAGTCTGCCTTCGAGGGAATGGTCACCGGGACCAAGTCAGTCACGAAGGCCTTCGTGGATATGACCAAAGCGATAATCAAAATGCTCATCGAAGTGGCGATCAAGTCGGTGACGGCCAGCGCGGTGAAGTCTGCCGGCGAGGCCGCGTCGGCCACGGCTGGCATTCCGATCATCGGCCCCATTCTCGCCGTCGGCGCCATGACGGCCATGCTCGGCCTCGTCATGGGGCTGATGTCTTCGATCCCCGGCGCGGCTGCCGGTGCCGATATTCCGATGGGCGTGAACCCGATCATGCAGCTGCACGGGGGCGAGTCGATCATCACGCCGACCACTACCGACCGGCTGAAAGACTTTCTTGATGGTCAGGGCCGCGCTGGTGGCGGTGATCTCAACTTCAACTTCCCCAACGCGCGACTCGTCGATCGGCAGTGGTGGGAGTCGAACAAGGGCCAGATCGTGAGCCTGATCCGCGATCTGCGGCGGTCCGGGAGGCTCTAAATGCAAGTTACAATCTCGCTCACACAACAACAGCTGGTAGACGCGGTATTCGCCTCCCTGCTCGGCGTGTGTATGGCCAGGTTCTTCGGCCTCTCGGATGCCGCCGCGATCGCCCGTGGGCTCTCACGGCTCCCGTCGGCAGAGGAAAGCGAGAGCCACCTCCTGTCGGCATACGACATGACGGTCGACCTATTGCCAGCCGACCATCCTATGCGTGACGCCATGTTGAAGTGGCGCGACGAGGTGGCGCTCCCTGGGATCAGAGGAGGTAAGCCGTTCCTCTCTGTGGTGAAGAACGAAGACACCTAGCCTCGCCCGGCGACCACGGTTCAGGGAACGCGCTAGCCGCCGTCCACGCTGCGCACGCAGAGTCCCACGTGGTCGAACGGATGCGACGTGCAGCGCCACCCGGCGCGGCAATCCTCGTCGCTGACGCACTCCTCGCCGCAATAGAAGCAGGCCGCGTCGCAGATTGGCATCCAGCAGCTCGGCTCGCCGCCGTCGATTGGCTCGACGCTGACCACCTCGGCGCCGATGACGGCTCCGGTTCTCTGGCCCCCGCACGCGCTCACAAGCACCGCCGCCGCGATCACCACGGCCAGCGCCGTCACGGCAGGCCGCAATAGCCTCTCGGAGAGCAACGCAAATGGCTCGGGACGTACTCCAGGTACCCCCAGATCCGCACTGGCAGTGTGGTGCATGGCGCCTCCTGACAGCCCTTGCAACCGGGCCGGACCGCGTGTATACGCTATATAGCTTGAATCTACAAGCAATGTAGATTGGAGGGACGGGATGGCGCAGGTAACATCAGCGGACGTGGCGCGGCCCAGAAAGACACCGAAGAAGGGCTCGCAAGCTCAAGTTCACATCATGCTGTCCGCGGAGTTGATCGAGCTGATCGATCGCGTGGCAGCGCAGCTTGACGAGGCGCTCGTGTCCCGCGGGGGCCACACTCGCACGGACGCGATCAGGACGTTGCTCGTCGAAGGGCTCCGGCAGCGCGGGCTGGCGAAGTGAGCAAGCCGGCCAGGAGTTACTACACGATCGCGACGAGGCGCGGCGCGCGAACCTCCTACATAACCATGACACTCATATATGCGGATGCCCTGCCCGTGCTGCGCAATCTTCCAGCGCGAGGAGCGCGATGCCGCGACTGCGACAAAGACACCATGCCAGTGAAGGCGAACGGCAAGCCCAACTTCAAGGCGTGGGTCAAGGACCACTACCTAGTCAGCGATGAGGCGTGGATCGAGGCTGGGATGGCCCGGAAGAGCTGGGCCCCGAAAAAGCGGTGGGACACCGGGTTCCTCTGCATGTCGTGTTTGCGTCGTCGTCTCGGGCGGCGCCCGGTTCGGGGCAAAGACCTCATCGTTTGGTCTATCTCCGCCGTGCGAAGGGGGCTGAAGATCGCGGCAACCGTGGAGTACATGGCCCGCATTTACCGGAGGGGCTACTAGCAGGAACGCTCGCGCGCCATCGGCGCTGACGTGCGGGCTGCGGAAGCGCTAGGAGCGCCCTCGTACCGAACGACGAGGAGTAGACCATGGCAAGCAAGACGCGCAAGACAACGACGACCTACAAGAAGTCGCTGCCCTGGGGCCGAGTCCTGGTCAGCGTGAAGGTACCGAACAGCTACCCGCCGATCGCACGCGCGATCGCCGCCGCGATGTCTGCGGGCTACGAATCGATCGATGAAGCCACCACCGTCACCCATGTCTTCGAGGCGGCGATAATGGATGGCTTGGTCGGCCTCGAGAAGGAGTGGCTCGGCACCAGTTCGCTCGACGAAGCGCTCAGCGAAGTACCGGCCGAGGCGGAACAATTCCCAGAGAGCACGCCCGTCATGCTGGCGCTGGTGAAGGCGCTCGGCGGAGGCGCGCCATGAAGCGAAAGACTAGCATCCGCACCACCCTGGTCGGACAACTGAGTACGCTGAAGAAAGCCTACGCCAAGGACGTCGAGGCGCTCCTCGAAATCCTCTTCCCGCGGATTCACGCGGGGGAGTTCGGCCGGGACCTCGGCGAGATCGGCGAGGTCTTCGAGACGGACGAGGAGGAGAACGAGACGCCCAGCACGGAAGCCATGTACGCGCTCAGTGCTGCTCTCGGTGAGATTGAGTTCGTCGACCGCGATTCATTCGACAACCTCGTTGTGGCGTGCTCGCGTTACCGGGACGAGATGCCCAGCGGGGACGTGAGCGTGTCCTCCATGTGGTGCCTCGCTCGTGACATCCGCGATGCGTATCTCTCTCGGCTGGCCCGCCTTTCATTCCGCTCGACGGAGGTGATCGACGGCGGCCCGCCGCCGGCGCGCTGAGCGTCGGCAAGGAGGAAACGAATATGAGTGAGACGGAACACGAATTGGTCCATATGGATATTGGAACGACCGAGGACGGGGAGCATTTCATTCTGAACGTGAGCGAGACAGGGCTCAGGTTCCAGATCATAGTGGACGATCCGGTGATGTACCCGGTTTCGGAGACGCACCCGTACATCGAGGAAGCCCTTAGGCGCGCGCTGAATCTGATCGAGACAATCCTCGACATCAAAGAGAGCGACATCAAGGACGGCGAAATGCCACAAGGATAGATTGGCGCCGGTGCGCTGAAGCGACGAGAGGGTGGCGGCGGCCGGACACACTACCGTCCTTGGTGTACGGTGCCATTGTCTTGACGCCGCCACCTTCCCGGCGTCGACCACGAGCGCGGGACCAGCCCAGGTCGCCGCGCTCTTTTTCTGTTCTTGACGGGCCCCCGCGCTATAGTATTGGATTAAAGTCGTTGGGACCAGCATGGGCGCTGGGACAAAGGAGAAGGTAAATGGAAAGTCTATGCAATGGAATCAACTCCTCGGGTGATCCCGGTGAGGCTAAATGCCTGGCGGCCATCAAGGAAAGTCAGAAGCACCCGATGCCGCTTGAGAGGATGATGAGGCTCCAGCCGATACGTGCAGCAGCACGTTGTCGACCTGAGATCAGGCGGCTCATCCAGCGCCAGCGACGGCCGCAAGTCCGCGCCGTCGCCCCGGTGACGCGAATGCGGGTCCGCCGCACGCGCTCGATCCGCACGTCGGCGATGAAGACTGCCGGCGGCGATGACGATGGTAGTAGTAGCGACGACCCTGATCCAGAACGTCCTGCAGTAGCAGCACCCGCCGCGCTTGCGCGGCACCCCAACCACAACCTGATCGAGCTGATCGCCGGAGGCTCCTATGCCCGGTGATTGCATCGTTCCCGGCTGCACGCGGCAGGCTGCCCAAAGGAAGGGCGGACTGTGCGAACTGCACGCTTGGCGACGGCAGCACGGCATCCCAGACGAGCAGCCAGTTCAGGATCGGCTGCCGCCGTTCGCCCGTGTCGTCGAGAGTTGCATCCAGCTGTCCGATGTCGACAGTGAGGACGACGCGGCGTGGCACCTGGCGATCGAGCGGTTGAAGAAGTCCCTCCAGCGCTGGTGGATTAAAGAGCTGGCGCCGCCGGCAGTGGTGGCCGCGGATCCACGGGAAGAAGCGGACAAGGAGGTCGGGCGATGATCCGCCTCCTGATTCCAGCCGCGCCAGGTTGGCGTGTGGCCGAAGTGTACGCGGACGGGGACGAGACGGTGGCGGTCGACTACGAGCCGATCGTCGCCTGGGTGGTGCTGGAGGACAGCGAGCACGAGGATCTGCTTATCCCCTGCCGGCGTGATGGCCGACGTGCAGTCATTCCTGTGGGCGAAGATGAATCGTACTTCGCCATCCTAGCGCCCGGCGAGGAGATCGATCCCGACAGCGACCGCTGGAAGTTCTCAATCTCGATCGAGCTGGAGCGCCAGCGGAAGAGGCAGGCGCCATGACCACCGCGCCGCCGTTCCCGAACGGGACTCTTCAGCTCGCCATCCTTCAGGAGCGCTTCGCGCTGCGCAAGAGCGAGTCCGAGCCGGACGACCTGGTCGGCGACTGCCCCATCAACCACGGGGTGGAATCCACCTTCGACTGCAAGCCCACCGACTCCGGCTGGCGCATCACGTTCTGTGAGCTGGGATGTATGCCCTCCGAGATCTGGGAAGCCGGGCGGGCGGCAGACCAGCGCGAGATGGGAGACGACGAACCAGAGGCGGAACCCGAGTCGACCACCACCAGCGCGCCGGAGTTCGTTCCCTTCACCGGCGCCAAGGTCCCGCCGTTCCCCGTCGAGGTCTTTCCGCCCTCGCTCGCGCGCTACATTGAGGCCGTCGCCGCGCACATTCAGGTGCCAACCGACGGCGTGGCGATCTGCGTGCTGGCCGTCTACGCGGCCGTCTGCGCGAAACGCATCCGCGTCCGCCGCCTTGCGGACGGGTACGAGCAGCCGCTCAACGCCTACTTTATGGGCCTGGCCGAGACGGCCGAGCGCAAGACGAATGTCGTCAACGAGGTGCAGCAGCCGCTCCGCGAGTACGAGACCCGCGTCGCCGACGAGATGAAGGACGAGGTCGCGATGGCGGCCGAGCACTGGAAGCTGAGCGACGAGCGCGCGAAGTGGATCAGGAGGAACATTGCATCCGGCAAGGCTAAGGACCCGCAGAAGTTGCGCGCCGAGCTGGACGACCTGGCCGTCGAGCTGGCGAAGCCTCCGCTGCGGCCTCTGCGGCTCGTCACCTCGTCGCCGACGCAGGGCGCGCTCGAGGGACTCCTGGCCGACAACGGCGAGCGCATGGCCATCCTTGGCGCCGAGGGAGGCGTGTTCGGCATCGTGGCCGGGCGGTACTCCGGCAACAAGAGTGCGCCGCCGGACATGGACATCTTCCTGAGCGCCTGGAGCGGCGACGCCGGCGACTCAGATCGGAAGACCAGCTCGGGCGCGCGGTTGAAGGCGCCGGCGCTCACCATCGGGCTGTTCGTGCAGCCGCAGGTTTTCCAGGAGATGAGCAGCATCTACGGCGCCGACGAGAAGGGACTAACGAGTCGGTTTCTCGTCGCCATAGTGGAATCGAACGCGCACCGCCAGAAGTACCTGGGCGAGCCGATGGACCTGATGCGGCGGGCGGAGTGGGGGCGCCGCGTCGCCGAGATGCTCAAGGCGCTGCCGGCCGACAGGGAAGAGCGGGTCATCACACTGCCCACCGACATCCTCGTGGCCGCGGAGACGTTCTTCAATGAGGTGCGGGCGGAGATGGCGCCCGGCGGCACGCTGGCGTTGCCGTCGCTGCGCGCCTTCGGTAGCAAGTTGTGCGGCCAGGTGGAGCGGTTCGTCGGCCTCCTCCATGTGGCCCACCACGGCGCCGGCGCTCCGGACATTCCGGTAGCCGAAAGCACGGTGGCGGCCGCGGTCGCGCTGGCGCGCTACTTCCTCGCCCACGGCAAGGCGTCGCGGAGCGCGATCGCCGCTGACCCGGTCGTCGGCCGCGCGCGGCGACTGATCGAGCACTGCGTGTTCAACCGCCTCGAGACGTTCACGCGCCGAGACGCGCAGAGGAACCACTGGGGCGGCTGCCGCAAGCCCGAGGACGTCGACGCCGCGCTCCTGGAGCTGGTGCAGCGCGGGTACATCTCCATGAAGGGCGGCAAGTACCACGTCCGCGCGGAGGTCCTGCGATGAGCCTCGACGTCGCCATGCAGGAGGCGCTGCTCGCCGCGCTGAACAGCCCCGAAGGGCAGCGAGCACTGCGGCGCGCCATTGGGCAGGCCGAGGCGCACGCCGGCGCCGATGACCAGGCGTACACCGTCTCTGAGGTGGCGAAGTTGAGCGGGTTCACCAAGGACACGATCGCGGGCCACATCGCCGGCGGCAACCTTCGCGCGTACAAGCCGAGGGGGGCGCGCGAGTGGCGCATCAGGCGGGCTGACTTTCACGCCTGGCTCACCGACGCCGGCGAGAGGTCCGACTCGCTCGACCCCGACCAGGTGGCGGAGGAGATGCTGAGGCGCTAACGCTCACTCGCTTATGCGCTCATTGACTCATGCGCTCAGTGGTGCTACACCTCCGTTTTCACGGGAGGCACCAATGCCGAAGGCGAAGCGAATCGCAGTACCAGTCACGATGCGGGCGCTGATTCAGCGGATCAATCGGGCACTGGCCGGCAAAAACGAGATCGTGAAGGCCGCGCGAACAGAGGCGCAAAAGGAGAAGGTGGGCTCCTTCTTCCGGGTCGATCTCGACTCTCACATAGTGAACGAGAAGCACGTCGATCCAGAGAAGCTCGGGCGGAAGCTGGGCGTGCTGCAGCCGTGGGAACAGCTCGCGGACGAGTGACGGAGGAACGCCATGCCGAAGGACTGGAAGGGTGGGCTCGTTCAGCGCGCAGGGCAGGACGCGATTTACTTCCACTACAAAGACCCCGAGTGGGTCCAGAAGGCGTCACCGTACCTGTGGAGCAAGCCTGGCGACGAGGAACTGGCGAAGAAGGCGCTCAACCGGATGTGCCGGGCGCTGAAGGACCGCAAGCCGTTCCAGGACGCAAGCGGCGCAGTGACGGTGCGCTCGTTCGCGAAGAAGTGGCTCGAGGGACGCCCGGGCACCTCGAGCGCGGACGATGGCCAGCGCCTCCGCGACCACGTGTTCCCGGCCATCGGCGACCTGCCCATCGGCGACGTGCGAGCGAAGAACCTACTGCGACTCATCCAGGACCTGAGGAAGAAGAAGGCGACGCGGCCGGGCCTGGACAAGGACGGCAAGCCGGCGCGGGTCAAGACGGAGGAGCCGCTGGCCCCGCGCACCATCCGCAACGTCTACGCGACGCTGCGGGCGATGTTCCGCGACGCGATGATCGAGGAGGTGGTCGATGGAACGCCGTGCGTGCTGGCGGACGCGCACCTCCCCTCGGCGAAGGACAAGGACCCCGAGTGGCGGGACACGGCTGTGTTCAAGCTCGCCGAGGTGGCAACGCTGGTCTACGACCCCGCCATCCCGCAGGACCGGCGCGTCTGCTACGCGCTCTACTTCCTCGGCTGCATGCGGTTCGGCGAAGCCTCCGCGGCGCGCTGGCGCCACTACGAGCCGGAGCTGCAGCCGCTCGGGCTGCTCCGCGTCGCGCGTAGCTACTCCACGCGCCTGAAGATCGAGAAGGACACGAAGGCTGAGCGCCCGCGCCGCGTGCCGGTGACGCCGCAGCTCGCGGCCATCCTCGCCGACTGGAAGCTCCGCGGCTGGCCAGCCATGTTCGGCCGCAAGCCCAAGCCCGACGACCTGATCGTCCCCTCGCGCGGGCAGGGCGAGCGGCTACCTTCCAATCGCAGCGCGAACCACATGCTGCGGAAGTTTCACAAGGACTGCATCCGCGTCGAGATGCGCGAGCGCCGGCAGCACGACTCGCGCCGCACCTGGCTCTCGACGGTGCTCGCCGCTGGGGCGAACGAGACGCACGCGAAGTGGATCGCGCACGGGCCTCCACCGACGGTGATGGGGGCGTACATGTCGATGCCGTGGGCCACGCTCTGCGCCGTCGTCGACGGCCTCAAGCTGCCGGAGCCGGAACGCCGCGTCGTCCAGCTGCCCACCAGCGCGCGCTGAGGCTGTAATCATTCACAGCTCGTGGAACGTCCGCACGGTCGGCGACTGAGACTTGAGTCTCGATTTGTTGCCAATGTTGCCAATGTGCCTGGAGGTCAAAAATGCAATTTCCGGAGCCGGGTGTGCGGGAGAATCTGGTGCAATCTGCTTCATGACTTCTAACTAGCTGATAGTACGCAGTTAAAGTGGCGGGGTGTACGGGACTCGAACCCGTGGCCTCCGGCGTGACAGGCCGGCGTTATAACCAGCTTAACTAACACCCCACAAAGTGGGCGGGACAGGTTTCGAACCTGCGACCCTCGGTGTGTAAGACCGATGCTCTACCGCTGAGCTACCCGCCCGAGCGGCAGCGAGCGGGGGCGGGTTCTACGGGAGAGGCAGCGTGAAGTCAAGCCCGCCCCCAAGCGAGCGAGCAGTCGTCACCACCGCCGCGAGCGGTGATCGGCGCGAGGCGGAAGAGTACGCCGCGCGCTTCGGGCTGCGGGCGGAGCCGCGCGACGGCAGGTCGCTGGCCCAGCTTCTGAAGGCCGCTGGAGGCCCCGTCCTGGTGCTCGGGAGCCGGCGTGCCGATCTCTACCAGGAGGGCCGCTCGTACCGGGCGACGGTGGGCATGGCGTTCCTCCGCGCGCTGCGGGCGCGAAAGGGCGAGAACGACCCGCTCGTCGCGGCGGCGAAGCTCCGAAAAGGCGACCGCGTGCTCGACGCGACGCTCGGACTCGGCGGCGACGCGCTCGTCGCGGCGCAGGCGGCGCGCGCCACCGTCATCGGCCTCGAGCGCAACGGCCTGCTCGCCGCGTT
>Ga0209011_1000361_pt1 | contig 17849 bp, 17 predicted proteins | sample BlaSpr_A8_OM1_M3_FD_187986 | JGI IMG/M metagenome (GOLD analysis project Ga0209011, IMG submission 187986) | Forest soil microbial communities from Thunder Bay, Ontario, Canada - Black Spruce, Ontario site 2_A8_OM1_M3 (SPAdes) (version 2) | ecosystem: Environmental > Terrestrial > Soil > Boreal... | reverse complement strand
GGCTCCTTAAAGGAGGTGATCCAGCCGCACCTTCCGGTACGGCTACCTTGTTACGACTTCACCCCTCTTGCTGGGCACACCTTGGGCACCGCCGTCCCTATTCGGGTTCAGCAAGTGACTTCAGGTGCACCAAACTCAAGTGGTGTGACGGGCGGTGTGTACAAGGCCCGGGAACATATTCACCGCAGTATGCTGACCTGCGGTTACTAGCAACTCCGTCTTCATGCAGGCGAGTTGCAGCCTGCAATCTGAACTGAGACCGGTTTTAAGGGATTAGCTCCACCTCGCGGTGTGGCAACCCGTTGTACCGGCCATTGTAGCATGTGTGTAGCCCGGGGCATAAAGGGCATGATGACTTGACGTCATCCCCACCTTCCTCTGGGTTTCTCCCAGCAGTCTGGTTAGAAAAATTTAACTAACCACAGGGGTTGCGCTCGTTGCGGGACTTAACCCAACACCTCACGGCACGAGCTGACGACAGCCATGCACCACCTGTGCAGCGATCCCTTGCGGGAGGACCGTATCTCTACGGCTTTCCACTGCATGTCAAACCCCGGTAAGGTTCTTCGGGTTGCATCGAATTAAACCACATGCTCCGCTGCTTGTGCGGGCCCCCGTCAATTCCTTTGAGTTTCAACCTTGCGGCCGTACTCCCCAGGCGGTTCACTTAATGCGTTAGCTGCGGCACTGATGGCGTCAATACCACCAACACCTAGTGAACATTGTTTAGGGCTAGGACTACCGGGGTATCTAATCCCGTTCGCTCCCCTAGCTTTCGCGCCTCAGCGTCAGTTACAAGCTAGCAAGCCGCCTTCGCCACTGGTGTTCCTTGCGATATCTACGCATTTCACTACTACACCGCAAATTCCACTTGCCTCTCTTGCACTCCAGCCCCGCAGTATTGGACGCAGTTTCGAGGTTGAGCCTCGAACTTTCACAACCAACTTACGGAACCGCCTACGCGCTCTTTACGCCCAGTAAATCCGGATAACGCTTGCCCCCTACGTATTACCGCGGCTGCTGGCACGTAGTTAGCCGGGGCTTCCTCAGGAGGTACCGTCAGATCTTCGTCCCTCCCAACAGAGGTTTACATCCCTAGAGACTTCATCCCTCACGCGGCGTTGCTCCGTCAGGCTTTCGCCCATTGCGGAAAATTCCTCACTGCTGCCTCCCGTAGGAGTCTGGGCCGTGTCTCAGTCCCAGTGTGGCTGTCCGTCCTCTCAGACCAGCTACCCATCATAGCCTTGGTGGGCCGTTACCTCACCAACTAGCTAATAGGCCGCGGGCCCATCTGAGAGCGTCTTGCGACTTTAGTTGTCAGATGATGCCATCCGACAACCACATGCAGTATTAGCTCTGCTTTCGCAGGGTTATTCTGCACTCTCAGGCAGGTTGCCCACGTGTTACTCACCCGTCCGCCACTAGCGCTAGCCACCCTTGCGGGCAGCTAACACCCGTTCGACTTGCATGTGTCAGGCACGCCGCCAGCGTTAATCCTGAGCCAGGATCAAACTCTCCGTTAAAAACCTCGACCCAACAGGGCCTTTGGTTAAAGAATCGAATCAGGGGTCCCTACGACGTTTCGAAGGGCCTTCTCGGAGAAGTCCGTTCCACTCTTCAATTGTTAAGGTGCTCGCCGGGCCTTAAGCGCAGGATTACCTCCCGCCTCTCGGGCAGCTTGAGAATGATACCCCATGGGGGCGCGTAATTGTCAAGAACGTACGAACGCCCAGTTAGCGTACCCCAGCAAGGTGGCGCTTAAACGGCGCCGCCGGCCGCTGGCGTCATGTGTGCCTAGCGGTACTCGGGCAGCTTCTCGAGCTCGTCCGCCGCCAGGTCCGTATAGACCCGAAGGGTCGTAATCTTCGGGATCCGATCCGCTCGAACCTCGACCTTGTGACCGCCACGCGCCAGCTTCACCACGATCCCGTGAAAGATGTCTTCCTCGCGGTCGCCCAACAGCTCCTCCATCCGCCCGATCTCCTCGCCGGCCTCATCCATGACCGGCGCCTTCGCCGGCATCGCCAGCCAGGCGACCTCGCGCTCTTCCTCGTCCATCTAGAAGGCGCGCCTCCCGCTGAAGGCGCGGGCCAGCGTCAGCTCGTCGGCATATTCCAACTCGCCGCCAACCGGCAATCCGTGCGCCAGCCGTGAGGTTCGCACTCCCAGTGGCGCCAGTTGCTCGGCCAGGTAGGCCGCGGTCGCCTCGCCTTCCATATCCGGATCGGTCGCCAGGATCACCTCGGAGACCGGCTCCTGGCGCAGGCGGTGGAGCAGCTCCGCGATCTTCAGCTCGCCCGGCCCGACGCCATCAATCGGCGACAACGCTCCGTGCAGGACATGGTACAAACCGTGATACTCAGCCGTTCGCTCGATCGCCAGCACGTCGAGTGGCTCTTCCACGACGCACAGCACGCTGCGATCGCGCCGGGTCGACAGGCAGATGGTGCATCGCTCGCCTTCGGCGATGAAGAAGCACTCGTCGCAGAAGCGAATCCGGGCCTTGACCTCGACCAGGGCCGTGGCGAGCCGGTCGACCGACTCCCGCGGCGCCCGCAATATATAGAAGGATAGGCGCTGGGCGGTCTTTGGCCCGATGCCGGGCAGCCGGCCGAGCTCCTCCATCACCCGAGTGAGCGCCGGCGGGATCTCAGCCAACCGGCTCTACCCCATTAAGCCGGGCGGAAGCCCCATCCCCGACGTCACGGCGCCCATCTCCTTGGTCGCCAGCTCGCGCGCCCTGTCCATCGCGTCGTTCACGGCGGCCGACACCAGGTCCTGGAGCATCTCGACGTCCGCCGGATCCACGACTTCCGGCTTGAGCGTGACCGACAGCACCTTCTGGTGACCGTTGACCACCACCTCGACCATGCCGCCGCCGGCGGTTCCGGTCACCGTCTTCGCGCCCAATTCTTCCTGGACCTTGGCCATCCGGGCCTGCATCTGTTGAAGCTGCTTGAGCATCTTGAACTGCTGACCCATCTAGGCTCTCCCTCGCGGCGTGACCCGCACGTTGGTCGCATCGAACCGGTTCATCGCCTCTTTCACGAGCGGGTCGTCGGCGATCGACCCCGCCGGGCGCCCCGGCGCCGGCGCCGCCGTGGCGGGCTTCTTCTCCCCCGCGACGAGTTCCACGCGGGTGTCAGCCCCAAAGATCTCCCGGACCGCGACCAGCAGCGTCTCCTTGTTGGAAGCCTTGTGCATCAGCTCGGCGTGGGCTGGGTAGCGAAACTCGATCCGCACCAGGCCATCCTTGACCTCGGCGAGCCGCGCTTCCATCAACAAACTCCCGACCATTTTCGGAAGTCGCTGCTTCAGCGCATCCCAGCGGGCATCGGGACCGAGCACCGGCGGCTCGGTGTCCATGGCCGGCTCGATCATGCGTTCACCACCGACCGCCTCGGTCGTCGGCGCCGCCACCGGCACGGTGACCGGCACGGGACGCGTCATGTTCAACAACAACGTGACCTCGAGCAGCAGGCGGGCATCGGCGCCTTTGCGCACCTCCGGCTCCATCTCCATCAGGCCCTTCCACAAGCCCAGCAGCGCGTTGCGACCGGCCGCGCGGCCGATCCGCTCCAATCCGGCCGACGCCGCACCACCCAGGCTTTCCGCATCCTGATAGCCGACCGAGAGCAGGGCCGCCTCGCGGATCGCGCCCAGCAATCCGCGGACCAGCTGCCGCACGTCGCCGCCCGCATCGTAGAACCGCTGGAGCTCGCCCAGCGCCTTGGCCCCGTCGCCCTCCGTCACGAACGCCAGCAGCCGAACCAGCGTGTCGGGGTCGGCCAGCCCGAGCAGCTCGTGCGTCTTCTGCACGGTCAGCTCCTCGCCACCCTGCGAGATCAGTTGGTCGAGCAGCGTGATGCCGTCGCGCATGCTTCCACGAGCCAGGCGGGCCAGCAACGCCAGGCTCGGCGGGTCTACCCTGACCTGCTCCTGCTCGACGATCGAGGCTAGGTGCGCGGCGATCGCCCCGGTGTCGATGCGGCGGAAGTCGAACCGCTGGCAACGGGAGGCCACGGTCAGCGGAATCTTGTGCGGCTCGGTCGTCGCCAGAATAAAGACCACGTGCGCGGGCGGTTCCTCGAGCGTCTTCAGCAACGCGTTGAAGGCCTCCGTGGTCAGCATGTGCGCCTCGTCGATGATGTAGACCTTGACCTTCAGCGTCGCCGGCAGATACTTGACCCGCTCGCGCAGATCCCGGATCTCGTCGATGCCTCGGTTCGAAGCCGCATCGATCTCGATCAGGTCGACGGCCGCGCCGGTGCCAATTTCGACGCAGTTCGCGCACACGCCGCACGGCTCCGCGCCACGGCGGTCCAAACAGTTGATCGCCTTCGCCAGGATCCGGGCGGTCGACGTCTTCCCCGTCCCCCGAACGCCCGAGAACAGGTAGGCATGGGCGACCCGGCCCTGCTCCACCGCGTGCTTGAGGGTCTGGGCAATGGCGTCCTGCCCGACAAGGTCGCCAAATGTCTGCGACCGGTACTTGAGATATAGCGTCTGATATGCCATCGCGAGGGACCCGACCATTCTAGTGTCAGCTACGGCGCGCCCGACTCAGGGAACGTTCTAATCATGGCAGGCGCAAGTGCGGACGCCGGTGCTAATACTGCTCGAGGCCGTACTCGTCAACTACCAGGTAGAAGGCCTTGCCATCCATGGTGAAGTTCGCGATCACTGGGGTAGCAGGGGCGAACTTGTAGACCAGCCGCACGTCGAGGACCTGGTTGCTGCCGGTGGCGTCCGACCCCTGTGCAGGGCGCGTCTGCCAGCCGGCCAACGGGCACTGGGTGATGCCGTTTATCAGGCTGCAGGTGCGCACCGCGAAACAGACCAGACGACCTGGGGTGTTGAACACGGGAGGCTTGCAGCCTGTCGGATCGCCGCACAGGTGACCTGGCGTGGTGGGGTTGCAATCGTTGAGTCCGCCCGGACCTGTATCTCCCCAGACGGTGGTGTTGTTCGCAATCGCTGAGTTGGGCTCGCTCCGTGTCGAGTTCCCGATGTCCGTGTTGCCGTTGATCACGCCCTGGCGCATCCCGGAGCGGGCCGCGCCAGAGACCTCGATATTGAGGTAGAACGCGCGCCCGAGGTCCGTGGCGCCCAGCATTAGCAGGACGAGCACCGGCATGATAATCGCGAACTCGGTCAACGCTTGACCGCCCATTCGCCTCCGTCTGATCCTCATCATTGCTCCAGGCTCACCGTCCCAACGGCCTGCAGGCCCGGGTTGAACGTGCCGACGTTGTTCAGGGTCACCGTGACCGTCACCCAGTCGCCGCAGCGGTCGCCGTCACTCATGAAGAGGGTGATCGTCGATTGCAGCCCGGGCGGGATTGGGAAGGTGTACTTACCTGTCACGACGCCATTGCCCAGGGCGCCGGGGATCGCGTTCTCATGCCCCCAGACCCAGCCGCCGTTCAGCTCGAGGGTCGAGCCGTCGCTGTACGTCATGGTCCAGTCGGAGGAGTTGTTGCTGGTGAAGGTATGTGTGTACTTGTTACCTGGATCCTGGGCGACGCTCGGATATGCAGGAGAGGTTTCGCCGGGGGTATTGCCGGACGGCGGCAGCGGCACACCCGGACCGGGGGCTGGGTTCCAGATGCCCTGTGAGAAGTACACCGGTGTGGTGTTGTTGATCTTCACGTACGTTGTGTAGGCATCCATCTTCCATTCATCGCCGTAGTGCCAGGTCAGGGTCTCGAAGCCTGCCTTCGCGGGCACTGGCGCGGTGAGCGTCGCGTTCGGCGTCTTATAGATGTCGGTCTCGTTGAATCCGCCGGTCGACGTCGGCGGAGGGCCGCTGCCCACGCCGAATCCGGTGGTGAAGTTCACAGCTGGGCCGGGAATCCCGAAGGCGGTGTAGGTGTAGGCAAGGATCTGGCCCCGCAGCGCCGCGCCGGTGCCACCGAGCCCAGAGTTCATCTCGACGCCCCCGGCAGTCGCATTGAACGTCTGGTAGATGATGCCGGCGAACTGGTTGTTGACATTGCCCGCCCCGTCGCCGCCGTCATCCCCGCCGCCACCACCGAGCGAGCCTGCATCGAGGTGGATGAAGGTGCTGTTCTCGAGGTCGAACAGGATCGGGACCCCACCGGTGGCCGGCGACGTGCCGAGCCCCGGCGCCGACAGGCTGAGGGAGGTGACTTCATTGGTCGATACGAACCCGCCCGACCCTGGTCCCGCGAACTGGAACGTCACGCCTGATCCCTTGATCCAGGTCTGGTCGCCGCCACCCGTGACGGGCGGTGCCGAGCTACCGTCGCCACAGGTTTCGCCAGTGCCGGCCGCGCCGGCTATGGAAAGTCCGTTGCCGTGGCCGATCCAGAGGCCGACGGGCGGATTCCATCCAGGGCAAGAGCCCGACGGGCACAGGTCCCAGTCGGCGGCGGTCTCACCGCTGAGGTCGATGCCGTTGGCTTTAGTGCCGGCCGGCGCCGTGTTCTGGGGCGCCGTCCCCGTGATCTTGAAGACGCCCGGGCCAAAGTTGTACAGGCCGTGGTTGATCACGATCCAGTCGTAGGTGCCCGGGAGAATCAAATACGGGTCGGTTCCGGGCGGGTTGCAGCCGCCGCTGCCGCCACTGTTGGCGACGATGTCGCCATTCAGCACAAGGTGTCCACAGGGGGTTGCGTTCGGTGTGATCGCCGGCGACCAGTTTGGAGAAGGGCTGAATCCTACTTCGCCACCGTAGTTGGCATTCAACGGCGCCGCCCCGGGTCCGACCGGAGTGCAGGCGATGGGCGCCTGGGCGGGCGGAGCGGTGCAGTAGAGCGTCTTCCCGGTTTGCAGCGCGAAACCACGCAACCCGGTGACCGTCCCGGAGGCGCAAGCACCACCGTACGGGTCACAAAAGGTCGTTCGATCCTGGAGCACCATGCTGCCGTTGGACTCCAGGGCAACCGTGTCGCCGGTCGGGATGCTATGCCCGTCGATGCCCGAGATCAGTGGGCTCGAACCGGGCCGAGACCAGAAGGTGGGACAGCTGCCGAGCAGCGCTGAACAGCTCAGCTGGCTGCGTTGGGGCGCGACCGTCGGCATGAAGCACTGTGTGTATCCGATTGCGCAGGTGCCCGGAAGAAGACCCGTGTTGTCCGGCTGATAGAGGTAGATAGCGATGGGCGCCGGCATGCCGGCGACGTTCCCGGGGGGCAGGGCAAGCACGGTTGCCGAGGTCGTGACCGTGGTCGTCGGGATGCCGAGCACTCCCATCAGGAAGTTCGGAACGACTTGTGTGATGGTGACCTGCATGCAGTTGTAGGGCACGTTGGTGCAGTTGTCCGTCAATACCGGGGGTGGCGATGTGGCAGTCACTCGGGTGGTGAACCCTGCCGCGCAAGTCCCGGCGTCAACCCAGGTGGCGCTGAACTGCGTCAAGCCAAGCCTTGGCGTGCCGGCGTTCGTGCTGCCGCAGCCGCCGGCGGAGTTGGTGAAGAAGCCATTGGCCTGCGCGTAGTCGCGGACAGCGAGGACGATCGGGTCACTCAACCCGCTCGGCGCCGCCGAGCGCATCGCTGCGCTCAACCGCTTGCCACCGGAGAGCGCCGCCGAGTCGGTCGCGTTTTGCGCCAGGCGGTACATCAGGTAGATGTGTCCGGCGTCCAACGCCAGCCCGGCAAAGCCGAACAGGGTAATCGACATCAACGCGAAGATCACCAGGGTCTGGCCGCGCGATCGCCTGCGGTGGATCGCCAGCGGACCGTGAGTAAAAGCCATCTCAATACTCCGTGTGGACGACGCTGATGGTCGTGATCGTGAACGACGGAACGACGCTCGAAATCAACGGCATCAGCGGCGACCACTTGTACTTCACCTGCACCGATACGTCACGGGCCGTCTGCGAAACGCGCCGCGGGTTTCCGTTGCACCAGGTGTCCTGGGGAACTCTCGTGGCGACGGCAGGCCACACATAGATGTAGCCCTGGCCGGCGGGGATCAGGTCATTGGGCGTGGGCGCCAGCGGTGGGCCCGGGTTGTTCGGGTCGGTGTTGCCTACCAGCGAGTTGGGGTCCGGACTGAGTGGGAACCCTCGCCCGACCTGCTCTACCCGCTGCAGGACCGCGCAGTCCGTGGTCTGCTGGGGGGCCAGGGAGATCAACCGCGCTCCCTCCCGCGTGGCCCACGAGATGGCACCAAACGTATAGACGAGACGCCCGAAATCGATCATGAGAAAGAGCATCACGATCAACACCGGTGCCACCAGCGAAAACTCGACCATCGACTGCGCACTGCTCCGGTGGCCACGCCCACGCCGCAGGTTGGAACGCACCGTTGCTAACGTACGTCTAAATAAATACAGAGAAGGTTGCAGAACTAACCGCCGCAAAGCAGTGCGGGCTTGTGACCGGGCCGTTACGACACCCTTACCGGAGGTCGGCGGCCTGCCGTTCTACCTCATCCCGCGCTGCCGGTGACGGCGATCGGGTGGCGCAGTACCTGCCGCACCAGTGTGATGGCGAGCGCCCCTTCGACGATCGCGGACGACACCCGTCTGACGGCGGTGCGGCGGACGTCGCCGGCCGCGAACACACAAGGCAGGCTGGTTTCCAGCATCAAGGGCGCGCGCTCGCTCATCCAGCCCTCGGGCAATCGACCATTGCGCAACAGCTCATTCCCGGTCACGAGATAGCCCTCCTCATCGCGCACGATCGATCCCTTCAACCACTCGGTGTTCGGATCGGCGCCCATCATGACGAACAGCACCCGGGTCCGGGCGGCCTCGATCGTGCCGCTGACGCGATGGCGAAGCCGCACACCCTCGAGGCGCCCCTCGCCGAAGGCCTCAACGATCTGGGTGTTGACGCGGACCCGGATGTTCCGCGTGCCGTCGATCTCCTTGGCCAAAGCGGCCGCGACGCCGGCATCCAGGGCGCCGGCCCGGACCACCATCGTCACATTAGACGCGTGCTTTGCCAGGTCGAGCGCTGCTTGCGCAGCCGCCGCCGTCGCGCCAACGATGAAGACCTCTTGGCCGGCGAGCGCCGACGGCTCCGCCACCGAGTCCGCGTAGGTGACGCCAGTCCCAGTGAGTTTGTCGACGGTCGGGACTCCGAGCGTGCGATACGCTACTCCGGTCGCGATCACGACCGCGTGGGCGGAAATCGTGACGCCATCCGCTAGCGCCACGACCAGTGCACCGGCCCCTACCGACAAACCCACCGCCGGATTCGTCAAGGCAAAAGTGGCACCCAATCGCTGGGCCTGCTCGTAGATCCGACGCGTGAGCTCGGCGCCGCTCACACCGTCCGCGAAGCCCGGATAGTTTCGAATGGCCGGAGTTGCCGCGCTGGAGCCGCCCGCGCCGTAGGCGTCGATCACCGTGGTCTTCAGACCGTCCGCGGCCAAGACGGCGGCCGCGAGTCCTGCCGGGCCGGCCCCGATCACCGCGAGGTCGTAGCGCTCGGGCACCGTCACGACTGCTCCAGTCTACGGCGGCGCACTATACCGGCCCAGTCACGCGATGAATGATTTTCCGGCGGACGCGACTAATCAAGCTGCGGCCGTGTGCGTGGAGGCGCAAAAAAAGAGGCCGCCGAAGCGGCCTCTTTCTCACTTGCGAACGTTAGTCTTCGTTATTGCCGTTGGTCTCGGCTTTGTCGTTCGCGGTCTTCGACTCGTTGACACCGGCCTGCTCGTTCTGGTCGTTGCAGGCGGCGGGGTCCTCGTGCTGCCAGTTGCCGGTGTTGTCGCCCGTCTCACCACATTCGGCAGTCGTTGCGGCCGGCTTCGGCGCCGGAGTGGCCGGCTTGGTCGCGGGTGCCGGCTTGGCCGACACGGTCACCTTCGACTTCTGGTCGTTCTGCGTCTGGGTCTGCTGCTGGCCATTCTGGTCCTGGCCAGTGGTCCTCGAATCGACCTTGGCCGTTGCGGCGACGCCGCTCAGCAGCAGAAAGCCGCCGGCGATCATTGCGATAAAGAGTCTACGCATATGAGTTCGAATCACTCCTTGGGGCGAGGCTGACAGCCCCGTCCACTTCATTAAACGAACCGATCGTACTGACTATTCGCGACGGCGCCTCTTACAACTGCCTGCGAAGCCGAAAACGATGCCTGCGTGTTACCGGCCGCGCACGACCACGTTACCCGACTGTTGATCGCTCAGTCGATGAGCTTCATGACCGCTGGCGTGTAGGCCGGCGGATTCACGATCGTCGGGTCGATCTGGGTCCCGTTCGGGAGGATCGGGGCGCGGATGAAGTGCAGGGTGACCATCTGCTGGCTGCAGCTCACCGCGTCGATGAACACCGTCACGAAACCGATCGGCACCACCGTCGACCCGCCCACGTCGCCGTTGAGCACCGCCATGACCGCTACCCTGGGGCTGTCGACGCTGTAGCTGCGCCAGGTCTCGCTCGTGTGCCCGACCGCATTGATGCGGGAATTCAGCGCGTCGCAAGTCACCTGCGTGATCGTCTGGATGTCGTTCGCGGGGTATGGCTTGTTGAGCTGGATGAGCGTCTTGAGGCCGTTGAGCCAGGCGTCAGCCAGGGTCTGTCCGGTGACGGTGAACGTCCCGTAGTTGACGTTGCCCGCGCCACCGCCGGCGGGGCTCAAGTTCGCCCTGTACTCCTGGCCGTCGACGTAGTTGGCGGGGACTGAGTCCTTGTTCACCGCCATCGGCAGCATGCCGAGGATATTGCTCGTATATCCCCAGGCCCCGGTCGCCGTGGTCTTGATGTCGTATCTCGTGATGCCGACCACCCGGATGAACAGCGTCTCGTAGTTCGAGGCGACCGTCACTTTCAGGCCGCGAACGCTCGAGTCGCTCCAGCCCATGGCGGTGGGCGTGCCGTAAACATCGGTCGGAGTGATCGTCAGCGCCGCGTTGACACCGTCGTTCCGCGTGCCGTCCGGGTCAGGCGCACCGTTGGCTTCGGCCGCGGCTTGCGCTGCCTTCACGGCAGCCGTCTGGAATGCGGAGGGGTAGTTGCTGGCAAAGCGATTCTGGAGCAGGACGTAGGTTCCCGCGAGGGCAGCGGCGTCGGCCGCGTTCTGCATCTGGCGCCGCGAGTGGAAGGCCTGGCCGCCGTCCATGACGAGGCCGAGGAAGCCAATCAGCGTCGTCATGATCAGGATGAAGATCAGCATGGTCTGACCGCGCTGACGACGGCGGGCCGCCTTACGGTCGAGCAGCGTCTGCTTCATTCGATCACCATGGTGGTCGAGCTCACGATCCGGAGCGCTCCACCCCCCCAGAAGTTCGAGATCAGGGGCGTGATCGCCCGAAAGTCGTAGTTCACGTCGACCCGGACGGCATTCGGGTTCTGATAGATGCGTTGATCACCAGGCAATGGGTTGCAGTTCGCTGCCGCATCCGTCGGCATTCCGGTGGTCGCGTCCACCCAGTAGACGGCGATGTTGGAGTCGGCCACTACCACGGTTGTTCCCGCCTCCTGTTTCACGCGGTATTTGACGTTGCTCGGGTCGGCCTTGCACGTCGAGGTGATCGCGGTCGGGTGGGTAATGGCGTAACGAGCCCCCTCCCGGGCCGCGTTCGCGATCGAGGTCCAGTAATAGAAAACTCGCCCGAAGTCGACGACCCCGAGCAGGATCAGCATCAGGATGGGCAGGATCAGCGCGAACTCGGTCAGCGACTGCGCCGATTTACGGCGCCGGCGGTCTTCGCGGCTCTGGCCCGGCTCGGCTTCCAAGCCATGGCGTCCTAAGGCACGGCTAAGGAAAAACATGCGTCGCCAGTATGTGGCGGGAGTCTTGCAATGACTGCAGCGTCGGATGAATTTTTACCACCCTGCGACGGCAGCGCAACAGGTCCTCGGCAGCCCTGCTGCGCATAAACCCGACGATGAGGTCGCTCGCGACGTCTTTAGCCGGCGTTTATTGATGAGTCTGCTACTCGACGGACTGGCCGGCTATTTCGATGACGCCGGTGCTACTCGATCCTTACCTGCTCGTCGGCGATCAGGTTGAAGGTGGCGCCTGTGACCTGACTCAGGATGGGGACGATCGGCGTGAACGTGTAGGCGAGGTGGACCTTGACGATGTCTCCGGTCCGGGGTTGCGTCACCGGGTAGCTGTTGTCCTGGACGATCGTGTTCGTGGCCGCGGCCCAGTGGGCGCACTGCACCAGCGTAGCGCTGGTTCCGTCGTAGTAGGTGACCGAGATATGCGCGGCGTCATTGAGAAAGGATATTCCCGCCGTGTTACCCACGTACTGCATGCGCCCCTGCACGGTGTTGAACGGTGCCGCGGCGGCGTTGGAGTTGGTGGCCGCTGCCCCACCACTGCTGTTCGACCAGTTGACGGCGGCGTAGCGGGCGCCCTCTCTGACCGCGTTCGTCATCACCGTGTACTGGTAGTAGGCGCGGCCGAGATCGACGATGCCGAGCAGGATGAAGATCAGCACGGGCGTGATCAGCGCCATCTCGACGAGCGCCTGGCCGCGCCGGCGGGGCAGCAGGCGCCTCATTGGGTCAACCGGAACACCATCGGGTTCCCAGTACCATTTGTGGGGACGCCGAGGCCGCCGCTTCCGGGCACGCCACTCGAGTTCACCCAGTAGCCGCCGATCGTGATCGAGTGCGAGGCGTTGTAGACCACGAACTGGATGTAGAAGGCGAGGAATTCTTTAACCGTCGTCGGGCTGGTCCCGCTCGAGCTGTTGTTGACGGCCAGCATGAATACGCGCGGGTTAGAGGGGGAGAATTTGCCCGCCTGCGGCAGGTCACCGGCGAATGCCTGGTTCGCGTTCGACCGCTGGATCCGGACATTCAGACCCTGCGCGAAGCCGTCGTTCGCGGGGTGACCGGCGGTATCGATCTGGTAGCTCGGCCCGATGCTGAGCGTGCCCGACAGCCCATTGGCGCTGCTGTTGAGTGTTGCTGGCGTGGCGCTGGTGGGCGGGTCGTTGAGGATATGAAAGTTCTGCTGACCGGGCGCCGGCGAGATGAACGCGAGCGGGATCGCAAAGCCCAGGCTGTCGTTCTGGCCCGCCGAGCAGCAGGCCACGCCGCCGTCGTCTGTGGTCACGAGGAACGGCGTATACAGCGGATGGGTCCCTGACCCGGAGTCGCTGTTCATCAGGAGTGGCGACGCCCCCACGAGCGCGTTCGCGGTTCCGAACTGCGCCATGCCGCTTACCGTCACCCCGACCTGTAGAATGCCGACGGCCCGGAACAGGAAGGTATCGCGGTTAGCCGCAATTGTCACCCTCATCCCCTGGGCGACCTTGCCGCCGGGGATGATTGGCAGATTGCCGGCGTCGTTGGCGAAGGCGGCGCCCGTGTTGTCGACCCAGACGATCGTGATGGTGTCCGGTGCCGAAGCGCCGTTTCGATTCGCGAAGAGGATGGCGGTGTTGCGCTGGGCTGTGTAGTTCTGCGTTCCGCCCACGTTGGTGACCTGTTCCATGGCGAGGTGGGTGCCCGCCATCGCGGCTGCGTCAGCCGCCGTTTGCAGCATTCGGCGCTGCGTATAGCTATTCCCGACGTCGATCGACAGCGCCAGCATGCCCGTCAGCGCAATGATCATCAGCGCCACGAGTACGATCGCCTGTCCCTTTTCGCGTTGGGCGGTTTTCTTCTTCATTCGATCCTCGTTTGGGCCATAGCCACCAGCTGCAGTGGGTTCCCCATGATCTGAGCCATCAAGGGCGTGATCGGCGTGAAGTCGGAGACGACCAACACTCTGATCGCGTCACCCTCCTTGGGGCACTTCTGGCCACTGCCGCTCGTGGGCGCGGTATAGGGGGCGTCCCAGACGATGGCGTTCGACCCGTAGTTAAAGTGCGCGCACTGTTTGTATGGGCTGGCGGTCATGTCGTAGAACGTGATCTGCATGTGGCCAGCGTTGTTGACGATGCCAAGGCCGCCATCAGCGAGCCTGATGCGGCCTTGGACGGTGTCCTGCGCCGGTGAGGCGGCGTTGGACAGGTTGGAGAATCCATACGCTGCCACGCGCGCTCCCTCTCGGGCGGCGTTGACGAGCGCGACATACTGGAAGTAAGCCCGGCCGAAGTCAACCAGGCCGAACAGCATGAGCGCCAGGAGGGGCATGGCAATCGCCAACTCGACGACGGCCTGGCCCGGGCGCGCCGCCAGACGCCCGCGAATCTGCCTCAGGTTCATGACTTCTTGAATTACACAGCCCCGGAATTGCCGTTTGCCTTGCGCCTCTGGAAGGGATGGATCAGCCGGATGGCGGGTCGGTAACGGTTTTGCGCCGGCGCCGGCCAGTCGCTGAGTTCGCTCCTATAGTGCTTCGTTAAGTCGCCGCGACGAGGCCCCATAGGTTCAGACGGTTTTTCGGCCGCAACCCTACGCACCCGTGACATGGGACGCGCGGATACGCCTCATTGCGTCAGCCGGAACACCATCGGATTACCGGTACCCCCCGTCGGCAGGCCGAACCCACCGCTGCCGGGCACGCCGCTCGAGTTCACCCAGTACCCGCCGATCACGATCTTGTGGGTACCGGTGTCATACACGACGAACTGAAGATAGAACGCCAGGAACACGTAGATGGGTGTCGGGTTGGTTCCGCCCGCACTGGTGTTTACCCCGGTCATGAAGACCCGTGGGTTGTAGGGCGAGAACTTGCCGGGCTGCGGCAGGTCGCCGGCAAAGACCGGGTTGGCGATCGACCGCAGAATGCGGTCATTCATTCCAAGCGCGAAGTTGTCGTTCGCTGGCTGACCCGCGGGATCGATGTAATAGAGCGGCCCGATGCTGAGCGTGCCGGTGATCCCATTGGCCGCGCTCGATCGAGTCGCCGGCGACGTCGCACTCGTCGGCGGGTCGTTCAGGATGTGAAAGTTATTGACTGGGGGTGCCGGCGCCACGAAGGCCAGCGGAATCGGATACCCGAGGCTGTCCAGTTGCCCGAGGGAGCAGCACGCTGGCCCGCCGTTGTCCGTCGTAACGAGGACCGGCGTGTACAGGGCGGTTGGTCCGGTTCCGACGATGACGGTGTCCCTGTTCATGAGCAGGGGGGCCGCCCCCACGAGCGCGTTCGCGGTGCCGAACTGCGCCATCGCGCTGACCGTCACCCCTACCTGGATGATGCCCAGAGCCCGAAACAGCAACGTATTCCGGTTACCCGAAATCGTGACCTTCATGCCCTGCGCGACCTTGCCCGGCGGAATGACCGGGAGGTTGCTGACGTCGTTGGCAAAGGCGGCCCCAGTATTGTCGACCCAAACGATCGTGATGGTGTCCGGTGCCGAAGCGCCGTTTCGATTCGCGAAGAGGGTTGCGGCGCTGCGCTGGGCCGTGTAGTTCTGCGTGCCGCCCACGTTCATGATTTGCTCCATGGCGAGGTGGGTGCCCGCCATCGCCGCCGCGTCAGCCGCCGTCTGCAGCATGCGCCGCTGGCCGTAGCTATTGCCGACGTCGATCGACAGCGCCAACATGCCCGTCAGTACGATCATCATGAGCGCGACGAGTATGATCGCTTGTCCCTTTTGAAGCTGGCTGACTTTACTGTTCATTCGATCCTCGTGTGGCCACGGCCATGTACTGCGAGCCGGCTCGCACGTGAAATTACACAGCCCTTCGCTTACCATGCGCGTTGCGCTCAGGGGACGCCGATTCCGCTCTTGTCTCGGATTGGTAACCAGCGCAACGTGATCAGCTAAAAAGGCGCTAACAATCCTGTGCGCATCAGAAGCCTTCACCAATCGCCGACGTCGACCAAGACGTGCCTCTTGGATGTCCGATTTCCGCTAGCCTTAGATGTCGGCACGCCCCATGATGAGTTCCGTGACCGCAAACCCTCTCGATTTCGAGCGCTGCTACCGGGCTGTCGAAAGCCGCGACGCGCGCTTCGACGGCTGGTTCATCACCGCCGTCAAAACCACCGGCGTCTACTGCCGCCCGAGCTGTCCGACGCCGGTCCGCCCGAAGCGCGAGAACGTCCGGTTCTATCCGACCGCGGCAGCCGCGCAGCTTGCCGGGTTTCGCGCCTGCAAGCGCTGCCGCCCAGACGCGTCCCCCGGTTCCCCGGAGTGGAACGTGCGCGGCGACCTCGTCGGACGGGCCATGCGGCTGATCGCGGATGGGGCCGTCGATCGCAACGGCGTCGCCGGGCTGGCGCAACGGCTCTCCGTCAGCGAGCGTCATCTCCATCGCCTGCTGCTCAGCGAGCTCGGCGCCGGGGCGCTCGCGATTGCTCGCGCCCAACGCGCCCAGACCGCGCGCGTGCTGATCGAGACGACCGACCTGCCGTTCACAGATGTCGCGTTTGCGGCCGGCTTCGAGAGCATCCGGCAATTCAACGACACCGTTCGCGAGGTGTTCGCACTCACGCCCACGACGCTGCGTACCGCGGGACGGCGGCGCGGCGACATGACCGACGGTGCGCTCACACTCCGCCTCCCCTATCGGCCGCCGCTTGATTGGGCGGCGTTATCCGGTTGGCTGCGGGTGCGTGCGCTCCCTGGCGTCGCCGAGATGAACGGCCGTACATACCGCCGCACGCTGCGCCTCCCACGGGGCAGCGGGGTGGTCGCGCTGGAACCGATCGACACCCACATCCGCTGCACGCTCCGCCTCGAGTCGATGGCGGACCTGACGAGCGCGGTCCGGCAGTGCCGCCGCTTGCTCGACCTCGACGCCGACCCGCTGAGCGTCGTCGAGGTACTGTCACAGGACCGCCGTCTCTCATCAGTCGTGAAGAAGCGCCCGGGGTTACGTGCACCTGGTGCGGTCGACGGGACGGAGCTCGCGATCCAGGCGATTCTCGGGCAGCAGGTTTCGCTTGCCGCGGCGCGCACGCTGGCCTCCCGCCTCGTGACCGAGCACGGCGACGTGATCAAGATCGCGGATCCGACGCTCACGCACCTCTTCCCCCGGGCCGACGCGATCGCCGACGCCGACCTGTCGAAGCTCGGCGTCCCCGCGATGCGACGGGCGACGCTGTACGCGCTTGCCCGCGCCGTCGCGGGCGGCACGCTCGCGCTCGACCCAGGCGCCGACCGGGGCCAGACCTACCAGCAGCTGATGCGGCTGCCCGGGATCGGTGAATGGACCGCCGGCTATATCGTGATGCGGGCGCTCGGCGACCCCGATACGTTCCTTCCGAGCGACCTCGGCATCAAGAAAGCCGGTGCCCGTCTCGGCCTCGGCAGCAACCCGCGTGCAATGTCCGAACACGCCGCCGCCTGGCGCCCCTGGCGGAGCTACGCGACCCACCAGTTGTGGGCGACACTCAGCGATACCCCGAACAAGCCAGCCCAGCGTGGAAAGGCTGGCGTGACGGTTAAGGAGGCCTCGTAATGCAAACCAAACCCACCTTGCACAGCACCACCCATGCCACGCCGGTCGGTGAGCTCACACTCGTCGCATCTGACCAGGGGCTCAGGGCGATCCTCTGGCCAAAACTGTCGCCGGCGCGGGCCGGGATCCATCCCAGGCCGCATCGCAACCCCGATCATCCGATCCTCGTGCGGACAGCCGCCCAGCTCGATGAGTACTTCGCGGGCTCGCGCACGTCGTTCGATATCCCACTCGACCTGCAGGGCACGCGCTTCCAGCTCGCGGCCTGGCGGTCACTGGCCGATATCCCCTTCGGTGCCACGACCAGCTACGGCCGGCAGGCGGCCGCGCTCGGCATCCCGACGGCGGCTCGAGCGCTCGGCGCGGCGAACGGGGCCAATCCTGTCTGCATCGTTCTCCCATGCCATCGGGTCATCGGCGCCGACGGTTCGCTGACAGGTTTCGGCGGCGGGCTGCCAACCAAGCAATGGCTCCTCGACCATGAAGCGCGTGTGCTCGAATCTAGTATCGTGTCGACGCCCGAATGGCCACACCAGCAACCCGTGCAGACGCGCTTATCCATGCCCGTGGCCTGACCAAACGCTTCGCGAACCTCATCGCGGTCGACGCGAT
>Ga0209011_1000360_pt1 | contig 17951 bp, 17 predicted proteins | sample BlaSpr_A8_OM1_M3_FD_187986 | JGI IMG/M metagenome (GOLD analysis project Ga0209011, IMG submission 187986) | Forest soil microbial communities from Thunder Bay, Ontario, Canada - Black Spruce, Ontario site 2_A8_OM1_M3 (SPAdes) (version 2) | ecosystem: Environmental > Terrestrial > Soil > Boreal... | reverse complement strand
ACTTACGTCTCTACTGCTTACGCAGCGAGGGCGAAAGCGGTTCTGTTCTTGGCGTTTGTAAACGCTGCGCTGTAACGCACACGCCTTCGGCTCGCAATCCCGAAGCTCAACTGCCCCGTCGAGACTAGACACCCCCACGAAGCCGAACTTGGTTGCCCTGTGATTCTACCCGCCTGCGCCCAGGCCTAAGCGCACGCGCCGGCCGGCGCCGCCGTGAGCTCCGAGACGAGGATCGCGCCGGTGTGAGGCGTCCAGAGGTACACACCGTCGAGGCTGCCGAACCACCATCCGGTCGCGTCGGCGACCGCGCCGCCGCTCGAGGGGATGGGCTCGCCGGTTTCAGGGACAGTGATCGGAACCGCCTTCCCTGGGGCGGTCACAAGCAGGAGGAAATTCCCTGTCACCTCATATCCGCTGACAACGATCGATCCACTGGTGGCAGCTGTCACATACAGGTTCGTTCCCGGGCGATAGAGCCAGGTTGTCTTCTGCGATGTGGTCAGGTCGCGGCTCTGCACCTCGTTGTCGTTCCCACCCATTCCCGGCGGTCCGGGCAGTGTGTCGGCCTGGTTCCGCGTCGCGATCCACGCGACCTGACCCGACACCATGTGCACTGCCGAGTCGCTGAAAACCGTACGGGCGGCGCCTGAGTCCGGATTGATGAGGGTCAGGCCAGGGCCTGTGCCTTCGTAACTCGTGTGTATGTAGATCCCATCGCCGGTGAACCCGATGAGCGCCCAGGGTCCTTGTGCAAGCGGTAGCGTTCGGTCACGCCCTGTGGCGATGTCGACAACATGCATGACGCGATCAAAGGGCTGGGAATAGTCGATGTATGCGTGGCGCAGACCGTCTGGCGAAATCGCGCCCCCCGGCACCCACCGCGCCGCTACTCGATCGTAAGTCGCCGGCGTATATCCACGAAGGACTGGACTGGCCAGAGATTTGGACTGCATCCCGTCCATCACAAACCGCCCGGCGGGATCCGCAACCACGGTCCCGTCCCGCAGGCTGAGGAATTCTCCGGACAAGGTCGTGTAGTCGAACAACGGCAATTTGCACTCGGGAAGCTGTGCTACGAGCGACACCGCGTGAGGACTCCCGTTGGCGTTATCCGTGATCGCCAGCCGAGCGCCTATCAAGCCCTGCGCCGCGCCCTGCGCGAATTCAACCAAGACCTGGCATGACGCGTTGATCGCGACAGTCTGGCCGCTGCAGCTCTCCTTGGAAATCGTGAAGGCGTCCCGATCGGATCCGACGATGGCGACGCCTGAGATCTTGAGAGCGGCGTCGCCGGTGTTTGTTATCTCCACGGCGCGCAGATTCGGCGCCGCGCTTCGATTGAAGGTCAGGACACGCGAGCTGAGCTTCGCTTCGGGCACCGTGACTCCGATGCTGCCGATCCAGCTGCCTTCGGTGAACCACATCCGCCCGTCAGGGCCCGCCGTGATTGCGATCGGCTGAGCATTGCGTCTCGACAGCGCGAATTGACGGATGGCGCCTGCAGTGCTGATTCGTCCGACGGTATTTCCACCTGAGTCGGTGAACCAGATATTCCGATCGGGACCCGCGGCCAAGCCGTACGCCCGGCTGCCCTCAGGGAGAGCGAACGTCGTTATCACCCCGTTGGGCGTGATTCTGCCGATGGCCCCTTTAAGCGGCGAACCGCTCGTGGTCGATTGTGTAAACCATAGGTTGCCGTCAGGTCCGGCGACGATCGCGCTCAGTGAGAACTCGTCTAGCGCGCCATATCGATACTCGGTGATGACTCCGCTGGGCGTGACCTTTGCGATTGCACTAAACCGACCTGATTCGACAAACCAGAGATTGCCGTCAGGGCCGGCCACGATTTCGCGAGGGCTGCTCTCCCGACCACTGGGGATCGGAAACTCGGTGAGAGCTCCGGCTGGGGTCATCCGTCCAATTCGTCCAACGCCGGCTTCGGTGAACCAGATGTTGCCATCGGGTCCTGCGGTAATGCCTTCAGGCGAGGTCCACATCCCATCCGCTGACTGGGTGCCCGCTTGAAACTTCGTCACTTCGCCCGAAGGGCCGATTCTCCCGAGCCAGTCCGGGCGCCCCTGGCCAACTGCGGTGACTGTGATCCAGATGTTCTTGTCCGGCCCGACCGCAATCCCGTATGGACTGCCGCCGGTGTCTGGCAGCCCGAACTCGGTGATTGAACCCGCCGGGGTGATGCGTCCGACCTTGCGGTTACCGGAGTCGGTGAACCAGATGTTGCCATCCGCACCGGCCGTAATGTGAGATGCACTCGCGCGCCCGCAATCGGAGCACGACGAACCAGGGGCCTGCGGGTCTGGGAGCGCGTATTCGATCACGCCGCCGGAAGTCAGGGACGCGGGATGTGGTGATGACCCGGGCGCGGACGTTGGCGTGGAAGAGGCGGGCCGCACCGCCGGCCCGTTGGCGGTGCAGCCGGCAACCAACAGCAGACAGATCGCCAGCGCAGCTCGCATAACCGGTTCAAACGTCGGGGCCGCTCGGGAATTACGGGCTTCTGGTCTAATGACGGCATCTGAGATGGCCGTCACACAGAAACGAGAGCGGCTGGACCCTGATATGGAGAAGATCGCCCGCGCTGATCTCAAGCAGCTGGGCGACATCCGGATCGACGATGTCCTCGCCTTCATCGATCGGGGCATCGAGAAAATGCCGAGCTACATGGACCTGTACCGGCGCTGGGAGTCGCAGCAGTGGTCGGTGGGCGACCTGGACTTCACGCTCGACCGCGAGGATTGGTTGAAGTCATCCGACCTCGAGAAGAAGTCGACCCTGTGGTCGCACAGACTGTTTTTCAATGGAGAAGAGCGCGTCACCTCCACGTTGGCGCCGTTCGTCTGGGCCGCGCCCACGCCCGAGATCGAGATCTTCCTCTCCACGCAGATGGTCGACGAGGCGCGGCACACGGTGTTCTTCCAACGGTGGTGGCATGAGGTCGTCGGCACCGAAGCGAAGAGCCTGGGAGAGCTGCTGGCGGAGATCCGGCCGGACACCAACGAGGGCTACAACACGCTCTTCTACGACCGCCTACCCTCAACCGCCCAGCGACTCGCGAGCAACCCGAAGGACTTCGACGCCTTCATCGAGGGCATCACGATCTACCACATCATCATCGAGGCGACCATCGCATTGACCGGGCAGCGCTTCGAGCTCGAGTCGATGCGTGAGTACGGGACCACAGATCGAGGCTTCTACCGCGGATTCACCGCGGTGGCCCGTGACGAATCGCGACACGTGAGCTTCGGGATCAAGGTGCTCCAGGAGGCCGTCCGCGAAAATCCCGAGCGCTTCGCACCGCTGATCCAGAAGACACTGGTCGAATGCCTGCCGCTGGTCGCGGGCACGCTCGACCCGCCCGATCCTCGATACATCACCGAGTTCGGTCACACAGAGAGCGAGATTCTCCAGTTTGCATTTGATTCATTGAACAAGCGATTGCGAGCGATTGGAATCAACCTGGCCGCCTAGCCCCAAACATTCTCTGGACCTCAAGCCCATGGACGCCGGCGACGAGGACCGGGTGATGGAGGCGGCGGAACTATTCGACAACCCGCTGCAGAAAGACGCGGTGAAGAAGTTCCTGGACGACCCCACCCATCACCTGGTAATTGCGTACTCGCATGGCGTGCCCGTCGGATTCGTCTCAGGCGTTGAGGTGACACATCCGGACAAGGGGACCGAGATGTTCCTGTACGAGCTCTCGGTGGACCACGGCCATCGACACCACGGCATCGGCAGCGCGCTGGTGAAGGAACTTGGTGAGCGGGCGCGCAAGAAAGGCTGTTACGGGATGTGGGTCCTCGCCGACGACGACAACGCCGCCGCCGCGGCGACCTATCGCAAGGCGGGCGGCGACGTCGAGAGCCAGCCGCTGATGTTCTCCTGGAAGTTCGAACGCGACGATTAAGCCGCCCAGCGAAACCCGGGTGCGCGCGCCCTTCTGATCACGAACTGTTCGGGCGGAAGGAATCGGAACTCACGACCGGCTTTGATCACCTGCCATCCGCCTTCATGCACGAGGCGATGGTGGTAGTGGCATAGAAGCACCTCATTCGCCACCTTGTTCGGCCCGCCTCTGCCCCAGAAGATGACGTGATGGGCACTCGTCCAGTTGACCGGCCGGTCGCAGCCAGGGAACCGGCAACCCTTGTCTCTCGCTCGCAGCGCCCGGCGCCTCGGCGCCGAGGTCACTCGCGTCGCCCGGCCGACGTCCATCACCATCGAGTCAGCCAGCAGGACGCGGGAGACAGTGGAGTCACAGGCGAGGCGCTCCATCGTCTTGCTCGAGATTGGCAGCCCGAACTCGAGGTCTGACGGCGGTACACCGACTTCGCCTTTGAGGGCCTCGAGGGTGGTCGTCACGGTGATGTGCGGCCGCACGCCATTGCGCCGCGGCAGCGTGCCCTGGTCCATGGCGTGATGGAGCACTTCGACGAACGCGTCGTGCGTCCGCTGCCCACCCGACCGGCCGTCTTCCGGCCCTCGCGGCCTGGAGAGCGGATCAAAGGCTGTCTTGGCTGCAGCGCCGCACTCAGGGCTGAGCACGCCGTCAATCGCGTACGTGCCATCGGGCATCACGGTGATGTGCAGCCGGCGCCGCGTGTAGTCAGCCTCCGCCTCTTCGAAGAAGCGGTCGGGGTCAGCGGCATGCTTGGCACCGTTGCAGATCTTGCGCAGGTTGAAGACCGAATAGTCGCGCGCGTGGCCGAGCATCTCCTCTTCGTCGAAAAGCTCTTGCTTCTCGCCGAGCCAGTCGCGCAGATGACAGAGCAAGGACGCTGACTGGTAGCCGATCTCCCCCGAGCTCAACGCCGCCGCGACCTTGGGCAGCGACTCCAGCTGCTCGCCGACGCGCAGCCTGTCGGCTGCAGCAGTGACTGACATGTTGCAAGTCCGGCTGATCCAGGTCGCTGCGGTCGCAGTTCCGCTCAATAGGTGCTCGCCACTCTGCTGCGCTCGTCGGGCCATCGCCGAGAACTCGCTCTCCATCCCGTCGATGCCACACCGCAAACGTTTGAGGTCGTCATCCATCGGATCGACCTCGCGAGTCTGATATTTGCGAATCGCGGCGAGGACCTCATCGAGGGGTGTTCCCCCCTCCCCCAACATGAGCATAAGTGTACCAAACATCTGTTTGGGGGTCAACACTTTACACGGTCAATTTCCGTCCCAACAAAACAATTTCTCCCAGGCCCCGCGCTGCACCACCCAAGCGCGGCCCCCGACTCCCCTTTCCCAGTCCTCTTCCCAGCGCCGCGCCGCATCACCCAAGCCGACCCCGACTCCCCTTCCCAGCCCTTTTACCCAGTCCTATTTATGGGACCCCGGCGACTCGCCAGCCGCCAGCTCCCGAAGATGCTCCGCCACGTCCCAGGTCCAGAACTCGACCACATGGCCCCCCGGGTCGGTCACATAAGCGGCCCGCCCGCGACCATTGCCGTACTTCCCGTGGTCGTGGTCGAGCACCTCATATCCATGTTTGCGAAGGCGCTCGACCACCGAGTCGTAGGCTTCGGCCGGCAGTCCCATCGCGAAGTGGACATGAACGCCTCCGCGACCACCGCCCAATCCAAGCTGGGGCTTCCACAGGCCGATGCGGGTCCTGTCGCCGGCCATCACCCACACCGTCTCGCCGTTGCGGTGCCAGCGCTCGACCACCGGAAACCCGAGAACCCCGGCATAGAACTTCTCCGCGGCGGCCAGGTCGTTCTGCTCGAGCGCAATCTCGACGACACCAATGACTGGAACCGATTTGTCGCCTGTCACTGCTTCCTCCCTCTCGTGGTCAGCGGCGCATCGCGCGCTCAATCTCACGCTTTGCATCGCGTTCGGCAATCGCCTCGCGCTTGTCGAATTCCCGCTTGCCGCGCGCAAGGCCCACCTCGACCTTCAGGTGGTTGCGTTTGAAATACAGGCGCAGCGGGACCAGCGTATAGCCCTTCTGCCGGACCTTCCCGATCAAGCTCGCGATCTCCTTCCGGTGCAGCAGGAGCTTGCGAGGGCGGATGGGCTCGACATTCATGAGATTGGCCTGCTCGTATGGCGAGATGTGCACGTTTTCCAGCCACGCCTCGTTTCCGTTGACGCGCACGAATCCGTCACGAAGGTTGGTGCGGCCGCCACGCACAGACTTGACCTCCGGCCCGGTCAGCATGATTCCCGCCTCGAGCTTCTCGTCGATGAAGTAGTCGTGGTACGCGCGGCGGTTGACCGCGATGTCCCGCTCGCGCTCGGAATCCTTTTCAGGCATCTGAGAGCACCTGCTTTGCCGGTGCGGGTCGCTTCCCCGGCAGCTGGACCACATCAGGCGCGTAGCGGTCTCCTTCCACGTGGCCACTCAGGATCTTGACCCTTCCACGGTAGGTGGGCAGCGTTACCCCTGGCCAGGGTTGCAGTGCGCGGACGTGCCGGTCGATCTCTCCGGGTCCGATGTTCCACTCGAGCTCGCCATCCTCGCGACGCAACCTAGGCGCGAGGGTCGCGCGACCGTGATCCTGCTCGACCGGTTTGATGCTCTCGATGCGCTCCACGGTGGCGACCAGCAGCTCGGCGCCGATCGCGGCCAGTCGCGCAGTCAACGCAACCGCGTCCTCGCGGTGGGCGATTTCGGTCTTGCGCGCGGCCAGGATCGGGCCGTGGTCCAGCTGCTCGTCCATCCGCATGATGGTCACGCCTGTCTCACGTTCGCCCGCGAGAATCGCACGGGCCACGGGCGCCGCACCGCGGTATCGAGGCAGCAGCGACGCATGCACGTTCACTGCGCCAAGTTTGGGGATCGACAGCACCGAGGGCGGAACGATCTGCCCGTACGCGACGACAACCAGTAGGTCAGGCGACAGGCTGCGAAGCTTCGCCACCGCTTCCGGTTCGCGAATCCGCTCCGGTTGGTAGACCGTCAGGCCGAGCTCCTGCGCGGCCACTTTGACGGGCGGCGGTGTCAACTTCAACCGATGCCCCGGCTTGTCCGGCTGCGTGATCACCAGCTGGATTTTGTGACCGGCTGCGTGAAGCGCGCGCAGCGAGGGCACGGCGAACTCGGCCGTGCCGGCGAAAACTATCTTCAGGAAAGCTCTGTCAACCGGAGGCCGCGGCGACGGCCTCTTCTCTTTCTTCTTCGTCCAACAGGTCCTCCACGCGACGCAGCGTACCGAGGTTGGTCAGGCGGTCGGTGAAAAGCACGCCGTCGAGATGGTCGAGCTCGTGTTGAAACGCCCGCGCGGTGAAACCGGACGCTTTGATCCGTACCTCTTTGCCCCTTCGGTTTCGGGCTTTGACCACGACAGTCTCGTGGCGCTCGACCTCGCCGACCCAACCTGGATAGCTCAGGCAGCCCTCAGGGCCGACCTGCTTGCCTTCGAACTTGACGATCTCAGGGTTGACCAGGCCCCAGATCTGGTTGTCGTCGCCCTTGACGACGCAAACCCGCAGCGCCACCCCGATCTGGTTCGCGGCCAGGCCGGCGCCAGGCGCCGCGAGCATCGTCTCCGCCAGGTCGTCGATTAATCGCTGGATGGACATGTCCACGCGCGCGACTTTCTTCGCCTTTTCGCGCAGGACGGGGCTATCGAAGGTGAGGATGGGTCTGACGGCCACGTATTCGATTTTACCCATCACCCGCTCAGGCTCAATCGTCTTAAGCCAGTCAGTGGTGCTTTAAGTCACAGGATCGACGTCGTAGCTCCAGCCCTTCCCCCTCGGGGCCAGGTGACGGGCCCGACCGAGCCCTTCTCCTTTTAATGTGACCTGCCAGCGGTACTCGCCCCGCAGGCGATGGATGAACGCCGGCGCCGGGCCCATGACGCGGATGCCGTCGATCCCATCTTTCAGAAGTCCTGCGGCGAGTGCCTCGGCGGCATCCCGCGCCGAATCCGCGGCGCGGGCGTCGTCATGGTCTGTCCGCGTGAGCACCACGAGATCCGCGTAGGGCGGAAAGGAAAACGCCTTGCGCGCCGGAAGGTCGGCCGCATAGAAGCCCTCGTAATCCCCGACCGCCGCGCACCGAAGGCTGTAGTGCTCCGGATTGCTTGTCTGCACAACGACGCGTGACTCTCTGCCGTCGCGTCCCGCCCGCCCCGCGACTTGTACGACTAGAGAGAAAGTGTTCTCCGCCGATCGATAGTCTGGAAAGTGGAGCGGGAGGTCCGCGTCGACCACGCCGACGCACGTGACGGCCGGCAGGTCCAGGCCGCGCGCCACCATCTGCGTACCGACCAAAATGTCCGCCCGCCGCTCGCTGAACGTCTCCCAGATGTCGAAGTACGAGTCGGGCCCGCGGGCGGCGTCGCTGTCCAGACGCAACACTCGCGCTTGCGGCCACAGCTTTTTCACCATCGTCTCCAAGCGCTGTGTGCCCATGCCCAAACCTTTGATGTTCCGGCTGCCGCAGTGATCGCACACCTCAGGCATCGCGCGCGAATAGCCGCAGTAGTGGCAGACCAGACCGTCGATTTCGGCATGCTGCACCAGGGCCACCGAGCAGCCCAGGCACTGCACTGACTTGCCGCAGTCGCGGCACAGCACGAAGGTCGACATGCCCCGGCGGTTCAGGTAGAGGATCACCTGCTCCTCGTTCGCAAGCGTCTTTTCGATCACGTCGACCAGGCGTTTGGAAAGCGGCCGGCGATTGCCTTGTGCGACTTCATCCCTCATGTCCACAAGCTCGACCTCGGCGTCGCGGCCGCGCACCCTCTTCGTCATCTTCGCCAATGCCAGCTGGCCCTGGGCGGCCTCGTGGTAGGTGACTACGCTTGGCGTCGCTGAGCCAGCCACCAGCCGGGCGCTGGTCACCTCGGCCAGGCGGCGCGCGACCCAGCCCGCCTCGTAGCGCGGCGTCCTGTCCTGCTTGTAAGCCGCCGACCCCTCCTCGTCCAGGCAGATAAGGCCGAGGCGGGGAATCGGGGCGAACACCGCCGACCGGCTGCCGAGCACGACCTGCGCCTCACCCCGTCGCGTGCGCCACCACTGCTGAGCCCGCTCTAGCTCCGTGAGCTGGCTGTGCAGGACGGCGATCGGAGCGTTCAACCGCGCGCGCACGCGCTGGACGAGCTGAGGCGTGAGCGAGATGTCCGGCACGAGGAGCAGCACGCGCAGCCCTTCCGCGAGTGCTTTCTCCGCGGCCGTCAGGTAGACCTCCGTCTTGCCGCTCGCGATGACCCCGTGGAGGAGCGTGACCTGGTTGGAGCCGATGACTTCCAGCGCCCCTTGCTGCTCGGGCGTGAGCTCCGGTGCGGGTAATTGCGACGACGGGCCGGTGGCTAACTCCACCAGCCGGCTGTGCCGTCGCTGCCGGGTGGACTCCAGCGAACCGGTTTTGCCGGTGGCCCGTACCCGGGGCGGAAGCATGGCCCGCAGGCACTCGATGATCGGCAGCCAGTAGTGGTCGGCAACGAGGCGCGCCAGTTCGACCTGGTGCGGGAGCAGGAGCGGATCGCTGCCCGCGGTCGCGATCGGCTTGACCTCAACCCCTGGGTCTTCAGTACCGAGCGAGACCACGAAGCCGTACGTGGTCCGCCTTCCGAAGGGAACCGTGACGCGGTGCCCGGGCACGACGTCCACTCCCTCAGGGACTGCGTACGTATACGTCTCGCGGCTGGACCCACGCGCAGCTTCGACCGCCACCTCGGCGTACAGCAATCGCTACGTCTTTTTCAAGCGGGGGACCACCAGGTCCAGGATGTGATCCGCCATCTCGCGCTTGGTCATCTTCTCGAGCTCGTGGCGCGACCCGTCGGTGAAGAAGACGATCCCCGCGTTGTAGTCGCTCCCAAAGCCTGAGTCCTTCCGCGAGATGTCGTTGGCGACGATCGCGTGAAGCCCCTTGCGCTTCATCTTCTCCACGGCTTTCGCGGACAGGTCCGCATCCTCCGCCGCGAAACCCACGCGAAAGACGCCTCCCAACTCTTTCTCAGTGCCGAGAGTTGCGACGAGGTCGGGGATGGACTCCAGCTCGAGCGACAGCTTGGCAGTGTCCTCGCGCCGGATCTTTGCCTCCGCCAGCCTGGCCGGCCGAAAGTCCGCGACCGCCGCAGCCATCACGAGCAGGTCCGCGCCTCTGAGCGCCGGCCGCAGCTCCGCGAGCATCTCGTCCGCGGTCGCGACCTCCCTGACCTGCACCCCGTGATGTGCGGGGTGGCTCGCTGCGCTGACGAGCGTGACCTGCGCGCCGCGGTCGGCCGCCGCGGCGGCGATGGCAAAGCCCATCTTGCCGCTCGAATAGTTGCTGATGAACCGCACAGGGTCGATGGGCTCGCGCGTCCCCCCGGCGCTCACCACAACCCGCCGGCCCGCGAGGTCGTAGCGGGATCGGACCGCGTCCGACATCGCCTTGAGCATCTTGGCCGCCTCGGCCAGCCGGCCTGTGCCGACGTGGCCGCTCGCCAGATGTCCGGTCTCCGGCTCGACGACGGTGATGCCGCGCCGCCGAAGCAGGTCGATGTTCTCCTGGACGGCGGGCTTCGACCACATCGCGTCGTTCATCGCGGGCGCGACCACGACGGGACATCGTGCCGCGAGCAGGGTGGCCGTGACGATGTCGTCGGAGCGGCCGCCCGCGACGCGCCCGATGATGTTCGCCGTCGCCGGCGCGAGCAGGATCAGCTGCGCCCAGTCGCCAAGCGCGACGTGCGGTTCCGGCGATCCATCCCCGGACCACAGCCCGGTCAGCACCGGGTTGCCGGTCACACCCTGGAAAGACGGGGCGCCGATGAATCGCGTCGCCGAGGGCGTCATCGCGACCCGCACCTGGCAGCCCGCCTGCGTGAGCGCGGAGGCCAGGTCGACGACCTTGTAGGCAGCGATGCCTCCGGAAATGAGCAGGGCCATGCGGAGGCCCCGCAGCTCATTCGGTACGGGCGTGGGGTCGAGTGGCATGGAACTAAGTTAGGCGCTGGCGCTCGCGCGCGTCGCGGATGAGGTCCAGGACCTCCCGCACGGCCCGCTCGACATCGTCATTGACCACCACGTGGTCGTAGCGGGAGGCGTACTCCATCTCTCGCGTGGCGATCAGCCGGCGGGACTCCATGTCTTCGACCGATTCCGTGTTGCGCTTGATCTGCCGCCGGACCAGCTCGTCGACGGAGGGTGGCGCGAGGAAGATGAAGACCCCGTCGGGCATTTTTTCGCGCACCTGCTCGGCGCCCTGCACCTCGATCTTGAGCACGATGTCACGGCCCTCATTCCGCGCTCGCTCGACGCGGTCGCGAAACGTCCCGTACAGGTTGCCGTTGTACGTGGCGTGCTCGAGAAAGGCCCCCTGCTTCATTAGCTCCTCGAACTGTTCGCGGGTGAGAAACGTGTAGTTCTTGTCCGGAACCTCTCCAGGTCTCGGTTTGCGAGTGGTGCCAGAAACCGAGTAGACGAGGTTGTGGTCGAGCTCGAGCAGGCGCCTGATCAGCGTGTCCTTGCCGACGCCGGACGGGCCGGAGATGACGATGAGCAACCCGCGCTTGGTTGTCATTTCAGCGACGACCAGAACTCCTCGAAATCTTTTGGAGGCGCCGCTTCGAAGCTCATCTCTACGTGTCTGCGCGGATGAAGCAGGCGGAGACGCCAGGCATGAAGCATCGGGCGAGAAAGGCCCGCTTCTCCTCCTCCGTATTCCGCGTCGCCCGCCACGGGATGCTTCAACGCTGCGAGGTGCACGCGGATCTGGTGCGTCCGCCCGGTGTCGAGTTCACAGCGCAGGAGAGTATGCCCGCCGCGCCGTTCGACCACCTGGTAGCGCGTGAGCGCGAAGCGCCCGCCGCTCACCACCGCCATCCGCTTTCGCTCCTTCGGATCGCGCCCGATCGGCCCCTCGAGCTCTCCCGCGTCGTCCTTCACGCGACCCCGCACGATGGCGAGGTACGTTCGGCTCAGCGAACGGTCCTTGAGCTGCGCCGATAAGAATCGGTGGCTCACATCGTTGCGCGCGACGACGATCAATCCCGATGTGCCCTTGTCGAGCCGGTGGACGATGCCCGGCCGCGCTGAGCCTCCGGCCACCGACCAGGTCCCGCCCCGGCCGAGCAGCGCGTGGACCAGCGTCCCGGTGTGATGGCCCGGCGCCGGGTGCACGACCATCCCTGCCGGCTTGTTGATGACTGCGAAATCCTCGTCCTCGTACAGGACCTCGAGCGGGATGTCCTCCGCGGTCGCATCACCGATGTAGGCCTCCGGGATCTCGAACTCCACCACGTCGCCCGCAGCGACACGGTCGGCGGGGTCGGCAGGATGTCCGTTGACGCGGACCAGGTGGCTCTTGATCAGGCGCGCGGCGGCGGAGCGGCTGAGGTCCTCCGCGTGCTCAGCGAGAAACCGATCGAGCCTCGGGGCGGCAGCCGGCGCGATCAGGCGGTTGGCTTTCGTATCAAATACCCGCCGATCAGCGCGACCACGCCACAGCTGATCGCCGCGTCCGCGACGTTGAAGACGGGCCAGAAGTGGAAGTTGATGAAGTCGGTGACCGTCCCGAACATGATCCGGTCGTACCCGTTCCCTAGCGTCCCGCCCAGGATCAGGCCCAGCACCGCGTCATGCCACAGGTTGCTCGGTCTGCGAACCACATAGATGACCAGTCCAATGGCGACCACGATGGACGCGACAAGGAAGAACGCGGCGCCCGCGGGCACCAGGCCGAAGGCCGCTCCCGAGTTGTGCACGTTTGCGATTCCCAACAGGTGGCCGAACACAGACACCTCGGTCCCGTACGGGACCTGGGCGGTGACCAGACTCTTCGTCACCCGATCCAGCACGAAGACAACCGCCGCGACCACGACGAAAGCGATCCGGCCGGAGCTCATGCTCAGTTTTTCTTGAGGCCGATCCAGATCTGTTCTCCTTCGAGCATCTGCTGCTCGCCGTTGAAATCGTCAGCCCGCCCCTTCTCGATGGTGACCGAAAGTGTCTCGTTCTTGATGTAGTCCGCGTGGCGTTCAATCGCGCGCACAAGCATCCCATCGGCCTCGTAACGCGTGTGGATACGGTCCTCCACGTTGAAGCCCAGCTTCTTGCGGCGGTCCTGGATCGCGCGCACCACCTCGCGAGCCAACCCCTCGAGCTTCAGATCCTCGGTGATCTCGGTGTTGAGCTTCACCTCCGGCGCTCCGAAGACCAGGCCTTTGACGTTGAGCTCCTCGCGCACGATCGCGGCGATGTCCTCGGGCAGCGCCTCGCCCGGAAGGGCGATGGACGCCAGCGGCTGCCTGACCTTCAGCCGGGCCGCATCCCGTGCCGACAGACCCGCTTCCACTGCCTGCCTTGCGCGCGCCATGTCGCTCTCGACGCGCTCATCGTGATAGGGCAGCGGCTCCGGGAAATCGCTGAGGTGCACCGACTCCCCGTTCGACAGGTTGCGGTAGATCGCCTCGGCGATGAAGGGCGTGAACGGCGCCATCAGCTGGCTGACGGTCCGCAGCACCTCGTACAGGGTCTGGTAGGCGGCCAGCTTGTCGCGGTCGGACTGCGACTTCCAGAACCGGCGGCGAGAACGCCGGATGTACCAGTTGGACAGCTCGTCGGTGAACCTCTGGATCCTGCGGGCCGGCTCGGTGGCATCGTAGGCGTCGAGGCCGTCGGTGACTGATGCGACCAACCCGCTCAACCTCGACAGCAGCCACTGGTCGAGCACGTGCCGGTCGCCCACAGGCACCGCGGGTTGCGAAGGGTCGAACCCGTCGAGCCGTGCGTACTGAACGAAGAACGAGTAGCAGTTCCACAGCGGGATGAAGAACTGCTGGACCGTCTCGCGCAGCGTCTCGGCGCTCGTGCGGTAGTTCTCGCCCACCTGGGTCGAGGAGTAGAAGTACCACCGCACGGAGTCCGAGCCGAAGTTGTCGAAGAGGTAATTCGGATCGAGCACGTTGCCGCGTGACTTCGACGCCTTTTTGCCCTTCGGGTCCACCACAAGGCCGAGGCAGATCACGTTGCGGTAGGCGTTTTGCTTGAAGAGCAAGGTCGAGATCGCCAGCAGCGAGTAGAACCAGCCGCGGGTCTGATCCATCGCCTCGGAGATGAAGTCGGCGGGAAAGGTTTCCTTGAACTCCTTCTCGCCATGACGCGGATAGCCGCGCTGCGCGAAAGGCATCGATCCGGAGTCGAACCACGTGTCGAGCACCTCGGGGACGCGCTTCATCGTGCCGCCACATTTCGCGCATGGCAGGGTGACCGTGTCGATGAACGGACGGTGCAGGTCTGCGTCCTCTTTGAGGCCGAGCTCCTCCGAGGAGCTCACGCACCGCTGCTCTTCGCAGCTGTCGCAGACCCAGAACGGAAGCGGTGTGCCCCAGTAACGCGAGCGCGAGATCGCCCAATCGACGTTGTTCTCCAGCCAGTCGCCCATCCGACCGGTCTTGATGTGCGCCGGCACCCAGTTGGTGGCGGCGTTGTTGGCGATGAGGTCGGCCTTGCGCTCTGTCGTGCGTACGTACCACGAGTCGAGCGCGTAGTAGATGAGCGGCGTGCTGCAGCGCCAGCAAAAAGGATACGTGTGCAGGATCGTGTCGGACTTGTAGAGCAGGCCCCGCGCCTTGAGGTCGTCGATGATGGCCGGGTCGGCCTCTTTGACGTGGAGGCCGGCGAACTTCTCGACGTACGGCAGGAACTTGCCGTCGAGGCCAACCGTGTGCTTGAAGGGGATGCCCTTCTCCTGGCAAAGCCGCAGGTCGTCCACGCCGTAGAGGGCCGAAGTGTGCACGACGCCGGTGCCTTCGTCGGTGGACACGAAGTCCGCGTCGACGACGTAGTGGGCGCGACCCTCGCTGGGTATCGAGTAGGGATACAGCGGTTCGTACTCGAGCCCGACCAGTTCGCGGCCTTTCATCCGTTCGACGACCTCCGGCGCTTCGTTCAGCACCTCGAGCCTCGACTCGGCAAGGATCAGAAAACCGTCGCCATCCTTGACCTTGATGTAGTCGATGTCGTTGTCGACCGCCAGCGCGACGTTACCGGGCAGCGTCCACGGCGTGGTCGTCCACGCGAGGATCGCGGTGTTGGGATCTCTCTTGAGCTTGAACCGGACGTACACGCTCGGGTCGGGCACGTTGTCCTGGTAACCCTGGGCGAGCTCGTGACTCGACAGAGGAGTTGCGCAGCGCGGGCAGTACGGCGCGACGCGGAAACCCTTGTACACAAGGCCTTGCTTCCACATCTCGCTCAGAGCCCACCAGACCGACTGGATGTAATCGGGCGTGAGAGTCCAGTAGGCGTTTTCGTAGTCGAGCCAGAAGCCCATGCGCTCGCTGAACGCGACCCAGTCGGAGACGTACTCGTACACGCTGGCTCGGCAGAGCTCGTTGAACCGCTCGATGCCGATCTCGTTCTCGATGTCGAACTTGCCCGAGATGCCGAGCTTCTTTTCGATCTCGATCTCGACTGGCAGGCCGTGCGTGTCCCACCCCGCCTTTCGCTCGACGTAGAAGCCCTTCATCGTCTTGTAGCGCGGGAACAGATCCTTGAACGAGCGCGCGAGTATGTGGTGCGTGGCGGGCTTGCCGTTGGCGGTCGGCGGGCCCTCGTAGAAGATGAATCGGGGCTTGCCGGCGCGCAGGTCGAGCGAGCGCTGGAAGGTGTTCTCCTCCTTCCATCGCGCCATCATTTGCTTCTCCAGGTCGGGGAAGCTGACCTTCTGGTCTACTTTTTCAAACATATGCGCCCTGCGCGCGCCCGGCGTTTTTCAAACATTGCTCTCCAGACACCAAATTGATCAGTTGGTTCTGGGACGAGCCGTGAACGAGGCCCGCGGTGCCACCCAGATTCCCGGCTACCACCGGGCGCTCAAAGTGTCTCGGCTTGGGAGTGATCTCGACTCCGTCCTCGGCCGCCTGGCTCTCAGCTGGGCCCGGCTCTCTGTTGACCGCTCAAACGGTATCTACCTGTCTCCGTCGTCGCCGTTCAGTGATTGTACTGTCACGCTCCCGCAAGGTTGCGGATGGCGGCGATGACGAAGTACGCGGCCAGCGTGACCACTAGCGGTGAGAGGTCGATGCCCGAGACGGGCGGCAGGCGGCGCCGCACCGGACCAAGGATCGGCTCGGTGACCTGGAAGACGAACTTGTAGACCGCGTTGTTGGGGTAGGGGCTGATGTACGAGAAAACAACCCGCACCAGGATCAGGATGATGAGGGCGTAGAGCGCGTAGATGAGGACCGTTGCGATCAGCTGCATTCGTTAGGTGGCGCGAGGGCCGAAGAGCGCCTGACCCAATCGTAGCATCGTGCTTCCGGCGGCCAGGGCCGCCTCGAAGTCGCCGCTCATCCCCATAGAAAGGACGGGAAGACCCTTTCCGATCCGCTGCTCGGCCTCGTCGTGGAGGCGGCGCAGCTCGTTGAAGGCGGGGGCGGGATCACCGGTCGCGGGAGCCATTCCCATCAATCCCTGCAGGTCGAGCTTGCTCGCCACCTCGGCCACCAGGTCGAGCGCATCCTCGGGCGCGACGCCTGATCGCTGTGGCTCTCGGGCGATGTTCACCTCGACGAGGACCGCCTGGCTCGGGGCGTGACGGGCGATCTCCTCGGCGAGGCGGACTGAGTCCACGGTCTGGATGAGCGCGAACCGGCCTATCGCCTGCTTGACCTTGTTGGTCTGCAGGTGGCCGATGAGATGCCACTCAGCGATTAAAGGGGCGCCCTGCGCGCGCCCGGCGACCTCTTCCATCTTCTTCAGCGCCTCCTGGACTCGATTCTCGCCGAGCATCCTCAACCCAGCCTGAAGGGCAAGCCTGCAAACGCTGACGTCGAACCCTTTGGTGACGGCGACGATGGCAACCTCGTCAGGATTTCTTCCCGTGGCCGCGATGCGCGCGCTAACGCGCGCCAGCCGCTCAATGACGGTTGGTTCGGTCACCGGAGCGCGACGATCGCGCCGAATCGCTTGCCGTCCGGATGGCGGCGGTGAGACGGGAAGAGGTAGTGCTCCTTGGTGCAGATGCCGATGTCGTAGACCGACTTGACGCCGGCTTCCTGGAGTTGAGCGCGGTTGGCGGCGGCGAGGTCGAGGAGAGATCTACCGACACTGCCCCCGGCCAGGAATTGCCCATCGAATTGTGACGCGACCTCCTCGCCGACCTCGTAGCAGCGGCCGCAGATTCCCGGCCCGATGCCAGCCCGGATGAAGCCACACCCGAACTCCTCATGCATGAAGGTAACTGCTGCCGTTGTGACACCGGCGCGGGTGCCGCGCCATCCCGCGTGCACCAGACCGACGACTCTCTTTTCCGGGTCCCAAAGCACGATCGGGTAGCAGTCCGCGTACGTGGCGAAGAGCGCCACGTCCGTACGATCCGTGACCAGCGCGTCCACGTCGTCGACCGAGCCGCCTGGCGCGTCGACTCTCGCCACCTCAGCGCCGTGAACGGACCCGATGGTGGTCAGCTCGGCGCCGTCGAGGCCGAGCACGGCGGCAAAGGCTTGCCGCGACGCGAGCACAGGTGCGGGATCCGGTGCATGCTTCAGGCCTACCGAGCCGAGCGCCAGGGTTGAGAAGCCGTGCACCAGGCCCAGCTCGTCGGCCAGCTCGGGAACGTGCAGCGCCGCCGGCGTCGTCGTCACAGCGTGAAGATTACGAACGACGGGAGCTGAGTACCTGCTCGATCTCCTTCTTGACCTGCTGTAGGTCCATGAACTCGCGGTAGACCGAGGCGAACCGTATATACGCGACCTCATCGAGATCTCGCAGCCGGTTCATCACCATCTCGCCGATCTCCCCGCTGGGAATCTCGACGCGACCCGAGCGCCGGAGCTCCGCCTCAATGTCGTCCACGATGGCGCGCAGGCGCTCCGGCGAGATGTCTCGCTTCTCGGTCGCCTTCTTCAGGCCGGTGAACAGCTTCTGCGGATCGAAGTCCTCGCGGCGCCCATCCTTCTTGGTGACGAAGAACGGGACGGTCTCGATCCGTTCGTACGTCGTGAATCGCTGCCCGCACTGAAGGCACTCACGCCTGCGGCGAATCGCCTCCCCGA
>Ga0209011_1000359_pt1 | contig 17953 bp, 16 predicted proteins | sample BlaSpr_A8_OM1_M3_FD_187986 | JGI IMG/M metagenome (GOLD analysis project Ga0209011, IMG submission 187986) | Forest soil microbial communities from Thunder Bay, Ontario, Canada - Black Spruce, Ontario site 2_A8_OM1_M3 (SPAdes) (version 2) | ecosystem: Environmental > Terrestrial > Soil > Boreal... | reverse complement strand
GCAATGGGTGGAGCCGCTCACGATGCGGTATCGAGGCGTCGAGGTCCATGAGCTCCCGCCGCCGACGCAAGGCCTGGCTGCGCTCGCCATCCTCGCGAGGCTCAACGCACTGCCGCGCGAAGACATGCAAGCCGGACCTGGATTCGTCGCCCATTTCAAACGCATTCGCGACGAGAGTTATCCGCTCCGCGACAGATACATCACCGATCCGGACTTCGCGGTCGCTCCTGTTGAGCCTTTCCTCGACCCGACCCATGTGACGGCAAGCGGCGCTGGAATCCGAGAGGGCGGTGACACTACCTACCTGTGCGCCGCTGATGAGCACGGCAACTTCGTGTCACTGATCCAGAGCGTGGCTTTCGACTTCGGATCCGGAATCGTCGCGGAGGGCACTGGAACGCTGCTGCAAAATCGCGGCTCGTATTTCAGCCTCGCGCCCGACCACGTCAACCGGCTGGAACCCAGCAAGCGAACGATGCACACCCTGATCCCAGCCATGGCGACGCGCGACGGGCGTCCGTGGGCGATCTTCGGCACCATGGGCGGAGATGGGCAGGCGCAGCTGCAAACGCAGGTGCTCGTCAACCTGGTCGATCACAGTCTCGAGCCGGCTGAAGCTGTGGCGCGTCCGCGAATCCGAGTGCAGGCCGGCGGCGAGCGCACTTCGATCGAGGCCGACTATCCGCACGCGGGCGAGCTGGCTCGATCGGACCGGCGCTTCGAGCTGATGCCCAAAGGGCACTGGTCGTTCGGCCACGCCCACGCGATCTTGATCGACGGTCCCACCGCTTGGCGTGCGGGTGCTGATCCCAGGTCTGACGGCTCAGTTGAATTCGGTGCTTAACGGTCAGTTCTGCTTCGCACGTATACTTTCCAATCGGTTTGGCAGAACAGACGGAAGTCAAAGGCAAGCTGATCGCGGAGTACAAGCGCGGTGAGAAGGACACGGGTTCCCCCGAGGTTCAGATCGCGCTTTCGACCACCCGCATCCGGGAGCTCACCGAGCACCTGAAGACGCACGCCAAGGACCATCACTCGCGCCGCGGCCTTCTCCTCCTGGTTGGCAAGCAACGGCGTCTGCTGAACTACCTGAAGGACACCGACATCGAGCGCTATCGCGCCCTCGTCGGCAAGCTCGGGATCAGGAGATAGCCGGGCGCGCGCATGGCGCACGCCAAATTAGTCCTGCCGGATCAGTCCGGCGTCGTAAGTCAATCGGGAGGACCCACCGCTGTTTGGTTAGCGCGGGTCAGCTCTTAGAAGCTCTCACTGAGGCTCCGGCCCATTCCGGCAAGACCTGAGCGACAGCTGCTAGGAACCTGACCCCGATCGCAACCTCCGCGGCGCCGTCCTCCCAGAACATTGGAGGAATTTGCACGTGGCAATCGTGACAAAAAACGTGGAAGTCGCTGACAAGCGGCTTTCGATCGAGACCGGCCGGGTGGCCGAACAAGCAAACGGCGCGGTGATCCTGCGCCAGGGCGACACCGTCGTCCTGAGCACAGCGGTCATGGCGAAAGAGCCAAGGGTGGGGATCGACTGGTTCCCGCTCACCTGCGACTACGAAGAGAAGCTGTACGCAGCGGGCAAGATCCCTGGCGCGTTCATGCGCCGGGAGGGACGGCCTAGCGAGACGGCGATCCTGGCGTCACGGCTGACAGACCGGCCGCTGCGGCCGCTGTTTCCGGAGGGCTTCAGGCTCGACGTCCAGGTCGTCTCCACAGTGCTCTCCGTAGACCAGGAGAACGACCCGACGATCCTGAGCATCAACGGCGCCTCGACGGCGCTCGTGATCTCAGACATTCCGTTTGGTGGACCGGTCGGCGCTGTGCGGATGGGCCTCCTCGACGGAAAGATCACCGTCAACCCGCCGCTCTCGCGGATGAGCGAATCAGAGCTCGACCTCGTGGTCGCCGGCACCGCCGACGCGATCCTGATGGTCGAGGCTGGGGCAAAGGGCGTGACCGAGGCGATAGTGCTCGAGGCCCTCGAGATGGCTCACAACGCGATCAAGGGGATCTGCGCCGCCCAGGTGGAGCTGCAGCAGCAGGTCGGCCGGGAGAAGCGCGAATGGATCCCGGCGGCATACCCCCCGCAGATGTTGGAGATCGTTGGCGAGTATCTCGCGCTGCGCCTCGACCCTGTGCTGTACAAGGCCGACAAAGCCACGCGCGAAGCCGACATCGACGACCTGCGGACCAAGACCATCGTCGAACTTGGCGAGCGCTTTCCCGAGCACATCGAGATCCTCGGCAAGCTTTTTGACAAGGCGCTCAAGGACAGAGTCCGCGAGCGAATCGTCGAAGAGGGCGTGCGCATCGACGGCCGCGGCCTGAAGGACGTGCGCAACATCACCGTCGAGGTCGGCGTCCTACCTCGCACACACGGTTCAGGTCTCTTCACTCGCGGACAGACGCAAGCGCTGACCATCGCGACGCTGGGCTCGATGTCCGACGCACAGAAGATCGACGGCCTCACCGACGAGACCTCCAAGCGGTACATGCATCACTACAACTTCCCTCCGTTCTCGGTCGGTGAGGCAAGGCCGCTGCGCGGACCGGGTCGCCGCGAGATCGGACACGGAGCGCTCGCCGAGCGTGCGCTGCTCGCGGTGATCCCACCCGTCGAGGAATGGCCGTACACGATGCGGCTGGTTTCCGAGATCCTAAGCTCCAACGGGTCGACGTCGATGGCATCGGTATGCGGTTCGACGCTCGCTCTGATGGACGCCGGGGTCCCCATCAAGTCACCGGTCGCGGGCATCGCGATGGGACTGGTCACTCGCGAGGGTAAGTTCGCGGTCCTCACCGACATCCAGGGCGTCGAGGACAACCTCGGCGACATGGACTTCAAGGTGGCCGGCACGCGGGAGGGCATCACCGCCCTGCAGATGGACATCAAGATCAAGGGCTTGACGCACGAGATCTTCGCCCAGGCGCTGGAGCAGGCTCGCGAGGCGCGCCTCTTCGTGCTGGAGAAGATGCTGGCTGTGCTGCCAAGGCCTCGCACCGAGATGAGCGCTTACGCGCCGCGCATCACCACGATCATGATCAACCCCGACAAGATCCGCGACATCATCGGCCCAGGAGGCAAGATGATCCGCAAGATCACAGAGGAGACTGGCGCCCAGATCGACGTCGAGGACGACGGTCGAGTGTTCATCGCCGCGGTCGACCAGGAAGGCGGCCAGCGCGCGATCGACTGGATCAAAGGCCTCACCGACGAGGTAGAGGTCGGCCGGATCTACAAAGGCAAAGTGGTTCGCATCATGCCCTTCGGCGCGTTCGTCGAAGTGCTCCCCAACCAGGACGGCCTCGTGCACATCTCCAAGCTCACCGACCACAGAGTTGAGCGGGTCGAAGAGGTCGCCAACGTGGGCGATGAGATCGTGGTCAAGGCGACCGAGGTCGACAGTCAGGGACGCCTCAACTTGAGCCGTCAGGCGGCGATCGAGGAGCTGACCGCCAAGGGCGAACCGATCGAGGAGAAGATCGACAAGGAAGCCATGGCAGTGGCGCTTGCGTCACCGCCGCCAGCTCCGCGTGAGGGCGGCTTTGGTGGTGGTAGTCGCGACCGTGGCGGCCGCAACGGCGGCGGCGGACGCGGTCCTCGCCGCAACTAATCAAATAGATGGCTGAGCCGATTCGAGTCGCGGTCGCCGGTTACCGCGGCAAGGTCGGCTCAGTCCTCGCCTCAGCCTTTCAGATCGAACCCGGCATCGAGTACGTCGGCGGAGTCGAGCTGGGCGATGACCTGGCCAAGTTTCTCCGCGAGACGAGGCCGCGGGCGTTCGTCGACTTCACGCAACCATCGGAAGCTCTTCACAACGCACTGGCGGCTGTCGCGGCCGGCGCATCCCCCGTGGTGGGCACCACCGGCTTGAGTGCTGACGCGGTCGACAAGCTGGAGAGCGCGTGCAAAGGCAAGGGGCTCGGCGGGATCGTCGCCCCGAACTTTGCCGTTGGCGCTGTGCTGATGATGCACCTGGCCGACATCGCCGCTCCGCATTTCGACGCGGCCGAGGTGATCGAAATGCACCACGCGACCAAGCTGGATGCTCCATCGGGGACAGCGCTCTCGACGGCGAGACGGCTGGCCGCGATACGGCGCGACAAACCGTTCAGCCACAAGAAGGCGGAAAAGGAGACGCTGCCGGGGACGCGAGGTGGGGAGGAGGGGAACGTCGCGGTACACAGCATTCGCCTGCCCGGCTTCGTCGCCGACCAGGAGGTCATCTTCGGTCTACCGGGCCAGACGCTGACGATCACGCACCGCACGACGAGCCGCGACGCCTACATCCCAGGCGTGCTGCTCGCGATCCGGAAGGTTACAACGGGACCACGCTTCTATCGCGGATTGGACGAACTCCTGGGGCTGGTTATTGATTAGCCGCCAGGACCGCGTGCAGGTCTGGGCGTCGCAGCTTGCTGCGAATGACTTCCCTCCGGTGTGCGCAATGACCGGTGCGCCGGCAGAAACATGGCGGAAGTTCCGATTCGCGACGGCACCGATCTGGGCCCATGCGCTGAGCGTCCTGGTGGCGGTTATCGCCGCTGAGAGGGCAAGTGGATTCCTGCCGCTCACCAAGGCCAGCAGCCGATTGGTTGGGTTTGCCCGCTGGATCCCGAGAGGTCTGATGATCGGGCCCGTCCTGCTCTGGATCGCGATTGTGGTCGGCGCGGTCGCCAATGTCGGTGGCACCGCTCCAAATGCGGGCGACATCGCCGGCATGTTGGTGTTTGTCGGTGTTCTGCTGCTCATCGGCGGGCTGGTCGGCCGGTTCGTCGCGATGCCGCTGATCTGCCCCCGGGGAAAGGTCACGGTGCCGCCCGGTTATCGCGACAAGCTGATCGAGCTGCGGAACGTCCACCCTGCATTTGTTGCTGCCGTGACGCACATTCATCAGGCGCGAGCGAATGTTCCGCATCCGCCGGGATCGAACTAAACTAACGAGATGCCCACCTCCAAGCGACTAAACGTTGCCGTCGTTGGCGCGACCGGCATGGTCGGCCACGAGATGCTGCGAGTGCTCGCCCAACGGCATTTCCCGAGCGAACGCGTCATCGCCCTCGCGTCGGAACGCTCTAAGGGCATGACCGTGGCTTACAACGGCAGCACGATCAAGATCGAGTCGCTCGACGAGAAGGCATTCAAGGGAATCGACATCGCGCTCTTCGCCGCGAGCAGTGACATCGCCTTGATGTACGGACCACTCGCCGCCGAAGCAGGAGCACTAGTGATCGACAACAGCTCCGCGTGGCGCATGAAAGAGAACGTCCCGCTGGTCGTGCCCGAGGTCAACAGCGAGGACATCCGGGACAACGAAGGCATCGTCGCCAATCCAAACTGCTGCGCGATCCCGCTCACAGTGATCCTCAACCCATTGAGGAATGCCGTGGGCCTCGAACGCGTCCTCGTTTCCACCTATCAATCGGCTTCTGGCGCCGGTCGCGCGCTCGTCGACGAGCTCGAAGAGCAGACCAAGGCGATCGCGGCGGGCACCGAACCGCAAGCCGTCGCCTACCCCTACCAGCTGGCCTACAACGTAGTGCCTGGCGGTTGGAGACCGGAACCTGATGGTTTCAACGAGGAAGAGGTCAAGATCGTCAACGAGACGCGCAAGATCATGCATCTGCCGGAGCTGCGGATCACCGCTACCTGTGTGCGAGTCCCAGTGCCAGTTGGGCATGGGGAGTCCGTTTTCATTGAGACCACAAAGAAGATCACCGCCGATGAGGCTCGCACTCTCTTCGGCACCGCGCCAGGCGTCATCGTCGAGGATGACCCGCACGCCAAGCTCTATCCGACACCGCATGGGGTCGCCGGTAAAGACGAGGTGTATGTTGGCCGCATCCGTAACGACCCTTCGACGGCGAACGGGCTGGCTCTCTGGCTGGTCTCAGACAACCTGCGCAAGGGAGCCGCGCTGAACGCAGTGCAGATCGCCGAGCAAGCCATTGAAATGGGGGTGATCAAGTGACGACGGAGATAGGACGCCTGCTGACCGCGATGATCACCCCGTTCAAGACGGACGGATCGGTCGATTATTCCGTGGCCGAAAAGCTGGCGGCGATGCTCGTCGCCGACGGGTCTGACGGAGTGGTCCTGTCGGGAACCACCGGCGAATCGCCGGCGCTGAGCGACGACGAGAAGATCGAGCTCATCAAGGCGATCAAGAAAGCAATTCCAGGCAAGAACGTAGTTGCCGGCACCGGAAGCAACGACACGCACCATTCGGTGAAGCTCTCCGAACGCGCGATGAAAGCGGGAGCGGACGCGCTGCTCGCCGTCGTGCCGTACTACAGCAAGCCCCCGCAGGAAGGCATGTACCAGCACTTCAAGGCGATCTCGGAAGTGGGGCCGACGATCATGTACAACATCCAGGGCCGCACGGCGGTCAACATGACGGCGGCCACGACGCTGCGCTGCGCCGAGCTGCCGGGGATCATCGGCGTCAAAGAGGCGAGCGGCGACCTGGACCAGATTGGTTTTGTCTGTGCGGGACGGCCGCCAAGTTTCAAGGTGTGGAGCGGCGACGACAGCTGGACGCTGCCCGTCATGGCCGTCGGAGGCTACGGCGTGATCTGCGTCGTGTCGCACATCGCCGGTCGTTCCATGAAGAGATTGATCGAGGCTTACACCAAGGCCGACAACGACACCGCGCGCAAGATTCACCTCGGCCTTCTGCCGGTGATCAAGACGCTGATGACGACCGCGGCCAATCCGGTGCCGATAAAGTCGGCGCTGAACGCCATGGGCTTCTCCGCGGGGCCGTTCCGCCTTCCGCTAGTGCCGCTGACCGACGAGCAGCTCGAGTCAGTCATGGGGACAATCCGGGAGGCCGGAGACCTCATCACCTTCAAAGCAGGCGTAAAAGTCGCTTAGTGCTCTGGAAGAGCTGACTCAGCTCCACGCCACGGTCCGCACCTGTCAGAAATGCGGACTGCACGCAACTCGCACCCAGGCGGTGCCGGGCATTGGTCCGTGTCCCGCCGACATCCTGATCGTCGGCGAAGCTCCGGGTTTCAACGAGGACCGGCAGGGCGAACCGTTCGTCGGCGCCGCCGGCAAGCTGCTCGACACACTGCTGTCCCGAATCGGTCTCAGCCGGTCGGACGTGTACATCACCAACGTGCTCAAGTGCCGCCCGCCGATGAACCGCGACCCGATGCCCAATGAAGCCGAGGCATGCTCGCCGTATCTCAAGCGCCAGCTCGAGCTGGTGCGGCCGAAGGTGGTTCTCATTCTCGGCCGGCACGCGCTCGAGCGCCTGATGCCAGGCCAGGGCTCGATCTCGCGCATTCATGGAAGTCTCGTCATGCGGGGAGACGTCGCCTACGTGCCGCTCTACCATCCTGCCGCGGCGCTGCACAACGGCTCGCTAGTGGCCGATCTCGAGCACGACTTCGACCGCGTGAAGGCGTACCTGGCGAAGCTCCTGGCTCCGCCTCCGCCACCCGTGCCGGTCGAACCCCCGAAGCAGGAGGCTGAGCAGCTCCGCCTCCTGTGAGTTCTCCGCGACTTCGGTATGTCCCGCTGGGCGGCCTGGGCGAGGTCGGCATCAACATGTGGGCCCTCGAATGGGACAACAAGGTCCTGGTCGTCGACGCCGGCCTCATGTTCCCCCAGGAAGACATGCCCGGCATCGACCTCGTGCTGCCCGACATCTCCTACCTGCTGCAGCGCGATCGTGAAGTTCTCGGCATCTTCCTCACACACGGACACGAGGACCACATCGGCGGCTTGCCCTATGCGCTGAAGAAGATCAACGTCCCCGTCTTCGGGACACGACTGACGCTCGGTCTGGTCAAGCCCAAGCTGAAGGAGCATCGCTTTCTTCGCGAGTCGGACCTGCGCGAGGTGCGAGTCGGCGATAAGGTCCAGCTCGGACCATTCCGTGTGGAAACGGTTGCCGTGTGCCACTCCATCCCCGATGCGGTCGCCCTCGCGATCGACACCCCCGTCGGCAAGGTCGTTTACACGAGCGACTTCAAGCTGGACTCCAACCCGCCCGACGGCCTTCCGACCGACATGGCTCGCTTCCGAGCGATCGGTGAGGAAGGAGTGGTGCTGCTGCTCAGCGATTCGACCAACGCCGAACGTCCTGGACGTTCGGGGTCGGAACGCGACCTGCACGCGCCGCTCGAGAAGATTTTCAGTGAGGCCCCAGGGCGCATCGTGGTGGCCAACTTCGCCTCCAACATCCACCGGATCCAGCACCTGGTCCGCCTGGCGGCGCAGTTCGAGCGGAAGGTTGCTGTGGTTGGCCGCAGCCTTCAGACGAACTTCAAGACTTCGCGCGAGCTGGGCTTTCTCAAAGTTCCCGAGGGCCTGACCGTGCCGCTGGAGGACATCGCCAAAGTCCCGCCCTCCAAGCTGCTGCTGCTCACTGCAGGCAGCCAGGGGGAGCCGATGTCGGCGCTCGCCCGGTTCGCGGCGCAGCGCCATCCGTTCGTCAATGCATTGAGAGGCGATTGGGTCGTGATCTCGGCGCGGCCGATTCCGGGTAACGAGCGAATGGTTCACCAGACCGTCAACAACCTGTATCGCCACGGTGCTCGCGTCTTCTACTCGGAGGTGGGCAACGTGCACGTGACGGGTCACGCGCAGCGAGACGAGCTGCGCGAGATGCTCGACGCGACGCGGCCGCGCAACTTCATTCCGGTCCACGGCGAGTACCGCCAGCTCCTGCTGCACTCCGAGATCGCGCGTGAGGCGGGCGTGGCCGAAGACCGGATCATCGTCGTCGAGGATGGCGAGACAGTCGAGCTCGACGCCGATCACATCAAGCGGGGCGAGAAGGTCGGCACCGGGTTGATTTACGTCGACGGACTCGGAGTGGGGGACGTCGAGCAGGTGGTGCTGCGCGACCGCCGGCATCTCGCCGAAGACGGCATCCTCGTCGTGACGCTCACGCTGGACCGCGACGCGGGCACCATCCGGGCGGGGCCCGACCTCATCTCACGCGGTGTGATCGAACCGGAGCTCTCGACGAAGCTCATGGCGGACGCGCGAGCCGCGGTGGTCCAGAGCATCGGCCGCCTTACCGAAGCACATGCGGATCTCAACCTGCTGCGCGAGGCCATCCACGACGCGGTCTCCAAGACGGTGTGGCGTCAGACGCGGCGCCGCCCAATGGTGATCCCCGTCGTCATGGAAATATAGATATGAGAAGGAACCGGCCGGTTCCTTCTCATCGGCCAGTCGGCTTCGCCGAGTGGCCTGCTCATCCTCCCCGGGATCGGATTTACGTAATAGTTTCTCCTGGACATGTTTGGCAGGGATAAGAAACTAAGTTGCGGCCGAGGTGAACTCGGCCGCCATGCGACGCTGGTGAAGGGGTGAAATTACCGCCGCTCGCCCTTGTCGCCCCGAGCCTGTGCCCGCGGTGCGACCAGCCGGCCATGATCCTGAACCACGCCGAAGAGGCGCGATGCGCGCACTGCAGCCTGCAGCTCCATCAGTGCGGTAGGTGCCGGGGAATCGCCGGACCGTTCGACCGGTTTTGCGGGTTTTGCGGACACGAGATGGTGCAAGGCGTGACGCGTCCGGTGTGGTGGCGTCTGTGGTTCCTCGCGGCGCTGATCCCGCTGGTCGCCGGCCTGATCTACGGAATCGCGCAGGCGCAAGGCCGCCACTAGCCGGAATTCGACGCGTTTGTAACCAAACGTTCGTCTGAACTAATCGATTTGACACGTCTGGCACCAGACGCGCCTCTGAGCGCTGCCTGCACCTGCGCGACCACGACATCGGCGCGATTGTGAATATCAGCGCCGGTGAAACGTAGGACTCGATATCCGGCGTTCATGAGCAGGTTCTGGCGGCGGTTGTCATCCACCATCCGGTCGCGATGGTTGCCGCCGTCGAATTCAATCACCAGCCGTGTTGTCGGGTAGTACAGATCGGCCCTCGCGAAGGCGCGACCAGTGCTGTCGTGAAGATCCGCCTGTACGTGTGGTTCGGGCAAGCCGGCGCGTATGAGAAGCCAACGAAGCCTGGTTTCCATGGGCGATTCAGCCGGAGCAGCTACCAGAGCAAGGGATCGCAGGCGTGCGATGCCCGGACGACCCTTCGACTCTTCTGTATATCGAGTCAGAGCCGCCGGATCAGTGAGACGAAGATGAATCGCCATGTCGATGGCGACCAATGCTTCGACGGGCGCCCGATGCAGACACAGTCCGGCCAGGGTACGTGGCAGCGCTGTTACACGAAGACGCCGGATGTGAGCAACCTCAGCAGATGGGATCTCCCACCGTCGCACGACGAGGCCAGCACGCGACCTCAGACCTGAAGATGCGGGTACTGCGACCTCAACCGGATCAGTTGGCTCGAGGTCGAGGCCGTGCAGCCACGCCGCCGTCGCACCAACAAAGATCGTCTCGGTAGACAGCGCCTGTTGCCACGCCGTGAGCGTCAGCCAGGGATCCTCCGGCAGCTCCTTCCATTTGTATAGCTTGGCGCCGACACGCTGCCAGGCCTTGCCGCTGAGTGCGCTCAGCGAGAGTCCAGCGTTGCGCGCCTCATCGATAGAGAACGGCCTTCGCGTCAGTTCGGGTGGAATGCATGGCGTTCTGCCCACACCTGCAGGATGCGCATTCACTTAGATCTAGCCAACCCACCTTGTTAAGGAAGCCGATTTGACACGGTTCGCGCCAGACGCGCCTTTGAACTCACAGATTCGGCACGTCTGGTTCCAAACGGGTCAAAAAGAGTGACTGTCAGCGATTCAGACGCTGGCCGCACTCGACGCAGAAACTGTGGCGGCCGAGGTTGTGATGGCCGCATGACGGGCAGACCAGGCGGCGCGGCGGGTCTGCCTGCAGCCACCTTTCATTTTCTCGCCGGTACCAGATGCCGTCTTCGGGTCCGAGCATCCAGCGGCGCCCTTCACTGTCGAGCACGGCCAGGTCTCTGACCGCCAGTCTGAACGCTCGGGGAAGCAGGCCACCCGCACGGCGCTCCTCGGTGAGGTACTTGAAGCGGACCTCAGCTTCAGCGAACGGATCGACTGCCACGCGGAGAGTATCGCTCGCGGGAGGTGGTGGAATCGAGTGGGTGTAGAATCCGCTTCGGCTCAAGCGCCCCCAGCATGCGTCGCACCACATCCCGAGGCTCACGTCATTCCACAAGCGGCGCTCGTCGCGCTCCGCGCACGACACGATCACGCCCCGCCGCTCGGCACAAACGCGCCACGAGGCCTCATCTCTCGCCACGCCAGGGTCGCGAGATCACCGGTGTTCTGCTGATCCTCATCGCACTCCTCGGCCTGCTCGCCCTCGCGAGCAACGCCGGCTCGATCCTGATCGGCATCCGTGGATGGCTGCTCGTGACTTTCGATCGGGCATGGTTCGTGCCGGTCGGTGCAGCTCTCGGGCTCGGCGCCTACTTGCTGTGGCCCAAAGCGCCGCGACCTCGACCGGTCGACGTAGTCTCCGGATTTGTCGCCGTGCTAGCGCTCGTTGGGATCTTCGGCCTGGCCGGACACGGCGGGTCGGCCGGCCTTGCCATCGACGACGCTCTTTTCCCGGTGGTCGGCCAGTGGGGCGCGTGGGCGCTGTTGGTCGCATTGCTGGTGATCGGACTGATCGTGACCGTCCACTTCAGCCCGGGCGCGCTCCTGGCGACGATGTTCGGAGCAGGCAAGGCCGCATACGCGGAACGCCTCCGGCTCCAGAACCTGGTCACGCCGCCCGCTTCCACCAAGACCAAGGCAGCGAAGCCGGAGCCCGCCACGAAAGACGAGCTAGCGCGCTCCGCCGCGAGCTTTGCCACGCCTCCGCCCACCCTGGAGCTCGCGAAGCCATGGGAGGTCGAGGAACCGGTAGAAGCCGCACAGGCGAAGGATTCGGCCAAAGCAGTCGCACGGACGGCGGCCGACGACGAAGCGCCGGCGCCCGCATTGCGCGTGGTGGCCGAGCCCGAGGACGACCTGCCCGAAATCGACTGGAAGCTGCCGTCGATCGCTCTTCTCGACACGGTGACCGCACGCCGCGAGCGCATGGCGGACGAGATCAAGCGCAACGTCAAGATCATCGAGACCACGCTGGCGACGTTCGGCGTCGCGTGTAAGGTGATCGGCGTCAATCCGGGTCCGGCGGTGACGCAGTACGAGATTCAGCCGGGCCCCGGAGTGCAGGTGAAGCGGATCACCGCATTGAGCAACGACCTGTCGCTCGCGCTGGCCGCCGCGCCGCTGCGCATCGAGGCTCCCATCCCTGGCAAGTCCGCGGTCGGGATTGAAGTCCCCAACAAGTCGGCGAGCCTGGTCACCATCCGCGAGGTCCTCGAGACCGCGGCCTTCCGCGAAGGCACTCACTCGCTGGCGCTCGGGCTCGGCAACGACGTCTCGGGTGCGTCGATAGTTTCCGACCTGACACGGATGCCGCATCTGCTCATCGCCGGTGCTACAGGCCAGGGCAAGAGCGTGTGCATCAACGCCTTGATCACGAGCCTCCTGTTCCAGGCCACGCCCGAGCACATGAGGCTTCTCCTCATCGACCCGAAGCGCGTCGAGCTGACCGGATACAACGGGCTGCCGCACCTGGCGCTGCCCGTCCTCGTCGAGTCACACCAGGCCGCCGCGGCACTGCGCTGGGCGGTCGCGGAGATGGATCGCCGCTACAAGATGTTTTCGGCTGAAGGTGTGCGCAACATCGCCGCCTACAACGAAAAGGCGACTCAGCGCCTGGCGCGGCGCCTGCCTTACATCGTCATCGTCATCGACGAGCTCGCCGACTTGATGATGGTCGCGGCCGGTGAGATCGAAGAGCTCATCTGCCGCATCGCGCAGCTGGCGAGAGCGGTCGGCATCCACCTCATCATCGCGACGCAGCGCCCTTCGACCGACATCATCACCGGACTGATCAAGGCCAACATCCCGTCGCGCATCGCCTTCGCGGTAGGCTCGCAGGTGGACAGCCGCGTCATCCTCGACACCGGCGGGGCCGAGAAGCTGCTCGGCCGTGGCGACATGCTCTACCAGCCGGTCGACGCCGGCAAGCCCACCCGCATCCAGGGCGCGTTCGTCAGCGACCCGGAGGTGGAGGCAGTCGTGAACTTCTGGAAGTCGCAAGGCGGACCGCGCTACATGGAGGAGATCCTCGAAGAGGGCGTGGGTTCGGAGTGGGAAAGAGGGGAGACCACGGAGCGCAAGCTCGACCCGCTGTTCGCCCGTGCCGCCAGGGCAGTGGCCGCCGAAGGGTCCGCTTCAGTCTCGTTGGTACAGCGCAAGTTCAACGTCGGCTACTCGCGTGCCGGCCGAATCGTGGACCAGCTCGCCGAGCACCACGTAGTCGGCGCTTACCAGGGATCCAAGTCGCGCGATGTGCTCATGACCCTGCCCGACGTCGACGAGCTCCTGGAGCGTCTCGGAATCGAATGACGCGTAGGTCACGGCCGGGGATCCTTGACGGATCTTCGGCGCCCATGCGGCCCATCTCCGGGTTCACCGACTGCGCTGCTCGCTCACGAATCGCCGGGATGCGCTCGCTGCGCTGCTCGTCGCTTCACCCGGATCTGGGCCACCTGGATCGCCGAATCTCTCGCCAAGGCCCCCGGCCATGACCTTTGGTGAGGTGCTGGCTGCCAAACGCGGCGAGCGGGGCCTCACCATCGAGCAGGCGGCGGCGGCGACCAGGATCCGCGCGCACTACCTGAGCGCGCTCGAGTCCAACGAGCTGGAGCGCCTGGCGGCGCCTGTGTACGCGAAGGGCCACCTGCGGACCTACGCCCGATACCTGGGCCTTGATCCCGAACCGCTCGTGGCGATGATGCGCGTGGAGGCGCAGGAACCACGCCGGTTGCTGAGCATCGGTCGCGTGGTGATGCGGCCCCGAATGGTCCTCACCGCCCCCGCCGTCGCCGCCGCAGGTCTGGTGCTGCTGGTCGGGGCTTTCAGCGGCTACGCATGGCGGCAGATACAGTCGGACCAGCGGCCGGGAGCGCCCACGGCGGCAGCGCACTTCGCTGCGATCAGCCCAGGAGGGACACCAGGTCCCTCACCGACGCCGCAGACCCGACCGATGGTGCTCGGGGTTCGAGTGACGGAAGAGGTGTGGATCAACGTGTTCGTCGACGGCCGGCCCCAGTACGCCGACGCCGGCAAGACGCTGCCGGCCGGATCGGTCGTGTACTTCGCCGGCGTCGACATCAAGATCACCAGCGGCAAAGCGTCAGCGACGTTCATCACCATCGACGGTCGTTCAATCGGCGCGATGGGCGCCGGGGTGGCAACGCGGGACTTCTCGTCGTCGCAAACTTCTCCATAACCCTTCATGAACATCCCGAACTTTTTGACGCTGAGCCGCCTAGCGGCGATACCGCCGCTGATGTTGCTGCTCATGGTCCGCTTCCCTGGTCACGACCAGCTCGCAGCCGCGCTCTTCATCGTCTTCTCCCTGACCGACATCCTGGATGGAGAAATCGCGCGCCGGCGCGGGACGGTGAGCAATTTCGGGAAGTTTCTGGATCCACTTGCGGACAAGCTCTTTGTGCTTTCCGTCCTCATCGTCCTGGTACAGGAAGGCCTGGTCGCGGCATGGATAGTGGTCGTGATCTTCTCCCGCGAGCTGATCATCACGATCCTGCGTTCGGTTGCCGCGGCTCAAGGGCGCGTGATCAGCGCAGCTCCGCTCGGCAAGACCAAAACGGTGATGCAGATTTGTGCCGTCGCGTTGCTGATCCTGCAGCGGCCCTATCCCGCATTCGTGCCTCTCGCGTACGTCGCAGTTGGCGTCGCCATCGCCTTCACGATCTGGAGCGGCCTCGACTATCTATGGCGATTCCGCTATCTCATCGCCCCGCTCGACCTCACGCGAGCCGGCCCGAGCGGGGGAGCACCGGATGGAGATGAGGCCGGTGAAGCCGCGAGTCGAGAGCTTGGTCAACTCCTGCGCAAGAGCGGGCTCACCATCAGCGTCGCGGAGTCGTGCACGGGCGGGATGGTCGGCGGTCTGATCACGGACCAGCCCGGCAGCTCCGCCTATTTTCTTGGCGGCGTCATCGCGTACTCGGACCGGGTGAAGCGCGATCAGCTCGGCGTCTCTTCTGCGCTGCTCGAGCGCGTGGGTGCGGTGAGCAGCGAGGTGGCGAAGGCCATGGCCGAGGGCGCGCGCTCGCGCTTTGGGACTGACCTGGCGGTCGGAGTGACGGGTATCGCCGGGCCGGACTCAGACGGCTCGAACAAGCCAGTCGGCCTGACCTACATCGCGGTAGCGTCGGCCAACGGGACCAGAGCCCGGGAGCTCAGGTTCAGCGGCGACCGGGCGTCCAACCGGCGGCAGGCGTCGGTCCAGGCGCTGCGGATGCTGGCGGAGGAGGCTCGGGCGGGCGGAAGAGTCAAGACGGCTTGAAAAGGACCTATTGACGATCACGAACACTTGTTCGATAATGGCGCGACGGCCAACCTACGGCAGCTGTGTAAAGAGCATTCCCCTCAGCACTACGACGTAGAACACTCGCCGCAACCACCTAGGAGGAATCAAGACATTGGAAAAGGAAAAAGAGAAGTCTCTCGATTCAGCGATGGCCCAGATCGTGAAGAGCTACGGCAAGGGCTCGATCATGAAGCTGGGTGAGCAGGCCGCCCTTCGCGGCGAGATCACTGTCATCCCGACCGGTGCGCTGCTGCTCGACCTCGCGCTCGGCGTGGGAGGAATCCCGCGCGGACGCGTGACCGAGCTCTACGGCCCCGAGTCGGCGGGCAAGACCACGCTCGCCCTTCACGTCATCGCCGAAGCCCAGAAGCAGGGGGGAGTGGCGGCGTTCGTCGACGCGGAGCACGCGCTCGATCCCCTCTATGCGTCACGCATCGGGGTCAAGATCGATGACCTCCTGATCAGCCAGCCTGACACGGGCGAGCAGGCGCTCGAGATTGTCGAGGTCCTCGTGCGCTCGGGAGCGGTCGACGTGATCGTCATCGATTCCGTCGCGGCGCTGGTTCCCAAGGCTGAAATCGAAGGTGAGATGGGTGACTCCCACATGGGCCTGCAGGCTCGCCTCATGTCGCAGGCGCTCCGGAAGTTGACCGCGGCCATCTCCAAGTCGAACTGCTCTGTCATCTTCCTGAACCAACTCCGGGAGAAGGTCGGAATCATGTTCGGCAACCCCGAGACGCAGCCTGGAGGCCGCGCTTTGAAGTTCTACTCGTCGGTAAGGCTCGACATCCGCAAGGTCGAGGTCATCAAGTCGGGGCTCGACTCGGTTGGCGCACGGGTGAAGGTCAAGGTCGTGAAGAACAAGGTCGCGCCGCCATTTCGCTCGGCGGAGTTCGACATCCTGTTCAACGAGGGCATCTCGCGTGAGGGCTCGCTGATCGACGCCGCCATCGAGTACGGCATTCTCGAGAAGAGCGGGACCTGGATGTCTTACGGCGAACAGCGCCTCGGCCAGGGCCGGGAGAACGTCCGCAACTACCTGCGTGAGAACCCGACGCTGGCCGGAGAGATCGAGGCAACGGTCAGGCAAAAGGCTGCTGGAGGGACGGCAAGCGCTGTCGCGAAGGCGGCCGGCGTTGTGAGGGCCCCGGCGGGTGCCACCGAGGACTAGAGGCCGCGCCTCAAAACCCGCCAGCCCCTCGGTAAGTGCGCTTGGTGCGGGCCTGCGCTTGCTCGCCCGGCGAGACCACTCCCGAGTCGAGATGGAGCGCAAGCTCGCGCGGCGGGGGCACACGCCGGAAGAGATCGAGTCAGCCCTGGTCAGGCTTGTCGAGCTGGGGTATTTGAACGACCTCAGCTTTGCGGAGGGGCTCGTCAGGCACCGGTCGGTATCGCGCGGTCCGCGGGCTCTGTCGGCGGAGCTGGCGCAACGAGGTATCGGTCGTGCGCAAGCCGACCGGGCATTGGCGAGCTATACCGAGGCCATGCAAATGGCTTCGGCCATGCGCCAGATCGTACGGACGTACGGAAAGAGGGAGATCACGGGGTACCGGGAGATGCTGGACCACGTCGGTAACCGGCTCCTGCGCATGGGCTTCTCGACCACGATCGTGCGGGGTGCCTGTCGCGCGGTTCTAGCCGGAACGGAGAAGAGCCCCGAAGGCTAGAATTCGAGCTACGTACGGGGGGCGGAATTTTTCGCTTCCCGCAGTCATAGAGCCAACCCAAGGCGGGCCCCCGCGGGTCCTGCAATGGTTCCGCACTTTGACAATCGAATAAACGAGGTGCATGTCACATGTCAGCGTCTGTCTACGTACCGATATTGGTCGTGGCGGCACTCCTCGTCGGATTCGGAGCTGCGTTCCTGCTGCTCCGGCGCCGGCAGGGCGATGGGACCAGCGCTCTTGCGCTAAAGGCCCAGCAGGTCGTTTCCGAGGCTGAAACCCAGGCCAAGGAGAAGCTGCTCGAAGCCAAGGAGGAAGCGGTCAAAATCCGCACCGCCGCCGAACAGGAAGCCCGCGAGTATCGGGCACAGTCACAGCAGATCGAAAAGCGCCTTCTTCAGAAGGAGGAGAACTTCGACCGCAAGGGCGAGGATCTCAACCGGCGCGAGCACGAGCTCGGCACCAAGGAGAAGTCGCTGGACGAGATCCGAGCCCAGCTCGAAGACAGCAAGAACCAGCAGGAAAAGGAGCTCCAGCGGGTCGCCAACATGACCCGTCAGGAAGCTTCGGGGATCCTGATGGCACAGGTCGAGCAGGACCTTCGCAACGAGGTAGCCCGCAAGGTACGCGAAGCGGAGCTGGCTGCTCGCGACGAGAGCGAGCGCCGCGCCCGCGAGATCGTCACCGAGTCGATCCAGCGCATCGCCGCCGACCAGACCGCCGAGGTTTCGGTCTCGGTGCTGCCGCTGCCGACAGACGAGCTCAAGGGCCGCATCATCGGCAAGGAGGGGCGCAACATCCGCGCCCTGCAGCAAGCGACCGGGATCGACCTAATCGTCGACGACACCCCGGAAGCCGTCATCATCAGCGGCTTCGACCCGGTTCGCCGCGAGGTGGCGCGGGTCGCGCTGAACA
>Ga0209011_1000358_pt1 | contig 18040 bp, 18 predicted proteins | sample BlaSpr_A8_OM1_M3_FD_187986 | JGI IMG/M metagenome (GOLD analysis project Ga0209011, IMG submission 187986) | Forest soil microbial communities from Thunder Bay, Ontario, Canada - Black Spruce, Ontario site 2_A8_OM1_M3 (SPAdes) (version 2) | ecosystem: Environmental > Terrestrial > Soil > Boreal... | reverse complement strand
TGCAGCCGGATGATTTTACGTGACCGGCGCGATGGTACCCGCGGCAAGACTCGAACTCGCAACCTCCTGATCCGAAGTCAGGCGCTCTATCCATTGAGCTACGCGGGCGCTGCCCCATCGTAGGGTCAGCCGACAGCGTACCGCTGGTGGTTCAGTCCCCACGCCGCGTAGCGCACCAGACCAACAGCGCGATACCGCCGGCGCCGTGCCGTCGTGTTCCGTGACTCAATGGCTGAGCGCAGCGCTTCCGGCGTCTTGCCTGGGAACTCTGTGAACGCCCGGCCAACCGCATCGAGTATGTGGCCGTCCGACGAGCCAAGCTCCGCGGCACCCAGACCCAGGTTCAGGCGGTGCGCCAGCTGGTTGACGAGGAAGAAGCCGGGCGTTGAGTTCTCGACCTCGATGGCGTCGAAATCAAGCTCGGCGGCTAGCCAGCCGACGCCGTGCACCGGCCTCGACTTCGCCCGGCGCTGCGTGCGCCAGAAGGGATGGACTGCGACCGCGAGACCGCCCTGATCGTGAATCGCATCGAGGGTCGCCGCGGCCGACATACCGGGCCGAACCCTGCGCTCGAGAAACAGACCGACGATGTGCCCGTCGCGGCTGGACACCTCTTCACCGATGATGACGTGAAACCTCGCTCGCTTCGCGGCGTGCTCCTGTGCGCGCAGGGCGCCTTCGATCGTGTCGTGATCCGTGACCGCGATCACGTCGAGCCTGGCTCGCCTGGCAGCGTGGTCGACGAGCTCTTCAGGTGTCGGCCAGCCGTCGCTGGCGGTAGTGTGCATGTGGAGGTCGGCCCGACCCGGAGCAACCATGGGTGTGCATCCTACGGCTGACGGCCTTACCATCGACCTTTTCAGGACCTTCTCATCGACTTATCTAGCTGGAGGTGTCGGCTTTGGAAGGCTTGATGCAGGACTACGAGCTCTCTCTTCAGCATGTGCTCTGGCGCCTGGAACGGCTGCACCAGAAGAAAGAGGTCGTGACCAAGCGAGACGAGGGAGTGCACCGGACCACCTACGGCGAGATGGTGCCGCGCATCAACCGCCTGGCTGGGGCGCTGAAACGAATCGGGGTCAAGCCAGGCGACCGCGTGGCCACCCTGGCTTGGAACAACAACCGGCACCTGGAGCTCTATTACGCCATCCCGTGCATGGGCGCGGTCTTGCACACGTTGAACCTGCGTTTGTTTCCCCAGCATCTCGAGTTCATAGTCAATGACGCGGAAGACAAGGTTTTATTTGTCGATCAGTCGCTTCTTCCGCTTCTCAAGCCCCTGATGGGCAAGATCCCGAGCATCAAGCAGATCGTGCTCATGAGTGAAAGCACCCCGCCGCCCACGGCGGCATCCGCCAACGGCCTAGCCGACATGCTCGACTACGAGACGTTGCTCGCCGCCGAGAGCGAGAACTACCCCTGGCCGAAGCTGTCGGAGAACATGGCCGCGGCCATGTGCTACACGTCAGGCACCACCGGCAACCCCAAGGGCGTCGTGTACTCGCACCGCTCGCAGTTCATCCACACGATGGGCGTCCTGCAGAAGGACAACCTCGGGGTCTCGGAAAAGGACTCCGTACTTCCCGTTGTGCCGATGTTTCACGCCAACAGCTGGGGGCTGCCGTACGCCTGCGGCATGGCCGGCTCGAAGCTCATCTTCGGAGGGCGCTTCTCGGCCGACCCCAAGAGCATCGTCGAGCTGGCTGAACAGGAAGGCGCGACTTACCTCGCAGGCGTGCCGACGATCTGGATCGCCCTCACCGCATATATGAAGGAGACGGGCAAGCGCCTGCCGAAGGTGACGACCGTCGTGTGCGGCGGCTCAGCGGTCCCGCGCGCGTTGATGGAGGCGATGGACTCCGTCGGCCTCCGCATCCTGCACGCCTGGGGTATGACCGAGACCTCGCCCCTGGGCAGCGTCGCCCGTGTCCCAGACGGACTGGACGCTGAAAGTGAGATCCGGCTGCGCCTGACCCAGGGAAAGGTCGCGCCCGGGGTCGAGATCCGGATCAGTGATCCGGCCACCGGTGAGGAGCTGCCGTGGGACGGAGTGGCCTTCGGTGAGATCCAGGTGCGCGGGCCCTGGATCGCTCGCGGCTACCACAACGGTTTCGACCCGGAAAAGCTGACGGAAGACGGATGGTTCCGCACCGGAGACGTCGCGAAGATCCGCCCCGACGGTTACATCGAGATCGTCGACCGCACCAAGGACGTGATCAAGTCAGGCGGCGAGTGGATCTCGTCGGTCGAGCTGGAGAACGCCGTCATGGCCCACCCCAAGATCCTGGAAGCTGCGGTCATCGGCCTGCCCCATCCCAAGTGGGACGAGCGGCCGGTGGTCTTTGCAGTGGCGAAGCCCGAGTTCAAGGGCAAGGTCACCCAGGACGAGGTGCTCGAATTCCTGAAGGACAAGGTGGCGAAGTGGTGGCTGCCGGACGAGGTGCGCTTCATCGATGAGGTGCCCAAGACCTCGGTCGGCAAGTTCGACAAGAAGGTGCTGAGGATCGACGCCGCACCGATAAGAGAAGGAGTGAAACCGGCCGGGCACGCCAAAGGGGCCTAGCCGGTTTCGGGCCTCTTCCTGCAGCTTCGCGCAGGGAGACGGCAGGCTCTGCGTTAGCGGCTTCGAATGCTCGAAGCCGTCTTCACTCCTCCCAGGAGTGGTCAAACGCGCCCCCCACCGGCTTCAGAACTACCCCTTGCCGCCCGCCGCGGGAACATCTCCACGCAACTGGGCAGAGAGCCGCGTACCGTCCGGCATACTGACCGACTGGATTCCAAAGGTTGAGTACTACACAGCTAGGTCGCTATCCGATCGAGGCGGAGCTCGGGCGCGGTGCCATGGGAGTCGTGTATCGGTCGACGCATCCCCGGCTCGAGATCCCGGTTGCGATCAAGGTCCTGGCCGAGCAGTATTCGAGCGACACGAGCTTCCGGCAGCGCTTCCACCGCGAGGCCGCCACGGTTGCCGCCCTGAACCACCCCGGCATCGTTCGCGTCTACGACTTCGACGAGGACGGGCCGGTGCTCTTCATCGTCATGGAGTGGGTCGAGGGCCGCTCGATGCGGTCGTGGCTCGACGAGTACGGGCGCTTCAGCGTCGACGTCTCGGTCGACCTGATCCAGCAGCTCCTCTCGGCTGTCGGCGTCGCGCATGACTACTCGATAGTCCATCGCGACCTGAAGCCAGACAACATCCTCATCTCCAACCGCGGCAAGACCAAGATCCTCGACTTCGGCATCTCGAAGCTGGTCGACGACAAGCACCGGCTGACCGCGACTGGAAGCATGGTCGGCACGCCTGCCTACATGGCGCCCGAACAGGTCAAGGGCGAAGCCGTCGACCAAACCGCGGACATCTACTCGCTCGGCATGATCCTCTACGAGCTGCTCCACGGCGAGCCGCCTTTCACCGGCGCGCTGCCGACGGTTCTCCATTCCCAGGTGTTCGACAAGCCGCGCGCGTCGACAGCCATCCCCTCGCCGATCATGGAGATCATCTGGAAGGCGACGGCGAAAGACCGCAGCCAGCGCTTCCAGACCTGCGAGGAATTCTCAGGCGCGTTCCACTACATGCCGAAACCGGGCGCGGCACAACCGCCAGTCGAGGCGATCTCGAACGAGCTCGCGGTCGATGAAGAGGTGGAGCGGTCGCCCGCCCCGCCCCAGGTCGACGGCAAAAAGCCTGCCGGTGTCTGCACGTACAGCGACTGCCAGGAGCGCCGCGGTTGGGCATGCGCCTACAAGGACCTGACCGGTCGCGAATGCAAGAGCTGGTGGTGCCGCAGGCACATCCAGTTCATCGAGCGGACACCCTTCTGTCCGCGACACGCGAGCGTGATCCGGGCCCTGGCGCCTACCGCTAACACGATCTTTGAGATCAAGAACCGCCCGGCTGTCGACGATCGCGCCTTGCCGCTCGCCGCACTGGTCGCGGAGGACATCGACAAGGACGTGACCGAGCTGGTTCGGCGTCGCTACCAGAACCGCAAAGACATCACTCTTGCGCGCGACCGCACGGTGCGCCAGACCTGGTCGGGACGCAATGATGTCGCTTGGGAGCGCAGCTGGGCGGCACTGAAGAGCCAGGGCTATCTGGTGCGGATCGCGGTGCGCGTGGCCACCGATGAGCCGGACACAGTGCAACTCCTGATCGGCAACACCGTCGTCTTCAAAGAGGTGCCGGACTGGATCAGCCGCCGCCGCGAAGGCGAGCCGCCCGACCACTCTGACCGCGCCCGCTTCGGCAAGAAGATCTTTGGCGCGATCCTCGAACACGTCGACCAGCCGCAGCCCGTGCCTTCGAACGTTCCCGTCCCAAGCCACGAGATGGAGCCTCCACCACCGCCCGAGATCAACCGCAACCTGATCGAGGGCATGATCCTGAGACTTGCCTCGTTGGCGACGCGAATCACCGGATTCGAGGCTGCCGACCAGCTCGGCCTGCCGTTCGCTTCTGTGGAGCCCAGCTTGAAGTCACTCACCGGGTCGAACTTCCTGGACGCGCTCGGGCTGGCGGGGGAGCAAGGTCCGTGGTTGGGCCGGCCGCTGCCGGAGCGGATGGCTTACGCGATCACCAAGCAGGGACGGACGCGCAGCGAACAGATCGGCAGCTCGGGCTCCCGCTACTTGGGACCGGCGCCGGTCTCAATGCAGGAGTACAAGGCAGTCCTCGCCGAGGCGGCGAAGCCGGGCACGCTTGACCTGGTCAAGGTCAACATGGTGCTCGCGGGCATCGAGCTGGCGCCAGGCGTGACCGAAGCAGTCCGCGCCGCCGTCAACTCGCGGTCCTCGATCTTCATCTATGGCGCGCCGGGCAACGGCAAGACAACTCTGGCGCGACGGATCCCTAGCCTTCTCGGCGGGCCGATAGTGATCCCCGTCGCGCTCGACATCGGCGGCGGCGAGGTCATGACGATCTTCGACGGCGCCGTGCACCGGCTCGAGACGCATCAGCCCGCAGATAAGAGGTGGCGGCGCGTGGCGAGACCGCTGGTCCAGGTCGGCGGTGAGTTCCAGCTCGACATGTTCGACCCGACCTGGGAGGAAGGAAGCCGCACGTATGGCGCGCCGCTGCAAGTCAAGGCGAACGGAGGCGTGCTGCTGATCGACGACCTGGGCCGCCAGCGCGTGTCACCGAAACAGATCCTCGACCGGCTGCTCGTGCCCCTCGAGCAGGACACCGACTACATGAACCTGACAGCCAGCGGACGCAAGATCGAGGTGCCCTTCCAGGCGCAGGTCGCGCTCTCCACGAACCTACGGCCGGCAGAGCTCCTCGACGAGGCCTACCTGCGCCGGCTCTCGTACAAGGTGCTGATGCCGGATCCGACGTGGGAGATGTGGTGTCGGATCTTCGAGCGCGAGCGCGAACGGCTGACCATCCCGCCAGAACCGAGCGCATTGGAGATGATCGCCACCCTGTACAGCGGCCGGCCGCTGCGCGGCAACCACCCGCGCGACCTGCTCGAGAGGCTGGTCGACGTCTCGTCGGCGCGCGGCGTGCGGCCGCAACTCACGCCAGACCTGGTCGAAGCCGCCTGGCACACGCTGTTCATCGCGAGCTAGCGAAAGGAAGAGACCCCTTCAGCAGGGCGGCTAACTGGCCCTCGGTATACTTTTGCGTCTGCTCGGAAGCGCGTTATGCGCGTCCGGCCTGAGGAGCGGCGGTGGCGGAATGGCAGACGCGCTAGTTTCAGGAGCTAGTGTCCGCAAGGACGTGGAGGTTCAACTCCTCTCCGCCGCACCATCGACCCGGCCTCTTCTTCTTGATGACAGCGCCCCTTTTCGAGTAGTAGGATCGCTGTGATGGTCGATCCGATCTTCATCGTCGCGATCGCAACGGTCGCTCTGAGTTCCTGGCAGCTCGCGGTCGGTCGCCCTCTGTTTCGCCGGCCGACGTGGAACCTGAGTGAACGCGGCCACAGGCTTTACGGCGCATGTTCGCTGGCCCTGAGCCTGCTCGCAATCGCGCTGGCGCTGACCTACCCAACCGGCTTGGCATTCATGACTTACGGGATAGGAACCTTGGCGTTGGTGGGGGCGACTCAGCTCGTCACGAGGCGAAAGGCGACTATCTAGCCGGCTCGTTTAGCGGCTGGGGACTTTCTCGAACTGGTCCTTGCGTTGATCGACCTGCGGCCGGCTTCTTTCGTCTCGCCGTGCCGAGCCCGCTCCTTGTTGACCGTGCGGGCGGCTATCTCTTCCGCCTTGTTCTCGTCAGTGCCGCGTTCCTGCAGGCCTTCTTTGATGTGCTTGTACTGACGCTCGCGCTTCGAACTCCAGGCATTTTGTGGCATTTCCGTCCACCTCCTCGTTCTTGACAACGCGTGGCCAATCGATTCGACTGAGCCCCGCAGTGTCCGTTGCGCCCTACGACCAGATCCTCACGCTGTATCGAACCCTTCTCGTTTTTGGGACCGTCGCGGTGCTCATCCTGTCTGTCGGCCTCGTCGAGTTCGTGTATTTCGAACCACCCGGCCAGACGACCGGAGCGACCGCTCACATCCTGGGCGTTTTCGAGTACGACCCCAAGGCCGGCACCACCCAAGGGCCAGACAGGACGACATTCGCTCGAACAGATGAATTCGCGGCGGTGGTCGATTGGTCCCAGCTGCCGCCTGACATCGTGGTGGACGCGCGCTGGTTCAACTCCTTTGGCAGCGTCGTCGGTCTGGTTGGCCCGGGCACGCCGGCGCAGCTCGGTGCACAGAGCACGGTGCCCGTCATCGTGCCGCCCGGCCTGCACCACAGCCTGCCGGGTCACTACTCGTTTGTCGTCGAACGGTTGAAGGACAGCCGGCCAGTCGAGGTGCTCGGCCGGCGCATCGTGCTGGTCGAGCGATAGTGAGCACCCACACCTACACGACTCCTCCCGCGGCCAATCCGCATTCGAAGCTGCGCCCTGGTCGTTACTGGATCGCTGGGGTGGTCGCCGGCGTCGTGGTGCTCGCGCTGATCGCCAGCTCGCTCCTCAACTACGTGTACCTCGAATCCATTCCCGGCCGCGCCTCCCTGTACGGCCTGCTGGCGGTCGCAACGATCGCGCTCGGCACGTTCATCGGAGTCAGGGCTTTCACTCGCGATCGTGCCAGCCGCCGCAAACATCTCATTCGCGCCGGCGTGCTGCTGGGGTTCGGCGTGTTGCTCTGGCTGCTCGTGATCGACGTTTTCGTCTTCACGCAGTCAGCAGGTCCCGCCGTCGCAGCGATCAGCGCGCTTGCTTGTCTGCCCACCACCGCGTTCGGGCTGCTCGTCGTCCGGCGCATGGACCGCAACGAGAAGGAGCCGTGGCGTTTGGTTTTGGTCGCAGCCGCGTGGGGCGCGATAGTGGCCACGAGCCTCGTCATCTGGGGCGAGAGCCTGTGGGATGCGACTGCCCAGCACACCCTCGTGCCGGGCCCCGGACTTGATGCCTCCGTCGCTTTCTCGGCCGGTCTCCTCGAAGAGCTGGCCAAGGGAGTCGCGGTGGTCCTGCTCTTTCTCGTCATGCGAGACGACTTCGACGACGTCGTCGATGGAATCGTTTACGGGGCAGCGGTCGGACTCGGGTTCAACTTCCTGGAATCCGTTGCGTACATGACGAACATGTACTCGATATTCGATCCCGAGGGATTCGGCGGGGCAGCAGCGGGCTTTCAGTGGTACGGCAGGCAGGTGCTCGGCCTCTTCTTCGGCCACGCCACCTACACCGCGTTCATCGGCGCAGGGCTCGGGGTCGCGCGTCAGCTGCCGCACCCCCGCCAGAAAGCGTTAGCCATCCTCAGCGGATTCCTCATCGCCATCGCTGGGCACTTCGCGTGGGACGCGTGGCAAACATTTTTCCCTATCGACGGCGGCGTGCTGGGCCTGCTCGAGATCCACCTGCGCACGCTGATCATGACCGGGCCCTTCACCGCCGCGTTGATCGCGCTGCTGCTGTTTGGAATTCGCTACGAGGCGCTGGGACTAGTCGACCAGTTTCGTAAGGAGGCGGCAAGCGGATCAGGGACCATCCTCATTGACGAGGTGCCGGTTCTTGCCAGCCCGTGGCAGCGCCTCAAGCAGCGCCTCCGCGCGTTTGGGCGCGGTGGGCTGAGAGCGTATTTCAAAGTCGCCCGCCTGCAGTCGGCGCAGCTCGACCTGGCCATGGAGCGCTGGCACCGCGAACGCAAAGAGATGGAGACGCCAATGGAGGCCGAGGATGCCCTGAGGCAGCGCGTGCTGGAGCTCAGACGCTCGGCAGCGGCGTCGTAGCGCGATTCTCAGCGAAGGTAGTCATCGGCCATCCATCCTCCGGCGGCGACATGCCACCACATTCCATCCATGGACGCCATCGGCTGATACACGGGGCCGTCGTCTACGCGGACTGCCGTCCCAGGGTTCAGGCAGCCGATCACATCGCCCGCCGGTCCCGGCTTCGTCCGGACGTTGACGCACGAGGTTTCGCCTTTGCCGAGCAACACTCTGCCGCTCTCCCCAACCGCCGGAAAGACTGCGCCGGGCCGGCATTGCTGTCGCAGACCTCGCCAGCCTGACGAGTCCTTGTACACGTAAGTGCCGCAAAGAAGAAAGTCTTTGTTCGAACCAGCTGCGCCGGCAAAATAGGCGGCCTGTATCCCGTCATGCTCTTCGCCAATCGACCGGCAAGCGCGGTTGGTCGGGCAGGTGGCCATCGAGTCTTGCAATAGCTCCGTCTTGCGCTCCATGGCAAGCGCGACCGCAGCCTGATAGGCAGACCCAAAGGGTGGATCCGGGATGTTCATCGACGGTCGCTGCGGAATGATTGCTTGCGGAGGGGCTGGGAAGAATGTGGGGGCGTTCCCATACCAGTCGAACACGTCGATCCCTGACGTGGTTGCGCCCGGCTTCACGGTGACAGGCAGGAGTTTGTGCGCGCTGCATCCGTTGATCAAGCCGCATTTCACAAAATCGGTGTACGCGGCAGCGACCACTCCACCCGTTGGCGTGTAACAAGCAAGCGGTCGCACCGCTGAATACACGAAATATGTCCCAGGCGGAATCCCCCTGATCGCATAGCTTCCCTGGTTCAGAACCGTTTCAGTCGCGAGGGCGCCGTACGCAGGACCTGCAGTGTTGATCGCGTAGACGAGTTGAGGAGGAACGTAATCGGAGGGGTAGTTGAGGAAGCCCACTATCGCTCCCAACCCACCTGGGTCCGCACGGGACGACAGGTCCGGAGCCTCCCAGCTGACGCCGGCCGCAGGACCCGAGGCAGATTTCAAGCAAGGGAGCGCGGCGCTCTCGTCCTGCAGTCGGGCCGCCGACGCGGCGGGTGCTGGACCGCTTGCCGGAGCCGACGCCATCTCCGCGCAGCTGCTGACAACCAGGGCCGCCAGGAGAACGGCGCAAGCGCAGCTAAAAGCTCGGGCTGACGACTTCCTGTACATCGAGACTTCCTGCCCATATCAACGGCGGGGGCTGCGCGCCGTTACGCGTCAGGCGGGTAGGCGGCCCCAGATCGCCCGGGCGAGCGCAAGGAGCAGAAGCATCGCGCCGGCGGCCCAGGTGATGGCCGACACGAACGGGTCACTGAAGTCCGTCCCGCTGAGCACCGAGTGGAAGAAGAGCAGCGCGAACGCCGGATAGGCGAGGCGGTGCAACCACTGCCACAGGTCCTTGTTCATCTGGCGCTTGAAAAATGCGGTGACGGTGACCACCAGGAGAACGTCAACCGACAACGCCCCCAGTCCGATCGCCAGCGTGCCGTAGCTCGAGTGAAACGGGACCACCACGTCCACCAACCCGATGCGAGCCGTCTGATCGAGGAGCAGCGACAGGATGTGCACGGCCGCGAGCGGAACCCACAGCACTGTCGTGTAGGTGTGCAGCGAGCGGAGCGCGCGATTGTTGCCCAGCCAGTCGAGCACCGCGGTGCGAAGCGCGATCCCGGTCACCAGCGCAATGGCCAGCGCCGCGTAGGAGCTGAGTCCGGCCACTCGCGCCAGGACCCAGAAGAGCTGATCGGTGGTCATGTCAGGGGCTCATCCACCACGCAAGGGCGTGGGCCGCGCAGTAGACCGGAGCCAGCTCGGGCCCGACCAGCAGCGCCGTCTTGGCGACGACCTCCGCCTCCACCCCGCTCGCGGCGACGACGGAAACCTCTTCCAGCCCGGTGTTCGCCGGCACGCCAGTGCGCGGATCGATCAGGTGATGAAGCTCGCCCCATCGCCGCCGGCGCACGCTGCTGGTGGCCGCACCCTGGTCGCGCAAGAGCACCGTGACGCCGGCGAGACCCACCGGCCAACCCGAACCGGCTGGTCCCGGTCCGCCCGCGCTGAGGTCGCCGCCCAGGTTGGCCAGCGCATTCGGGCCCAACGTTTCACGCAGCCGGTCGGCCATCCAACCTTTGGCAATGCCGCCCAGGTCGATGCCGGCCCCCGGCTCGAGTCGCGCTGCGCCCGCGCGGACCTTCAGCACGTTGGGCAGAGCAGGCAGCGGGCCGGCGCCGGACACAGTGGCTGTGGGCCGGGCTTCAGCAAGAGGTCTCGTGTAGCCGATCGCCATCATCGACGGCAGCACCGCGACGTTGACGAGGCCGCCGCTCATCTCGAATGCTCGAAGCGACTCACGCAAGAGCGCCTCGAGCTCTGGACTGACATAAACCCATTGTCCAGGTGAGGCATTGAATCGGGACACTTCGCTGTCGGGCGAGAAACGCGTCAGCCGTGTCCCAAGCCGGTGCACCCAGAACTCGCCTAGCAGGAGCCGGCTGAGTGAGAGACCGACCCCGAACACGCTGCAGTTGGTGCCGAGCGCCTGAAAGTGATGAGCTTCGACTGGCGCGTCAGGAGGCATAGGTCGAGGTCACCGGTTGACCGTTACCTGGCTGCACCGAGGGTCCGAGCTTGACGCCGCCCGGTCCCGTTGCCGCTGAGCCCGTGGAGGCTTTGACGACCGCCGGCTGCAACGGCGCTGCAGGGTTTTTCAGATGGGCGGTGACGTAGGCGGCCGACAGCAGCGTCGTCGCGAGCGTAAGCACTGTCGCCCCCGCCCTCAGGACGGCAGTGCGCATTCTCAGACCGCGGCGACCGGCGCCGCGAGAAACGGGATGCGGTCGAACGACGCCCCAAGGATCTGGTTCGAGCCCGCGCCCAGGTGACCGGCGAGGATCTCCTGGTACACCGAGCGGAAGTCGACGGAGTAGGGCAGGTTGCCCGTCTTGTCGAGGCTGGTGAGGTTCGGCGAGTCGCCATACATACCGCCCTTGACCGGGTTGCCGATCAGCAGCAGCGGCGCGGCCGCTCCGTGGTCGGTGCCACCGCTCGCGTTTTCCTTGGGCCGGCGGCCGAACTCCGACCACGTAGCGATGAGCACCTTGTCGGCCATGCCGTGCGCGGCCAGGTCCTGATAGAAGGCTCCGACGGCAGTGTCGAGGTAGCCCATGAGGTCATCGTGGCGGTTCAGCTCGGTGTAGTGAGTGTCGAAACCACCGAGGGTCACGTGCAGAAGCTTGACGCCAGTCCCGGTGACTATCAACTCCGCCGCCAGCTGCAGCGCCGCCGCGAGCTGGTTCTTCGAGGAGTAAACAAGCTTGACCTTGTCGGTGTAGTCGGCCATCGGCTGGTAGCTCGCCGCAGACGTGCGCAGCGTGCTGATAGTCGAGGTCGCGGTCGCCATCGCGGTGTCGAACAGCGCGCCGTAGATCCCCGGGGTGCCCTTGTACAGGGCGCCGACGGCGGCCTCGACCTCGCTGCCACCGCTGAACCCGAACTTCTTCTGGTCCTGGATCACGGTCATCGTGGCCTGCAGGTCGCGCAGCGCGCCGGGAACGTTGGTGGTGCCACATGCGCATCCGGTGAGCGGGTGGCCGTTGGAGTCATAAGCCGTCGCCAGGGTGCGCCCAAGCCAGCCGTTCACCTGCCTGCGCGTCGGGTCGCCCGTCTCCCAGATCCGGATGGACTCGAAGTGCGAAAAAGTCGGGTTGGGATAACCGACGCCTTGAACTATCGCGACCTTTCCCTTGTCCCACAGGCCCTTGATGGCGCCGAGGTTGTGGTTCAGTCCCCACTGGCTGTTGAGCGGCAGGGCCTTCGAGACCATCGCGCCGGCAAGCTTCGGCCGCAGGTCGTGGAGCACAGGGTCGGCGATAGGCACCACAGTGCGCAGGCCGTCGTTGCCACCGGCGAGCTGGATCATGACAAGGATGTTGTCGTTGGCAACGCCCTCTCTCTTGGCGGCATAGACAGCGCGCGCAAAGGCGTCCGGCACTGCCGCGTACCCCGCGGCCAATCCGGCGGCTCCCGCCCCGAACACGAGGCCGGCCTTCAGAAAGTCGCGACGCTTGAGCTGGTTGATGCCGATCTCTCTTGTCATTTCTCCTGCACCTATTTGAGTTGGAATTCCGGGGACGCGAGGGTGATGAACCAGCGCGCGCGATCGTCGGCCGCTTGGTTCAAGAGAGTTGCGGTCTGCGGGCTGAGCACGCCGTCGAGCTGCGTCTTCGGCGCGTCCGACGCGCTGGGCAGCGACTTCTTCACCTGGGCCATCGCAACGGTGACGAAGTTCACTCGCTCGACCACGGTGTTGGACGAGATCCATGATTCGTTGGTCGGCCAGCCGTTCACGTCCGGTGGGTCGAAGAGTGACTGGCCCATCCCTGAGCCTGCGCCAGCTACCAGTTTCGAAAGGCTGGGGGCGCCGAGCGCTCGGGCCGTGTGAACCATGAACTCGGTCGGCGTCTTGACCAGCGTCCTGTAGCTCTGCGCGGCGTTGAACTGCGGACTGGTGAACACCGCGTGCATCAACGTCTTCATGTCGTACTTGCTCTTGCGGAATGTGTCCGCGAGGCCCTTGACATAAGCGGCGTCAGGCTGGGCAGTGACGAAATGCCGCGCGACCTTGCTCGCGATGTAAACCGCGGTGGCCGGCTGCGCGAGGATGCGATCGATCACGCCTTGCGTGTCGAGCGGGCCTGTTTTACCAAGGTATGTGACGCTGCCGTTGAACGCCCGCTTGGCGTTGAACACCCCTGATTTTTGCGACGTGAAGACCGGCCGGCGCTGCGTCACCTTGTTCGCCTTGTCGACAACGACGGTGGCATATGAGTCGGGCTGCGGAAGCTGCCATCCGGCGAGCGCTCTCGCGCTCTGCCTCACATCGTCTTCGGTGAAGTTGCCTGCGCCCATCGTGAACAGCTCCATCAGCTCGCGCGAGTAGTTCTCGTTGGGGCTCTGCCCGGTGGACTGTGCGAGGTCTAGGTACTTCAGCATCGCCGGGTCCGACGTGACCTGGGTGAGCATCGACCGCAGGTCCGTCATGGCCATCCGGCGCCACGTGAGGTTCTGCCAGTACATGAAAGTGTCGTCGCCGACCTTGCGGTAGTCGCTGGTGAAATGGCCGTGCATGAAAAGCGTCATGCGCTCGGCAAACGGCGTCGATGTGCTGAGCATGTGGTCGAGCCACCACTGCTGCAGCAGTCCGACGCCAAAGCGGCCACCAGGCGTGCTTGCAGCGTCGAGGATTGGAGGCTCGACCGGCTTGGTTTCGATCAGGCGGTCGACTGTCTTCTTGAACCCCTCGGACAGTGCGGAGTCGAGTTGAGCGGGCGTGTATCCGAAGCTCGTCCGGCGGAGCACCTGCATGACGCGCGCCGACTCTGAGCCGAGCGGCGAGATCCAATCCATGATCGGTCCCTTGCCGGGCCGCCCGATGCCCTGCATCGACCCTCCGATCAGGCGTATCGCACCGACCCCGACCCCGGCGGCCAGAGCCGCGGCCAGCGCCTGGCGCCGGGTGAGGCCCCGACGCGTCCGGAGATCGATCGAACCTACCTTTTCACGACCTGTCGCAACACTCATGCCCCAATTCAATCCGGCACCCCCGCGCACGACATCAGCCGGATGTGAAGAATTCGTAATGGCCAAAAGATGGACGTAGAAGCGGCGAACGCCGCCCGAGTCCGGGGTCGCACCGGCTCGTACGAGGCCTGGTACGTGACTGTCAACGACCCCTCCAAGCGCCAGGGCTTCTGGATCCGGTACACCACCTTCAACCCAGCGCAAGGCGTCGAAGTCGAGGCCCACAGCGCGCTTTGGGGCTTTTACTTCGATCACGAGAACCCGAGCGCCAACTGGGGCGCGAAGGCGTCGTTTCCCCTCAGCTCCCTGCAGATCAAGTCACGTCCCTTTGTGCTGCGCATCGAAGATGCGCTGCTGGTCCGCAACGGCTGCTCGGGTGAGATCGAGAGCGAACGCGGAAAGATGAGCTGGGACCTGCGCTGGGACTCACGCGAGCGGCCCTTTCCATTCTTGCGTCCCCCGTGGCACCTGCTTGCGTCGGTCGCCAACATCGGCGTCCAGCCGGCAATCAAGGTCTCGGGAAGGATCGAGGTCAACGGAAAGCCGGTCTACCTCGAGCATGCACCGGGCGGCCAGCACCACACCTGGGGCTCGCAGCACGCGCTGGAGTGGAACTGGGGCTTCGCGTCGGGCGACGATTTCTGGATCACGGGTGCGACCTCGCGCGTGCGCTCCCGGTTAGGGCCTGAGCTCATCGGCACGCCCTTGGCGACGCACGCGCGACAGCAGCGCTTCATTTTCAACAGCCCGGTCCAAGTGCTCGCAACCCGCGGACCGATCACTCCGGAATCGTGGACAGCGCAAGCGAAGATGGGGCCGCGGCAGCTGCACGTCGCGGTGACGCCGCGACCATCCGACCTGATCGGCGTGAGTCTGTCCGATCCCCGCGGCGGGACGCGAGTTGTCTACCACACGGAAGTCGCAGACCTGGAAATGCGGCTCACGCAAGACGATGAGGTTCTCGCCAGGGTCCGCCGCCCGGCGTCCGCCGCCTTCGAGTACGGGTCCGAGTCACCCGTTCCGGGATTGCCTGTCCTGATCTAGCGTCTTTCGGCTGAACCCTGGCAAATGCTAGGATTTGCTAGGGAATGCCTAACTATCGCCTTGGACAGGCCGCCAAGATGCTTGGCGTCAGCCCCGACACGGTGCGGCGGATGGTCGACGACGGCCGTCTGATCGCGGCGCGGAGCTCGGGCGGACAGCGGCTGATCGACGGCGCCTCCCTCGCGCGCCTCGCCAAACCGAAGCGTCTGGCCAAAGCCAAGGTGTCTGTGGCCCAGTCAGCGCGCAATCGCTTTCCGGGCATCGTCACGCGCGTCATCAAGGACCGCGTCGCAGCGCAGGTGGAGATTCAAGCGGGTCCACACCGGTTCGTCTCGCTGCTCACGCGCGAAGCGGTCGACGAGCTGGATCTCAAGCCCGGAATGCCGGCGGTCGCTGTGGTCAAGGCAACCAACGTTGGCGTGGAGCTGCCGCGTGACTAGGACGCTGATGCTGCTGGTGGTGGCTGTGCCGTTGGCGGCGTGCAGTCCTTCACTCAACGGCTGTTCGTGGCAGGGAAACTGCACGGAGCCCAGGGACACCACGATTTTTGCGGCCGCCTCGTTGTTTCCCGCATTTACCAACATCGGCAGCCAATTCCAGGCCAACGAGGTCAAAGCCCGCGGCCGTGTTGTCACCAGGCTCCGCTTCATTGGCGCCGGCACGCAGATGCTGACTGCCCAAATCCAACAAGGTGCTCATGCCGACGTCTTTGCCTCAGCTGATACCGCGCACATGGCCACGCTGGAGGACGCCGGCATGCTTAGCGGCCCCGCAAGAACCTTCGCTCACAACAAGCTCGAGATCGCCGTCGCCAAGGGCAACCCCAAGCACGTCCAAACGCTGGCCGACCTTTCCCGCGCCGGCCTCGTGGTCGTGCTTGCGGACCCATCCGTGCCGGCAGGAAAGTACGCTCAGCAAGCGCTGAGCAAGGCGCGTGTCACAGTCCGTCCAGCGAGCCTGGAGCTCCAGGTGACCAGCGTCCTCAGCAAGATCGCCCTGGGTGAGGCCGACGCCGGAATCGTCTACGTCAGTGACGTCACGTCCAACGCGAAAGTCAGCGGTGTCACCATCCCCGACGAGCAAAACGTCATCGCCGACTACCCGATCGCGATTTTGAAGTCAGCCACCAACACAACCGCCGCGCAGGCCTTCGTCGACCTGGTGTTGTCACCCGACGGCCAGGCCATCCTGAAGGCCGCCGGCTTCCAGGGGGCATGAGCCAGGTCCGGATTCCCGCTGCGCTCATTGCGCTCGCGGGTCTGGGACTCCTCTTCTTTCTCCTTCCACTCGCAGGTCTCATCGTCCGGGCGCCTTGGGACCAGGCGGTCGCCGGCATCACAGCTCCCGAAACCGTGACGGCTCTAGGTCTCTCACTGTTCTGTTCTGTCGCGGCGACCGGCATCGCCCTTGTGCTCGGCATACCCCTTGCCGTCGTTCTTTCGAGGAATACCGGCAACCTTCGCGGCGTGATGCGAGCGCTGACCACGCTGCCCATGGTGCTTCCGCCAGTGGTGGGTGGCGTCGCTCTTCTCCTCGCGTTCGGGCGCCGCGGTCTGGTCGGATCACTTCTTGATCAAGCTTTCGGCATCCAGATTCCGTTCACGACTGCCGCCGCCGTGATGGCCGAGACATTCGTCGCGATGCCATTCCTCGTCATCGCAGTCGAGGGCGGGTTGCGTTCTCTCGATCCGCGCTATGAAGAAGCGGCGAGAGCGCTTGGGGCGAAAGGTTGGATGGTCTTTGCCCGCGTCACGTTGCCCTTGCTGCGCCCGGCCATCTTCTCCGGCGCGGTGCTTTGCTGGGCGCGCGCGCTCGGCGAGTTCGGAGCGACCATCACTTTCGCCGGCAACTTTCCGGGCCGTACTCAGACGGTTCCGATCGCCGTCTACGTTGCGCTCGAAACACGGCCGGATTCCGCGATAGTTCTCAGCCTCATCCTCCTCGCGGTCTCGGTAGCCATCCTGGTCGGCATGCGCGACCGGTGGTTGGGTGCGCTGTGAGCCTGATCGCAAACGTCAAGGTGCGACACAACAACTTTGCGCTCGACGTGCAGCTGGACATCGATCCAGGTGAGACCGTAGCGATCCTCGGTCCCAACGGCGCAGGCAAGACCACATTGCTGCGAGCCCTGGCAGGGCTCGTCCCGATTGAAGGTCGGGTCGAGCTGGCAGGCCAGGTCCTGGAGGACTCGGCACTGCGATTGCGAGTGCCGACCGAAGAGCGCCATATCGGCCTTGTCTTTCAGGACCACGTCCTGTTCCCGCATTTGAGCGTGCTCGACAACGTTGCTTTTGGATTGCAAGCGCAACGGCGGCCCGAAGCCAGACAGATCGCGCGCGGCTGGTTGGAACGCGCGGGACTCGCCGAGAAGGGGAGCTCGATGCCACGTGAGCTGTCGGGCGGCCAGGCGCAACGCGTCGCGCTTCTTCGGACACTGGCCACCGACCCGCGCTTGCTGCTGCTCGACGAACCGCTGTCCGCCCTGGACGTCACCATTCGCGCGGAGGTCCGGCGTGAGCTCTCGCGTCAGCTCGCGTCGTTCGGCGGCGTGCGGCTGATCGTCACCCACGACCCGCTGGAGGCCATCGCTCTGGCCGACCGCCTCGTGGTCCTGGAGAACGGACGGGTGGTCCAGAGCGGGACACCCGAGGAGGTCACTGCCCGGCCGCGCTCGCGTTTCGTCGCCGACCTGGCCGGCGTCAACCTGCTTCGTGGCAAGGGGCGCGGCGACCATGTCGAGCTTGCTGGCGCCTCGATCGCCGCTCCCGATGCAGGAGACGGCGACGTCTTCGCCGTCATCCATCCACGGGCGGTGGCCCTCTACCTGTCCCGTCCGGAAGGGACACCACGCAACGTCTGGCATGGAGAGGTCGAAGACATCGACCTGCATGGCGACCGCGTGCGAGTGCGCGTCAAGAGCCCGGTGCCGCTGGTCGCCGAGGTGACGCCGGCGGCAGTGCGCGACCTGCGCCTGCACGCCGGCGCCAGGGTATGGGTTGCATTCAAAGCGACCGAGGTTTCCGTCTATCCGGCCTAGCTCAATTCCGCACGTTTGGCGTCAGCGGTGCCCTTCCCAGCATGGAATTCCGCACTTTTGACGGGTGGTCTCATGCGGTGGGCGCAACACCGGCTACCGTCAGCGCCCATCCTCGCGTGCTTTCGTCCTTGCAAAGGCACCGTTGGTGCCAGAAGTGTCG
>Ga0209011_1000357_pt1 | contig 18066 bp, 13 predicted proteins | sample BlaSpr_A8_OM1_M3_FD_187986 | JGI IMG/M metagenome (GOLD analysis project Ga0209011, IMG submission 187986) | Forest soil microbial communities from Thunder Bay, Ontario, Canada - Black Spruce, Ontario site 2_A8_OM1_M3 (SPAdes) (version 2) | ecosystem: Environmental > Terrestrial > Soil > Boreal... | reverse complement strand
GAGGGTGGCGCAAGGAGAAGCGCATCCGTTGATGCGTGACGACGCGGCGCCGGGCCCCTCGACGCCGGCTTCAGCGCCGCGGGCGCCCGCCCGCCTAGGCCGCGAAGATCCAAGGAGCTCCGGGGGCGCGACACTAGTAAGCTCTAGCCCCGGCGCCTGAAAATTTGAACGCTCCCCACACGCCGCTGCAAGCCGACGGACTGAGCCGCCGCGTCTACCCGTTCCTGGGCCTCGCCATCGTCGGCCTGGTCAGCCTTCACGGGTACGAGTCGGTCATCGGCTCACCTGTGCTCTCCGGCGCGGCAGCCATCGGCATCCTGCTGGTGCTCATCCCGCTGGTCCAGCTCGACATCCACTGGACCAACAGGTTCGTCACCGCCGTCCCGGTGATGGTCGGCTTCGGCATGGCCCTCTACCCGCTGTGGAACGGGTCGCCGTTCGGGCTGGCCACCTCGATCCTGCTGACCGCACTCGTCAGCGCCCTGGTGCTGCTGCCCTGGGAGCGCATCCCGCGCTACCTGCACGCGGTGTCGCCGATCGGCAGCCTCGCCGTCGCGTTCGCGCTGGAGGTGCAGTTCGGGTTGAGCGTCACGCGCGCCTTCCCGTTCGTCCTCCTTCCTTTGATCTTCCTCGCCCTGTACTACACGTCGGTCGAGTTCGCAGTCGGCGCCGTGCTCGCTGTCGCCGACCTGGTTCTCGTCACGCTGGTCAATCCCGCCGCCGGCGACCCGGCGCATGCTCTGCTCGAGGCCCTGCTCCTGGTCGTCTTCGGCATCCTCGTCCGGCGCGTGGTCATCCAGCTCGAGCAGAACCAGGCCGCAGCGGCTGCGGCCGAATCGTCCAAATCGGAGCTCCTCGCGGACCTGTCGCAGCGCAACCAGGAGCTGCAGGAGCTGACGCGCCTGAAGTCCGAGTTCCTCGCCACGATGAGCCACGAGATTCGCACCCCGATGAACGGCGTCATCGGCATGACGGGGCTCCTGCTCGACACCGAGCTGACCCCCGAGCAGCGCGAGTACGTCGAGACGGTCCGCGCGTCGGGCGACGCGCTGATGGAGATCATCAACGACATCCTCGATTTCTCGAAGATCGAGGCGGGTCGCGTGCGACTCGAGAAGATCGATTTCAGCCCGAAGCACGTGGCAGAGGAAGCCGTCGAGCTCTTCGCCGAGGCGGCCGTCAATAAAGGTATCGAGCTCGTCCTCGACACCGGGGAAGACCTGCCGGAGGTCGTGATCGGTGATCCCGGCCGGCTGCGCCAGGTGCTGATCAACCTGATCGCCAACGCGATCAAGTTCACCGAAGCCGGCGAGGTCGTCGTGCGCGTGGGTCGCTTCGACACCATCGGCCCCGGCGTGGCGATGAGGTTCGAGGTCGATGACACGGGCATCGGCCTGACCAAGGACCAGCAGGCTCGCATCTTCTCGACGTACTCGCAGGTGGACAGCTCGACCACGCGCAGGCACGGTGGGACCGGCCTCGGCCTGGCGATCGCCCGCATGCTCACGCAGCTGATGGGCGGCGACATCGGCGTCGACAGCGAGAAGGACTCCGGCAGCCGGTTCTGGTTCACCGCCGTGTTTCGCGAAGCAGAGGGCAAGCGACGCGCGCCGCAGCCGGCGGTCAGCCTGGCGGGCACCTTCGTCGCGGTGGTCGACGACAACCGGACCAACCGCACGATCCTCGAGCGCTACCTCGGCTCGTGGGGTATGCGTGAGCGCAGCTTCGAGAGCGGCAGCCAGGCGCTGGAGGAGATGCTGGTCGCGGCGCGCGGCGACGATGCTTTCGACGTGGCGATCGTCGACATGATGATGCCGGGCATGGACGGGCGCGCGGTGGCCAATCGGATCCGCTCCGACGAGAGGTTGAGAGAGCTGGTCATCATCCTGCTGACCTCGGCGGGGCACTCCGAGGTCCCGGTGCCCGGCGTCGATGCGGAGCTCATCAAGCCCGTGCGCCCGTCGCAGCTCTTCGACGTGCTTCACACGCTCCTCGCGGAGCGATCGGTGCGCACCCCGGAGCCCGCGCCGCCCCACGTTGAGCCTGGGCCTCCCGACCCTTCCCGGAAGGGCAGCCGCGTGCTGGTCGTCGAGGACAATGCGGCGAACCTGAAGGTCACTGTGCGCATGGTCGAGCGCCTGGGCTATGGCGCGGATGTCGCCGCCAACGGAGCCGAGGCGGTGAGCATGGTCGCGATCGGCCGCTACGACGGGGTCCTGATGGACTGCCAGATGCCGGAGATGGACGGCTATGAAGCCACGCGGCAGATTCGCAAAGCCGAACCGTCAGGACAGCACGTGCCGATCATCGCGATGACAGCCGCGGCGCTTTCAGGAGACCGCGAACGCTGCCTGGCCGCGGGCATGGACGACTACATCTCAAAACCGGTAAAGCTGGAAATAGTGGCAGCCGTCCTCGAAAGGTGGCTGGCCCCCGCGCCGAAACCGGTCTGAAAGCGAAGCACTGAGCGCTTCACCTCCCGCCCCGGGGGAGGTCGGCGCTGCCCGAAGGGCACTGCCGGGGAGGGGGCGCCCAGGCTGGGCGCGTCAGAGGCGTCTGAGCGCCAGCACGGTCACGTCGTCGAACAGGTCCCGGCTCTTCGACCCCTGCGCCAGGATGTCGACGAGCTCTTGCGCGGTGCCCGCCCGCCGCGCCTCGTATGGAAGCTGCACCTCCTTGGTCGCCAGGTCCGGGCGCAGGTCGAGCAGCCCGTCGGAGAAAACCACGAGCGTGTCGCCGGGATTCATGGTCACCGACCCGACCGCGAACTGGCTGTCCGGAAAGATGCCGATGGGCGCGCTGCGAACCGTCAAGAGCTCCTGCCCGGTCACGCCGCGAAGCAGCCGCGCGTGCCCGTGGCCCGCATCGACGTAGCGGAGCTCACCCGATGCCGGATCGAAAACCGCGTGGAAGACGGTGACGTACGCATGGTTCACCTCGAGCGCCGCCGCCATCACATCTCCGGCACGGCTGAGACCCGAACCGAGGTCCTCCATTCCAGCGGAGCCGCGCAAAGCCGCGCGTGCCGTCGCCATCATCAACGCGGCGGTCAGGCCCTTGCCCATGACGTCGCCCAGCGTCACGACCAGCCCGCCGCTGTCCTGGCGATACCAGTCGTAGAAATCGCCGCTGATCTCCTTCGACGGCACGAAGTGCGCGGCGAGCTCGAATCCGTCTTCTTTCAGCGGCGAGACGGGAAGCATGCCCGCCTGCAGCTCGACCGCGCGGCGCATCTGCCCGGCGCGCTCGTCGAGCATGGCTTCCAGCCTCTGCTGGTTGGCGCGATGCTCGATCTCGAGCGTGCGGCGCTGCAGCGCGTTGACCACCACCAGGTAGAGCTGTGTCGCACCCACCGGCTTGACCAGGTAGGCGTACGCGCCGTGCTCGAGAGCGGCCTTGCCCAGCTCCGGATCATCGACGCCCGAGATCATCACGACCGCGGTGTCAGGTTGCCTGCTGCGCAGCTCCTCGAGCAGCCCATAGCCCGACTCGTCAGGCAAGCGAACGTCGAGTATCGCCAGCGCGTAGTCGTTGGCTTCGAACTGGCGCCTTGCCTCGGCGGCCGTTAGCGCGACGTCGGATTCGAAGCCACGGCTGCGCAGGGTCCTCTGCATGAGCTTGGCGAGGGCCTCCTCGTCGTCCACGATGAGCAGGCGCGGGGCGGCTGCGGCCGAGTTCACGACCAGCAGTGTAGAGAGGCTCAACTCGAGACTGGGTGACCCATAATGAGCCCCCGTGTTGGGACAGCATTAAGTGAGTCTCGAGGTGCAGAGCCGCCAGGTCGACAACGGGGTCACCGTCGTTGCGCCGACCGGCCGTCTTGACGTCGCCGGAGCGCCCGCGTTGAAGGACGCGATCAGCGAGGCGCTGAAGAACGGCCCGCCTCGGGTCGTGCTCGACATGGAAGGCATCAGCTTTGTCGACAGCACCGGCCTGGGGTCGGTGATCGCGGCTCTGAAGCAGATCCGCAGCTCGCAGGGCGACCTGCGGCTCGCCGCGCCCAACCAGCAGGTCCGGGTGGTGCTGGAGCTGACCACCCTCGACCGGGTGTTCCCGTACTACTCCACCGTCGAGGAAGCCCTCACTGGCTTCTGATCGTGCGGAGTCATACGGAGCCCTTTGAGTTCCATGCCACCCTCAGCCACCTCGATGAAGGATTGGAGACGCTTCATGAATCTGTGCGCCGGTTGCGCGACGCCAGCGGCCGCTCCGCTGACGATCGCAACCTCATGCATTTCGAGATCGCGCTGGCTGAGATCGGCGCCAACGTCCTCACGCATGGGCGCCCGGCGGGCACCGATCCTCCAGTCGAGTACCGGCTCTGGCTCGAGGATGACCTCGCGAAAGCCTCATTCGTGGATGGAGGACCGCCTGTCGAAGAGGTCCTTTCCCGCGCCATGCCCGACCCCACGAGCGAGGCGGGCCGCGGGCTCCCGATGGCTCGCTGGCTCCTCGACGAGCTGCTCTACAAACGCGATGGCGAGGTCAACAAATGGCGGCTGGTGAAACGACTGTGAGCTCGGGCGACGAGCTTTCCGACGCCGCCTGGCGCGTCCTGATCCACGACTTCCGCAACCTGCTCGCGGTCATCGTCAACTACAGCGAGCTGATCGCCGAGGAGACCGAGGACGCGGCGGCCGTGAAGACCGACATCCAGGAGGTCCGCCTCGCCGCCGAGCGTGCGATCGCGCTCACGGACAAGCTGCGCCGGCCGGCCGCACCAGCGCCGGACACGAGCGCAACGTGAACGTAGCGAGAAAGGTCGCGCCGGACAAAGACACGACGCCCCGCGTTCCCCTCGCGCATCGCGAGGTCGTCCTCGTGGTCGATGACGACGAGCAGGTTTTGAGGTTGCTCAAGCGAATCCTCGAGCGTGCGGGGTTTGTATGCGTCGCCGTGGACAACGGCCACCTGGCTCATGGGGCGGCGGTGGAGTCGAGGCCGGACATCATCCTGCTCGACCTGATGCTCGGCGACACGACAGGCGACCAGATCCTCAGCGAGATCCGCGGAGACTTTCGCACTCGCCTGATCCCGGTCGTGTTCCTGACGGTGCGCGGCTCGTTGAAAGACAAGGTGGAGCACCTGCTCGCGGGTGCGGACGACTACGTCACCAAGCCCTTCATCCCGGAGGAGCTCGTGGCGCGCCTTCGCGCCGTGATGAGCCGGTCCACCACCACGCGCGACCTCAACCCCCTGACCGGCATGAGCGGCAACAGCGACATCCTGCGCGAGATGGGCCGCCGCCTCGCCGCGGACGAGCGGTTCGCCTGCCTGTATCCCGACATCGATTCGTTCAAGAGCTACAACGACCACTACGGCTTCCTGCGTGGGGACGATGTGATCAAGACGCTCGCCACGATCATCCTCGAGGTGCTCGAAGAGAACTACTCGCCGCGGCACTTCGCGGGTCACGTGGGCGGCGACGACTTCGTGATCCTCACCGACCCCGCCCTGGCCGAGGCGATCGCCAACGAGGTGACGCAGCGGTTCGACGACGCGATGCCGGCGCTCTACGACGCGCAGGACAGGGACCGCGGCTGGATCGAGTCCGAGGAGCGCAACGGCAACCACCTGCGCACCCCGCTGGTCTCCGTTTCGATCGGGATCGTGATCGCGGAACCCGGCCGCTACACCAGCGCCGCGGCACTTGCATCTCGCGCGGCTGAGGTCAAGGGCGTGGCCAAGCGCATGCCCGGCTCCAAGTGGGTGCTGGACCGCCGCCGCCCACCCGAAAGGTTTAGCTGAAAAGTAGATGAAGAAGGCATAAGCCGGTGCTAGCATCCCTGAGGCCAACTGCCATGACGAGGGAGACCGCCACATGAGCGAGGTCATCACCACCTCGCCGGAAATACCGGAACAGAGCCCAGAGCCAGAGCCCACGCCTGTGCCGGCGTCCAATGGCGGCCCGCCGCCTCGCCTCGCCCGGTTCAAGGTCGCGGTGCACCGGCTGGACGGCGGCCTCGAGGAAGGCGACTCGGATTCCCTGACGTTCACGCCCGACGGGTACCCGATCTACAACCCGGCTGACGCCGACCGCGCTCGCTGGATCCCCGCGCGCGACATCAAGTACGTGGTCTTCGGCTCGGTCGAGGACCCGAACCTCGAGGCCGACCCCGGCGACAAGAGCCGCGCCCGCAAGGCCATCCTCCGCTTCCGCGACGGCGAGTGGATCGCCGCCTACATCGACCAGGGCCAGCAGCCCGACGACGAAGGCGTGGCGATCAAGATCCGCCTCACCGAGCGGCAGCGCGTGATCCCGGCTGTCGCCGCCTCGCCCGCGCTGCTGGAGATGCAGTTCGTCGATATGTGGGCCCCGACCGCGCCCGTCACGCAGCCTCAGCGACGCCGGTCTGACATCGTGGAGGCGGCCGCGCGGCAAGGCCGCGACCTGGGCAAGCTCGCCAGCGACTTCCGCGACCGGCTCGCACTGATTCGCGACGTCGGCCTGACCACGGGCGACACGCTCGCCTTCTCGCGCGCTGTCCGCTCGCACCTGGATCGCTTCCTCGCGGAAGACGGGATCGACCTCAACTCGCAGGAGAAGTCGGCCCTCGCCGACATCATCCTTCGTGCCGCGGTCGGATATGGACCGCTCGACGGCCTGCTCCACGACCGCTCGGTGAGCGAGATCATGGTCAACGGCCCCGACCAGGTGTTCATCGAGCGCCGGGGCGTGCTGACCAAGGCCGACGTCCGGTTCGAGGACGAGAACCAGCTCCTGGAGACGATCCGCCGCATGGTGGCGACCACCGGGCGACACATCGACGGCCTCAACCCGATGGTCGACGCCCGGCTCCCAGACGGAAGCCGTGTCAACGCGATCATCCGGCCCGCCGCCATCCACGGCGCCGCCCTGACCATCCGGAAGTTCAAGGACGCCGTCCTCGGCATGGAGGACCTCACTCGCGAGGGCAGCCTCAGCCCCGCGATGGCGGAGTTCCTGCAGGCCGCGGTGCTCGGCCGCATGAACATCCTCGTCTCCGGTGGCACCGGCTCCGGCAAGACGACGACCCTCAACGTCATCGCGCGCTTCATCCCGCACAACCAGCGCGTGATCACCATCGAAGACGCGGCCGAGCTGCAGATCGACCACCCCCACGTCATCGCGCTCGAGCACAGGCCGCCCAACGTCGAAGGCAAGGGCGAGCTCACGATCCGGCAGCTCCTGCGCAACAGCCTCCGGATGCGCCCCGACCGGATCCTGGTCGGTGAGGTCCGCGGCGCCGAGGCACTGGACATGCTGCAGGCGATGAACACCGGCCACGACGGAAGCATGTCGACCATCCACTCCAACTCCGCTCGCGACGCCCTCTCGCGTCTCGAGACGATGGTGATGATGGCCTCGATCGACATTCCCTTCGAGGCGGTGCGGGCGCAGATCGCCTCTGCCGTCAACCTGATCGTCCACCAGGCCCGCATGCCGGATGGCCGTCGCAAGGTCGCGCAGATCGCCGAGGTCGTGGGCTACGACGCCAACGGCGCGATCCTCCGCGACATCTTCCTGCTGGGCATGGGCGCGGACCTCCGGCTCGAGTACAACGCAACGGGATACGTCCCGACCTCGCTGGACAAGGCCGCCTTCTACGGAGTGCAGGTCAACCAGGACCTGTTCGACCCGGTGAAGTCCCGCTTCGTTCCGGCCGGGTCCGACAGCATGATGCCGGTCGTCAAAGACCCGCTCATGAGCGGTCAGCGCGGCGGCGGCGGCGAGAACGTGGTCCGCCAGGTGGTCGTGGTGCCCTTCAGCTCCGACCGCCCGGGCGACGCGAGGCAGCAGGCGCACACAGTGCAGTCCACCCCGACGTCGCAGGCCAGCACGATGGCGTCGACCCCCGAGATGCAGGAGGAGATGCGCAAGCTCATCGATGCCGCTCGCTCGGCGGTCGCCGACCTGCAGGCCGCGGCCCCGGCACAGCACGAGGAACCGGTCGCCCACGCGCCCGTGGTGCCCATCGCGTCGAGCGAGCAGCCGCAGCCTGCTGCCCAGCCGCACGTGCAGGCGCCGGCGCCGGCGTTCACACCGCAGCAGGTGGTGCTTCCTCCTGTGCAGGACGTGCAGGATGTGCAGTACGCCGGATCGCCCAGCCGGGGAGAATCGAACTACGACGCGGGCCAGGCGCTCCAGGCCGCCACCGCGATGGCGCGCGCCACCACCGCGCTCGGCAACCTCGCCGCCGCCAACAGCGGCTATGTCGGCATGCTGCCCACGGTTCGCGCGCCCGAGGGCGGCGACAGGCCGGCCGGTGCGTCGCGACGCATCCTGGCCGTGATCGAGAGCCTGATCACGCGCCGGAACCTCAACCTGCGCCTCGCTCCCGCCATCACGCAGGCGTTCGAAGGAGCGGAGCTGAAAGGGAGCGACTATGCCGCGGAGGCGCGCATCAGCAAGGAATCGGCCGGCCGCGAGCTGCGGCAGGCGGTTGACTCCAAGCTGCTCCAGATCGTCCGCTACCCGCAGGGAGAGGCGGGGTTCAAGGCAGCACCTGACCTGCTGCGCGCCGTGGCGGAAGGGCTGGGCATGCCGGTCAACGCCTCCGCGCCACTTACGCCCGAGACGATCATCGGCAGCCTCGCCGTGGGGCAGACCGAAGGCACCGTGACCATCATGTTCACCGACGTCGAGGGTTCCACACGGCTGCTCTCGACCCGTGGCTTCACCGAGTCGCACGAGATCATGAAGGCGTACGAGACGATCATCGACGAGAAGGTCGCCGAGCACGCCGGGCGCCGGATCAAGGGACTGGGCGACGGGTTCATGATCAGCTTCGGCTCCGTCCGCCACGGAGTCGAGTGCGCGCTCGAGATCCAGCGCGCGATCGCCGAGTACAGCAAGCAGAACCCGGAGCGGAAGATTCGAATCCGCATCGGCATCAACACCGGCGAGGTCGTGGAGGAGGCCGGCGACATCTTCGGTGCCGCCGTCAACGTCGCGGCCCGTGTCGCAGGCAAGGCCAAGGGCGGCGAGATCCTGGTCTCGGAGGTCGTCCGTTCGCTCGTCGGGCCGATGGCGGAGATGAAGTTCGCGTTTCGCGGCCGCTACAAGCTCAAAGGCTTCCCCGACCGGTGGCGCCTGCACCAGGTCTCGCCCGGGGAGGTCAAGCAAGCGCCTCGCGTCCTTCCCACCGGAGACGGCTTCGTCGACCGCGAGCAGGAACGGCTGGACATCCGGATGGTGCTCGACCGAGCGGCCACGGGTTCGGGCGGCATGCTCTTCCTCACCGGGGCTCCAGGCGTCGGCTCCTCGCGGCTCGCCTCCGAGGTCGCCGTCGAGGCCACCGGAAAGGGCTGGCTGGTCTTGAGTGGACGCTGCATGGAACAGGGCCTCGGGGCGCCCTACGCCCCATTCCGCGAGATCCTGTCCAGCGCCGTCACGGGCTCGACGTCCAAGGCCCTGCAGGAGGCGGCCGGCGACGACGGACCGCTGCTGGCGCTGCTTGCTCCAGGCTTACGCCAGAAGGTGCGCAGCATGCCGGCCGGCGCTCAGATCGACGCCGACAAGCTGCGAGAGACGCTCTTTCACGCGATCTTCGACTTCCTGACGGGAGTGAGCGCCAAGCGGCCGCTGCTGCTCGTTCTGGATGATCTCCAGTGGGCGGACGACGCCACCGTGCTGCTGCTCCGCGACCTTGCGGAGCGGGTGTCCGGCAGCCACATGGTCGTCATCGGGACGTACTGGGACGGCGACCTGGACGCCGGGCGCCCGTTCGGCCCGGTCCTGTCCCGGCTGCTTCGCCGGCGGCGCGCGCAGCGCATCACGCTCGGCCCGCTCTCCGATCGCGACGTCGAGAAGATCGTGGCCGGCACCTCTGAGACGCCGCTCACCGCCGAGCAGGTGCTGGGCATCCAGGCGGCGACGGAGGGCAATCCACTCTTCGTCGAGCAGTCCGCGCATTACATGGCGGAGTCGGAGACCATGCTCGGCGGCGGGGCGCGCGTGCAGGCCAGCTTCACCGAAGAAGACCTCGAGCTTGCGCAGAGCGTGCGTGGACTGATCGGCCGCCGGCTCGAGCGGCTCAGCGAGCCCGCGCAGCGGATGCTCGTGGCCGCCGCCGTCATCGGCCGCGACTTCGACATCGGGCTGCTCGAGGCGTTTGGCGAGCTCTCGGGCCACGAGCTCCGCGAAGCTCTCGAGGAGGCCACGCGCGGCCGCTTCCTGACCTCGGCCGGCTCAGACAGGTACCGGTTCGCCCACGACCTCGTGCGGCAGAGGGTCCTCGCCGTGCTGCAGCTGCCTCGGCTTCAGGCTTACCACCTGGCCGTGGCGGACACGCTCGAGCGGGTCTACGGCAAGAGCTCGAGCGAACGCGCAAGCGAGATCGGCCATCACCTGTACCAGGCCGGCACCGCGGCGGACCCGCTGCGCACCGCCACCTTCCTCGGCCAGGCTGCGAAGAACGCGCTGGCCGTCGGAGCGTTCGAAGAAGTCCAGCGCCTGATGGAGTCCGTGCTGGTCCTGCTGCCTGCCGAAAGCATCCGGGAGCGGGCCGAGGCGCTGGCCATGCGAGGCCACGCGGCCTGGGGCCTGGGGCGGATCGACGACGCGAAAGCAGCCTGGAAGGGCGCGGCCCAGCGCTTTGAGGAGCTGGGTGACGAGGATGCGGCGGCCGGCATCCACTCGCGGCTGGCGGGCCTCGAGGCCCGCCAGGAGCAGCCCGAGTCCTAGCCCGTCAGCCGGCTCGCCGGGGGCACCGGCATGTAGGCGGGGTCGCCAGAGATCGTAGGAAGCTGACCCGTGAACGTGATTCTGTCCGCGATCACCCCACCGGTGGCTTCGACTCTGAACCCTGAGCTGGTCGGAATGCTCATCGACGCAGCGGGCGTGTAGACGAGCCCGATATATGCCGACGCGGTCGATGCGCCCATCACGTTGGCGCAGGTGTTGGCCGGCGGGTTGCTCAGGCCGGGTTCGTAAATGGCCATCCAGTTGAACTGGTATCCGCTGAAAACGTAGTTGTCCCCTCCGTTCGGATCGGTCAGGCAGCTTCCGTTCGGGATGTAGTACACAACCGCGCCTGGTGTGATCGCGTCCGGGCACATAGCGCTCGCCCCGCCCGACATCGCGCAGTGGTTCTCATTCGCCCTGTCCCCAGCCGGAGTCACAGCACGGTCGGGATTCTGGTTGGGGAGACCCGCTGCCACCGAGGCCTGCTCAGGGTCCGGTGGATATGCACCACCAGTGCCGGGTGCGGCCAGAAAGTTCGGAAGGGGAAGGACGGGGAGGACCGCGGCCACGGTGGTCAGCGCCTCGACGCCGAGAGTGCAGTTGCTGTTGTTGTTCCCGCCGCCGTTGCCATTGTCGTTGTTCTGCCCGTTCCCATTGCCAAAGGGACAGCCGCTGGTGTCGCTGTTCTGGACCGTTGAGAGCACCCAGAGGTTGTAGGCGAATCCGAAGGGCCCTGAGCAGCCATTGCTGGACACGTAGATGTTGTAGGACGTCGCACCAGGAACATTGCTCACCTCCAGCCGGATCGTCTGAGCCGCGTGAACGCTGAAGGTCCGGCAGCGGGAAGGTGCGCTTTCACGCAGAAAGTTGGTCCCTCCATAACTGTCGGCGCGGACCGAGGTGATGACGACGCCCCAGGTGCCGAGGTCCGCTCCGCCGCTGCCGGTGATGTTGATCCGAAACGCGCCCGCGCATTTGACGTTGTCGAGGTTCCAGAACTGGGGGTTGGCATTCAGGGTGTTGTTGTTCACGGTTGGTTCGTCCGGCGGCTTCAGCTCATTGCTGACCAGGCCACCGTTGTTCGAGTAGCCACCCTGCCATCGGTAGGCGCCGCCGCTGAGGAAGTAGCAGCGCGCGGCAAAGGCCGGGTTTGAGGAGAACACGCCCGGCGAGATCACGACGCCGTTGTTGGGTTGGGGTTGGCTGCCGTTGGCCACAGGCGGTGGCGGATAGTTCGGGTCGGCCAGCCTGTAACCACTCCTCACCGCGCCGGCGACGTCTGGATACGTGCACGGAGTGGCGGCCCCGCTTGGAAAGCATGCCGTGGCTGCCCCCGCGACCGCGGGCTGGCACCGGGCGTAGATGTCACCGGCGACCCTGACCGTGCCCCCCACCACGGTGATGGCTCCGTTGGACACGATGTCGCCGCCTACGTTCAGGACTCCCACGCCGTTGACCGAGATGGCGGTACCCCCCGTGCCGCCGCACCCGGCCTGGTTGAGCGCGGCGATGGTCGGCGTGTACAACACATTGTTGACGCCGCTGGAGGCACCGCCGGTGAGGGTCGGGTTCGAGCCGTTGGTCAGGATGCGGGCGAACTGGAGCTGCAGCGGACGCGTCGCGACCAGGTTGAAACGACTTCCCTGGGCGCCGAGGTAGTAGATCACCTCGGTGAGCGTGGTGCCGTCCGCGTACGTGCATGTCACCGTCAGCGGTGCTGCGCCGGGGTTTCCAAATCCGGGCGTGCACGACGGGAGGTCGTAAAGCCGCAGGTTTGTGCCGAAGATGGTCGCGGCCGCCTGCTCGGCGCTCGGGTAGCTGCCCGTCTGCTGCAGCTTGTCGCCCGCGGCGAGGGCCGCAGAGTCGACCGCCTCCTGGAGATCGCGGCGCAAGGAGTAGGCCCGCGACCCGTCGATCGCCAGCGCGGCCATGCCGACCACGACGGCGAGCATGATCGCGATCAGCACGATCGCCTGCCCACCCTGGATGCTTCGATTCAAAGCTATGAAGTCAGGCGGCTCGCCTGGGGAGCTGGGCCATATTCGCCTGTGTCACCGATGATCGTCGGGAGCTGGCCGCTGAACGTAAGCGTGTCGGCGATGACTCCCCCCACCTCGTCGGTGCGGAAGGTCGACGCTTTCTGGACGCTGATCGCGGCCGACGGAGTGTAGACCAGCCCGATGAAGGCGGAATCGCTGGCGGCGCCGAGCGTGTTGCTGCATGTGTTCGCAGGAGGATACGCGGGGCCTGGTTCGTAGAGCGCTATCCAGTTGTACTGATACCCGCTGAAGAAGTAATTGTCGCCACGGCTCGTGTTGTTGAGGCAACCGCCGCTCGGGATGTAGAACGAAACGGCGCCAGGCGTGATCGGCCCGGGACACGTCGTCAGCAAACCACCGACCGTGTCGCACTGGTTTTCGTTGGCGCGGTCGCCCGCGGGAGGCGCCGCCCGGTTCGCATTTTCGTTGGGCAGGTTCTGCTTCAACGGAGGAGTCTGCTCGGCGGGCGGGTAGGCGCCGATCATGCCCGGTGGCGCCATTGCGTTCGGAACGAATGGGGGTCCCAGATAGGTCGCGTCGAGCACGATCGACTCGTTGCCCATGCTGCAGCCGCCCCCAGAGTAGACAGGGCATCCGCCTGTGTTGTCGTTCTCGGGGGTGCCCACGACGGGCACCGCTCCGACGAGCCCGAACGGGCCGCCACAGGAGCCGCTTGGCGCCGCATATATGTTGTACGCGGTGGCGCCCGGAACATTGCTGACCTCGACGAGGACGTTCCGGCCGGCACCGTTCACCTGGGTCGTGTAGCAGACCGACGGGGCGCTTTCCCGGACGTAATTCACACCGTTGTAGACCGCCGTGCGCGTGGTTGTCAGCACGAACGACCAGAAGCCGTTCGGTATGCCCCTCACTCCCCCCACGGAGGTGACCCGGGCGGACCCGGCGCAGTTCGCGCCGTCGACGTCCCAGAACTGGTGCCTGGCCGTGAGCGTGTTGTCCGTCACGCGCGGCTCGTCCGGAGGCCGCAGCTCATTCGAGACGAACGCACCGTTGTTGGTGTATCCGCCCATCCACTTGTACACCCCGCCGGCGAGGAAGTAGCAGAGGCCGCCGCTGAATGCGGGATCAGCCGAAAAGACGCCCGGCGCCACCGTCACGGTGGCGGCGGGCTTGGGCTGCGAGCCCCCGGCGACCGGAGGCGGCGGATAGCCGGGATCGGCGAAGGTGTATCCGGAGCGGGTCACGCCCGCGACGTCCGGGAATGTGCATGGGGTCGAGCTTCCGCTTGGATAGCACATGTTGACGAGGCTCGGCACCGGGGACTGGCAGCGCGCGTAGGCGTCACCGGTAACCTCGATCGTGCCCGAGCTCGAGATGGCCCCGTTGGAGACCAGGTCGCCCACGATGCTGAGCGTCCCACCGGACCTGATCGTGATCGCCGCGCCGGGAACTCCGCCACATCCGGCCTGGTTCAACGCGGCGACCGTCGGGGCATACAGGAGGTTGTTGACGCCGCTCGAAGCGGTCGCGGCGAGCTGCGGAAGAGTTCCGTTGGTCAGGATGCGCGCGAACTGAAGCTGCAGCGAATGGGTCGCGCTCATGCCGAAGGCGGTCCCTTGCGGCCCCAGGCTCGCCACCAACTGCGTCAGGACGGTGCCGTCGGTGTAAGTGCAGGCAAGGATGAGCGGCCCCGTTGTGGGACCGCCGTAGCCGGGCGAGCACGAGGGCGCGACGTACAGGCGCATGTTCGTGCCGAAGATCGTTGACGCGGCCTGCTCGGCGCTGACGTAGCTGCCGGTTTGCTGCAGGGTGTCGCCGGCCGCCAGGGCGGCCGCGTCGACGGCGGCTTGCAAGTCGCGGCGAAGCGCGTAGGCGCGCGATCCGTCGACCGCGAGCGCGGCCATCCCGACGACCACCGCGAGCATGATCGCGATCAACACGATCGCCTGGCCACGCTGGTCCATCAGTACTCCGTTCTGAAGATCGCAGCCGCGGTGATCAGGATGTGGTTGGCGGTGGCCTGCGCGATGACCGGGGTGATCAGGATCAGGTTGAACCGGAGCGTCACCTGGAGGGGCTGGTTTCCGCCGGCTGGATTCACAGCGCTGCACGAGCCGGCGGCGGCCGCTGCGTACTCCCCGCCGGGCGCGTTCGGCGGAGGCGTCGTCTCCACGCTGGACGGCGGGTTGGGCTCTGTGATGTACAGCCAGGCCGAGTTGTCGGGTGGCGTGGCGCTCGTGACCGGCCCCTGGGGACACGGAGCGGTCACAGGGGCCCCGATCATCTGCGTGGTCACCGTCGCCAGCACGTCGGAGTTGCTGGGCAGCTGGCCGGAGGCGCGCACCGCGGTGCGAGCCCCCTCGCGCGCGGCGTGGTTGAGGGTGTCGTAGTAGAAGATCGCCCGCCCGATGTCGATGATCCCGAACAGGAGCAGGAGGAGCACTGGCGACACGAGGGCGAACTCGATCAGGGCCTGCGATCTCTGGAAGCGCGGGTGAGCACGTAAGTCCTCCCTCGAGGCCTTGACACGATGTCTTGTCTTATCCATTCAGGAGCCCTGGACGGTCATGTGCTGGTTCGTCGCGACTCGGAAAATGCCGAACTGCGCCGTGATCAGGGGAGTCAACGGCCCGTACGCGTACAGCACGATGACGTTCAGGTCGAGCTGCCCCTGGTTGGTGGCGGGAGAGGTGTAGTCGACGCCGGGCGTGTTGTTGTAGCAGATGTAGAGCCAGGGCTGGTTGGCCACCGAGGGGTAGGCGGAGCTCACGTACGGGGGGTTGTGGAAGGCGTTGCCGTCCGAAGTTGAAGGGCAGGTCGAGCCCGGGTTCTTCAGGACCGACGCCGGGATCGAGATCGTCGCCAGCTCAGCGTCGACGGCGGCTTTGATCTGGGCGTCGTAGAGGTAGGGATGGGATTGACGGGGAGCGTCGAACCAGACGCCGTGGCGGGCCCCCTCTCGCGAGGCGTTCGAAAGCGCCTCGCTGATGAAGATCGCCCGCCCGATGTCGACCAGGCCTCCCACCAGCAGCAGAAGCACCACTGACGAGAGCGCGAACTCGACGAGGGACTGGCCCCGCGAGCTCAAGGGCCGCCTCAAGAGGGGCGTCTTATGGGGGCGCGACACCGGACTATCTTGCCTATGATGTGTCGGCTGTGCGCCCCCTTATGGCCGGTCTTACGTCGAGACGGCCGTTCACATTGCTGGGGATCCTGCTCGCGCTGTTGGTCATCGGTGCCTTCGTCCTCGTAGCTCTCAACGCAGGAAACGCGTCGAACAGTCCCACCATGAGCGTGGTCGTGGCGACCAGAGACCTCCAGCCGAGGTTGCCGATCACAGCCGACGCGCTGGCGATGCAGAGCATCTCGGTGCCGGCCAACTACCCGAAGGTCTACTTCACCCGGATCCAGGAGGTGCAGGGCACGGTCCCGCTGGTCGCGATCTCGTCAGGCCAGGCCGTCACCTCCAACGAGGTCGCCAAGCCCACCCAGGCCCTCGGCGCGCAGTCGGAGTACCTGCCCATCCCGAAGGGTTACGTCGCGATCACCATCCCGACCAGCGAGCAGCAGGGAGTAGCCAACTTCATCCAGCAGAACGACTACATCTCGGTGATCGCCACCGTCTCGGCGGGGAACAAGGTCGCTTCCAAGACGATCTTCACCAACCTCCATGTCATCCGCGTCGGGAACCAAGGAACCACCGGCGCGAGCAACACCAACGCGAGCAGCCTGACCGTGGTGGTGACCGAGTGCGAGGCAGAGGTCATCACCTGGTTCCTGACCTACGCCGCCTTGAAGTATTCGCTCGAGTCCTACAAGGACTACCTGTCGAGCGGCCCTGACACCCCCGATCCGAAGTGCCCCACGGTGGGAGACGCCAAGGGTGTGACGCTGCAGTTCATGCAGGCCACCTACCCGGGCCTGTTCTAGAGCCCTGGATGAACCTGCCGCCCCAGGTCATCGTCGCCGTGCCGATGGCGGCCGCGATCATCGTCTTTTTCTGGAGCCTGGACAAGATCCGCAAGGAGCGCATCGCGAGGCCGCTGGCGCCGTCCGTTCCACGCGCCACGCCGCGCGAGCTCGTCGAGAGGCTGCTGCGCCCGGCGGCTGAAACGCTCAGCGAGCGGCGCAGGACAAGCGGCAAGCCAACCCTGACCGAAGACCTGGCGCGCGCCGGCCTGAACATCACGCCGGCCGAGTACCTTCTGATCCGCATCGGGGCCGTCGCGCTCGGGGCCCTGGTCGGCCTGTTCCGGTTCGGCATCTCGGTGGGGCCGCTCATTCTCGGCCTGGTCGGCTTCATCGCGCCGCCGCTGGTGGTCGCCTTCCTCCAGCGGCGCCGGCAGACCATGTTCAACGAACAGCTCACTGGAATGCTCCAGCTGCTCTCCAACTCGCTGAAGACGGGTTACGCGATCGACCGGGCCCTCGAGACAGTGGCGGCCAAATCGGCACCACCTGTGTCAACGGAGTTCGAGCGTGTCGCCACCGAGATCACCCTGGGCACCTCGGTCGAGGAAGCCCTTAGTGCGCTGCTGCTTCGCATCAACAGCCCCGACCTCGAGTACATCGTGACCGCCATCCTCCTTCACACGAGGGTGGGCGGCAACCTCGCCGAGGTCCTGGACAACATCTCTGACACGCTGCGGGACCGTCTGCAGACCAAGCGCGACATGAGCGTGCTGACCGCGCAGTCGCGCGCTTCCGCGACCATCATCACCGGCCTGCCCATCCTCCTCGCGCTTGGGCTCTACATTTTCGTCCCGGGCTATTTCGCGCCCATGACGAGCACGGTCATCGGCTACGTGCTCCTGGGGATCGCCGCGTTCTTCGTGCTGATCGGCAACCTGATCATTCAGCGCATGACCGCGCTGGAGGCCTGATGTTCGGGATCGCTCTCCTCGCCGGAGTGATCTGCGCCTTCATCGTCATCGCGTATTTCATCGCCATCGACCAGTACCGGACGACTGCCTCCGCCATCAACGGCGGCTTCGGCACGCCTGTCGCGAGACCCACCGTGGTCAAGCAGCTCGAGTCGATGGCCAGGCCCTTCACATCGCGGCTTCCCGCACACGCGACCGTCGAGGTCCGCCAGCAGCTGAGCCGCGCGGGCGACCCTGGGGCGCTTACCCCCGCGGGGTTCCAGGCGGTGCGCTACGGCCTGGCGGCGTTGATGGCCATCGTCGGCCTCGGCACGGGCGTGCTCCTCCGGCTGCCCGTGCCGGTGATCGTGGTCGCGCCCCTGGCGGGCGCCGTTGCGGCGGTCGTCGGATACATGCTGCCGAGCCTGTGGCTGGAGCAGCGGATCGCCGCGCGCCGGCACCAGATCCAGCGTTCGCTGGCCGAGGCGACCGACCTGTTGACGCTGGTCGTCGAATCCGGGATGAGCCTCGACGAAGG
>Ga0209011_1000356_pt1 | contig 18106 bp, 21 predicted proteins | sample BlaSpr_A8_OM1_M3_FD_187986 | JGI IMG/M metagenome (GOLD analysis project Ga0209011, IMG submission 187986) | Forest soil microbial communities from Thunder Bay, Ontario, Canada - Black Spruce, Ontario site 2_A8_OM1_M3 (SPAdes) (version 2) | ecosystem: Environmental > Terrestrial > Soil > Boreal... | reverse complement strand
TGATGGGCGCCCAGGCCCCGAGGATCTCAGCCGCCAGACCGACGGCCTGCTCCAGGTAGTTTCAGGGAACGCAGTATTCGATCGTGACGCGGTGCTTGGGATCGATCACGACCCAAGCCTATCAGCGATTCCGGCCGATGCGTCCCAGATGCGTGTCTTGAAAGCTGGTCGGTAGCTTGAGGCCATAACCCAGGAGCCGATCGACGCCGATATGGCCGAACCAGATCAGTGCGATCGGCACGTCCGCGCTCGCGCTAGCCAGAATCCCGACGATTCCGATGAGCCCAGGCAGCAGCCAGGTGTGACCGAGGTTGTAAATCGCGGCCCCAACCCGCGGACCGCGCAGGTAGCCAAGCATGAAGACGTCTGGGGCAAGGATGAGCAGGGCGTATAGCAGCCAGGCACCGGAATACTTCCAGAACAGCAGCAGCGACAGCGCGAGCAACATTCCGCCTTCGAGGCGCTGCAGCGCGACCGGATCGAGCAGAAACGCGAGCGGACCGCGGCGAGCATCCCGGTCCGTCACGCCCACCCTAACTCGAACGCGCGCGGACGGCGGCCGGCGGTCCGGCCAGGGCGCGGACCAGTCGGTCGATGGATGCGCCAACGCCGTAGGTCTCCGCCAGTTTTGCCAACGCTTGCGGATCCTGGGGTGTGGCCGGCCGCGTCCCCTTCGGCTTTGACAGAGGAGCGATACTGACCGGGACGCCGACCCGACGCGCGCGCTCGATGTACGCGTTGGCGGCGTCGCCGAGCTTGCCGCTGGCGATGATGCCGTCGAGATCCTTGAATCGACGTACCAGCTGGGCGGCCGTCTTCTCCCCCACGCCGGGCACGCCGGGAAGCCCATCAGACGGGTCGCCGCGCAGCACCGCGTAGTCGCCGTATGACCGACCCGGGATGCCGTAGCGACGCTCGACCTCCGCCTCATCGACGACCAGAAGGTTGCCGATTCCGCGCTGCGTGTAGAGCACGGTCACATCCGGATCGCGCACCAGCGAAAAGAGATCGCGGTCGCCGGTGACGATCTCGACCTTCCCCGTGATCTTCGGCAGCAGCGAGGCGATGACGTCCTCGGCCTCGAAGCCCTTCGCACCCATCACCTCGACGCCGATCGCGCGCAGGACCGCGTGGATGATCGGCTCTTGGGGCTGGAGCTCAGGGGGCATCGCGCCGCGCTCGAGGCGCGCCGTCTTGTAACTTGCGATCACCTTCACTCGAAACGCCGGCCGCCAATCTTCATCCGTGGCGACCACGAGCGCCTTGGGTTTGCGGTCCGTGACGAGCCTGGCGAGCATGTCGAGGAATCCCCGCACCGCATTCACCGGCTGGCCATCCGGGGCCTTGAAGGCGCCGACCGGAATGCCGAAGAAGGCGCGGAACATCAGACTTGACCCGTCGAGCAGGAGCCAGTCAGCTGCCATGGTCTCTCGATCGTATCCGAGCGTAGAGGCGAGCACTGCTTTGCCGCTTCTTAAAATATCTTGACCGTCATCTTAGTTTGGCGTAGGGTGAACTCGCTCGGAGTGGGACGAGCGCTCAGTAGGGTCGATTGTTCTGGCGAGGAGGGTAGCCATGACAAACCCGAAGATCACGAGACGACAGATCATCAAAGGCGCAGCGGCGGTGGGCGCCCTTGGTGCACTGGGCGTCCCATCGACGGCGTTTGCACTCGAAGGGAATGGGGGCCGCATCCGGTGGGACCTGATTGAGTTGACCCTTCCCGATATCAGAGCTGGCGGAGAGGATACGGCCAGTTCCGAGGGTGAGACCAAGCTTAATTGGACGGGCAGCGGAACCTTCAGGCCCGGACACTCCCGCGATGTAGCTGGGGGAGGGACCTGGGATAGCGACAACCCTGTCGTCGGGGGCAGCGGCACGTATCGCGTGACCGAACTCGTCACCTGGCTTCGGGCGCCGGGAACCCTCGCCGGCACGCCGCTGCACGACCACATCGGCCGCCTAGAAGATACGCGTGCTGGGCTGGCGGTTCTGCGCATCAAGTACTCAGATGGGCTCGATGGGGTTCTCTTCCTCAGCTGCAACCTGAATGGCACCCCGCCGTCGGTAGATGAGGGGACCAATGGGTCCAGAGGGTTCGTGAACTTCTTCCACCCGGAGATGCCAAGTTTCGGCAAACACTCTAATCGCACCTTGTTCCACGCGCTTCAGGGCGAACAGGAAGACTAGCTCACCGCAACGTCGGTCTAGCTAACCGGATCGTCAGGGGGCGCCGCTCGGCGCCTCCCCACTTTAGGCGAGCCTAAGAGGATAGGAGGGAAATGACATGTTGGGCAATCTTCGAGTTTCCGAGCGACCTCGTCCCCTCAGCAACGCCGGATTGCGGAGGATCTGGCTCTGGGCTGGGGCGGCGCTGCTGGCGGCCGCTCTGATCGGCTCAGCCGCTCCGCGCGTCGCTGCTGGCGAAGAGAGCGGAGGCGGTCACCAGGTGTCGGGAGCGGGCAAGACGATCATCGAGGGCGGGACCGGCGCACCGGCGTACATACCAGTAACGACCGTACTGGCGTTCCACGCCAACGGACAGGACGGAGCTTTCGAATGTCTGGCCCTGGCGCCGACGACAGCATCGGGCGGCCCTGAGAGCGGGCAGTTCGAAGTCAACGCGATGTACGTCACCGGAAAGGTCACCTCGGTGCAGGTGTCGCGCGGCACCGCCGTGTTGAAGGGCACCGCGGTCGTTACCGGACTCGGAGCCGGACCCAGCCAGGCCTTCACATTTACGGTGACTGCCGGAGGCCCCGGCACCGCGGCCACGCTAGTCATCTCGGGGATGACCTTCCACGAGACCCTGCTGGATGGCCAGGTCACGATCCATTAGGTAATGAGCGAGAGAGAACCACTTCGGATAACTCGCCGAACCGCGATCAAATGGGGAGCCCTGGCGGCGGCTGCCCCGGCGTTGAGTTTGCTTCCGCTCGACGCATTCGCCTCCGGCGACAGCGTTGTCCTCCTGTGGAACGAGGCGGCGTTGCAGGGCGCCCGGGATTCGAAGCTCGGCCCGCCAATGGTCGCCCGCGCCCTGGCCGTCGTCCACACCTGCATCTTTGACGCTTGGGCCGCCTACGATCACCGGGCTGTCGGTACTCGACTCGGCGGCGCTCTCCGGCGGCCACCTCGGGAGCGCACGCTGGCCAATATGAACACGGCGATCAGCTTCGCCTCGTACCGAGCCGCGGTCGATCTCTTCCCAGGTGACCGGGCAGGGGTTTTCGACCCCTTGATGAGCCGGCTGCGTTACGACCCCGCCAACAACACGCATGACATCACCACGCCCGAGGGAATCGGGAATGTGGCCGCCCGGGCAGTCCTCGAGTTCCGGCATCGGGACGGCGCGAACCAGCTGGGCGACAAGCCCGGCGGGAAGCCTGGCGTTGCCTATGCTGACTACACCGGCTACACGTCGGCAAACGATCCGATGGATCTGAGACCCGGCGCCAAATTCGACCCGGCCACAATCCACGATCCGGATCGGTGGCAGCCGCTGCGCTACGTCGACGCGACGGGAGCCGTCGTGACCCAGCCCTTCGTCGGCGCCCAGTGGCAGCACGTCACGCCGTTCGCGCTGACGAATGTCGCCCAACTACGATCGCCGACCGGGCCGGCCGGGCACGGAATCCCGGCCTACGAGTCGCAGGCGCGCGCCCTTCTCGCCATCAGCGCCGGTCTCACCGATGAGCAGAAGATGATCGCCGAATACTGGGCGGACGGGCCTCGCTCCGAGCTGCCCCCGGGGCACTGGAACCTGTTCGCCCAGTATGTCTCCCGCCGCGACCATCATGGTGCGCACAAGCACGGGGTTGCCGCCGACGTCAAACTCTTCTTTGCGCTGACGAACGCCGTCTTCGACGCGAGCGTCTGCTGCTGGGACAACAAGCGATTCTTCGAATCGGTCCGACCGATCACCGCCATCCGGTATCTCTTCCGAGGGCAGCAGGTCCGCGCCTGGGGTGGGCCGTATCAGGGCACCCGACTGATCGACGGCGCAGACTGGTTGCCCTATCAGGCCTCAACCTTCCCAACACCGCCGTTCCCGGAGTACAGCTCCGGTCACAGCACCTTCAGTGCGGCCGGGGCCGAGATCCTGAGGCTCTTCACCGGAAGCGACGACTTCGGAGCCTCGGTCACGTTTCCACCCGGCAGCTCGAGGTTCGAGGCCGGAGCGGTGCCTGGCCGCAACGTGACGCTTCGCTGGGAAACCTTCAGCGAGGCCGCCAACCAGGCCGGCCTCTCCCGGCGCTATGGTGGGATCCACTTTCAGCAGGCTGACCTGGACGCGAGGGCCGCAGGCCGGCTCGTCGCCAAACAGGCGTGGGTCAAGGCGCAGAGCTACGTTAGTGGGAGTGACGACGACCGGGATCACGGCGACGAGATCGATGACCGCGAAATAGACTAAGTGCGGCGCCCGGCCGGAACGCTCGCTTGCGGCTTGAGCGTCGCCTCGAGCTGGGCGCCCAGCGAAAGGATGCTGTACTCGTCGCGCGGCCGGCCGACCAGCTGGATGCCGATTGGGAGCCCGGCCTTGGAAGCGGCCAGCGGAAGGCTGATCGCCGGCTGCCCGGTGCCGTTGAAGGGATGGGTAAAGCTCAGCCAGTCGAGAAACTCGCTGGACGCGGTGTTGACGTCCTGGCCCAGCGCACCGATCTTCGGCGCGGGATAGGTCAGCGTCGGAGTGAGGAGCACGTCGATCTGGTCCCAGGTCGCAATCAGCCGCCGTGCCTGCTGGTGCAGTTCGATCAATGCCTTCAGGTAATCGACAGCCGTTGACAGCGGCGCCGCCTCCAGCATCCGCCGATTGAGTGGGTCGAGCAGCTCGGGGTTGGCGATCGGTAAGGCACCCACCGCGGTGACGGCGAGGATCTGGATCAGCGGGCGGAACCGCCCGAGGTCAGGACTCACCCGGCTCACGCGATGGCCCAGGCGGGCCAACTCCGCCGACACGGACTCGACCGCGGCCGCGACCTCGGGATCAACGGCAGCCGGCGCATCGATGGTCCATCCGACGCGCAGCGTCGCCGGCTTGCGCTGCGCGGCCGCCAGGAATGGTTCCGGAATCTCGGCCCAGTACGGATCGCCAGGAAGGTGGCCGCTCATCGCGTCCAGCCCGATGGCCGCGTCCGCGACGGTCCGGGCAATCACGCCACTGGTGGCAAGGCCCGCCCAGTCTTCCCCGAGCAGTGGCCCGCTCGAGATGCGGCCGCGCGATGGCTTCAATCCGACCACCCCACAACACGAAGCCGGGATGCGGATGGAACCGCCGCCGTCGCCTCCGTGGCTCAGAGCACACAAGCCCGCGGCGACCGCCGCGGCCGCGCCGCCGCTCGATCCACCGGCCGTCCGGGTCTTGTCAACCGGGTTGCGGGCCGGCGGGAACATCGGGCCTTCGGTGACAGGCCGCGTCCCGAACTCCGGCGCGTTCGTCTTGCCCAGGATGACGGCCCCCTCGTCCTTCAGGCGGCCGATGGCAAAGCCGTCGACCTGGGCGATGGACTTTTCGAAGACGCGGGAGCCGAGGCTGTTGCGATAACCGGCCAGCGCCGACGTCTCCTTGATCGAGACCGGCACGCCGTCCAGCAGGCCGACCGGTTCCTCCCGTACCACGCGCTTTTCCGCTGCGGCGGCCTGGCTTTCCGCCAGCTCGCGAGTCAGGAGGACGTAAGCATTGAGTTCCGGGTCGATCCGCGCAATTCGGTCGTAGTAAAGCGCGACGAGTTCGCTCGGCTTGATCTGCCTGGCAGCGACGGCGCGTGCCTGTTCGAGTGCGCTCTTGAACGCCCAGGCGTCATCGATCACCCGCTAACTGTATCGACAGGCGTCACCCCCACCCCGACCCTCCACCGCAGGGGGCAAGGAGCTAGAGAAACAGCCCGCCAGAAATCCTGGCGGGCTGTGTATGAAGGGGGTCGGCTTAGCGAGACTCGAGCGCGACTTCGGCTTCGATTTCTTTCTCGGCCTCGGCCGGCGTCGGCGCCGGGACGGCCTCAACGCCGATCTCGAGCTTGACGTCGTCACCGAGGATAAATCCACCGGCTTCCAGCGCCTGGTTCCAGGTCAGGTCGTAGTCTTTGCGGTTCAGCTTGGTCTGCGCCTCGAAGCTCACCCGACGGTTGCCCCGCGGATCCTTGCCCTCGCCATTGAAGCTGGCGTCGAGCGCGACTTCCCTGGTCTTTCCGTGGATCGTCAGGTCGCCGATCACCTTGAAGTTCGCGGGATCTTTGCCCTCGACTCGCTTGCTCTTGAAGGTGATGGTCGGGTAGTTCGCGACGTCGAAGTGACCGTCCGCGCTGCGCAGATGGTTGTCGCGCATCTCCACCCCGGTATCGATGCTCGCCGCATCCAGGACAACTTCGACTCTGGCCGTGCTCAGGTTGTCGTTGTCGACCTCAATCCAGCCTTCTTTGATCCTCATCTGGCCGCGCACCTTCGACATCATGTGGCGGATCGTAAAGGTAACGCTGCTATGGTAGACGTCAAATTCCCACTTCATGTAACTGAAATCCTCCCGGTCTCTAATTTGTTGCATAAGCAACCTTCTCTACAGCAAACAATTTGATGCGAGAATCTATTCCGCATGGCTACCGAGCTCAAACCCGCCGAAATGCGCGCCTGGACAGCCTTCCTCAATGCCCAGGCGTCCCTTTTACGCCAGTTGGAGGCCGAGCTCATCGAGAAAGAGGACATGAGTCTTGCCGAATTCGACGTGCTCATCCAACTCGCGATGGCCCCAGATCGTCGCCTGCGGATGACCGAGCTGTCCGATCGCGTCCGGCTCAGCCATAGCGGTGTGACCCGCCTGGTCGACCGCCTGGCTCAGGCCGGCCTCGTCGAGCGGACCCGGTGCGACTCCGACCGGCGGGGCACCTTCGCGACCTTGACGGCGGCCGGCAGAGCGCGACTGCGTCGTGCCCAGCCGGTCCACCTGCGCGGGATCCGGGAGCATTTTGGCAAGCGCCTATCGGCCGCCCAGCTTTCCGCGGTGGCCGAGGCGCTCGAGCCGCTGGCGCGCGACGTGCCGCCTCTACCGACGGGCGCCCGCTGACGGATGTCGCTGGAGGCGATCGGGTAAGCTCGAAACCGCCAGTGCTGCGACCGCGTCGCCCTTTTCCGCTGGAAGCCGGAGGCCGCCACCGAGGGCGTTTCCAAGGTCGAGGCGGCCCTGCACCAATTGCCCGCCAAGAGACGTCATCGATCATTCGGACTGACGCGGCCCCCACCCTGACCCTCCCCCGCAAGCGGGGGAGGGAAAAATGACTCCGCAAGCGGCGGCGAGAAACGTGACGCGCACGACCGTCGCGAGCAGTTGGTCGTGGATGCGCCTCGACCTGCTCCTTCGGCTGGTCCCGCTCACTCTTGTGCCGTTCGTCTTCAGCTGGGCGTCGGGAACGCCGCTGCGCAGCCTCGGGCTGGTGATCACCCATCCAGCTCGCGACCTTCTCCTTGCGATCCCGGTCGGGGTGGCGGGCTTTGCAATCGCCGCGGCCTTCAACATCTATCTCTCGCGCCGCACTGGCCGATGGTTCGTTCCGACCGAGCCCGACCTGCTGGTGCAGAGCGCCTACTACCTGGCGCTCAACGCCCCCATCGAAGAATGGTTCTTCCGAGGATTCTTGCAGGGCAGCCTGGCTCGCTGGTGGAACGCCCCACTGCTCGCGCTGCTCGCGGCCACCGCGGTCTTTGGCGCCTACCACTTCCTCGATCGCTGGGGTTGGCGCCCGGTGGCCGGGGCCACGGCGGCTGGCCTGACGCTGGGTCTGATTTATCTCTGGCAGCCGGCGCCTTCGTCGCTACTTGCCCCGGTCCTTGTCCACGCCGCGATCACCTGCGGATTTCTCAGCCTCGGGCCCTACCTTATTTATCGGTGGCGAGCCCCCACCCTACCCTCCCCCGCAAGCGGGGGAGGGAAAGGCTTGGCCTAGCCCTCTTCGGGCTGGCCCAACCACTCGCGCTGTTTGTAGCCCCAGTGGTGGCGCGCATAGATGCGGCGAAGCGTGCCGGACCGACTGCGTGTGACCAGCGATTCCGTCTCGGCCCAGTTCATGTGGTACTTGACGCCCTGGAGCATCTCGCCGTCGGTCACCCCGGTCGCGGCGAAGAAGACGTCGTCGCTGCGGACGAGGTCGTCGATGCCGAGCACCCGGTCGAATTTCGCGCCGGCGGCTTCCGCCTTCTCTTTCTCTTCGGGATTGCGGGCGTAGAGCTTGCACTGGATCTCGCCGCCGAGGCATTTCAGGGCGGCGGCGGCCAGCACCGCTTCCGGCGATCCGCCGATCCCCATCAAGAGATCGAGACCGGTGCCATCGATGGCGGTCATGACGGCGCCGGCGACGTCGCCGTCGCTGATCATCTTGATGCGGGCGCCCGTGTCGCGGACTTCCTTGATCAGCGCTTCGTGGCGCGGCCGGTCGAGAATGACGACCGTGAGATTGCTGACCCGCATCCGCTTCGCTCGGGCGACCCGCTGAAGATTGACGGCCACAGGGTCATCGATGTTCAGCGAGCCGGCGGCATCGGCGCCGGTAGCGATTTTGTGCATGTAGTGGACATGCTTGGCGTCATAGAGCGAACCGCGGCCGGCCGCCATGGCCACCACGGAGATCGCGTTCGGCAGTCCCTTCGAGAGGAGCGTCGTGCCGTCGATCGGGTCCACCGCCACATCGACCTGCGGAGCCTCACCGGTACCGATCCGCTCGCCGATGTAGAGCATCGGCGCTTCATCCTTCTCACCCTCGCCGATGACGACCACGCCGTCCATCGGGATCCTGGCGAGCGCCCGCCGCATGGCATCGACCGCGGCGCCGTCGGCGGTGTTCTTGTCCCCCCGGCCCATCCAGCGAGCGCTGGCCAGCGCCCCGGCTTCGGTCACCCGAACGAGTTCGAGGGCCAGGTTCCTGCTGATCTCGGCCGACACGCTTTCGCTCGCGCGCAGCGGGCGAGCCATCAGGGCGTGGTCAAGGTCCTCAATGGACCTTCCCCAAGCGACGCCCGGTTGCTACGCTTGCGATGTTCCGGCATGGCACCCGCGCACCTACTTTAGCTGGGCGGGCCGCCGGAGGGAAAGAATTTGGGAACCACTAGCCCGCCGCCGGTGACGGTTCCCGCGTGGACCCAGCGAGGATCGATCCGCGGGGTGCGCGCCGTGCTGCAAACCTTCCTGATCTTTCCGCTGATGGGCGCCTTCTCCCCTCTCACCGTCATCGACCGGTACCGGGTCAAGCCCGTCAAAGGCGGCGCGGTCTTCGTCTCCAATCACAGCAGCGCCCTGGATGCGGTCGTGATGCTGCAGGCGCTCCCCAACCGTTTCCGATTCAGGGCCTTCGTCGTGGCGGCCGCCGACTCGATCTTCAAGCGCAAGTGGGAAGCGGTTCTGACGCAGCTGTTGATCAACACCTTTCCGATTCCGCGAGCCGGTGGCGCCCGGCCGGCCCTGGATCGCTTGAAAGAACATCTCACCCGTGGCTCGTCGGTGGTGATCTTTCCGGAGGGCACCCTCTCCCGGACCGGCAACATCGGGACGTTCAAGAAGGGCGCTGCCATCCTGGCCATCGACGCCGGCGTGCCGATCGTGCCCGCGTATATCGACGGCCTGTACGAGGTCTTCCCCCGCTTCCGGCGCATCCCGCGGCGGCACCCCGCGAGCATCACATTCGGCGACCCTCTCTACCCGCAGCCGGGCGAAGACTATGACAGGTTCATTGCCCGAACGGAGCAAGCCGTGCGCACGCTGGCCGGGCCCAAAGGGCTGCTGCACGACGAGCCGGCGCCAACCGGCTCAGGCTCAGCCGAAGGCTCGAACTACTGGTACTGACACTACCCAGATTTGGGATGGCCGCTTCCATTGACATCCCTCACACGGGGTGATAAACCGTGCTCGTATTCGTCTAAGCGGGGTTTAAGAGGAGGGTACGACGCCTATGCTGCCATTGATCGCGCGCGCTCGCACGCTCGGTTTGGCGATGGCACTGGCAACCGCGGGACTTGGTGCAGTCGGCAGCATCCCGGCATCCGCGGCGCCGGGGGCGACCACCTGGGACATCCAGATCGGCGCCGGCAACGAGTTCGACACCGGGTTGAATCGGTTCTATCCGTCCGACATCACAATCCATCGAGGCGACACGGTGTCCTTCGCCTGGGGCGGCTTCCACACCATCACGTTCAATCCGGGACCCAGGACGCTTTTCGACTTCTTCGGCCCTTCAGGCTATTCACCGGGACCGCTCGACTCGCCGAACAAATTCGTGAGCGGCCTACCGTTTGGTCCCCAGGGAGTCCAGCCGCCACCTTTCAATGTTTTGGTCGACGTCCCCGCCGGGAAGTATCACTTCCAGTGCATGATCCACCAATTCATGCACGGCTCGATCACCGTGAAAGACGGTGCGCTCCCGCGGACCAATGACGAAAACAAGGCGCTGGCCAGGGCACAGATCACTGCCGACACCAATCGAGCGACCGCGCTCGACGCCCGGCTGACCCGCCAAGCATCGCATTCCAGCGGCGAGGCCATCGCCGGCGCCGGCGACAAGGTTGTGGAGTTCGCCAAGTTCTACCCCACCGCGATCACGGTTCACGTGGGGGACGAGCTCACGTTTACGGACAGCGACCTCCACGAGCCTCATACCGTCAGCTTCGGACCGATCCAGGGGAACCCGATGGATGTCAGCTTCGGCGTCTTTCCGTCCGGCCCGGGCGATCCCAAAGCGTTTGACGGAACCTCGACACTCAACTCCGGATTCCTGCTCTACAAGAGCATGTACGACTACTGGAAACTCAAGGACACGCCCGTAAGTGCCGTCGTTGTCAGACACGAGTTCAGCCTCACTTTTGCACCCGCGGCCGCCGGCAAGACGATCAACTTCTACTGCGCCATCCACGGTCGGCTACTCCCGGATGGCAGTGTCGTCGGAATGAGCGGCCAGATCACGGTTCTCCCGGCACAAGACGACGGGAACAACGGAGGCGGCGGCTAGCGCCCAGAGGGGCGGGAACATATGAAGGAGGCCGGGCACGCGCCCGGCCTTCATCTTTTTGACGACGAGCTCTTAGCGAACTCATATCACGCGCTCACGAGGGCTTCAACTTCATCGCGCAGGATTGATCCTGATGGAGACGCCGGACCGCCAAAGCACGACGCTTCCCGCCTTCGCAGCAGTCGGCATTCTCACTCTCTTCGTGCTGCTCTCGATCTCCGGCTACCTTATTCTGAGCGCGCGATAGCCCCAACCCTGTCCTCCCCTGAGCAGGGAGCGAAAGGTGAGCCTCAGGCCGGCTGATGCCATTCGACCCTTGACTCTCGGTCATTCCTAACCCATGATATATGATAGCGTTCATATCAAATAGAACGGGGGTGGATGGGTTGGCGAGTCTGATCTGGACGATCGTGACGGTTCTCGTCGTCCTCTGGCTTCTCGGCATTGGCTTCCACATCGGCGGATCCCTGATCTACCTCTTGCTCGTGCTTGCCATCATCGGCGTCGTCTACAACCTGTTTGCCGGCGGGATGTACGGCGGCACCCGGCACCACCACACGACCGAGGTAACGGAGGTCGAGCACACGGACGTCTGACGGCGGCGCGGGAAAAGCGGCCTCCAGGCCGCTTTTTTTGTTGCCCGGAGCCGTCTACAATTTGCCCACCGGCCGCGCGTGCACTATGCCAGAGGCCGAGGAGGTGGGGAATGGACGACAGCGAGTTCCTGAAGCTACTGACCCACATCCACGACGAGATGCTGGAAGTGGTCAAAGAGCAGCACCCCTCCCACGAGCAGTTCGCCGCCTGGCTGCTGGGACAGATCGAGGGCCGGCTTCGGATGCGCATCGGCACGGTCAAGACACCCTGAGCGTTAGCTCGCGGGCCACGCGGATTCATCGCATCGTATCGTTCTAAGCATCATGGCCACCACGCCGCAACCGATCAGCGGAAGCTCAGCCGAGGGCTGGACGCTGAAGCAGATAAGTAAGGAGATCCCTCTCACCGATTCCGCTCGGGACGTGCTCGAACTCGCGCAGCGGTTCGCGGCCGAAGTTGGCGCAGCCGCGGTCGAACCGCCGCATGTGCTCTCGGCCATCGTGTTCCTCCCACGGAATCCAGCGCGCCGCGCTCTCGAAGCGGTCGGGGCGGACATGCAACGGCTCGAGTCTGCTCGGGTCAGTGGCGGCAGCGCGGTACCCACGTCCTGGAAGACGATCCCGATCGGGACCGCCACACGCTACATGCTCAACCACGCCCACCGAGAAGCCGAGCAACTGGGCCACTATCGAGTCGATCCGCTTCACATGCTGCTCGCCTTGCTCTACAAAGACTCGACTACGACCGCGGACGTCCTGGAGAAGGCCGGCGTGACGTTCTATGCGCTCCGCCAATACTTGACAACGCCCGGGACTGTGGCCAAAGGGGTGCGCACCCGGCCGCTCCCCGCGCTCGATGGCGTGGTACGGGTGAGCCCGGTCTTCGCGATCCCGGTCGGCGCCATGATCATCGGCGGGGTCGGACTCTGGTCCGGTGCCGCGCCGGGGCTGACGATCCCATTCAGCATCTTGCTCGTCGTCGGCGGCTGGGTGACCTCACTGTGCATTCACGAGTTCGGACACGCGTTCATCGCCTTCCTGGGTGGAGACCGGTCGGTGGCGTCAGCCGGCTACCTCTCACTGAACCCACTCAAGTACACGCACCCCGTGCTGAGCATCGCCCTACCACTCGTGTTTCTGCTGATTGGCGGTATCGGCCTGCCGGGTGGCGCGGTCTATCTCAACGAGCGTGCCATCCGCAACGATCGCTGGCGCACCTTCGCCTCGGCGGCAGGTCCGCTTGGCAACCTACTGTTTGCGCTACTGATCGGATGGCCATTCCTCGTGTTTCGCGGCGTCCCGCCATTCGGCGACGTCCGTTTCTGGGCTGCCCTGGCCTTCCTCGTCTTCCTGCAGGTTACGGCGATCGTGCTCAACCTGATTCCGATTCCCGGCTTCGACGGATTCGGAATGATCGCCCCCTGGCTGTCTATCGAACTGCGTATCCTCGCCAACCGGCTGGGGATGCTGCCCCTGCTACTCCTCTTCTTTCTGCTCTGGCGGGGCGGACCCTTGAGCGCCGTGTTCTGGAACTTTGTCTATAGCCTGACGGGGCTTTTGAACGTGCCCATAGACCTGATCTACTACGGCCAGCAGCAAATACCCCGCTTGTAGGCACCGCAACTTCTCACCCCACTACACTCACCGCGTGATCGGGGAGCGACCAGAAACCCGGGCGCTTCAGGCGCTCGACACGGACGCCTGCATTCGGCTCGCGCAGGACCTGGTCCGAGTCCCATCGGTAACCGGCAACGAGCGCGCGGCACAGGACCTGGTCGCCCTCGTGCTGGAGGAGGCCGGCCTCGAGGTCGACCGCTTCGAGGCCGACGTGAGCCGGCTCAAGGCCCATCCACGATTTCCTGGGATGGAGGTGGAGCGGACGGAGGCCGTGCTGGTGGCCGGCCTGCTCGGTCAGAAGGGCGAGCGCTCATTGATCCTCAACGGGCATGTCGACGTCGTCCCCATCGGAGACCGCCAGGCCTGGCATGCCTCGCCATGGTCGGCACACATCCAGGCCGGGCGACTCTACGGCCGCGGCGCGTGCGACATGAAGTCCGGGCTCGCGGTGGGTATCAGTGCCGCCGCCGCCCTGAAGAAGAGCGGACTGCCGCTCCGTGGTCGGCTGATCGTGCAGAGCGTCGTCGGTGAGGAGGATGGAGGCATTGGCACCTTTGCCATGGCGGACCGCGGCTACCGGGCGGATGCCGCCTATGTCCTGGAACCGACCCGGCTGCGTCTGATCCCCGCGCAGGCCGGCGCGCTCTCGTTCCGCCTTCGGATCAGTGGGCGGTCGGCCCATGCCTCGGTTCGCTATGAGGGCGTCAGCGCCATCGAGAAGTTCGAACTCGTCGAGGCGCGGCTCCGTCAGCTGGAGCGCGCCTTGAATCAACAGGCCCATCCCCTCTTTCGTGATTACCCGATTGCCTACGCCCTCAACATCGGGCGAGTTCGGTCGGGTTCGTGGTCGTCGACCGTGCCCGACGAGCTGGAGTGTGAGGGTCGCGTGGGCGTGCCGGTCGGCACCGCCTCCTCGGACGTGCGACGGCAGTTTGCCGCCGCGCTCGCCGATGCCGCGAAAAGTGATAGCTGGCTGAGTGAGCATCCGCCCCAGCTCGAGTGGTACGGTGGACAGTTCGACGCGGTCGAGGTCAATCCTGATTTGCCGGCATTCGCAGCGCTTCGCGCCGCACATGCCCAGGAGTTCGATGTGCCGCCCGAGCTCGTCGGCGCGCCCTACGGATCCGACATGCGGTTGCTGGTGCACGAAGCCGAAACGCCGGCCATCCTCTACGGACCCGGCGACATCCGCCAGGCACACGCCACCGACGAATGGATCGCCGTGGACGAAATCGTGCAGGCGGTCCGCGTGGTTACCGCGGCGGTGGCTCGCTACCTCGCGGCCTGAACCCCCGCCCCGACCCTCCCCCGGGGAGGGAGAATTCTTAGATCAGCACGCCGGTTACGGTGACCGGCTGGATCTTGAAGGTGACCCGGTGCTCGTCGGGTGCGAGCTCGCGGAATTTCTGGCCGGTATAGCGGTGGGCCAGGCGATCGATGAACTCATGCTTCGGGTCGGGGATCAGGCTGATCAGGCGACCACGGATCTGCGCATAGCGGTCCGGCGTCTTCGGATCGACCATGAGCATCGTCACCTCACGGTCGCGCTGGAGGTTCTTCGGCCAGGTGCGACTCGTGTTGCTGTTCACCCAGAAGAAGCCGTCTTCCAGCTCGAACCATACGGGATTCAATTGCACGGACCCATCGTCTCGTTTGGTCCCGAGGATGATCAGGATGGGCAGCGCCGCCAGCTTCCGGACCGCCGGGCTGAGCGCGGCCTTCTTAGCGCCAGCCATCGATCGCGCCGGTGACGCGCAACGGCTCGATCTGAATCGTGATCCGGCCGGTGCGCGGCCCCTGGTAGTCCTTCTTCAGATAGCGATGCGAGAGCTGATTGATGTGTTCCCCGCCGGGGTCCTCCGCCCAGTTGACCATCCGCCCTTCAACCTGGGCCCAGCGGAACATCTCCTTGGGATCGATCAACAGCAACGTGATGCGTGGGTCGCGCTGGAGATGCTTGAACCAGCCCCGATTGGTGCCGCCGTTGATCCAGAAGGACCCATCCTTTTGCTCGAACCACACGGGCACGATTTCGACGGACCCGTCCTTCCGGTTGGTGCCGATGATTGCCGGAAAGACCTCCTGGGTAAAGTCCTGCATCTTCTTGCTGAGCGGCACGGCCATTAGACAACCTCCCACTTGAACAAACGAGTGGCAAGCACCACGGTGATCCCGAGCCAGACGAAAATGCCGAGTAAGTCGGTACGGATCGCCCAGAGTGAGGCGCCGTCGACGCTGATACTGCGCAGGGCATCAGAGACGTACGTCAGCGGCGAGTATTGCGTGATCGTCTGCAGCCATTCCGGCATGTTGGAGCGGGAGAAGAAGATTCCGGAGAGAAACATCAGCGGCAGCGAGACGAGGTTTGCGATCGGCGCTGCCGTCTCCTCACTTTTGGAAGCGCCCGAGATCGCCAGGCCCATCGCCAGGAAGATGCCGCCGCCGATGATGCCAACGATCAGCAGGTAGAGCAGGTTGCCGGCGAAATGGAAGTGAAAGACAAAGTAGCCGACCGCGAGCAGGACGACGATCTGCAACGCCACGGTTGTCAGCCGGGTGACCAGCTGGGAGAAGAAGAAATCGCGCACCCGCATCGGGGTCGCCATCAGGCGACGGAGGATCCCGCGCTGCTTCCACTGGACGAAAGTGAACACCACGCCAAAGAGCCCGGTCTGCATTATCGACAGGGCAATCATCCCCGGCACCAGGAAATCGACGTAGGTCAGGTTGCGGCTCTGGACCGGCTGGGCCTGCAGCGTAAATGCCGGCGCGATCCCTGCCTGTGCAAAGGAGGCTTGATCCATGAACTGGTTCATGATCGCAATCGCAACCTGCGAATTCTGGGCATTGCCCTGGTTGTAGTAGCCGGCGATTGCAGTCGATCCCTGGCCGATGGAAGCCGGAAGAACCGCGACCAGGTCGCGGTTTCCCTGCGTAAGCTCGCGTTTTTCGGCGTCGAGACCGCCCAGGTGCAGCTTGACCGCCTTGATGCCCCGAAGATTGCTGATGATCCTGTCGCTGACCTGGTTGTGGGCCTGGTCGACGACCCCGATATTGACGCTGGGCGTGCTGTTCCCGAAATTGATCAAGCCAAAGATGCCCATGATCATCAGCGGCACCAGCAGGCTGAAGAAGATCGCCCCGCGGTTGCGGAAATAGGCTTTCAGCGATGACCAGGTCAGCATCACGAACGGGTTGCGCTTCACGTTAGCTTTCGCGCAGTCCGTGCCCGGTCATGTCGAGAAAGACGTCCTCGAGGTTGGCCGATCGCTCCACACGCTCACCTTTGAAACCTTTGTCGAGCAGCCGCTGAATCAGGGAGTCGGGCGGTTCCATGGCCAGGATCTTCCCGTGGTCCATGATCGCGACGCGGTCGCAGAGGGTCTCGGCCTCGTCCATGTAGTGGGTCGTGAGGAAAATCGTCCGGCCCTCGGCACGGATGGATTGCGCCAGCTCCCAGAGGTTCCGGCGTGCCTGCGGATCGAGTCCGGTCGTCGGCTCGTCGAGGAACAGGATCTGCGGCTCGTTGACGAGCGCCGTCGCGATACTGAATCGCTGCTTCTGCCCGCCGGACAGCGTACTCACTTTCGAGCGCGCCTTCTCGGCGAGGTCGACTTTCTTGAGGATGGCCATGGCGTCGACCGTCCGCTTGTAGAGGGCGGCGAACATGTCGAGCAACTCCACCAAGTTGAGGCCATCGAAGAAGGCAGACGATTGCAGCTGCACCCCGATCACGTTCTTGACCTTGTGGGGGTCCTTGCGGACGTCGATACCGCCGACCAGGGCCTGGCCTTCGTCGGCGCTGCGCAGGCCCTCGAGGATCTCGACCGTGGTCGTCTTGCCGGCGCCGTTTGGACCCAGCAGTCCAAAGATCTCTCGCTCTTTGACGCGGAACGAGATGCCGTCGACGGCTACCAAGCTCCCGTAGCGCTTGCGCAATCCGTCGACGTCGATGGCAAAGCCCTCCGTCTCGGTGCGTAGACCCGATTCACCGGGTCGTGTGGTCACACTCATGCCCGAGCCATTATCGCTGCTGCTTGTGCTGGACCTCAGTTCTCAGATCGCGGTCGCCGACGACATCGCCTTCTCCAGGACCACGATCACCTCGCCCGGTTGGAAGCCGAGTTCGCGGTTGATCGCCATCATGCCGGCGTTATCCGCCCGGTTATCGGTGTGCACGACCGGGATCCCCTGCTGCGCCGCCCAGCGGGTCACCAACATCTTCAAGACGCGCGCGATGCCCCGGCGACGATGGCTGCTCAGCACGCCCGTGTCGCCGACCTCGGCATCTCCATCCGGGCGGAGCAGGAGATAACTCAAGCCGACGATGTGATCGCCGTCGCGGGCCACGAAGAAGCTGTCGAGCAGGACTGCTGGACGCTCGAAGATGCTTCGGGTGAACGTGTCGAAGGGAGGATCCTGCCACTCGACGTGCGCCTCGTGCGGCATGTCGCGCCAGATCGCCGTGTTGCACCGATAGAGTTCCTGCCGAGCGAGCTCACCATCGATCTCAGGAAGAGCGACCGTCTCGATGCCGTCGTTGCGAAGACGGCTCTGGAGTTCGTCGAGTTTGCTGAGATCCACCGTGGCCGGCCTCTGGATTGAGGTCTGGTACCGTTCCAACTCCTTAAATCCGCGCTTCCGCAGCAGCGGCAGCGTTGCCGCGAGCTCGGCCTCGCGGGTCTCGGTTTCCAGCCATCTGACACCGGCCGTCGCCGCGAAGCGATCGACCTCGTCCGCCAGGCGGGCGCCCAACCCCTGCCGCCGATACACGGGAGCGACCGCAACGAATCCCTGGGCACGATCGGTCAAGCGTGCCCCATCCTCACTCAAGGCAGCCTCCGCCATCCCGGCCAGGACGCCCTCGCCTGTCCAAGCGCTGAGCCTGAGGGTTGGCTCATCCGCCGGCCG
>Ga0209011_1000355_pt1 | contig 18116 bp, 15 predicted proteins | sample BlaSpr_A8_OM1_M3_FD_187986 | JGI IMG/M metagenome (GOLD analysis project Ga0209011, IMG submission 187986) | Forest soil microbial communities from Thunder Bay, Ontario, Canada - Black Spruce, Ontario site 2_A8_OM1_M3 (SPAdes) (version 2) | ecosystem: Environmental > Terrestrial > Soil > Boreal... | reverse complement strand
GTCCGCGTGCCGCTCCGGATCCGGCGGCACCCACAACGGGCCGAACGCCCGCGAGATGCGGCGCCAGTACGCGCGCACGAACTCAGCGCGCTCGGCGACCTTGCGGAACATCTCGGCGTTGGGGTTCGAGATGGGATCGGTGTCGCCGAGAATCGAGTAGCTGTAGGCCTGCGTCAGCGCCGACAGCGTGAAGAGTTTCGGGCTGCTCTTGCCCACGACCTTCGAGTCTTCCTCGATGTACTCGACGTCCATCCAGAGGTTCTCGGGCTCGGTCCGGTCTTCCTGGAGCAGCACGATGACGGGCGAGAAGGACTCGTACTTGATGACCTCCTCTTTCGTCGCTTGCGAGTTGAGGGCGTTGCTCTCGATGTAGAGGCGCTTCTCCGCATCCTCGCCGAGCCCCACGATCCGTCCGTCGTCCCGCACCTCGCTCGCGTAGCAAACGAACGTGACGTCGGTCGCGGAAAGGAACGTGTGGATCCTGTCCTTGAGCGTCAGGAGGCGGGCGATCTCCTGGTCCGCCGGGGCGTCCCCCTTCAAGCTCGCGCGCCGCCGCCTGTCAGTGAGCGCGTCCGTGACCGCGCGTTGAAAGGAATAGAACGCGAAGCAGCGCCCCTGCCCGTCGCCGATCTCGAAGAGCGTCTCGCCGAGATCGGGGTCGGCTTCGAGCATCGCGAGGCGACGCGGCCCGCGCGCGTTCATCGCGACCGCGGTGTCGCCGGAGGGCCCCATCTGCTCGACGAAATGCAGGCGTGCTCGCGTGAAGCGATCGGGGATGACGAGTTGCACCGCCCCGAGGAAGCCCTGTCGATTGTCCCCATGCTCGACCGACTCCATGACGCGGAGGTAGAAGCCCACGAGCTCGCGCATGCGCGGCGTTCGGTGGGCCCGGTCGTCGTCGAGGAGTTCCTTCGTCGATTCCTTGCCAGCGCCGCGCGCGAGCGAGCGCTGCGCGTTGGGGTTCACGCTCATCATCGACGACATCAACGCCGTGATGATCTCCGTGGCGGAAAGCGTCCCGCTCAGGATGACTTTCCCCGCCTGGCGCCCGACGAACACGGGAATCCTCATAGCGGAGAACATATCAGGAGGGGTGTTCGCGGTCTGGGAAGATCAAACCCCTTCACTCCTGTGGCTGAGTGGACGCGATCCTCACTTGTCCTGATACTTGAAAGAGAGCTTCAGCTTTGTGCGGTACGCCTTCACCTTGCCGCCGTCGATCTGCATGTCGAGCTGGACCACCTCGGCGATGCGCAACTCGCGCAGCGACTTGGAGGCCCGTTCCACCGCGGCACTGGCCGCTTTCTCCCACGACTCGGTGCTCGACCCGACCAGCTCGACTACCTTGTAGACGCTCTCCGGCATGGAGTTCTCCCTCGTGGCGCGGCCACGGCCGCGGTTGGGCGCACTCATATCCCATCCCCGGCCGGGCCGGTGCGCTACCGCAGTCACAGTGGAAGCCGGCCGATGAGCATCACGTGGGAACTCGAAGTGTCCATCCCCGGAACATTGCTGCACCGGTACGCGACGCTGGCAACGGGTTGATGGGATCTCCAGGTATCCGGATCTCGGCCGCCGCATCCTGTCTCGAGCGCCCATCGAGACTCTCATGCCGGCCACGCGCGAGCGACCGATGTTCGTCGCGATGAAGCGGAGGGCATCCTCGCGGGCGAGGCTGGGCAGCACGCCCTCGCCATCGTCGCGAACGACGAGTGCCGGCCCGCCGCGGAGCCGGCGCCGCTCGATTGTGACGTGCCGCGCATGCGCGTCGATGGAGTTCTGCACCAGCTCGGCGACGGCCTTGCGCGGGTCGGACTGCGAGCGCGCCAGCCAGCGGATGAGGTCAAACGGATCCGCTGGCCGAAGGACAAGCGTACGCGCAGCTCTCCTCGGCATGGCGAGCAGTGTACTGCGGGCGGTCAGCTTTCTATCGGGTCGCCGTCAGGGAGGCGCGAGGCGTTGAGCAGTCGAAGCCCGCTTGCGCAGCGACGTCACCGCAATGAGGAAGACCATTGCGGCCGCGATCACGAGCGAAGAGGTAATCCGGCTGAGCCCCAGCCCACCCTCTGCAGGCTGCTTGGTGAGCGTGTCGCCGAGCGTCGCCCCGAGGGGTCGCGTGAGAACGTAGGCGGCCCAGAAGAGCACGGTATCCGGGAGGCTCGTGAAGTAGTGGGCCAGGGCCACGAGCGCGATCAGGCCTGCGAACACCAGTGCTCCGCGCTCGAAGCCAACCCCGGTCGTCGTGGCGACGAAATCGCCCAGCGCGGTGCCGAGCGTGTTCGATACCAGGATTGTGACCCAATAGAAGACTTCGTCCTTCCGGGCGGTGATTTGGTCGACCCTGATGGCGCCGGTCGAGTAGCGCCAAGCGGCCAGCAGCGCGATCACCAGACACAAAAGGATGATCGAGGACTTCACGTAGCCGAGTCCGAGCGTGCGATCGAAATAGTCGGAGGTCGTGGTACCGACGGTGGTGGTGGCCACCACCACCGCCCAGTAGAAGACCGGGTGATAATGCCTGGACTTGACCTGGGTGAAGAGGGTGCAGAGAAAGAAGGCGAGAAAGATCAGGCTGCTGACGGCGTACCCGAGCTTGAGAGTCATCGACAGCGCGTCACCGCCGGTCTCGCCGAGCGTGGTCGCGAGGATCTTGACGACCCAGAAGACAAACGTGACCTGTGGGACCTTGCTGAGAGCATTGCCGTCGCCGGTGGCCTGGTCAGCTCGCGAGTCTTCATCTCTGTTCATCTTGGGCAACACCATGGCGCGCGACCTATCAGAAGAGCGCCCCACCGTGAAACTCTTCATCCCCCCGAAGGAGTCGACATGTCCGAGCGGCCGCTGCACTTCCAGAGCCTGACCGAACTGTCGCGGCGCGTGCGCGAAGGCGAGCTCGGCCCCGTGGCGCTGGCGGAGCACTTCCTCGGGCGCATCGAGGCGCTCGACGCTCGGCTGCATGCGTTCCGCCTCGTGCTGCGAGACCGTGCGCTGGCCCAGGCGCGGGCCGCCGAGACCGCCCTGAGGGCCGGCATCGATCTGGGGCCCCTGCACGGCATTCCTTACGCGGCGAAGGACCTCTTCGACGTGAAGGGCGTGCCCACCACGGCGGGAACGCGCATGCGCTCCGAGGCGATTGCACAGCGGGACTCCGTGGCGACGGCGCGGCTCGAGCGCGCCGGCATGGTGCTCCTCGGGAAGACCAACACCGTGCAGTTCGCCTACGGCGGGGTGGGGATCAACAACGACCAGGGCACGCCGCACAATCCCTGGCAGGTGACCGCGCACGTGCCGGGCGGCTCGAGCAGCGGCTCGGGCGTGGCGGTGGCGGCCGGGCTTTCGCCCGCGGCGCTGGGGACGGACACGGGCGGGTCGGTGCGCATCCCCGCTGCCCTTTGCGGCACCGTCGGGCTGAAGACGACGGTGGGGCGCGTGAGCCGCGCCGGCGTCTACCCCTTGAGCTTCAGCCTCGACACCGTCGGGCCGCTCACCCGCACGGTCGAGGACGCGGCGCTGATCTACCAGCAGCTCCTGGGCGAAGATCCGGACGACGAGACCACGCGCGGCGTTCCAGCGCACGACGCGCTCGGCAAGCTGAAGGCGGGCGTGAAAGGCCTGCGCCTCGCCTTCGCCGAGACGGTGTTCTTCGAGGGAGTCGATCCGCAGATCGAGAAGGCGGTGCGCGAGGCCGGCCAGACGCTCGCGGAGCTGGGCGCGCACGTCGAGAGCAGGGACCTGCCCGAGGCCGCCGAGGCCGTGAAGCTCAACCCGCGCGGCCTCGTCATCGCCGCCGAGGCATATGCGGTCAACCGCGAGTACGTCGAGAAGCGATTCACAGAGATCGATCCGGTCGTCCGCGAGCGCCTGAGGCAGGGCAAGGAGGTCTCCGGCCCGGAGTATTTCGAGATGACGCGGCGCTGGAGCGCTCTGCGCCGCCAAGTGGACTCGACGCTCGAGGGCATCGACGCTTTGCTCGTGCCGGCCACCATGATCCCCGCGCTCCCCACCGAGCCCATCGCCGCGAGCCTCGAGACGTACAACCAGCGCAACCGCGAGTACCTGCGCAACACCGCCATCGGAAACATCCTGAACCTTTGTGGCCTCTCCCTTCCCTGCGGCTTCACCCGAAAAGGACTGCCCATCGGCCTCCTCGTCTACGGGCGGGCCTTCACGGAAGGAACGGTGCTGCGCGTCGGCCATGCCTACGAGCAGGCGACACGCTGGCACGAGCGCACGCCCGACCTCTCCTGGGCGCAGTAGCCGCGGGGCATTGTGACCCGCGCCGGGAATCTTGCATACTCGGCCGCCGCAAAAGTCCATCCCTCGATCGAGAGGTCACCATGTCGAGCGCCTTCTTCCGACGAGCCGTTCTCCTCGCCTTCCTCGCCCTCGCGGCCCCGCCATCTCCGGCTGCCGATGCCATCAAGATCGGCGTCAGCATCGCCCAGTCCCCGCCCGGCTCGGTGGTGCAGGGGACGCAGATCAAGGACGGGCTCGAGATCGCCAAGGAGATGGTGAACAAGCAGGGCGGGGCCCTCGGCCGGCCCATCGAGCTGGTCTACGAGGACAGCCAGGGTGTCCCGGAAAAAGGTCGCGCGGCGACCGAGAAGCTCATCACCCGCGAGAAGGTCGTGGCCGTGACCGGCGGACATCAGAGCTCCGTCTGCCTGGCCGAGATCGAAGTGGCGAAGCGCTACAACATCCCCTACGTCAACACCAACTGCTGGTCCGACGACGTCCGCGCCAAAGGCTACCCGCAAGTCTTCAACCCCGGCAACTACAACTCGCGCGTCGCCTTTGCCATGGCCGAGACCATCGCCGCGCTCGGGGTCAAACGGGTGGTCGCGTTCTGCGAGAACACCGACTACGGCATCGGGCAGGCGAAGGCGGTGCAGGCGGCCCTGAAGAAGAAGGCGCCCTCGGTCGACTACAAGTACGAGACGCTCGATCGCAGCAGCAAGGACTTCACGCCCGCGGTCCTGCCGCTGCGGGCGAACCCGCCCGACGCCGTGCTCACCATGATGCTGCCGCCGGCGGCCTACATCTTCATGAACCAGCTTCACGAGCAGGGCGTGGCGCCCACCGCGAAGACCTGGCTCTACGACGGCGCCGGCATCGCCGACTACCCGGACTTCTGGCAGAACGTGCAGGAGGCGGGAAAGTACATGCTCGAGTTCGGCCTCTACCATCCGAAGATGGGCGTTCCGAAGCTGGGCAACGACGTGGCCGAGGCCTACACCAAGCGCACCAAGAACGAGCCCAACCGGCTCATCTTCCAGGCTGCCGATTCGCTCTTCCTCCTCGTCGAGGGCATCCGCCAGGCGAAGACCACCGAGCCCGCCGCCCTCATCAAGACGCTGGAGACGATGAAGTTCAGCGGCGCGCGCGGAGCTTTCCAGTTCTCGACCGAGCCTGGTTACAAGTTCCACCAGTGGGTCGACATCCCCTATGTGAATTACCAGCTCACCGAGGTGAACCAACCGGTGAGCAAGTCGCTCCTGGTGGAGGCGCCGGGCCACCCGCTTTCGACGGCCGCGCTCCTCAAGCCGGCGAAGTAGGTGCTCAACCTCGACCTGTTCATCAACGGCCTGCTCATCGGCCTGTTCTACGCCTTGATGGCGGTGGGGCTCACGCTCATCTTCGGCATCCTGAAGATCGTCAACTTCGCCCACGGCGAGTTCTACATGCTCGGGGCGTACGCCTATACGCTCGCCGCGCAGAAGCTCGGGGTGAGCCCTTTGCTCGCGCTGCCGCTCGCCATCGCCGCGGGGGCGCTCATCGGCTGGATCACCGAACGCCTGCTCATGCGTCCCCTCTACTCGGGCTACAGCTCCTGGGGACTGATGCGCGACGAGTACGCGGTGGTCGTGACCTTCGCCTTCTCGCTGCTGCTCGTGAACCTCGTCGACAAGGTGATCGGCCCCTACCCGAGCCGCGGCCCGCCGCTCCTCAATCTCCCCAAGCTCATCCTGGGCCCGGTGATCCTCCCCGGGCCCAAGCTCATCGCCGGCGGCGTCGGCCTCGTCGTCATCGGAGGGCTCGCGCTCTTCCTTCGTTCCTCGCTCTGGGGCAAGCAGATCCAGGCGGTCGCCCAGAACCGCCTCGGCGCGACGCTCGCCGGCATCGACACCGCGCGCGCGAGCAGCCTGGTCTTCACCGTGTCCGGCGCCTTGGCCGCGCTCTCCGGCGCCTTGCTCGCGCCCATCATCAACGCCTCCCCCGACGTGGGCGCCTTCCCGGCCATCAAGTCCTACGTCATCGTCGTGCTCGGCGGCATGGGGTCGATGCCGGGGAGCATCGTCGCCAGCCTCGCGCTCGGGGTGCTGGAGAGCTTCGGCGCCGTCTACATCTCCTACGACTATCGCGACACCTTCGGGCTCGTCATCCTCGTCCTCGTGCTGCTCCTTCGGCCCCACGGGCTCTTCGGCGAGAAGGGGCGCGTCGTCTGATGGCCCTCGCCCGCAGCGCCAGACCCAGCGGCGAGCTCTGGCCGCCGCTGGTCTTCCTTGGCGTCCTCGCCGCGCTGCCGCTTCTGGTCGGCGATGCGTACTGGCTCGGCATCCTCATCGTCTCGATGTACTTCGCCCTCCTGGCCGTCGGGTGGAACCTGCTCGCCGGATACACCGGGCAGTTCTCCATGGCCCCTGCCGCCTTCGCGATGATCGGCGCCTACGCCACCGGTCTCCTCGCGCGCGACCTGCACACCGCCCCCTGGATCGGCATCCCCGCGGCGGTGGCGGCGGCCGGGCTCGTCGGCATGGCGCTGGGGCGCGTCGTCATGCGGCTGAGCGGCCCGTACCTCGCGCTCACCACGCTCTCCTTCGCGGAAATCCTCCGCCTGGTGATCGGCAACTCCTACGAGTACACGCGCGGCGATCTGGGCCTCGGCGTCCCGGGGCTCTTCGAGGGACGGCTGCCCTACTACTATCTGTTCCTGGGCGCGCTCCTCGCCGTCCAGCTGGGCGTCTTCCTCTTGCTGCGGTCGCGCGCCGGGCTCTTCTTGCGCGCCATCCGTGACGACGAGGTCGCCGCCGCCAGCCGCGGCGTCGACGTGGTCTTCTGGAAGACGGCGGCGTTCACGCTCAGCACCGCCATCAGCGGACTTGCCGGCGCGCTCTACGGACACTTCAGCCAGCTCGTGAGCCCGGAGCTGGGGCTCATCTCCCAGACCGGCCTCGTCATCTCCATGGTCGTGATCGGCGGGATGGGCAGCCTGCTCGGGCCCCTCGCCGGGGCCTTTCTCGTCTACCTCGGCTCGGAGGTCCTGCGCGAGGTGGGCGGCATCCAGCTCATCGTCTTCGCGCTCCTCGTCATCCTCTTCGCCCGATTCTTCCGCGAGGGGCTCATCGGACTCGCCCGGCGGGCGCTCGCGCGGAGGGGAGCGTGAACGGCCTCTCCGTCGAAAAGGTCGCCAAGTCGTTCGGCGGTCTGCGCGCCGTTGCGGGGGTGAGTCTCTCGATCGCCCCCGGCGAGCTGGTCGGGCTGGTCGGACCCAATGGATCGGGCAAGACGACGCTGCTCAGCCTCGTCTCCGGTCACGAGTCGCCCGGGGAAGGGCGGGTGCTCCTCGACGGCGAGCCCCTGGCTGGGCTCTCGCCCGACCGGATCGCGCGCCGCGGCCTTCTGCGCATGTTCCAGCTGACGCGCGTCTTCCGCCGGATGAGCGCGCTCGACAACCTGCTCACGGCCGGGCGCGCGCTGGGGCTTCCGCCCCGCGGGGCGCTCGCGCGCGCACACATTCTCCTCGAGGAGCTCTCGCTGACGCGCGTGCGCGACCTCGACGGCGGCCAGCTCTCCGGGGGCCAGCAGAAGCTCCTCGAGTTCGGTTGCTGCTTCATGCGCCCACCCCGGGTGGCCCTGCTCGACGAGCCCTTCGCCGCGGTCCACCCCACCTTGAAGGAGATCATGGCTGGCTCCATTCGCGCCCGTCACCGGGAAGGCCAGGCGTTCCTCATCGTCAGCCACGACATGCCGGTCATCGCCGAGCTGTGCCCCCGCACGGTTTGCATGAACGCGGGCGCGGTGATCGCCGACGGGCCGACCCGCGCGGTGCTGAGCGATCCGGTCGTCATCGAAGCCTATCTGGGCGGGGAGGGGGCGTGACGGCGCTCCTCACCATGTCCGGGATCACCGCGGGCTATGTCCAGGACATCGACATCTTGCGCAACCTCTCGCTCTCCATCGAGGCGGGCCGCATCACCGGCCTCATCGGGCTCAACGGCGCGGGGAAATCGACCTTGATGAAGACCATCTGCGGTTTCCTGGCGCCCACCGCGGGCAAGGTGGAGTTCGACGGCGCGGACATCACCGCCATTCCGCCCCATACGCTCATCGACCGCGGCCTCTGGTACATTCCGCAGGAATCAAGCCTCTTCCCCTACATGAGCGTCGAGGACAACCTGCGCTTGCCGCTCGAGGGAAAGCGCCGATCCCAGCGCGGCGGAGACATCGAATCGCGTTTTGCCGACGCGCTGGCGCGCTTTCCCGCCGTCGAGGAGAAGTTGCGCGCGCAGGCGGGCGACCTTTCCGGCGGCCAACAGAAGATGGTCGAGCTCGCCAAGGCCTGGGTGGTGCGGCCGCGGCTCTGCCTCGTCGACGAGCCGAGCATCGGCCTCTCGCCGAAGATCGCCGCCGAGGTCTACCGCTTCATCGAGCTCTTCGCGGCGCAGGGAATGACCATCCTGCTCGTCGACCACAACGTGCGGCGGGTGGTGAAGATGTCGGAGTACATCTACGTGCTCAGCCTGGGCGAGATCACCGCCCACGGCCGGCGCGAGGATTTCCAAGGCGACCTGCACGAGCAGGTCAAGTCGTGGCTGGGCGTCAACTTCTGACAGTCGCCGAAGAACCCGAGCAGGAGCAGGTGCGAGGAGCAGGGTGTTGGAGCAGGGTGTTCCCGGATCGGTTTCTTCAGACGATTCCAGCGCGCATGAGCGGTAGCTCGCGGATGCGCTGGCCGGTCAGGGCGAAGACGGCGTTGGCGATGGCCGGAGCTACCGGTGGCACGCCGGGCTCGCCGATGCCGCAGGGCGGCCCGTCGCTCTCGACGATGTCGACGTGAATCTTTCGCGGCGCATCCGGCATGCGCACCAGGCGATACTCGTGGAAGTTGGTCTGCTCGGTGATTCCGCCCTTCATCGTCGCTCCGCCGAAAAAGGCGTGGCTCATGCCGAAGATGACCGCGCCCTCCATCTGCGTCCGCGCCCGTTCGAGGTTGACCACCGTCCCCGCGTCGGCCGCGAGCCACGCCTCGTCGACGGCGATCTTCCCCGAGCCGTTGCGCACCACCGACACGACCACCGCCACGTAGGTGAGAAAGCTGCGGTGCGCCGCGAGGCCGAGCGCACGGCCGCGCCGCCCCCACCCCGACATCTTGGTCGCGCGCTCGATCACGCCGCGGAGGCGGCCGGTGTCGATGGGGTGCTTCTCCATCGTCGCGCCGTAGTTGGGCAGCTTCGACACGCCCAGCTCCGCCAGAGTGACGATGCGGGGCGGTCCGATCATCTCCAGTAGAGCTTCACGGGGGTCGAGCCCGCGCGCGTGGGCCAGCTCGTCCATGAACGACCCCGCCGCGAACGCGTGGAAGATGTTGTAGACCGACCGCAGCCACCCGATGCGCACGTGCGCCGCCGCATCGCACGTCTCGGCCCGGACATTCGGGATGGCCAGCGCGAGGTCGGTGACGCCCTGCTGCAGATCGCCCTCGGCAGGTCCGGCCACGGCCTTGAAAGTCGATGCGATGGGCGGAAACGCCGTGCGCTGCCGCCACGCAATGACCTTGCCCTGACCGTCGAGCGCCGCGGTGAGGAGCTGGGTGTTGACCGCGTTGTAATAGTCGTGGCGCAGGTCGTCCTCGCGCGTCCACTGCACGCGCACCGGCGTGCCCGCCTCGCGCGCGAGGAACGCCGCTTCCGAGACGAAATCGGCTTTCGACTTGCGCCCGAAAGCGCCGCCCAGAAAAGTCACGTGGCAGGTCGTCTTCTCCTCGGGAATGCCGAGCACGCGCGCGATCTCCGTGCGCGCCGCCTGCGGGTTCTGCGTCGAGGCCCACACTTCGCAGGCGCCGTCGGCGAACCGCGCGACGGCCGCAGGCGGTTCCATCGGGACGTGAGCGAGGTGCGGCACGTGATACTCGGCCTCGACCACGCGCGCGGCCGTGGCGAGCGCGGCATCGACGTCGCCGACGTTGCGCGCCGGCTTGCCCGGGGCGTGCACCGACGCGCTCAGCTCCCGCCGGTACGAGTCGGAATCGTAGGAGGCGTTCGCTCCCAGGTCCCATTTGACGTCCAGCTCGGAGCGGCCGCGCATCGCCGCCCAGGTGTTGTCGGCCAGCACCGCCACGCCGCCCCACGGCTGGAAGGCAAACGGCGCCTTCGGCTCGGGCATGGCGATGACGCGCTTCACGCCCGGCACGGCCAGCGCGCGGCGCGCATCGAAGCTGACGACCTTTCCGCCCGCGACGGGCGGCCGCGCGATGACCGCGATCAGCATCCCGTCGAGCCGCACGTCCGCGCCGAACTTCGCCGCGCCGGTGACGATGGCCGGCCCGTCGACGAGAGGCAGCGGCTGGTAGACGTGCGCCATCTCCTTGCGCGGGCGGAGCTTGACGTCCTCGGCCTTCGGGACCGGCAGCTTGCCGGCCGCATCCGCCAGCTCCCCGAACGTGAGGGAGCGGCGGCCGTTCCAGACCGCGTGGTCGTGCGCCTCGAGCGAGCCGGGCGAGACCTTCCAGCGCTGCGCGGCGGCGGCGACGAGCATCACGCGGGCGGTGGCGGCGGCGCGGCGCAGGTCGTCGTACGCGTTGCGGATGCTGCTCGATCCGTCGGTGTTCTGATCGCCGTATCGCTTGTCGCCGTCGGCCTGCTCGATGCGCACGCGCGAGGGATCCGCGCCCAGCTCGTCGGCCATCAGCGCCGGGATGGTGCTGCGCACGCCCTGTCCCATCTCCGATCGGGCGCAGACGATGGTGACCTGTCCGTCGGACGCGACGTGCACGAAGACGTTCGGTTGAAGTCCCGCCGTCGAGGCTGGATCGCTCGTCTTCGGCTTTGCGCCCGGCGGCTCGTCGGCAAAAACGCGCCCCGCCGCGAACGAGAGGAACAGGCCGCCCACGAACTCGCGCCGTGTGATGGCCATGGCTACTCCTCCGGCATTCCGGCGGCGCGCTTCACCGCCGCGCGGATGTGCAAGTAGGTCCCGCATCGGCAGAGGTTGCCGGCGAGGGATTGATCGATGTCCTGGTCGCGCGGCTTGGGGTTCTGCGCCAGCAGCGCGGCGGCGGTCATGATCTGTCCGGACTGGCAGAAGCCGCACTGCGGGACGGCCATGTCGCACCAGGCGCGCTGCAACGGATGGTCATAGAGCCCTTCGATGGTGGTGACCGACTTGCCGGCCGCGCGCGCAACCGGCGTCACGCACGATCGCACCACTTCGCCGTCGAGATGGACCGTGCACGCGCCGCACAAGGCCTGACCGCAGCCGTACTTCGTCCCGGTGAGCCCGAGCACGTCGCGGAGCGCCCAGAGGAGCGGCATCTCCGGATCGACGTCCAGCTCGCGCATCGTGCCGTTCACAGACAGGCGAATCATGGGCGCGCTCCTTCCGCCGGGCACTCGGCCCCCGTTTCCACCCAGGCCGCGACGATCTTTCCCAGCTGCTCCTGCGTTCCCGGCGCCGGCTCGCGGCCATGGCCCGGCGACCAGCCCCACGCCACCAGCTTGTCGTGCGCGTTGTGATCGACGATCTGCGCCAGCGTCCGGCCGCCGTTGCGCAGCGGGTCCTTGATCTGCTCGCAGATCTGACGCGGGGTCTTTCCCACCCAGGCCATCTCGCGCGGCGCCACGTGCCACTCGGGCGCGCCGGGCACGCGCGCCAGCGCGAGGTTGTGGTCCTGGTGGCAGCCACCGCAGCGCATGCCGACCACGCCGTGGTCGTCCTTGCCGCGCACCACCGGCGGATCGTGCGCTTTGCCGTCCATGCCCTGCAGCGGCGTCTCTCCGTCGGGATGGCAGTTGGCGCAGCGCGGATGGAGAAAGACGCGGCTCGCCTGCAGGAAGTACGCGCGCGATTGCTCGGCACGATCCGCGGCGGGGGCCTCCTGCTTCTGCGACGCGCAGGCGGCCAGGAGGAGGAGTGCTGTGAGCACCCGAGGCATGGATTCTCCATAACCATCGGGCGGCCGATGCGCCCTAGGCCGAAGGCCTGATCTGGCTTGACTTGACCAGCCTTGACCTGAAAACCGGCCGCGTGTGAGAAGTCGCGCGCCTTTTTACAAGGCGTATCCCAAACCCAAGGAGAATCGCCATGTCCTCCACCTTTGCATCGATTCGTTTTTGGGCTTCGCGTGCGGCGCTGGCGCTGGCCGTCGCTGCGCTCGCGCTGCCCACGGCGGCGCGCGCCGACGACGATTCTGACCGCTTCGGCATCTGGGAGTCCGCGCTCGAAGGCATCCACGGCACCTCGGGCAACTTCACCGTGCGAAACATCGCCCGCGCATCCGTTTCCGGATCGCGCATCCGCGTGCGCATCGGCAACCAGTACGGGACGCAGAGCATCACCATCCGCTCTGCCACCATCGGCCTGCAGCAGAGCGTGCTGAAGCCGGCGCTCATTCCCGGATCCCTGCGAGAGATCACCTTCAACCGCGGGCAGACCTCGGTGAACATCAAGGCGGGCGAGGTCGTGTGGAGCGACCCGGTCTCGCTCCGCGTACACGCGCAGCAGAACATGGCCATCAGCCTCTACGCGCCGGGAGCGCAGGTGGACGACCACACCTTCCCCGCGCCGGAGACCAACCCGCCCGGCTGCTTCATCTCCGCTGTGGCTGGCGACCACACCGCCGAGGTGTCCGGCGCGTCGTTCCCCTCGACCTACGTGTTCGCCAACGACCGGACCCCGGGGTGGCACCCCGGCGAGATCCTCTGGCTCGACCTCATCGACGCGAAGGCGGAGATCCAGGGCGCCATCGTTGCGCTCGGCGATTCGATCACCGATGGCTACCAGGTGAGCGGCGGCGGCGATCGCTGGACCGATCTGCTCAGCGAGCGGATCAACGAGCTTCCCCCCGAGGAGCAGAAGTCGATCGTCAACGCGGGCATCTCCGGCAACACCGTCAGCCGGCAGCCCAACCCATACGATCCCACGCAGCAGTGCTGCGGCGCGCCGGCCCCCGTGCGCCTCGACCGCGACGTGCTCAGCGTGCCCGGCGTGACCGACGTCATCCTCCTCGAGGGCACGAACGATCTCGGCGGCGACGGCGCGTGGCCTCCGTCGTCGGCGGCGCAGGTCATCGGCGGAATCATGGAGATCGTCACGCGCGTGCACGCGGCCGGCCTACGCATCGTCGGCTCGACCGTGCTGCCGATGTGCAATCCGGCGGGAAGCTCGAGGGAAATGAACCGGCTGGCGGTGAACGCGTTCATCCGCAACCGCGCGGAGAGCAAGCTCGACGCCCTGATCGACTGGGACGCGGTGATGAAAGATCCGGCCGATCCGACGAGGATGCGCGCGGCGTGGATGAACGACTGCTACCACCCGAACGCGATCGGTGACCGGAAGATGGCCGACGCGGTGGACCTCTCCATCTTCGGGCTGGGCGGCGACTAGCCCATCTGGCCGTGAAGGAGCCGACCGGCCACCCGGCCGGTTTGACGGCAGGCAGGCCAACGGGCACCCCCGCCCCTAGGTTCCGACCGAGCCGCGAAATCCACGGTGAGGAGATCCAATGAGATATGGAATTGCAGTCGTGTGTGCAGCACTCGCAGCAGGGGCTGGGAGAGCCGAACCCGAAACCAAGGCAGCGTCCGCCGCGGACGAAAAGGCCGTGGGCAAGATCGCGGTGGACTGGACCGACGCATGGAACCGGCACGACGCTGAAGGCATGGCGAACCTCTTCTCAGTGCGCGGGGACATGATCAATCCGATGGGCGACGTGGCGAAAGGCCGCCCGCAGATCCTCAAGCTCTTCCAAGGCGAGCACGCTGGCCGTTTGAAGCAGTCGAAGATGGCCCTGACCTGTGAGCCGGCGCGCTTCTTTGACGCGAACGTCGCGGCGGTCGACTGCGACTCCGCCCTCGAGGGCATCGCTGGTCCGGAAGCGCCCGCCATGCTCCATGGGCACGTGACCGCCGTCGTCCTCCGGGACGGCGACCGCTGGAGCATCGTCTCGTTCCGCGCGATGGTTCCCAGGCAGGCCGGTCCGCCGCCGAAGAACGCTGTCCCGGCCGCGGCCAAGTCGCCCTGAACCGGCGCCTCGCGCCTGTTCGAACAAGAGCAAGGCCCGGATCCAGAGCTGAAGGTCTCTGGGTCCGGGCCTGACGTTTGGGGCGGCACGCAGTTTGGGTTTCCGTTCTCGTTCTCGTTCTCTAGTGCGGTGGGACGCTGGGACTCAGCGGGGCGGCGGCAGGAAGATCGATGGAAAAGGCGCAGCCCCGGCCCGGGAAGTCGCGCACCGTGAGCTTGCCGCCGCTCGCTTCCACCGCCTTGCGGGCAATGGAAAGTCCGAGACGCACCCTTCTTCCATCCGCCCCTCGCCGGCTGAACGGAGCAAACATCTCCTCCGCCTTCCCCGGCGGCAGGCCACCGCACTCATCCTCGACCTCGATGACGACGCGTCCTTCGGCTGCCAGCACCCGCACGAAGACGTTCCCGGACGGGCGCGTGAACTTGAACGCGTTCTGCACGAGGTTCGCCAGCGCCAGGCTCAGGCCCATCTCGTCGGCTTCGACCGCCAACCCGCCCTCGGGGCGCACGACGGTCAAGCGCAGGCCGCGCGCCGTCGCATCCATCGAGGCCGCGACCTCCTCCTCTTCGACGAACTCGGCGAGGATGATGCGGCGGCGCCGCGCCGCCTTTGAAGAGAAAAGGACCTGCGCGAGCGAGCGATCATTGATGTTGCGCAAACGCTCGAGGCTTCGGGTGAGAACGGCCCCGGTGCTGCCGCCGATGGCGACCGTGCCCTTCTTCAGCATCTGGAGCGCGAGCATCGCGCTGGAGAGCAGGTTGCGCTGCTCGTGCGCCAGAGCGCCGAGCCGCTCGGCTTCCTCGTCGGAGATGTTGAGTTCCCGCTGGCGCCCCCATTCGGTGACGGCACCGGCGATGGCGTTGTCCAGGCACCGGTTGAGCGTCTGGAACTCCGCGGTGGTGATGGAAAGCTCCCGTTCGAGCGCAAACTCGGTGACGGTCTGGCACACGTCGCCATAGTCGTGAACCACCTGGCCGACGGTAAACCCCAGCTTCAAGAGATCATGGCCATGCAGCGTCGCGCTGATGCCGATGGCTGTCGACGAAAATGGGGCTGGAGTCGCTTCCCGCTTCAACGTCTCGGCCAATTGGTCGAGGAAGAGCGGGATTCCGTTCACCAATTCGTCCTCGGTCGCGTGAGGTGCCGACCGGGCAGCAACCTTGGCTCGAGTGCGACTGATCAGCTCCTGGCGATTCTCCATCAGGATCTGGTGCAGCATAGGCAACCCTCAGCAGAGGTTGCCGTATACGTATCATTACGTAGATCCGCGCACAAGATTTCGACTCAGCGCTCGCCCTCGGCGTCCACGCCGGTCGCCACCAGGAAGCGCGAGACCATGTTGTACCCGGCGATGGTGCCAATCAACTCGACGACTTGCTGATCCGGAAGCAGCGCCCGGATCCGCTTCAGCGTCGCGTCCTGTACGGCCACCTTGTTGGTCATCTCGATGGTCAATGCCAGCGCGGCGCGCTCCACGTCGCTGAACAGCTTCTCATCCTTGCCGGCGGCCTCGGGGTTGCGGAGGGCCGCGAGCTGCTCGCTCGTGCCCCCGGCGCTGCGGAACTCCGGCTCGTGCTGCACCCATTCGTATTCGGCCTTGTTGAGCACCGCGATCACCAGGATGGGGATCTCGCGCAACTTCGCCGGCAGCGCCAGCTCCTTGCGGATGGCCGCGAACATGCCGTTCCAGCCTTTGGCGAAGTTCGGGCTGTGGAGAAGCATGCGGTCGAGGTTGAGCAGCTTCCCGCCAGGGCGGCGCGCGCGGATGGTGTTGACCAGGTCGGGCGGACCGGCCTTGTCGTCGGGGAGGTAGGGAATTCCGGTCCGTGAAACCGTGGCCGGGATGGAGAGAAGGGCCGCGATGAGAAGAGGGGTCATCGGATCATTGTGGCACTTCGGCGCGTGGGCGGCGATGGCGCCGCACGACGCGCCGTGCATTGACTTGGAGCTTCGCAACGGCGTAGAGGCGCGAAGCGCGCGGCAGGAGAGTGCCCGATCTCGCGCCTGGGGGAACCAATGAAAAGAGCGATTGCACCGTTTTGCGTGATCGCCGTGCTCGCCTCCCGCGCCGAAGCGCGCATCACCAGCATCGAGATCAAGAGCGTCGAAGTTACCTTCGGCGGAAGGACCTTCGGGCCGAACGGCAGCGTGGGCGCATACCAGAAGATCCGCGGCACCGCCCACGGCGAGGTCGACCCTGCCGATCCGCGCAACGCGATCATCACCGACATCGGGCTCGCGCCCCGCACGCTCGGCAAGGTCGGCTATTCGATGGACATCTACATCCTCAAGCCGATCGATTCGAGCAGGGGCAACCACAAGCTCTTCGTCGAGGTGAACAACCGCGGAGGCAAATTGTTCGGCCCGTTCAATCTCTCCGGCGGCGGCAACAATCCCACCACCGCGGCCGACGCCGGCGAGGCGTTTCTGATGAATCAGGGTTACTCGCTCGCCTGGAACGGCTGGGATCCGTTGGCACCCCCTGGGGGCGACCGTCTCACCATCACGGTGCCGGTGGCAACCAATCCCGATGGATCCTCCATCACCGGACCGTCGTACGAATACATCGTCTTCGACAACGCCACGACGACTTCTTACTCGCTCGCTTATGCGGCCGATACGAAGGCCAGCGCTGCCCTGACGATGCGCCGCCTCCTGACCGACCCGCGCACTCCGATCGCGCCCGGCGGCTGGAAATACGCTGACGATCGCACCATCCAGTTGCTGCCCAAAGGGACGCCGTTCCAGCAGAGCGCGATCTACGAATTCGTCTACAGCGCCAAGGATCCTCTGGTGGCCGGACTCGGGTTCGCTGCAACCCGCGATTTCGTCTCGTTCCTGCGGCGCGCGACGACCGGCGACAATCCGCTGGCCGGCGATGTCCAGCACACTTACGCGTTCACGGTTTCACAGCCAGCGCGGTACCTGAACGATTTCGTGATGCTCGGTTTCAACGAGGACGAGGCCGGGCGGCCGGTGTTCGACGGGATGGAGAACTGGATCGGCGGCGGCAACGGGGTGGTGCTCAACTTCCGCTTCGCGCAGCCGGGGCGCACCGAGCGGAACCGGCAGAATCACCTCTACCCTGAAGCATCGTTCCCCTTCACGTTTCCCGAGGTATTCGATCCGCTCACGGGCATGACGAACGGGCGCGGCGTGCGCTGCTCCCTGACCGGCACCTGCCCCAAATTCTTCCAGGTCATCTCCGCCAACGAGTACTGGGTCAAGGCGGGATCGCTCGCGCATACGGACGCCGAGGGCAATGATCTGACGGACGAGGAAGGCGAGGAGAACGAGTCGCACGGCGACGACGCCGAGGGAAACCACTCGCATCGGCGGTCCGACTACGTCCGCTACTACCTGCTCTCGAGCGTGGAGCACACGGTCACCGGCGCGGCAGCGAACTCGAGGGGCATCTGTCAGCAATTCCAGAACACCACCGATCCCAACCCGGCGCTTCGCGCACTCTTCGTCGCGCTCGACGAGTGGGTGACCCGCGGGGCCCGGCCTCCCCGGAGCCAGGTGCCGCGCGTGTCCGACGGCACGGCGGTCTTCTCGGTGCCGCAGCCCGGCGGTCTCGGCGTCGTGCGGCAGGACGAGCTCGGATGGCCGGATATTCCCGGCGTCACCTACACCGGGCTCATCACCGTACGACACCTGTTCGACTGGGGTCCGCGATTCGAGGAAGGCATCCTGACCATCAATCCGCCCGATTTCTCGGGACCGGTCTATCCGTCGTTCGTGTCCACGGTCGACGAGGACGGCAAGACGCGAGTGCGCGAGCGCTACACCGTGTCCGCTCCCGTTGCAGGAACCCTCTCGCGCGTCGAATTGCGCGCTGGCGATCCCGTCGAGCCCGACACCTTCATCGCGCGCC
>Ga0209011_1000354_pt1 | contig 18167 bp, 20 predicted proteins | sample BlaSpr_A8_OM1_M3_FD_187986 | JGI IMG/M metagenome (GOLD analysis project Ga0209011, IMG submission 187986) | Forest soil microbial communities from Thunder Bay, Ontario, Canada - Black Spruce, Ontario site 2_A8_OM1_M3 (SPAdes) (version 2) | ecosystem: Environmental > Terrestrial > Soil > Boreal... | reverse complement strand
AATCACACCAAGGTCGTCGACCTGGTGCGCGACGGGGGCAGAGTGATCGGCGTCCGCTACCGCGCATCCGACGGTGCGCTCACCGAGGCCAGGGCGCGAGTTGTCGTGAATGCGACAGGGCCGTGGTCACCCGAGGTGAGCAAGCTCGCCGGCGTCGAGGTGCGCCTGCGGCCGGCCAAGGGCATCCACATCGTCTATCCCCACCGGATCGCGAACTTCTCGATCCTCACCGAGTCGATCGACGGCCGTGACCTGATCATGGTGTCCCACGGCGGCTTCACGCTCCTGGGCACCACCGATGACGATTTCTACGGCGACCTCGATTCCGTGGACGTCCTCCAGGACGAGGTTGACTACCTGCTTCAAGCGTTCGAGCGGGTCTTCCCGTCCATCAGGTCATACCGGCCGGTGCGTGCGACGACAGGCGTGCGTCCGACGCTGTACAGGTGGCGCCGATATGAGGACGAGCTTTCGCGACGGCATGAGGTGATCGACCACGCGCGCGAGGGCGTCGAAGGCTTCGTCACCATCGCGGGCGGCAAGCTGTCGATGTATCGCCTGATGGCCGAGGAAACCTCTGACGCCGTGTGCCGCAAGCTCGGGCACCAGGCGAAGTGCACGACCGCGACGACCCCACTGCCCGGGAGCGAATCGGACATGGAACCACCGGCCGACCTGGCTCGCCGCTGCGGCATATCCGCGCTCGCCGCGATCAAGCTGCAGAGCCGGCACGGGTCGCGCGCCGAGAAGGTGCTTGACGATTCGCGCGCAGGCAGGATCGTGTGCCGCTGCGAACCGATGACCGAGGCGGAGCTCGCTTATGCCGCGCGCAGCGAACAGGTGCGCACGCTCGCGGACGCGTTTCGACGCGTGGGTCTCGCTGCGGGTCCATGTGCGGGCGCCGCGTGCGTGATCAGGGCCGCGGAGGTGATTGGCGCTGAGCTCGGGTGGAGCGCCACGCAGCGATTCGACGCGGTGCGAGAGTTTGTGCGCGGCGCGTGGCTGGGCCGTGCTCCGGTGCTCGGCCACGCAGGATGGGCGCAGGAAGAGCTCGCGCAAGGCGCGATGCGTGGACTGATGAACTAGCGATGGGACGAGCAGACTCGCTGGCGAAGCTCGCCTGGGCTTACGGCGTGCACCTGACGCGCCGGCGGCTGACACGTCCACGCTCGCAGCTGCACGACCTGTTCGAAACGTATGCCCCCGACGGCATTCGTCCGCTGCAGCGATCGGAGCGCGAGCGTCACCCGCATCTCGTGGGCTGCATCAACTGTGGTCTGTGTGCGCTCGCTGCGGGACGCATGGGCAGGACGCGCCTACCCGACCTTGCCTCGTCCTACATGCGCCTCTACTCGCGCCTCGGCGAGGCGTCCTCCGACGTCGAGGGTGATGGGCCCGACCTCGAGGCGGCGGCGGCGGCCTGTCCGGTGGGTGTCCCGCTGGCCGAGGTGGCCGCGATCGTGCGCCGCATGGCTGCCGGCTGAGTCCGGGGAGCGACCCGCCAGGCCGACACGCCGATCCGAATCATTTGAGCATCCGCCGGGCGGGGATCGCGATGAGCCAGATCCCCTCCCACCGGCGTGGATGACCGCAGCCCGGGACCCTGCGCCAAGCCTTGATCCGCCGGGTTCGGCGGCAGGCGACTGGAGGCCAGGGGTTGCGGGTTATCCACATTCTGTATACAGTCTGGGGACATCACACAACATCTAGCGCCAATGGTCAATAGGCTTATGCGCGGGCTCCGCCGGCTACCGGCCGTCGATTCGGTGCTCACGCGTCTCGCGGGCCAGTTCACAACGTGGCCGGCGGACGACTTCGGACGGTTCGTCAGCGCTTCCATCGGGACCGGGATGGCGGGTGCGATCGCCGCGCTGCCGCCGCCCACGGAACCGGTTCGGCCGCCTCCCCCGACGTCGATCGCACCGGCGACCTTTGAGATGCGCTTCATGCGCCTGCACGCGGAAGGGAAGTTCGACGAGATGTGGGAAATGCTCGCCGAGGATGCGCAGCGCGCGTGGGGCGGGCGCGATGTCTTCATCAGGGAGATGCCTCGACTCGATGACGAGGTCGAGCTGCTCGACATGCAGGTCGTGAACGTCAATGTGCTCGAGGGGTGGACCGATCAAGCACATCAGCGCACATACAGCAACGTCGCGCGAATGGTCATGCGGTATCGAGTCCGGCAGCAGTGGCGAGAGTGGACGTTCGACCGGCAGGTGCACCTCGTGCCGGCCGCCGGCGGATGGCGAACATTGTGCTATCCGACAAGAGCAAGAACAGCGGTGACCCGCTGATATAGTGGGTTGCGAGCCATGCTTCAACAGACGATTGAAGATCAGGACCGCGACATGCGCTGGCATCGCCGCAGGAAACGCGCGATGACGCCTCGCCGCCTGCTGCAAGAGTCCGACGAGCTGCTGCTCTGGGTCGAGGAATGTCTCGTCCAGGAAATTCGCATCGTGCCCGGCTGGTTGGTCGCCAGGTTGATGGTCGTGCTGCGGCAAGCTCACGCAGAGCTGCCCGCGCGCCTTGGCCGCGAGCGACGCCCTGAGCAGGTGATGGAGATCATCTACGACGCGCAGGCCGCGTTGATGACGCAAGCCTGCAAGAGCCGTGGTCCGGCCGAGGTGATCCCGTTGTTTGCTCGCGCCCGCGAGCGAATGCTCAGAGAAGCCGCCATCCGGTAGGTATTTTTCAGCGGTGCGCGTCGACCTCCACCTTCACTCGAATTACTCGCACGACGGCCAGAGCTCGCTGGAAGAATTGATTCGACGGTGCAGGGAATGCGGCCTCGATCGCATCGCGCTGACCGACCACAACACCGTCGAGGGCGCGCTCGAGCTCGCCAAGCTGGCTCCTGAGCTCACCATCGTCGGCGAGGAAGCCGGGACGCGTGAGGGCGAGGTGATCGGGCTGTTCATCACCAGCCGGCTGCCGCCACACCTGCCGCCCGAGGATGTGATGGACATGGTTCACGATATGGGCGGGTTGACCTACATCCCGCACCCCTTCGATCGCCACCGCGCCAACTTTCGGACGGAGCGGATCGTCGAGCTCGCCGATCGTATCGACATCATCGAGACCTACAACGCGTGGTGCGAGCCGGCCGAGAACCAGGCCGCTGCGCGATTCGCCGCCGACCTCGGCAAGGTCACCGCCACCGGGTCGGATGCCCATTCCGCGAGCGAGCTTGGACGGAGCTGGATGGAGATCGAGAGCTTCAAGGGCCCGCAGGATTTCCTGACCAAACTTCGCAGAGCACGGCATGTCGTGACTGCGAGCAGCGGGACCGGTCGCCGTGCCTGACACCTCTCCGCAGCTCCTGGTCGCGGGTTCGGTCGCCCTGGATACGCGCGACGGTCCGTTTGGGCGGGTCCATGAAACGCTGGGCGGCTCGGCGGTCTACTTCGCGCTGGCGGCGAGCCTCATCGTCCCGGTCAAGGTGATCGCCCCGGTCGGCAACGATGGTGCCAAGAAGCTCATGCAGGTCTTCAGCGGCCACCCCATCGACACGGAGCTGCTGCAGATCCTCGACGCACCGACATACCGTTGGCGTGCGCGCCAGGAGCACGGCACGAACGTCGACCTCGGCGGCAGCGACGACATCTATGACAGCTGGGCGCCGGTGGTGCCGGTGCCGTTCGAGGGCTGGGCGTTCGTTGGTTCGATGCGGCCCGACCGCCAGGCGGAGCTGATGGAGCTGTTGGGCGGCGCCGTGATGCTCGGTGCCGACGCGATGCTCTCTTACGTCCAGTCCAAGACTCGTGACGCGCGCGACGTTCTGCGCCGGGCTGCCTGGTTCTTCTGCAACCAGGAGGAATTCGCAGCGCTCGGGGGCAAGGACCCCGATGAGTTCCGCCGGCAGTGGTGGCTGAAGGGCCTGGTGCTCAAGCAGGGTCCGCTGGGCCTGGCTGCCTACACGGAGTACGGCGTCGTGCGCGTCCCCGCTCTTCCCGACCGGCCGGTCGTCGACACCACCGGCGCGGGCGATGCGCTGGCAGGCGGGACGTTCGCGCGATGGTTGACCACCGGGGCTCAACCGGGTGGGCTGCAGGACGCGCTGGTGTGGGGTACGGCCTGCGCATCGATCACCATCACGTCGATCGGTGTCAAAGGCATCGCCAAGGCGACGCTCGAGCAACTGGAAGAGCGGGTGGCCGAGGTCGAGGCATGCATTCTCCGAGGATCGTGATCATCGAAGGCGACCTCGTCGATCACCATGTCGACGCGATCGTCAACGCGGCGAACAACGACCTGATGCTTCGGGCTGGTGTCGCAGGCGCGATCCGCCGGCGAGGCGGTCCGGCGATTCAGCAGGAGTGCGATGCGCATGGGCCGGTGAAAGTCGGCGAAGCCGCAATTACGGGCGCCGGAAATCTGCACGCGCATCATGTGATTCATGCGGCGAGCATGGCGCTGGGCGAACCGACGACGGCGCAATCACTGAAGTCCTCGATGGACAATGTCTTTCGTTTGGCGCGCGAGCACGGCGTGCGAACCATCGCGATCCCGGCCGTCGGCACAGGCATCGCAGGTTTTCCGATGGACGAGTGCGCGCGCGTCATGGCCGGTTGTCTTCATGACGCATTGATCACTGGATAGATGCCGGACGAGGTTCGTTTCGTGCTTTTCGGCGACGATTCGAAGACGGCATTCGAGGCCTCTTTCATGGCGCTTTTTGGGTCGTTTTGAAGCCCCGGCGCTGAATTCAGTTTGAATTGGGGTTGTATTGGGCAAAGACCGGCCCCTAGAATGGGCCAGACCGACCCAGAAACGGAATCTCGTATAAGGACGGTGACTAGTTGGAAGGCTACTGTTTGAAGGACAAGAAAAAGGTCGAGATGAAAGACCCTCAGCCGATCACGATGAAGAACGGCAAGCCCGCAACAGTTGGGACATGCCCGAATTGCGGGACCAAGATCTACAAGATCGGCAAGGCCTCATAACCCAAAAGGGCCGCTCGTTTCTGAGAGCGGTTTGTCCTCTCCCCCGGATTACACATTGAATGGAGTAAGAAAAATGGAAGGCTACTGCTTGAAGGACAAGAAGAAGGTCGAGATGAAGGACCCTCAGCCGATCACGATGAAGAATGGCAAGCCGGCGACGGTGGGCGTATGCCCAATCTGCGGCACCAAGATCTACAGGATCGGTAAGTCCTCGTAACCCGGCCCTGTCAAAAGGACCGCTCCTGGTGGGGCGGTCCTTTTCTTTTGGATCAGGTCGTGATTGGAGGCTCGAGCGCTCCGAGCAGGACATCGGTCGCCGACACCGCGTCGTCGACACCAAGCATCTTGAAGATTTCGACGTTGGAAGGGTTGTTCACACGCGCGATGGTCTTCTTGACCCGGAAATGCTTCTTCGCCATCTGCAGGGCGATGAGGTTGTCCTCGTCATCGGCGGTGACCGCAAGCATTGCGTCCGCGCGCTCGATACCGGTCTGCGAAAGGAACTTCACCTCGCATCCGTCTCCGCGCATGACGATGCTGCCGAGCTGAGTCTCCAGCCAGTCGGCCCGCCGCGAGTCCCTCTCGATGAGGGTGACCTCGTGGCCACGCTCGAGCAGGTCGCGAGAAAGGTAGTAACCGACCGTCCCGCCGCCGACGACGATTACGTACATGGGCGTCGCACCTAGTGGCTTTCCAGGAGCGTCTTCTCGATGTGCTTGGCGCCCTCGATGGTGGGACAGATCGTGTGGAGGCCGAGCTTCTCGTAGGCCTCGGCGCGTTCCGGGTCATAGATGCGTGCCACGACACGCGGAACCTTGAAGACGTGCTTGGCGACCTGCGCGGCCATGATGTTGCGGTTGTCGCCTTCCGTCACCGCCACGAAGCCGTCTGCATCCTCGATCCCGGCGCGGCGGAGGACGTCGGCGTCGGTCCCGTTGCCGACCACCTGGTCTCCTTTGAAATCGGCGGTCAGCACGCCTCGGGAGGCGGCTCGGGAGAACTGGTTGGGGTCGCGGTCGATGATGACCACCTGGTGGCCGGTCCGGTCCATGTCCGCGGCGATCTGAGACCCAACTCGCCCACACCCCACGATCAGCAGCTTCAAGGTGGTTGATTATAGGGAGGCCCTCGTAGCGCCTCTGGCTGGGCTTGTTAGGATTTGGACGCGTGCGCTTCCCCTTCACGTTCATGGGTGTCATGGCGCTCGGACTCGGCCTGTGGGTGGTGGTCTACCTGGCCGGACACCCGGGCCTTGACTCCGGCTCGCGGGGGATCGCCGCCGCGACGCTCGCGCTCACCTGGGGATTTGCGGCCTACGTTTTGATCCGGCGGATCCGGCGCGGGCCGCAGCACTGATGGACGACCACTCCCACCCGACGACCTCGAAGAAGGTGCTGGTCGCCGTGGGCGGCCAGGGCATCGACGCGGAGACCGTGCGGCTGGCCTGCCGGATGACCGACCCGCATGGTGGGAAGTTGTACGGCGTCCACATCATCGAGGTCAACCGTTCGCTGCCCCTCGGGGCGGTGCTGGACGAGGTGGTCGAGCGGGGGGAGAAGATCCTGGACGAGGTGGAGCAGCTCGCCGCGCAGTTTCAGCTGCCGTCCGAGACCGAGCTGGTTCAAGCGCGGGACACGGGGCCGGCGCTCGTGGACGAGGCCGTTGAGTGGGGTGCGGACCTGATCGTGATGGGGCTGCCGTACAAGCGGCGGTTCGGCGAGTTCAACATGGGCAAGACGGTGCCGTACGTGCTGAAGAACGCGACCTGCCGTGTGATGCTGTTCCGGGAGCACCGCGAACACTCGGGCGAGCTCTAACCCAAATCTCAGACCCCCGTCGGGGCCCTGCCACTCCCGCCCGCTCCCTCCCCCAGCCTGCCGAGCCTGACATGGCAGGGTAAAGGGCATCAAGTGCCTTGACAACCCCGCTTGTTAAGGTCACCTCGATGAAGCAGTCGACCTCTAGCCGGCCGCATTACATTGCGCGACTGTGGGACGAGCTCGGGCGGATGGGGGGCGAGCATGACGCCTTCATCAAGGTCATCATCGTCGAGCGAATCGTCAAGGCGTTCGTGCTCATCGCGCTCGCCATCGGACTGCTGGTGGCCGGCGAGAAGGGCTGGCTCGCGACGTGGTCGGACCACGCGCAAGACCAGCTGAACCTTTCGGCAGGACACGGGATCATCGTCCGGCTTCTGCTGCAAGTGCTCGTGTTCGTCGGAAACTTCAGCCACATCAACGTCGTCGCTATCGGCGCGATCGCGTACGCGCTGCTCGAGGGTACTGAAGGCGTGGGCCTCGCAATGCGGCGCCGCTGGGCTGAGTACCTGACCGTGATCGCGACCGGCCTGTTGATCCCGTACGAGGTCTACGAGGTGATCCACCACGTGACGCTGTTCAAGGTCGGAGCGCTCGTGCTGAACCTAGCCGTCGTGGGCTACCTTGCCTACCGCAAGCGACTCTTTGTGGGCATCTGACGCCGGCGTCAACCACGAGCACCTGAACCCGGCCCGATGAGTGACGTACCTGGTGAGCGCGGCCAGCGTCTTCAACCCATACACAGTCGAGGTCCTGAAGCTGATCGAGCTCGCATCCTCGTGGTACTTGCCGATGGCGGGCACCTCGCCGATCTTGAACCCGAAGGCCGCCGCCTGGATGAGGACCTGCGTGTCGAAGACGAAGTCATTGCTGTTTTCGAGAAATGGGATCGCCTCGAGGAAGCGGCGCGAGTAGGCGCGGTAGCCGGTGTGAAACTCGGACAGGTGAAGGCCAAGGACGCGATTTTCGGCGGAGGTCAAGAAACGATTGCCGATGCGCTTCCACCAAGGCATGCCTGCTTTTGCCGGGTCCAGGCCGAGCCATCGTGAGCCAAGCACGATGTCGGCCTCGCCGGCCTCGATTACGCGGCAAAGGTTTGGGATTATCGCCGGGTCGTACTGACCGTCGGGATGCAGCATGACCACGACGTCGGCGCCCATCATCAATGCCTGGCGGTAGCAGGTCTTCTGGTTCCCGCCGTAGCCAAGGTTGCGGTCGTGCCGGATCACGTCGAGATTGAGCGCGGTCGCTACGCTGACAGTCGCGTCGGCACTCGCATCGTCGACCAGAAGGATCCGGTCAGCGTGCCCCTGTGGGATGTCGCCGACCACCTCCACGAGGGTCTTCGCGGCGCGATACGCCGGCAGCACGATGACCCGACGGGGCCGAGGCCCGCTCCAGATCAGCTCACCCAGCGGAATCGGTTCAGGACGCACCGACATTCGCTCGACGGTCAGGTAGGCCGCCACCGTGAGCGCCCCCAGCGCGGCCACCCACAGGTTGACGGCCAGCGTCATGTTGATGGCGACGTACGCGACACCCAGCACGATCGCCGCGGCGCGGGGCCAGCGCAGCTCGCCGGCCAGCGCGAGGTCGGCCAGCGCAAAGCCGGGGATGACCAGGAGCGCGAGGTCATGGACATTCTGGTGAGGGCTCAACACGAGCGAAGCAGCGACCGCCAGGGCGAAGTCGAGCCGTGGCTTGTCCGGACGCCAGCTGAGCGAAAGGGCCACCAGCGCCAGGAGGAGGACCAGCACGACAAGCGCCGCAGCCTTGCCTCCGCCCGGCAACGCCTCGAGAATGTTGCGCAGGGAGTAGACCGCCGTGTCGGTGTAGACGAGCTGGCCGCCCGCGGGCAACCTGCCGGTGATTGCCCAGGTGCCGACATCGCTCAGGTATGTCCACACGGCACCTAAACCAAAGGTGGCCACCGAGACCAACCCGAGGGCAAGGACGCCGCCCGCAAAGCCCACCAGCCCGCGCCAGGCGCGGCGGGCCAGGAAGAGCAAAGGAATGAGGAGGAGCAGCTGCGGCTTGGCAAGGGCCAGGGCGCTGAAGATGCCGGCCCAGCCACGCCGGCCGTGTGCCCAGGACACGTACGCCGCCGCGAGCGGCACCAGCACCACGAGGTCGGACTGGCCCTGCAGAACGGTCACGAAGAGGGGAAAGAAACCGGCGATCATCGCAGCTGCCACGAATGCGGCCCGCCCGTGGATGCTGAGGCTGTTTCGCACCAGGAGAGCGACGAGGACGATCGTCAGCAGCAGATTGAACGCAGCCATTGCGTAGTACGCCTGCTTGTAGCTGAGCGCAGCAAGGGGCGCGATGAGCAACGTGTAGTAAGGCGGGTGAAAGTACGGAAGCACGACGAAGCTGTCCGGGGCCTGGCCGGTGATCTGCAGCTCGTACTGCTTTTGCAGCGCAAGGTCGTAGACGGCGGAGCCACCCTTGAGGACGTAGAGCCGCGCGCCCGCATAAAAGGAGAAGAAGTCGGGTCCGGCCAGGTTGCCGCGTACGAAGTTGACCCAGTAGGCCCCCCAGAACAGGAACGAGCCGATACCAGCGCCCGCCGCGGCGGCGTAGCCGAGGCGCCCCCACCTCCTGGCGAGGCGCGGGCTCATCGCCCTGTTTCGAGTCGGAGTGCGAAGCGTTCCGGGAGCTTGGCTTTCCTGATTGCCCGCTGCGCACCCTTGATGTCGTAGCGGACTCGCCGGAACTCGAACGTGCCCTTGTCGGTGTCCCAGATTCCGTAGCTCGCCGTGGGGCTGCCATCGCGAGGCTGCCCGACGCTGCCAGGGTTCACCAGCGCTGGGCCTCTCAGGTGAAACGTGTCGACGCGGTATTCATGCGTCACCGCGCCATCCGACATGCCAAAGATTCCGGGCACGTGTGTGTGTCCGTGGAAGCAGACGCCTCCGTCGATCAGCTCGAGGTTCGCATGCGCGACCGCAGTGTCCAGCACGTACTCGTAGATGTGGTCGCGCGGGCTCGCGTGCACCAGCAGCACGTCATGCTCGACGTGGCTGTCAGGCAATCCACGCAGCCATTCAAGGCGCTCGGCTCCGATGACATCGATCGTCCAGCGGACCACCGACGCCGCATCTTCGTTGAACCATTCGAGGATCTCGGGATCCGTGCAGGCACGGTCGTGATTGCCGACGAGAGTCAGCCAACCGCGCTGCGTCACTTCATCGACACACCGCTTCGGATCGCCGCCATAGCCCACGACGTCCCCGAGGCAGAGCGTTTCGTCCACCGGCGGGCAGTCGCGGAGGACCGCTTCCAGGGCGTGCCAGTTGGCGTGGATGTCCGAAAAGATTGCGATCCTCAAGCCGGTTGCCTTTCGTACAGGCGCGGATAGATGTGGTCGAAGAGGATGCGCAGCGTGGCGGCCATCGGGACCGCCACGAACATGCCAAGGATGCCTGCCCAGCTGAAGCCCGCGATGAACGCGACGATGACGAGGACCGGAGGCAGACGCACCGCATCACCCACGATCTTGGGATAGACGAAGTTGAGGACGACGTTGGAGATCAGGAAGTAGACGGCGGCGACGAGGAGGGCCTTGCCCGTGCCCTGGGCCAGGCCGACGAGGATCGCGGGGACCGCTCCGATGAAAGGGCCGAGGTAGGGGATCAGTGCCGTGATCCCGGCGATCAAGCCGAGGGCGCCGGCATCGGGAAGCCCCAGAAAGACGCACGCGATGCCGGACATGATGCCAATCAAACCGGCGATGATGAGCTGCCCCCGGACGTACGCATAGAGCATCTTGCGTACCTTGCGCCAGATCTGGTCGAAGTCCGTCCGGTAGTCATTCGGCACCAACCGGCGCAGTAGACGCCTGAACGCAGCCGCGTCCAACGCCAGCAGGAACGCGACGATGAAGGTCAGCACCAGCTGGAGCACGGTGGTGAGCGCGGTCAGGCCGATGGTGACTGCGTTCCCGAACTGACCGAGCAGGTAGTCCTTGAGGTGTGAGTTGATCGATTCCGTTATGCCCTTCAGGTCGATGGTGATGCCGAACATCTGGACAGGCGACCCCTGCAGGCTGTTGATGGTGTTCTGCGCCGCCGCCGCGATGGTCGGCGCCTGAGTCTGCAGCTGGCCGACCTCATTCGCCACGAGCGGGACGATCAGCAGGACGAGGCCACCGATGGCCACGATGATCACGAGAAACACGACCACAATGGCTATCACTCGCGGGACGCCAATGGCGACGAGGCGAGTGACCGCGGGTTGGATGAGAAAGGCGATCGCGGCACCCAAGACGAAGGCGCCCAGGAAGTCGCGAAGCAGGTACAGCACGATGATGGCCACCACCAGCGCGCCGAAGCCGAAGGCGATCTGGAGGTACCGCCGGCGACGCTTGGGATCGAGGGCCAAAGCCGAAACCGTGACCGTCGCCACAGGGGCCGGCTCCTTGGATTCACTCTCGTGGGGAGCCCCATGGGAACTCGAACGCACGTTACGCAATCACCGCAGTATGACGAGGAAGCTCACGCCTAGAGCCCGTTTAGGTCTTTGCCTGGGAGGTGGCTCCGGCAGAGCGACGGACTGCTTCCTCGTACGGCGCCCCATGAAGCGGATTCGTGGTGCTGCGCCCGGCCGCGATCGCATACATCGCCAGCAATACCAGCCCCACCCCCAGCACCCCATACGCTGCCAACGGGCCGTACGCCTTGGTGATCAGTCCTCCCGCGGCGGTCCCGATGATGCTGGCCGTCTGAACCAGACCAAATCGAGTGGCCATCAAACTGCCGCGGTTTGAGACGTCAGCGGCCTCAATGACAGCAGTTTGATTGGCCACGGCGTAGATGGGGTTTCCTATCGAGGCGAAGAAGAGCGCGATTCCAATCCACATCAAGGAGGGGCTCAACGCAGGACTGAGTGCGATCGCGATCGAGAAGATCCCGGTGAGGAATAGACCGGCGCCCACCGTACGCATCGTGCCGATCGCTGCAAATCTTGACACCGCAATTGATCCGACAAATATCCCAACCGAGAGCACCAGTTCGAGAGTTGAATAAATTTGCCCTCCGTAGGTGTCGCCGCCACGCGAGTATGCGAGTGCGAGCAAAGCAGGAAAGCTAATTGGAATGAGGAATGCCGCCAGAGTCCCAACCACAAGGTGGGGTCGAGCCGCAACAATTGACCAGGATCGTCGCAAAGCGCCGGATACCGAAGCGGCTGAAGCCCCTCCTCCGAGAGTCGGGACGCCCAGCACAATCGCGGCTGCGAGCGCAAAGGTCATCGCATCGGCGACAAAGAGCATGTTCGTGGACCTTGGAGAGAGAGCCAGGATTGCTCCTGCCAACCCGAACCCAACTGCACCTGCCAACATAGTCGTGGCCGCGACCATCGCATTGGCCTTTCCGACCTGTCCCGGTGGAACAAGGCTTGCTATCGCCGCTTGACGCGCCGGCTGGACGACCCCGTTAATACTGGCGAGCGACAGCAGTATCGGGTAGATGAGCCACCAATGAAGTCCGATCAGAAACGGCGTAGCAAGCAACATCCCTGCGCGAGCCAGCTCAAGCCCGACAACTAATCTTCGCCGTGGAAGCCTATCCGTGACGCCGCCTAATAGGCTGCTCACGAGGATCGTGCCGAGGGCTTGGATGATGAAGCCGAGGGCGACAAGGCGTGCATCGTTGGTTACCAAGAAGATCGATACAAGGGTGGCAACCTGAGTCAGGGGATCACCCAAGGCCGAGATGCCTATTGCGGTAATGAGGCTGCTGAACCCCGGGTTCATTCGAAGCACCCGGAAGGTCGTCACGCGCCTAGGCACCTCTGTGCGGTTCACGAACTCCATGGGCTTGAGACCATGAAGCTCGCGAAGCGCGTTAACAACGTTCGGGTCGTACCACCGATCTGCGCGGCGACTAATGTCCTCCACGCCCTCAATTGGAGTCATCAAAGATGGTCGATACAAACGTGCACCCGTAATGGTGTCGAAAGAGTCGGCCACCGCTAAGATGCGCGCCCCGAACGGGATGACATCTCCCTTCAAGCCCGACGGATATCCTGTCCCGTCCCATCTCTCGTGATGGTGCCTGACTATCGGTGCAACTTCCGCGAGCGCCGAATGTTGGGCGATCATGTCCGCGCCGATATCCGGATGACGGCGCATTATCTCCCACTCCTCTTCGTTCAATGGTCCGGGTTTGTTGAGAATGTCATCGCGGATCCCGATCTTTCCTAGGTCATGTAGCGACCCAGCTGTCCGGATGAGCTCGCACTCTCGATCGCCCAATTCAAGATGCTCACCAAGTCGGCCCGAAAGTTCGGAGACACGAATCGAATGCGATTCGGTGTATCGATCGCGGGCGTCAAGGGCTTGCGCCGCCAGATCCAGCGTCTGATCCTTAAGTAGCGTTTGCCTCTGAGCGTCCGCAACATTCCCCCGAACGGCCAGAACGAATCCAAATAGTGCCGGTGCCATGATGTATCCGACTGGCATTTGTAGTAGTAGAAAGATGATTCCACCGGCGACGCTCAAGGCCAGAGTGGCAAATAGTGTTGAGAGTCCGACGTTCTCAAAAAGCATTGTCCAGACCGATACTCGCCTTACGTACGACATGCCAAGGGCGGTCATGATGTAGTTAAGTCCGACGGACGCAGACGCATACAAAACTGTGCGGATCGGTAAGGCCCACCAGTGATCTCCGCCCACCGACGGGAAGAGCTCGTAGAGGGCAAGGGACGGGACGACGTGCGCAATGGCGGACATGGCGCGGTTGAACAAGAAGGCCCACCACGAAATGGTCCGGCCCGGAACCCGGCCGTCAAAGACTGCTAACCAAGCGACGAGTCCTACCCCACCGCCTGGGAAGTACAAACCAGTTGCAACAAGGAGGGGGTCGTGGAGCATTTGGTGCCCACTCCTCCACGGAATCGCCCTTAGAGCTGCGAGCTGAGTGCCGATTCCTAGGTACAGGAGGGTCCCGAACGCTTCGGGGGTCGTGGGGACTGGATGTATCGCCCAGCCGAGCACCACCATGGCGAGACCAATCACGATGACCCCAGCGAGGTAGAGCTGGGCCGACCACGGTAGCGAGCGAAATGGGGTCAAGACGCTGGAATTCTAGACTGGGGTTTACCCCCTAATCTCTGCTTAGCAGGTCCGCACCTTGTGCGGACCTAATTCACCCTAGCCTAAAAGACCCACTGCCCGACTACACGCTGCCTACTACCGCTCCGGAGCAATCGCTTGAACATGCGCACCATGTCAATTCCCTCCTATCCCTTAGATTTCCCTAGATTCCTAATGCAGACGCTGAATTCTTCCAAGTCAATTTCGGTAGGCCTCAGTGTCCGGCGGTTGCCGCCTGGGCGGTATCGTCAATTCCCCTTCCCTGACCATGGGAATCCATGGATGCGGGGAGATGGCTATTGATGAGCTAGAGATCGGCCAGTGTAATCAAGCCAACTTTCAAGGCCGCACTGACCGCCTCACCCCTGTTCGTGGCGCTCAACTTCCGAAAGATGTTGTGAAGGTGGGTTTCGATCGATGGAGCAGCTAGCCCGAGGTCTGCAGCCATGCGCTTTGTGGTTTGGCCCTTGGCGATGGCGCGAAGGATCTGCATTTCCCTTGACGTAAGGGGCACTACGCTGCTTTGAGACAAGGGGGTCGATTCGGCGACCCGTCGAAGCACTTCTGGAATCATCTTGCGAGGCACGGGGCTCTCGCTCCTTAGAGCTGATAACAGCGCCCGCTGAAGTTCGCCTGGCCCCGCGTCTTTGAGCACATATCCCGAGCAGCCGACTTGCATCATTCGTAATAGGTCGTCACTGGATTCGGATACGGTCCACGCGACGACCTTGGTCTCGGGATGTCTAATCAGAACAGCCTTCGCAGTGGCTGGGCCATCCATATCTGGCATGTGTACGTCCATCAGGATCAAGTCCGGCTTCAATGTGTCTATGACTCTGAGGGCTTCCGCGCCTGACGAGGCTTCGCCAACTAAGCGGAGGTTGGAGGCTGAACCAAGCATCGTGCGGGCAGCTGCGCGCGGAAGAACGCTGTCGTCGACGACGAGTACCCTGTACTTCCGTTGATCTGGCGCAGGCTTCGCGATGCGACGCAGCTTAGCAATAAGGTAGCGAGTAGGACTGCTGCAGCGTACGGCTACGTCGCTCTCGTCGCCGCTGTCGTCGTGATTCTTAACTACATAACGTGGGGATACACGGAGCTCCACCCAGATCGACTCACTGACTTCCTCTTTCTGATTGCGGCTCTGGTGGCGCTTAGCACAGTGGAAGTTCGGATTGAGAGGGGCAGACTAAACCTTTCGGCCCTGCCGATTGGTGCAGGAGCGATCCTGCTGAACCCTCTAGACGCAACCCTGGTCGGCCTTGGACTCGCATTGGCGATGAGGCGACGCGGTCGTTGGCCAATATTGGCAAACGCCGTTGTCACTGCCGGATACGCATCCATTGGAGCAGCAATTGCTACTCAACTACGCGTCGGGGGCACATTGTCGTTCGGAGCGCGGATCGGTGTGCTGGTCGCACTCAGCCTCGGTAGCTGGCTATTAGTCGGCGGGGTAATGTCAATCCGCACGGGCGAACCGATCCGCAGCATTGTCCGGCACAACTTCACGTCCTCGTTCTACGTCGCTTTTGGCTATTTCGCTTTGGCAGCCTTACTCATTAGTTACGTTGTGGACGGGTCCGCTCGTGGATATCTCTTGGCCACGATCGTTTGCATCCTCGCACTGGCGCTGACTGACACGATCGCCGGCAGGCGGGTTCGCCGAGTCCTCGAATCAGAGTTGTCAGACGCTGATCGCCACCTCTTCCACAGCCGAGCTGTCGAGGGCGTGGTCCACAACCTTCGCAATCATGTGGCGAACGCAGTCGGCTACTTGAAAGAGATCGATCCCCGACGGCTGGATCCCGTCGACCGCGACAGCATCGAGACTGCCACCGCGGCCGCCAACGATGCGGTGGCTGTGCTCAAGAGCCTCTCCCAGGGAGCGACACCCCGTGTTACCTACTCGGTGGAGCCCGTGGACCTCAACGAGCTGATCACCCGGGCCCTCGGCATGGCGCGGCCTCGAGCTCGCGCCAAGGAAGTCCAGTTGGCTCTAAGGGAATCTCCCGACGAGGTGAAGGTGCGGGCTGATCCGCTGCTGCTGCGCGAGGTCATCAGCAATCTGGTGAACAACGCCATCGATGCCGTTCCACGGAACGGCCACGTTGAGCTCAAGGCTGGGCGCCGCAGCAATGGCTGGCCCTACTTCAGCGTGGTCGACAACGGGCCAGGCGTATCAGACGAACACCGCCATCACCTGTTCGAGCCGCATTTCACAACCAAGGAAGGCGGGACCGGCCTGGGACTTTTCATGTCGTACGGGATCGTCCGCGAGCATCAAGGCCACTTAAATTACGAAGGCAACCGCCATGGGGCAGTATTCACCGTGACCCTCCCGCCGTTTCCAGGCTAGAGCCCGCCGGGGATCGTTCCGACCGTCCAATCCACGAGCGCGTCGACCGTCTGCGTTGCACCGGTATTTAGGTCGAGGAGCACGGGCCCGGTGTACAGCGACTTAACCAGAAGATGGTCGTCCCCTACCCAGCCCAGCGGCGCAAATGGATCAGGGCCGATCGAGGGCGCCGGCAGTGGCCTCGCGCCGCCCGCACTCGAGACCACGCCGCCATTGCCTGTGTCGCAGGCGATCTCCTCACCGGATGGTTGGAGAGCGCCGTAAATGCAGCTCATGCCTGCTGCGGTCTCTTTTCCGGACCAGTCCGATTTCGCTACGGGCACGGGGGTCACCGTGGTGGGCCCGATCCCATTTCCTTTCGCGCACAGGACGCCCGCCGGCGTGGCGAGCCCAACGGCCGGCAAGCCGCCGCACAGGCTTGCCTTACGGATACCGGTCGCTGCGTCGACTACGTGGATACCGCCGAATGCGAAGTACGGGTATGGGACAAGGCTCCCACCACCAGCTGGCAACTGGGTGACGCCAACCGCAATGACGAGGTCCCCTGCGTGCCAGCCCACCGGCCATTCGACAACGGTCGATGACGAAAAGAGATCGACGTGATGCGATCCGTCGAGATCCTCCACGTAAAGCGTCATCCGCTGGTAGCTGGATCCGACATTGGCGGCGCCATAAGTTAGTAGTGCAATCGCGATGCGCCGGTCGTCCGGACTGACAGCGAATGCGGCGACAACGGTTGCAGTGCCTGGTAGATCGCGCAGATGCTCCGGTGCACCACCAGGCCGGAGTCGCATAAGAACCGAATCTCCGTCGAGGTAGTAGGCCGAACTGTTCGAGGTGGAAACTGACGGAATATCGACGAATCCACCGCTTCGATTCCGAGGAGAAACCCGGCTATGGATCCTGGCGTCAGATCCGACGATGGTTAAGAACTGCCCGCCAAGTCCGCTACCGAATTCAACTCCGAAAGGCCCTTGGGATCCGGACACCGCGGTGGGGGTACCAGTGGGAATTGGCACCTGTGCAGACGAACTCGTGGTGCATGCTGCCTCCAATACAACAAGAGTCACCAAGACCAAGCGCCACGCCACAGAATCAATAACGAGCGCCTCGCCGTAAGGGCACGATTTCCTAGTCACCCCGCGTAGAGCTAGGCGCGGAATGGCCTCAGCGCGGGAACCGCAGGTCGAAGTTGGTTTCATATAGCAAACAGTCGTGCGCGGGCATCAGGGTCGGCTTCTGTTCGAAGGGAACCGGCGCGGCGCAGTTTTCACGGTCGTGTTGCCGCCGTTCAGCGGTTGACCGCGCTCTAGGTAACCGGCTCCCAGGGGTCCATTGACGGCAACCCGTTTGCTCCGAGGAGACTCGAGATCTCGCCGCAGTGAAACGCGTCATGCATGACCAGCCGCGTCAGGACCGAATGCCGGCTGTGCCGTTGGAGCTCTCCGGCGCGTTCGCGAGTGAACGTCTCGCCCAGCATCTCCGGCGTCCAGCGTCCCAGGCATGACTCGACGATCTGCCACGAGCTCTCGAGCGCGTGAGCGAGCTCGTCCGACCGCCGAGGCACGTCGAGGTGATCCTCCCACCCCTCGCCCGCAGGATCTCGAAATGGCGTTGTTTCGGCGCCGGGTTCCTTGAAGACCGCGCAGAGCCAATAGACACGAGCGCCGGCAATGTGGCTCGCGATGGCCCAGATCGGCCATCCGTCAGGCGACGCCCTCAACTGCAGCTCCTGCGGTCCGAGCCTCCGCACACCATGGATCAGAACGGTCTGGGCCCTCTGCCAGCCCTCATAGATGGTCGCGACGCTCATCACCCTTCCTCCAATCGCCGGCTGATCGCCTTCACCAGGTCATCGAGCTCGACAGGCTTCACCCAGGTAGTCGCTCGCATCGAGGCTGGCGGCGACCGCACGCGAACCTGGGTCAGTGGCTCCTGTCACTACGATCGGG
>Ga0209011_1000353_pt1 | contig 18183 bp, 16 predicted proteins | sample BlaSpr_A8_OM1_M3_FD_187986 | JGI IMG/M metagenome (GOLD analysis project Ga0209011, IMG submission 187986) | Forest soil microbial communities from Thunder Bay, Ontario, Canada - Black Spruce, Ontario site 2_A8_OM1_M3 (SPAdes) (version 2) | ecosystem: Environmental > Terrestrial > Soil > Boreal... | reverse complement strand
GCGGGAAGCGCTGGATCACGGTCGGCCCCGCCGACCAGCCCGACACGTCCATCGTCCTGGAGCCGCCTGCTCCGCCTGGTGCCGGCATCACCGACGACGAGCGCCGCACCATCCTCGAAATGATGGCCAAGGGCAGCTACGCCCGCGTCGTCCTGGCGACCGCCGACCTCGACGGCGCCTTCGCGCGACTGCAGACCGGCGGCGCCGAGGTCGTACAGGAGCCGACCGAGCAGCCGCACGGAGTTCGCGACTGCGCCTTCCGCGATCCCGCGGGCAACCTGGTCCGCATCAACGAGCTGCGCTGAGTGAGCCGCTTCATCGAAGTGAGTCACCCGATTGTCGAAGGCATGGAAACCTACCGCCCGCTGCCAACGCCGCGTGTCGAAGTCCTCAACGACTACGACGCGTCGCGCTACGAGGGGAAGTCCGAGTTCTTCATTGCCTCCCTGCACTTGTGTGGGAACACGGGGACATACATCGATTCACCGCGGCATCGGTTTCGAGCCGGCGTCGATCTTGCCGGACTGGACCTCGAACGCGTTGCCGACTTGCAGGTCGTCGTAGTTGACGCCACGCGCGTGGGGCGGGCGATTGGCCCGGACGCCCTGCCCTCAGGCGATCTTCATGGCAAGGCGGTGCTCGTTCGAACAGACTTTTCGCGCAACTGGGGCACCGAGGGCTACTTCAGCGGAAACCCATTTCTGACGGCCGAGGCGTCCCAGATGATCGTGGCAGCGGGACCGGCCCTCGTCGGGATCGATTCGTTGAATATCGACGACGTCTCCGACCTGTCCCGCCCGGCGCATACACATTTGCTAGGGGCCGGCATCCCGATCTGCGAGCACATGACCAACCTGGCTGCGATAGCCACGGGAGCCGGACGCCTCCACGCGGTTCCCATCGCGTGGGTGGGCGGAGGCACTTTTCCAGTACGCGCCTACCTGGTAGCGGACACGTAGACGTTCGCCAAAGAAAGGGGTCAGCAGCCCAGGTGGCATCCAGCGCCACGCCGTCAACTGTCTCGAACGGAAATGAGTCATCAGGATCTCGTGTAGGTCCCGGCGAGTTGCCTGCCGCAAGGGTCTTCCGCCAGCAGTGACAGGGTCAGCATGCTTCCCTCCCCAGACCACTTCCATCGGCCTACACCGTCGGGGAGATGCTTCTGGCATGACTCGTCATTGAAGAAATCGATCTCCGGGCCGTTGATTACGACGTTCCCTCTGCCCGCGCCCAACGCGTATGCGTACCCCATGAGGAGATTGAGACCCTCCCTGCGCACCGATGAATTCCGGGCGCATGGGGAGTCTCTATTTCCGGAACCCGACCTCTCTTTCACGCAAGGAGCATGACCATGACCAGCGATTGGACTACACACGCGAAAGGCACCGGCCGGTACGCCGATGTCAACGGCATCAACCTCTACTTCGAGACTCACGGGAGTGGGCGGCCGCTCGTCCTGCTGCATGGCGGACTCGGGTCGGGCGAAATGTTCGGGCCTGTCCTACCCATGCTCGCGGAGCGTCATCAAGTCGTCGCCGTCGACCTGCAAGGGCACGGCCGTACTGCTGACATCGATCGACCGATCGACGTCCGGCTGATGGCCGGCGACATCCTGGCCCTCATTGACCACCTCGGGCTGGACACCCCGGACGTGGTCGGCTACTCGCTCGGCGGTGGGGTGGCGCTCCAAACTGCAGCCCAGTACCCGGCCAAGGTCCGGCGGCTCGTCATGGTCTCAGCGAACATTCGGCCCGACGCAATCTATCGGGAGATGCGGGAACAGCAAGGGCAGGTCAGCGCGGAGGCCGCCGAGTTCATGAAAGACACGCCGATGTATCAGCTGTACCAGCGGGTCGCTCCACGCCCTGACGACTTCCCCCGGCTATTGAGCAAGATTGGCGAATCGATGTCTAAGGACTACGACTTCACCGAGGACGTTCGCGGTCTCCAGATGCCGACGCTCGTGGTCGCTGCCGACGCTGACATGGCCCCACCGAGCCACTACGTCGAAGTGTTCAAACTGCTCGGTGGGGGCCTCCGCGATGGCGGCTGGATGGGCGAGGGACGGCCAAAGGGCGGTCACGCGCTCGCGATCCTCCCAGGCCTGACCCACTACAACATCTTCAACTCGCCACTGTTCGCCGCGGCCACCCTCGCCTTCCTCGGAGAGCAGGCGGCGTGATCGCCTGGACAGCCTAGTCGCGCTCGCCGACCGCGCTTTAGGACAGAGTGAAGGTCGGGTTCGGTGAGATGTGGGCTTCCCACAGCGGGGAGTTTCCGGATTGCTTGACCCACGCATCAAAGCGGTAGGTGCCGGGTGCAAGCCCCGTAGTGCTCCATGTGGCAGTCGAGGTCGTGCTGTAAACCTGGAGAATCGTCCAGACGCCTCCGGGCGCTTGGACCCAGAACTGATAGATCGGGTTGGGGCATCCGGAAGACGTGGCGCTCAGCTGTATCGACGACGCGCCCGCTTTAATGGGTGAGGCTGGATTGAATGTCAGCGTCGCCGAGGTGCATGGCGAACCTGTCTGGAGCAAATAGGTGGGATTGGGCGCGATGCTGGCTTCATAGCTCGCGGACGATCCGAGCTGCTTGGCCCAGATGTCGAACAGGTAGGTCCCAGTAGCCCCGCCGCCCGTGATCCACACGGCGGTCGAGCTCGTGCTGTACGCCTGCAAGATCACCCACGCGCCACCGGGAGGCTGGATCCAGAACTGGTACTGCGGGCTCGGACAGCCACCGGCAACTCCGCCGAGCGTGATCGAGGTGCCAGGGGCCTGCGGGGCCGCCGGATTGGGTGCGTTCCACGTGACCGAGGTGCAGGGCGCTGCGGGCTGCAAAATGTACGTCGGGTTCGGCAAGGTGTGAGCCTCCCAGTCTGCCGTGGAACCCGACTGCTTGGCCCAAATGTCGAAGCTGTAAGTACCCGTCACGAGTCTGGTGGTGTCCCACATCGCCGCGGAGCTCGGGCCGTAAGGTTGCAAGATGGCCCACAGCCCGCCGGGCGGCTGGATCCAGAACTGGTACAGCGGGCTGGCGCAGCCAGTCGCCGTTCCGCTCAGCCCGACCTTCGAGCCCGGCGACTGAGGCGAAGGCAAGCTCGGGGCGTTCCATGCGACGGAAGCACAGAGTGTCGACGCCTGCAGGCTGTACCTCGCGATGCGGGAGATGTGGACGTCCTGCTGGTCGCCGGAGCCTGCTTGCCTTGCCCAGACATCGAAGTCGTATGTCCCCAGCGCCTGGCCAGTGGTGTGCCAGTTGGCGGTGGCGTTCGGGCTGAACGACTGCAGCACCGACCAGCTGCTGTTGGGCGGCAGGATCCAGAACTGGAACTCAGGGCTTGGACAGCCCGCTGCAGCGCCAGTGAGGGCAACAGTGACTCCCACGGACTGAGGCGACGACGGGCTGGCGCTAAGGGTCACGGCGCCGCAGTTGGCGCCGGCTTGCTGAGTCGGTTGGGCGGGCTGCCCTGGGACCGGCGGCTTCGGTGCGACCGGCGGCTTCGGCGCGACGGGTGCGCTTGCCGCGCCGGGTTGGGTCCCTCCGGACTGGTTATCCGTGCCGGACGGGTTCTGCCCGCCGTCGCCCTGGCGGTGCTGTGCGTCCACCATCTGGGCGTAGGCCTGACGCGTGGATGCGGATTGTGGACCACTCCTTGCGGGAGCTGCGGCCGATGGTCCACAGGCGGCAGCGAGGAGGGCGCCGGTCCAGGCGGCCACCAGGACTGTTCTTCCGACCGCTGACCAGGTCTGTCTCAAGACGTTTTGCTCCCAGATACCGCGTGGTTGTGAAGACTTAACGCTACGTTCAAGCCCCGGGGTCGAAATTTCTTGCGCATGTGTTTCGAATCGGCTAAGCGAAACCATCAGAGGCGGCGGGACGATCCCGCCGCCTCTTTATCTCTGGGTCGCACGGCCCCTGTGTTAAAAGTGGGCAGTGCTCGCCGCCGTCTACTACGGACGAAACGATATTCGCGTGCAGGAGTGGCCCGCCCCGCCCAATCCCCCAGCCGGCTGGGTCACCGTCGCGATCACGTACTGCGGAATTTGTGGCACTGACATCGAGGAATACCTGCACGGGCCGATCGTCATCCCAACCGCGCCTCACCCCTTGACTGGCGCCAAAGCACCACTGGTCCTCGGCCATGAGGGAGCGGGGATCGTGGTCGCGGCAGGAGCCGGCGCCGGGATAGATCTCGGCACTCGCGTCGGCCTCGAAAACAGTGTCGGCTGCGGACACTGTGCCGCGTGTCTGTCAGGTAACCGCCAACTCTGCCCCCAGCTGGCGGTGATGGGCTTGATGATGGACGGCGCCCTTGCGGAGGTGGTCAACGTGCCCGCATCGATGTGCGCTGAGCTGCCGAAAGGCCTTCCTGACGAAGCCGGCGCGCTGGCGGAGTCGCTCTCCGTCGCGGTTCGCGCGGTGCGCCGGGCGGGCAGCGTCGCGGGCATCGATGTGCATGTGTTTGGGGCAGGCGCGATCGGTTTGATGACAGCCCAGGTCGCGCGCTCTGCCGGCGCGCGGTCCGTCACCCTGCGTGACCCGTCGGCGGCGAGATTGGGTCGCGCCGCGGCGATGGGCTTCGAAGTAGTGCCACGGGGCCCTGACGGCGCAAGGGTCCCTGTCGTGTTCGAGTGCACGGGCAGTGCGGCGGGCTTGACGGATTCGCTGTCGGCTACTGCGAAGAGCGGGACGACTGTCGTGCTCGGTGTGCACGACCGGCCGCGCGAGATCGACCTCGTCGCTTTGCTGCTCGACGAGCGCGTGATCCTGGCTTCTCTATCGCACGCGATGAACGACGACTACGTCCCGGCGATCGAGCTCCTGCGCCAAGGCAAGGTCGACTTCGAGTCGCTCATCACCGACCGCGTTCCGCTCCAGGGGGCAGTCGATCGTGGCTTCGAGCCGCTGGTGGCGGATCCCGAGAGCCACTTAAAGGTGCTCATCGACTGCCGGCAGTAACGCGCCGACGCCCTCTTGGTTTTGGGGCCTTCGGCTTGGCCGCCCGCGACTGAACCGCCTCGCGCCGGCCGGATTTCGCCGACCTCAGGATCGCGTCGCACACCTCCGCGGTGCGATAGCCGTCCTCGAACGTCGCTCCATGGGGCCCGACCTTTTTGTTCTTCGCGATGCATTCGATGAGGTGATGCAGCTCGTGCACCATGGTGTGCTCCCAGCCGATCATGTGGCCGTGTGGCCACCACCACTGCCAGAAGGGGTGGTTTGCCTCAGACACGAGCACTGTACGAAAGCCTTGCGCGTCAGCTCCCGGCCGCGAGCCCGGCAGGTGAACCTGCAGCTCGTTCAAGCGTTCGAGGTCGAAGCCGATCGATCCTTTCGAGCCGTTGATCTCGAACGACATCCCATTTTTCCGGCCCAGGGCAAAGCGTGAGGCTTCGATCGTGCCGACGGCTCCTCCTTCGAACTCCACCACGGCCTCGACAGCGTCGTCGACAGTGACTGTGCCACCCGGCCGATTCTTGATGAATGTCCGCGTGGCGCCACTCACCGCGGCGATGTCACCGACCAGGTAGCGGCCGAGGTCGATGATGTGCGCGCCCAGGTCGCCCAGCGCGCCAGAGCCCGCAACCTTGCGGTCGAACCTCCAGACCATCGGAAACTGAGGATCGACTATCCACTCCTGCAGGTAGCGGGCCCGGAAGTGGTAGATCTCGCCCAGCTCTCCTGCCTCGAGCATTTCCCGAGCGAGGCGAACCGCGGGCACGAAGCGGTAGTTGAACGCACACATGTGCTTGACGCCGGTCTTCTCCACGCGCTGCCAGATGTCGTAGCTCTCAGCGGCATCGCGGCCGAGCGGCTTCTCGCAAATCACATGCTTGCCTGCCTCGGCGGCGGCGATCGTCGGCGCAGCGTGCAGGTTGTTCGGCGCGCCGTTGTCGAAGAGCTGGATCCGGTCATCTCGGACTAACCGTTTCCAGTCCGTGGTGTAGCTCTCGTAGCCGTAGCGCCGCGCCGCCTCCGCCACGGCTGCCTCGTCGCGACCGCAGATCGCCACCAGCCTGGGCATCAAAGGCGGCGGCCACGTCATGTACTGAATTTTCCGATAGGCATTCGAGTGAGCCTTGCCCATGAAGGCGTACCCCAGCATGCCGACGCCTATCTCCTTGATCTTCTTGCGGCCCGAGGCGGCGCCCATGGTGACGAAGCCGACCTGCTTTTGCTTGCCCATCGCCCTATCCCTTCTTGAATGCGGCGTCGAACGCCACGTTGGAAGGGGCGAAATCGGTCCTTCTCACCATCGCCAATGCGTCCGGCGCACCCCAGTCGCGGTCCATTCCGGAGTCCTCCCATTCGATCGAGAGCGGGCCGTCGTACCCGATCCGGTTGAGAGCCCGGATGAGCGACTCGAAGTCGACGTCGCCGTGACCAGGCGAGACGAAGGTCCAGCCCCGATCCGGCTCGCCGAAGTCGATGTGCGAGCCGAGGATCGACCGGCGCCCGTCGAGCATCTTCTTGGAGTCCTTGACATGAACGTGGTAGATGCGATCGGCGAACTCCTGGACGAAGGCGGCCGAGTCCAGGAACTGGTGGGCGAAATGGCTGGGATCGAAGTTGATGCCGAATCCCGGCCGGCGCCCGATCGCGTCGAGCGTCTTGCGCGTGGTCACAAAGTCGTAAGCGATCTCGGTCGGGTGCACCTCGAGACCGAATCGAACGCCCTCTTTGTCGAAGACGTCGATGATCGGGTTCCACCGCTTGGCAAAGTCGGCATAGCCTCGCTCGACCTCGGCCCAGTCGTTCGGCGGAAAGGAATAGAGCATGTGCCACGACGCCGAGCCGGTGAAGCCGTTGACCAGCTTCACGCCGAACTTGGCGGCGGCCCGACCGGTGTCCATCATCTTGTTGGCAGCACGCTGCCGAACGCCCTCGGGGTCGCCATCGCCCCACACGTCGGGTGGCAGGATGGCTTTGTGCCGGCTGTCGATGGGGTCGCACACCGCCTGCCCCACCAGGTGGTTCGAGATGGCCCAGCAGTTGAGGCCGTGACGCTTGAGGATCTCCCAGCGCCCCTTGACGTAAGCGGGGTCGGCAATTGCCTTGTCGACTTCGAAGTGATCGCCCCAGCAGGCAAGCTCGAGCCCGTCGAAGCCCCACCTGGCTGCCTTGGCGGCTACGTCGTCGAGAGTGAGGTCGGCCCATTGGCCGGTGAAGAGGGTTACGGGACGTCCCACGGGCACACCTCCTTGCGTGCTGCTACTTGACGGCAACTGGGTTCGGCTGCGCCACGACCAGGTTGACCCCGGCGCCCTTGTACTCAGCAATGACCGCGGCAGTGACGCCGTCGTCCGTGATGATCTCCTCGGGCTCCTGGGCAGTAAAGATCGTGAGCATTGACTCCCGGCCGACTTTGGTGGAATCGATCAGGGCCACCGTGCGCTCCGACACAGCTCGAGCTGCTCTCAACGTGCCCGCCACGAACTGACGTGTCGTAGTCAACCCACGCTCGAGGCTCAGCCCTGCGGCCGAGATGAAAGCAGCCTGAAAGTGCAGGCGGCTGAGAAAGTCCTCCGTCCAGCCGCCGCTGATCAGGCGCATGACTTGATCCACCTCACCCGGCGTCACGACCAGGTGGATCGTGCTCTCGTGGAGCTCGTAGGCAATCGCAGGTGAGTTGGTGACGACGGTGAGTGTCTTCGGGGGATGGCGCTCGAGCTGACGCGCAAGGGCGAGCGAGCTCGTCGAATGATCGATAAAGATGGTGGAGCCGTCAGCGATCTCGCGAAGTGCATGCGCTGCGATGACGTATTTCCCCGCCGGGTTCTGCCGAGCCCGCTTCATGAAGTCCGTCTCAATGGCACGCGTGTCGCCTTCGATCGCGCGCGCTCCGCCGCGGATGCGGGTGATCAAGCCCTGGGTGGCCAGCACCTCGAGGTCGCGGTGAACAGTGACGGGTGAGATCGAGTGTTCGCGAGCGAGCTGGCTGATCGACGCACCGCCGTTGCGGCGGACGTGCGCGAGGATCTGGATGCGTCGAAGCTCTGGTGGCGGCTGGTCGGTCATTCGAGAGGTGTCGCTCACACCCGGTCCACGTAGGCCCGGTTCTTGATCTCGAACTTGAGCGGCCGGAATGCGTCGATCGCCTGTACGAGGTGTCGAGCGAACCGGTTGAAGGCTTCCTCGCCTTTCTGCGAGGTGGCGCGGAACGGGTTGCCGATCACACCGGTCTCGGTGAACTCTCCGTGATCCATTGGAAAGTTGAAGTACTGGTAGCCACCAAATTCGATGTCAGGCGCACCGTCTGCCTTGTCGAAGCCTTTTGGCAACCACGCGGGGGCATGCGCGCGTGTGTCCACCGCCCTGTCCATGTGCACCAGACCGGCGTCGTGAGCCATCACCTGCGATGTCTCGAGCTCGCTGGCGTGCCATCCGGGTGTCTCAGCCGGTGGGTTCTCGAGCACGTCTTTGAGGAGGCCCATGTAGCGCTCGGCGTATGGCTTGTACAACGCCACCATGGCTCCGGTCTCGTAGCGGATTCGACGCAGCACCGGGTCGATCACCTTCACGTTGGAGCCGTGCCCGTTGACGAAGATCAGCTTGTTCCATCCGTGATGGATCAGGCTGCGCGCGATGTCGTAGAGGACATCGTTGAGGGTCGACGCGCGAAGTGTGATGGTGCCCGTGCCCGTGCCTGGCTCGCGCAGGTGCTGCGGCGAGTAGCCCGCCCAGAGTGGGGGAGCGTACGGGACGTCTGCCAGCTCGGCTGCCCGCTTGCTCACCTCGAGCGCAGTGATGGTGTCCGTGCCCAGGGGCAGATGAGGTCCGTGCTGCTCGAGGCTGCCGATCGGCACCAGGACAATGTCCGAGCGCGCCAGGAACCACTGCAAATCAGGGGGCGCGAGGTCGAACAGATTGTGCGAATTGGGCCGCGTCGATTGCGGATCAGGCATGAGCATGCTCCTTGGTGATCGTGAGGTAGCGGTCTGCGACGACGTCGGCGAAGGCAGGGGCGTTGACGGTTGCGTCCACAAGCTCGAACGCGATGCCAGGGCGGAGGCTCGACTCTAGCGAGCGGAGGAACGCTGCATCCGCCTCCGGGTACCACAGCGCGCTGCCCTCGGTGTCTGACAGCGAGAAGCCGCGAGTGGGAGCGATGACCGAGACCGGTCCGCGCGCACCGTTGAGGCGCTTGGCGACGATCCGTCCCAGCTCCGCCATCTCGTCCGGTTCGAGCCTGACGAGGGTGGCCACCGGGTTGTGATAGTAGCTGCGCCTTTGCCGGTATCTCTCCGGCAGTGTCTCAGGCGCTCCCTGGTTGAAGAAATCCACGCAGCCAGGCACCACGACCTGGGGCAGGCCCATCTCACCAACCACCGTGAGCCTGTCGGGCCCGGTGGCGTGGATCCCGTCCATGAGCGAGTTGGCCAGCTCGGAGAGGGTGTAGTCCACGACACCGGCAAGAGCGCCCTGCCTGGCGAGTGCCTCCATCGCGGGTCCGCCCACTCCGTTGGCGTGGAAGATCACGGTTTCCCAGCCCGCTCGCTCGAGCGCGTCGCGAAGGTGCATGACCCCCGGCGTTGTTTGCCCCAGCATCGTGATACCCACGCTGCGATCACCGAGGCCCGCGGGCGGCCGCCCAGCGTGGGTGGCCATTCCCATCACTGCCGCCGCAGCGTTGTCGAACACCGAGATGGCGATCGGGTTCAGGCCGAGGATGTCCACTACCGAATGCATCACGAGCACATCGCTCGAGCCCATGAACGGACCGAACGGACGGCGGCCTGAAGCGCTCGGCGAAACGATCACCTTCGGCACCCCGAGCGGAAGTGCCTGCATCGCATAAGCCCCGAGAAGAGCGCCCTCCGCGCCACCCAGGCAGAGAGCGCCTTGCAAACGCCCCTCGGAATGCAGCCGAATGCAGACGGCTCGCACTCCCTCACGCATCATCTCGACGGCGTGACCCCGGCTGCCCGCTTTCCGAATTTCGCCGAGGCTGTGGCCGGCCGCCGCTGCGACCTGTTCTCGCGTTACGTCCGCAGTGATGCCCGATGCCTGGCCGAGAATCCCCGAGTCGATCACGATTGGCTCGCCGCCCAGCGCGCGGATCCGGTCGCGCACGTATCCGATTTCGGCTCCCTTCGTATCAAGGGTGCCAATCACCACGATGCACGGAGCGCGAGCGTTCAACCCGAGACCGCGCCCGGTTCAGGCTTTCGCGGACTGCAGCTGCTTGTCGCTCGCGCGCAGGTGCTTCGCCGAGTCCTCGACGTACTTGTCGTAGTACTGCTCGGGTACCGCGCCCGTGCCGTGGTCGCGCAGGAACTTGATCAGCCCCTCTGAGGCGTCGGCCTCGGTCGCATCGCCGATCTCTTTGCGCGTCGAGCGTGGAGTTCGGTCGACGTTGACAACGAACTCGACCGTCAGGTAGTCGCTGTAGCCGGCGGCGTGCACCGCCTCGACGGCGCGCTTCCAGTCGATCGACCCTTCACCTGGAGGCATGCGGTTGTTGTCGGCGACGTGAACGTCGTACAGCTTGCCGGCATCGCCAGTCGTCTTGAGCGCCTTGGCCCAGTCGTCCTCTTCGATGTTCATGTGGAAGAAGTCGAGGCACACCCCACAATTGCCGCCCACCTGGTGGGCGAGCTCGAGGGCCTGGTCGTGACGGTTGATGAAGTACGTCTCGAAACGATTGAGCGGTTCGATGGCGATCTTCACCCCAACCTTCTCAGCGTGCTCCTGACATTCCTTGATGCTGTCGACCGCCCATTTCCACTCCTGCTCGACCGAGGCCATCGGCGCGGTCTTGCCGACTGTTGAGGGGATGAGGGTCACGATCTTTCCGCCCAGCTTCGAAGCCAGCGTGAGGCAGTCCTTCGCGTATTGAATGGAGCCGTGCCGGACGTAGTGATCCTCGTGGATCAGGTCCCGTCCGTTGACCATCAAGGTCACGGAGCCCCAGCACTTCAGGTTGTGCTTCGCGAGCAGCTCCTTGACCTCGCCAGGGTCATAGGTTGCCGGCTCACCCGAGATCTCGATACCGTCATATCCGAAGCGCGCCAGCCGCGCCAGGGTCGTCTCGATCGGCTCCGGCCGCATCCAGTTGTGCATCGCCAATTTCAGTGCCATCTCACCCTCCTGTACAAAAAGTCCATTCGGCTCTGCATCCTCAGAGTCCGAGCTTGCCCGGATTCATCACGCCGTTCGGGTCGAGCGCCACCTTGATTCGCCGCAGTACATCGAGGCCTGCTCCGTGCTGGGCCGGCATATAAGGCGCCAGCTTGAGACCCACGCCGTGATGGTCGTTGATGACCGCGCCCATCGCGAGCGCTGCCGTGACGCCGTCCTTCCAGATGCGGTCGTGGAGAGTGACGGCATCTGGGCCGCCGTCGGGCAGGACGAAGCGGCCGTAGATCATCGCTCCCCACGGATACCAGTGGCTCAGGTGCGACCGCAGCTTTAGCCCGCGCGTGGCATACGGTTTCGCGACCGCTTCCTGCAGCGCGTGGTAGGTGGGCAGCAGCCGGTCGTAGGTGGCGACCACGTCGATGGTGCCCCACACGGCGGGTAGCTCCGGGGCATGAGGCGGCGCGTAAAAGTCGTAGCGGTGGTTCCACCAGATTTCGCCCAGGCCGCCATCCAGCACCTCACCCTTATGGGCTCGCGCGAGCCGGAGCATCGAGGCGCGCTCCGCCTCGACGACGCCGGCATCCCCTTCGAAACAGATCACCGTGGCCACCCCAGGCAGCTCGCTGCCAACGACCGGGCTGAGCGTGATGCGGGTCGCGACCTCGTCGTAGAGGCGCACTACCGAAGGACGCAGACCGGACTGGATGCTCTTGCGCACCGCCTCGATTCCGTCCGCGACCGTCGGAAACGACACCACCTCGAAGCGCCGTACTGCCGGCAGCGGCGCGATCTGCAGCCGCGCGCGCGTGATCACACCGAGGCTGCCCTCCGAGCCGATGAACAGCGGAGCGATGTCCGGACCGACTGCGTGCCGCGGAACCGGCAACGTGTCCACGATCTCGCCCGTAGGCGTGACCACACGGAGAGACACGACGAGGTCTTCGATCTTTCCATATCGGGTCGACAGCACCCCGGAGCCCCTCGCCGCCACGTAGCCGCCCACCGTCGCAAATTCGGCCGAGGCCGGGTAGTGGGGCAGCATCAAGCCCTTCTCGTTCAGCTCGGCCTCGAGTCGTTTTCCGTTCACACCCGCTTCGGCCGTCACCGTCATCGATTGCTCGTCGATCTCGACGATACGGTCCATCCCGGTCAGGTCGACTACGATCCCGCCCTGAGTGGGGATCGATGCGCCCTGCGTCCCGGAGCCGCCGCCCCACGGCACGACAGGCACCCGGTGGTGGTTGGCGAGGCGCACTACGGCCGCCACCTCTTCGTCGCTGTGAGGCTTGACGACAACGTCGGGCCGGCCGAGTGGCGCACCCGCGGCACGAGCCGCGACTGCCTTCCAGTAGGTATCCGCCACGTACCGGTCGAGCTGTTCAGCTTCGGTCGAGACCTGGCTCGCCGGCATCGCTTGCCGGAGGTCTGCGAGAAGCTTCGAATCGGCTTCGGCCGATATTTTCGAGCTTCCAGGATGTTTCATTGAATCCACCATCTAAGAGCAGAAGCCTTCACAAATCGCGTGGCCCAGCCTAAGCGTACTTTCACTTCCTGTCAACGCAGGTTGCGGGATTTGACCAACCGGCTTGAAGTGTTCAGGCTCGGACCAGGCCGGCGGTCTTTCCTGGCGCCACCTCTTTGAAGTCCGGCAGACCCCGCAACGCGTCTTCAGCTCCTGATGGCCCGTAGATGGCGAGGAGGGAGAGCGGTTCCCAACCCGTGTTGATCGTCGAGTGGAAAGCGCCGGTAGGAATGAAGACGGCCTGACCGGCCGCGACCGGAAAGGGCTTGCCGTCGTCGACCATCTGCTCGCCGTGGCCCGCGAGGATGTAGAGGATCTCGTCCGCGTCCGGATGGTTGTGGCGGGTGTGCCCCTTGCCCGGTAGGAGGACGACGTGAAGCATGCTCATTGCCGGGTTATCGGTGTTCGCCTTTGCGACCAGCGGCTTGATGAGGCCCCAATCAAAGGTCTGTGTCGGGATCGCCTTCGGGTCAACCAACTTCGACGGCATCTGTTCCTCCTTGCTGGTGAAGAGCCGGTTGGCTCAGTGGGTTGGGGATCCGCGCTTCAGCGACTTGAAGCGGCGCACCGTCTCCGTGATCGCAACTTCCGTGGGCAGTCGCTCCATGCTCGATGCGCCGAAGAAGCCGACTACTCCGTGAGTCTTTTCGAGCACGTAGGCTGCGTCCCCCGGCTCAGCGATGGGTCCTCCATGACACAGCACCATCACGTCCGGGTTGATCGCCACCGCCGCGTCGCGCATCGCCTGGATGAGCGGCACGCAGTCATCGAGCGTCTTCGCGGTATGCGCGCCGATCGATCCTTTCGTCGTCAGCCCCATATGCGGGACCAGCACGTCAGCTCCCGCGCGTGTCATGGCCTCAGCCGATGGCACATCGAAGACGTAGGGAGCCGTGACGAGGCCACGGGCGGCGGCCAGGCGGATCATTTCCACCTCGAGGTCGTAGCCCATGCCTGTCTCTTCGAGATTGGCGCGGAAGGTCCCGTCAAAGAGGCCGACGGTCGGGAAGTTCTGCACCCCGGAGAAGCCTGCCGCCTCGATGTCGCGCAGAAAGTTGTCCATGAGCCGGAAGGGATCGGTTCCGCATACCCCCGCGAGGACCGGCGTGTGATCGACCACCGGCAGAACCTCTCCGGCCATCTCCATCACGATCGCGTTGGCGTCGCCGTATGGAAGGAGGCCCGCAAGAGACCCGCGCCCGGCCATCCGGTAGCGCCCGGAGTTGTAGATGATGATGAGGTCGGCACCGCCCCCCTCGGCACACTTGGCGGACAGGCCCGTACCCGCCCCGGCCCCGATCAGCACTCCGCCCGACTCAACTGTGGCGCGCAGCCGGCGCCTGGCCTCGTCGCTCTTCATCGCTTTGCCATCACGAGTTCGTCGAGCCTGGCAGCCATCGCGTGGGCAAACTCCGGATCGTTGATGTGCGCGTCGATCTCGTGCATCTCAACGTTGGCGCCCATGTTCTTTCGTAGCGCGCCAAACAGCGCCTCGTCAGCTGCGGGATCGTAGAAGGGTCCGCCCTCGCCCGAAATCGCGGAGACACCTCTTAGGGGGATGAAGAAGGCCACCGGCCCGCGCGCCGCGGACAGCTTGTGGGCGATCTGGCGCCCGAGCTCTGCGCACTCGTCCGGTGTTGTCCGCATGAGCGTGACCGACGCATTGTGGACGTACAGGTTGCGTGACTCGAACCGGGGCGGCACTGTGTCCCGCGCTCCGAAGTTGACCATGTCAAGAGCGCCCACGGAAACCACCTGCGGCACGCCCATCTTGCCCGCCATCTCGAGGCGATGTGGCCCAGCCGAAAGGACTCCGCCCACGAGCTCGTCACACAGCTCGGTGGTGGTGATGTCGAGCACCGCGGTCACGAAGCCCGCCTCGACCAGCGCTTCCATGGCGCGACCGCCCGTGCCCGTGGCGTGAAACGTCAGCACCTCGTAGCCACGCCGCTCGAGCTCTTCCCGCGCCGCCGTCACCGATGGAGTGGTGACCCCGAACATGGTGGCGGTGATCAGGGGGCGCTGCTCGCCGAGCTCGATTGGCGGCGCGTTCACCATCCCGGCCATGGCGGCCGCCGCGTTGGCAAGGATGCGCCCCGATATCGAATTGATCCCCGCCACGTCGGTGACCGACGCCATCAAGGCGATGTCACTGGCCCCGATGTAGTCGCGAGTGTCGCCGGCGGCCATGGTCGAAACCATCAGCTTGGGAACACCCACCGGCAGAGCGCGCATCGCCTTGGTTGCGATCGCGGTGTTCCCCGATCCGCCCGCGGCGAGCACACCGTCACATCGACCCTCGTCGTAAAGCTTCCGCACGACTATGGCCGCAGCGTCGGCCATCGCTGAAACTGCCCGACCGCGATCGCGCGCTGCAGTAAGGGCGTTCAGGTCCACGCCGGCCGCTTTCGCCACGTCTTGTCGGCTGATGTCGGGCTTGGCGAGAGGCGCGTCAAGCGTCCCGACGTCGACGAGGATGGTCTTGACTCCGCCAAGCGCGAGCCGGTCGCGCATGTACTGATACTCCGCGCCCTTGGTGTCCAGAGTGCCGACGAGGACAACAGTCTTCTCGCTCATCGCGCGTCTCCCAGGCAGGCCCGCTCGCCAGGCCTCTCCGGGCCAACATAACAGTTTCTTTCACCCAGGAGGCAAGGTCTTGACGAGTTTGCCGGGCGGATGTAACGTCGCCTGACAGGTTTTGATAGACCGGCCAGGAGGAGCGATGTCGTCATTTGGCTTGCCGACAGGCATTGGGCTGCGCTCGTTCGGCCCTCGACCTCTGGGCGGCGTGACACGTTGACGCGCAGTCGACTCGACCTGCGGATGGCGCCCCGCATCTTGCTCGCCTTGTTGGGCGTGGTCGTCGTCGCCTGGATCGCTTACAAGGGAGGGCAGAACGGCAGGCTTTTCTGGGTCGTCACCCTAAACGGGATCACGCTGGCCGCTCTGTTCTTCGTGGTTGCAGCCGGGTTCACACTGATCTTCGGGTTGATGCGGGTCGTCAACATGGCCCACGGCTCGCTGTACCTACTCGCCGGCTACATCGCGTTCACGCTTCAGGCCAGCTGGTACGGGGTCAGCAGCAACCTGTTGAGCGGGAACCCCGCGACCGTGATCTCCTGGGTCGTGCCGTTGGTGATGGCCACCGTCGTCATCGGTCTCGCCGGGGTGCTGATGCAGCAGGTGTTCCTGCGCTGGAACCAGGGCCAGGACCTACGCCAGGCGTTGATCACAATTGCCATCTCGGTGATCCTGGCGGACCAGATGGTGGCCCATTTCGGTGGAATCGCAGAGGCCATTCAGCCGCCCGCCGCGTGGCCGGAGAGCGTGACGATCTTCGGCGTGCACTACGGATTCTTTCGCCTTGCGGTCGTCACCGGTGCGGCCATCGCGATCGGCGGCGTGCTCTTCCTGGTGATCAAGCGAACTCGGTTCGGGATGATCATCCGTGCAGGCGTGGACGACCGGTCGATGGTCTCGGCCCTTGGAGTGAACATCCAGGTTGTTTTCGCCGGAGCATTCTTCATCGGCGCGTTGCTTGCCGGGCTGGCTGGAGTTCTCGGCGGGACGATGCTCGCCGTACAGCCGGGGAATGACTCAGCGTTCCTGCTGGACTCGCTGATCGTGGTGATCATCGGTGGCATGGGGAGCCTCGGCGGGGCCGCGATCGGCTCACTCGCTCTGGGATTGGTCAGCTCTTACGCAAACGTCTACCTCAGCTTCGGGACAACCGACCTGACGAACTACTCCATCCTCCTCACGTTCATCCTGGTCGTGGCCATGCTCGCGGTCCGGCCGCTCGGCTTGTTCGGGCGACCCGCTTGAGGATCTCGACTTCCTTGGCTGCGGGCCGCCGCGGGAGGCTCCCTGGATGGGTAGCTCTAGGCGTGCTGGTGCTCTTTCTCGCCGGCGCGCCTTCGATCTTCGACAGCTTCACCCTCAGCCAGATACTGACGAAGGCGCTGTGGCTGGGTATTGCCGCCGCCAGTCTCATCTTTCTCTCCAGTTACGGCGGCATGATCTCGCTCGGACAAACCGGGATTTACGCCGTCGCCGGCTTCACGATGGCGAACCTGGTCCATGCTGCAGGCGGCAGACATCTCGGCTGGGACCCCCTGGCCGCTACCGCTGCGGGTATCGCCGTCGCCACCCTGTTCGGTGTCCTCTGCGGCGCCATCGCCTCGCGGAGCTATGGCATTTACTTCTTGATGATCACCCTTGCCATCTCGGTGATCGTTTTCTACTTCTTTGCCCAGGTCACCACCCTTTCCGGGTACGGCGGCATCCGAAGCGTGACCCCGCCGGCGGTGATCGGAAACCCAGTGATCAATCCGCTCCCGCTCTACTACACCACGCTGGCGGCGTCAGTTCTTATTTACGCGGGCATCCGGTATCTCGCGCGAACGCCGTTCGGACTTGCCCTTCAGGGCATCCGCGACGATCCAGCACGCATGCAGGCGCTCGGGTTCAACGTGGCGCTCCACCGCACGCTTGCGTTCGGGGTGGGAGCGTTCATCGCCTCCATCGCCGGCATCCTGTCCGTCTGGTACACGACGCAGATCTCACCAGGTGGGATCAATGTGGCGCAGACCATCAACGTCCTCGTGATCGCGGTCATCGGTGGCCTCTACAGACTGGAGGGGGCGTGGATCGGCGCCGCGGTGTTCGCCACGATCGACAACTACTCCCGAGTGTGGATGCCAAATGTGGGCGACTGGCTCGGGCCTAGCCGATTCGAAACTGTTATCGGCCTGATCTTCCTGGTGATCGTCCTGGCGTCACCAGGTGGTTTGGTCGGCATTTGGGAAAGCGTGTGGGCCAGAAGGAATCGCGCCGGGCGCGGGCCTACACAGAGCTCCAGGAACTCGGCGCCTGAAACAGTCGACGACGTCGTCGACCATCACGAAGCGGTGTAGTCAAGGAGGTGGATGGAGATATCAACAGTGGGCAGCTTCGGTATCGAATCGCGTGTCCGACGTATTCGTGTTGTAAAGGAGAGGAATTTGCTTAGACCTCAACGTAATGTCGAATTTCGGCGGCTGCTTGCCACCGCCGTTCTCGGGCTTCTGGCGGTCACCGGGTGTACAAGCAACGCGACACCCTCCGCGAGCGTGATCAAGATCGGGATCCTGTCCGACTGCCAGGGAGACTTTGGCTCGTTCTACAACGACGACATCGGCGGCGCCCTGGCCGTGCTGGCCGCCCACTACGGGGGCAAGGCCAGCGGATCGAAGCCCCAGGACGGGATGACCGGCGCCAAGATCGCCGGCAAGGACATCCAGATCGTAGGCATCGGCTGCTCAGACTCCACCGCGAACAAGGCGATCGACGAGACTCGGCGGTTGGTCGAACAGCTTGGTGCCGACATTTTGATCGGCCCCCTCTCCGGTGACGAGGGAGTCGCCGTGGCTAACTACGCCAAGACAAACCAGCCGAACAAGACCTTCATCAACGGCATCGCCGGCGCCCAGGAGGCGACCTTGAAGGTCCAGGCGCCGAACTTCTTCCGCTTCAACCCCGACGGGGCGCAGTGGTCGGCCGGGCTCGGCTCCTATGCGTACAACAAGCTCGGCTGG
>Ga0209011_1000352_pt1 | contig 18213 bp, 13 predicted proteins | sample BlaSpr_A8_OM1_M3_FD_187986 | JGI IMG/M metagenome (GOLD analysis project Ga0209011, IMG submission 187986) | Forest soil microbial communities from Thunder Bay, Ontario, Canada - Black Spruce, Ontario site 2_A8_OM1_M3 (SPAdes) (version 2) | ecosystem: Environmental > Terrestrial > Soil > Boreal... | reverse complement strand
CCCGAGCGACAGCAAGCCGCTGGTGGTACCGGTGCCCTACGGGGCCGACGCGCTCGGCGGCGCGCGACTCGAGCTCATCAACAAACTCCTCTACCGGCTGGCGCGGCAGAAGGTGACGGGCGTCGTGGATATCAGGACGTTTGCGGGACGCTTCTGCCTCGTCGGTAACGCGCTGGACGGGTATTCCCTGGCGCCGGAGGAGCTGCCGTTTTCCAAGTGTGACGTGGTCGGTAACCCTTCAGACGATGCACTCTCGAGCACCCAGCGCACGCCGCTCGCTCTGGCCAACCTCGTCGGTGACATCCGCAGCTCCACCCACGGCGCGCTCCAGGTGCAGGTGGCCGCGGGCGACGCCGGGAGCGTCCTGGTGCCGTATCCACCGGTGGTCAGCGAACTCACCGCGGGGGATTGGAACCGCGCCGCCAGTGCCAATAACCGCGTCGAAATTCGCGTGCGCTGACGTGCCCGATCCATCCCGTGCAGTCCGTCGACGATGACTTCCGGCCGCCGCGCTGGCTACGCAACCCTCACCTGCAGTCCATGCTGGCGAGCACCGCCTGGCGCCGCGGCCGCATCCTGCGCGCTGCCGCGCCGCTGCTGGCTGCGCAGCGCGAGTTGCTGCTCGATTGCGGCGCGGGCGTGCGGCTGCAGTGCTTCCTGTCGAGTCCGGCGCATGCCAGCGGACCTCCGGTGGTGCTGCTGCACGGCTGGGAGGGCAGCGCCGAATCGCTGTACGTCCTGTCGCTGGCGCAACGGCTGTTCGCGCAACGCTTCGAGGTGATGCGGCTCAACCTGCGCGATCACGGCGACACGCATCACCTCAATCGCGAGCTGTTCCATTCCTGCCGTCTGCCGGAAGTGATCGGCGCGGTGCGCGCCCTGCAGCAGCGCTTCGCGGGCGCAGCGCTGCAGCTCGTGGGTTTCTCACTCGGTGGTAATTTCATGCTGCGGGTGGCGGCGCAGGCGCGTGAGGCCGGGCTCGACCTCGCCCGGGTGATTGCGGTGTCACCGGTACTCGATCCCGGCGAGACGCTCACGGCGCTGCAGCGGGGCTTGCCGGGCTACCAGCGCTACTTCGTGCGCAAGTGGCTGCGCTCGCTGCGCAAGAAACAGGCGGCCTGGCCCGACAGCTACGATTTCAGCGACCTGGCGCGGGCGCGCGATCTGCGCCACATGACGGCGGAACTGGTGCGCAGCCACACCGAGTTTCCGACCCTGGAGGACTACCTGAACGGCTACGCCATTACCGGCGCTCGCCTCGCGCGGCTGGAAGTACCGGCGATCATCCTGACATCCCTCGACGACCCGATCATTCCCATCGGCGGCCTCGCGCGCCTCGCGCGACCCGCAGCCCTGTCGATCACGGTCGCGCGCTACGGTGGTCACTGCGGATTCTTCCAGCAGCTCACCGGCCCGACGTGGCTCGAGCGGCGCATCCTGGCCGAGCTCGGCCCCGGGGGCGGCGCGGAACCCGCGCCGGGGGCTGAGGCTGAGAGGGGAGCTGGCGCGGGCGGCGCGCTGAGGGGCGGAGTTCACGAGTAACCCCGACGTATAGTCAAGCGGTCACTTGACTATTGCGCGATCGATAGTTACCTACCGCGACGTCCGGTGCGCTTCTCCTCGAACTGCACCACCGGCTCACCGCTGGTCACGGTCACGACGCCGTCGATGATGGCGCCCTTGGCGATCGCGATGCTGCGCGCGATGATGTCGGCCCGAATCACCGCCGTAGCGCCGACCTCGAGCTTGTTCTCGACCACGAGCTTGCCGGAGATCCTGCCGGCGATCACGGCCGCGAGCGCGTGAATCTCCCCGTGCCATTCCGCCGTCACGGCCATGCGCAGCGCGCCGCCGACGCGGCCATCGCCGCGAACGACGCCGCACATCACCAGCGGACCCGGCGTCTCCAGGTCGCCGGTCAGGCGGGACCCTTCCGCGACGAAGGTCGGCGAATCACCGATCTGATCGATCAGTCTGCGCTTGAATGTCTCACTCATCCGGTGCTCCCTGGGTGCGCCACGGTCATAATACGTAACGTCCGTCGCCTGAGGATGCCGATGATGATCACATTCCATGCCGGAAGAGTTGCCCTGATCGCGGTTCTCGCGACCCTGGCGGCGGGGTGCAGCCGCGAGCAGCAGGACTGGCGTTCCGCGGAAGCCGCCGACACCAGCGAGGCATACGGACGCTTCGTCGAACAGCATCCCGACAGCGAGCTCGCCGCCCAGGGGCGCACCCGGCTCGCGCAGCTCGCGGAAGAGCGCGACTGGGCGCAGGCGGGCAAAGTCGCAACCATGGATGCTTACCGGGCGTTCCTGGCCGAGCACCCGAGCGGGAAATGGTCCGAGGAAGCGCGCATCCGCATCGAGGCCTTCGCCCTGGGATCCGCGCCGCGCCTTGCGCCGCAGACACCGCCACAGCCTGGCGGTACGCCTCAGGGGCCCTCCGGCGTGCGCGCGTTGCAGCTCGCGACCGCGCGGGCGCCGCCCGCCGTGCACGATAGCGCCTCAGTGGTCGCGCAGCTGATCCGGGCAGAGCCCGCAGAGGCAGCGCCAGCGCGCGACCGCCCTTCGTACGGCGTGCAGCTGGGCGCGTTCGGGAGCGAAGCGAGCGCGGACCGCGAATGGCGGCGGCTGCAGGGGCGCTTTGGTGCGCAGCTCGGCGGCCTGGCACCGCGTATCGTTGCGGCCAACGACAACACCTCGGGGCAGCTCTACCGGCTGCAGGCTCCCGCGACCGGTGAGGCGCAGGCGCGCGCCCTGTGTGATTCGCTCAGGGAACAGTCGCAACCCTGCGTGCCGGTCCTGCCGCACTGACCGTCTGACGCGGCGCGCCGGCTGACCCGCGTGCGGGCCATGGTGGCTCCGGCGCGCTCCAAAGTGACAATTCATGTCACCCTGCAAGGGGCGGGCATGAGGCCATAACTAACTGTTTTAGATAAGTTTTATGTTCTGGCATAGCCCTTGCTCGTCCCAGTGCAGCTGCGAACAAATCCCCGTGTTCGCTGCTGCGCGCCGCGATGCGATTTTCCCCCGCCTCGCGGCGCTTTTTTTCCAGAGGGTGAGCGGAGGGGAGACGGGGCATGCGCTCGAGGGGGATCGAATAGGACGCCCCGTCTCCCGCTCCGGTCATCCTGCCAAAGTCTGCGTACCCCCGGCACGCGGCGACAAACGAAAAGAATTGACCCAACGGATGACGGGGACTCATCCACGCTGGTACTGCGCGAGCGCCCAGCGGGTGAGCGCCTTGACCTGCGGCCGGTCTGCATCCTTCGGCCGGTTGACCAGGTAGTAGGCGTCACGGGTGGCGAGCTCCACCGCAAATACGCGCACCAGAGCACCCGAGCGCAGCCAGGAGTCGCACAACGGCGTGGGCACCAATGCGATGCCGAGGCCGCGCTCCGCCGCACGCACCACCGCCGACATCGTGTCCAGCTCGATCACCTGCTTCGGTTCCGGTGTCTCGAGGCCCGCCTCCTCGGCCCAGCTGGCCCACGCAAACGGCCGGGTGCGGTCGACGATCAACGCCAGCGCGCTGAACACCTCGCGTCCAAGTCGCGCGACGCTGGCGAGGTGTTCGCGCGCGCACACGGCGGTGAGCGCACACGAGAACAGCCGCGTGCTCTTCAATCCCGGCGGCGCCGAGTCGCTGAGCAGGATGGAGACATCCGCGGTGGCCGGATGGCTCGTCGGGCGCGGATCGTGCGTATCCAGCTGCACGTCGATCAGCGGATGCGTCTCACAGAAACTCGCGAGGCGCGGAATGAACAGCTCACTGGCAAACAACGCCGGCAGCCGCACGCGCAGCATCTGCCGGCCGTTGCTTCGCGCGAGCTGCGCCAGGGCACTGTCCAGCGCCTCGAGCAGCGGCTCCACTTCTTCCAGCAGGCGATGACCGGCGGTGGTCAGCTCCAGCGAGCGCGTCTTGCGCTCGAACAGGCGCAGACCCAGGGCCGCCTCGAGCTCCTTCATCTGGTGGCTCACGGCCGAGGGCGTCAGACACAGCTCATCGGCGGCGAACTTGAAGCTGCCCTGGCGCGCAGCCGCGCAGAACGCCCGCAGGTTTCTCAGGGGCGGGGGTCGGGACAAGCGCATGCGTCGGTAGAGCAAGTTCCGTGCCCCGCCCGGAAAGGAGCGCGCCCGCGCACCGCGAGCTAAGCGACGGGCGCCGTGCATCACGATGGTGCCGGAGCGGGCGTTTACGCACCGCCGCGGTGCGCAGCTTAGAATCCCCTTCCCGCGCGGCACGCCGCAACCGGCACAGGGCGAACATGGAATTCCGTGACTACTACAAGGTCCTGGGCGTGGAGCGAGCCGCCACCGCGGATCAGATCAAGACCGCCTACCGGCGGCTGGCGCGCAAGTACCACCCCGATGTGAGCAAGGAGCCGAACGCGGAGGCGCGCTTCAAGGAGATGCAGGAGGCATACGAGGTGCTGAAGGACCCCGAGAAGCGCGCCGCGTACAACCAGCTCGGCGCCGACTGGAAAGCCGGCGAGCAGTTCCGGCCGCCCCCGGACTGGGGTAGCGGCTTCGAGTTCTCCGGCGGCGCGGGGCGCCCCGGAGGCGCCACGCGGGGAGCGGGCCGGACGGGACGCAGCCGCGCCGGTGCGGCGCAAGATGGCGCGTTTCACGATCAGGACTTCAGCGATTTCTTCTCGTCGTTGTTCGGTGGCGGCACGCCATTCGCGAGGGCCGGTCGCGGCGCCGGGCGCGATCATCACGCGCGCGTGGGCATCGAGCTCGAGGAGGCCTACCGCGGCACGACGCGCACGCTCGAGCTCAGGCGCCCCGAAGTGAAACCCGATGGCTCGGTGGAGTTGCGGACGCACACCGTGCGCGTCACCATTCCGGCCGGCGTCGCCGAGGGCCAGCTGATCCGGCTCGCCGGCCAGGGCGAACCGCCAAGCGGCGCAGGTCAGGCGGGCGATCTGTATCTCGAGGTGCACATCCAGCCGCACCGGCTGTTTCAGCTCGAGGGTCGAGACGTGACGCTCACCTTCCCGGTCGCGCCGTGGGAAGCAGCGCTCGGGGCCTCGGTTACGGTGCCGACACTGGGCGGCACGGTCGAGATGCACATTCCCGCCGGTGCCCAGTCCGGTCAGAAGCTGCGGCTGCGCGGCCGCGGCCTGCCGGGACAACCCGCCGGGGATCAGTACGTGCAACTGAAGGTGGTGCTGCCGCCCACGGACACACCGCAGGCCAAGGCGTTGTATGAGGAGATGCGCAGCAAGCTCAATTTCGATCCACGCGCGAACCTCTCGAGGTGATGCATGGTACGGGTGACTCATCGGTTCGAAGCTCATGTGCTCGGCGAAAGTGACTGGATTGCCGCGACCGAGATCTGCCAGCTGTGCAGGCTTGATCTCGGCGCGGTGATGGAGCTCGCCGAGCTCGGTGTCGTTGCGCCGCGCGAAATTCCCCCCGGCCAGTGGCAGATTCCGGCCACGGCGCTACCGCGCCTGCGCGTCGTCGGCAGGCTGATGCAGGATCTGGGCGTGAATGTCAGCGGCGCGGCGCTGGCGCTGGAGCTGCTGGAAGCGCAGCGCGAGCTCGAGCGGCGTATCCGCAGTCTCGAGCGCCTCGCGAGCGATCACTGACCGAAGTGCTCGCCTCCCTTGCGCAGCCACTGTTCTTCTGCGGGCGTGTTCGCGCGGCCGAGCACCCGGTTACGGTGAGGAAACCGGCCGAACTGCTCGATGATCGCGCGGTGATTCTCGGCCGAACGCGACGACGCGGCGAAGGGTCCGTGCAATTCCTGGGGCGCCTCGGTGAGCAGTCGCCGGTAGGCGGCAACCGATTCGTCCTGTACCTCGCGGCTCTCGGCGTGCTGCAACGGCATGTAGAAGAACATCCGCTCGACCGCATCGAGCGCGGCGTCAGCGGCTGACTGCATGCCCGAGAGCGTGAGTGCGAGCGCCTGGGCGTCGTAGGCGAAGGCGCGCACGCTGCCGCGGAACATGTTGCGCGGGAACTGATCGAGCAGAAGGATGAGGCTCAGGCGCCGCCGCGGACCGTCCGCCCAGCTGGCCAGCCCGCCGCTCGCGGCCTGCTCGAGCACCTCACCGAAGCGCACGCGCATGTGCTCGTCGCGTAGTCGGCCCAGCTCCGTGGTGTCGCCTCCGAACCAGAAGCGGATGCGGCGATTCAAGCCGTCCGCGGACAGCGGCAGCTTGCCGAACCAGAACTCGCGGACGCTGCGCGCCTCGTCCATGTCCTACTCGGGCCTGGTCCGGTCGGCCTCGAACAGCCTTTCCAGCTGCTGCGCGGACTCGCGCGTGGTGGCGAGGAACTTGGTCTCATCGTCCTTGACCTGGTATTGCGCGGCCAGCGTCGCCTCATCGTGCTGGCGGAACCTGCGCACCGCCTCGCGGGCCTTCGCCGGCGTTTCCCCGAGTGCCTCCAGGACCGAGGCCGCCATCTCCAGGCTCGAGCCGTAGGTGTCGCGGATCACCTCCCGCACGCCCGCGTCCATGAGCGCAAAGGCATGTTGGCGGTTACGCGCGCGGGCGAAGATCTTGAGGTGCGGGAACTGCTCGCGCGCCAGCACGGCGGTACGGGTCGAGGTGTCGGCGTCGTCGATCGCCAGGACCAGGATCTGGGCGCTCTCGGCGCCCGCAGCGCGCAGCAGATCCAGCCTTGAGGCGTCCCCGTAGTAGACCTTGTTGCCGAAGCGCCGTATGAAATCCACGTGCGTCTGGCTGCTGTCGAGCGCGGTGAACGGCAGCCCCTTCACGCGCAGAATGCGCGCCACGATCTGACCGAAGCGCCCGAAGCCGGCGATGATGACCGGAATGTCGTGCTCCTCGATGGCGTCGTAGGGTTGCGGCGGCGGAGCGAGCCAGTGTTTGATGAAGGACTCGTGCGCAAGCAGCAGCAAGGGACCCAACATCATCGACAGGGTCACGGCAAGAATGAGCAGATCGGACGTCGCCGCGTCCAGGATGCGCTGGCGCGCCGCGAGCGTGAACAGCACGAAGGCAAACTCCCCGCCCGCCGGCAGCGCGAATCCCAGCCGCCGGGCCGAGTCGGCGCGCTGGCCGGCGAGCCTCCCCAGGGCGCTCACCGCGATGATCTTGATGAGGAGGAATCCGCCGGTCAGCGCGAGCAACGTCAGTGGCTCGGACTTCAACAGCCCCAGATTCGCCGACATGCCGACCGCGACGAAAAACAGCCCGAGCAGCAGCCCCTTGAACGGCTCGAGGTCGGCCTCGAGCTCGTGCCGGAACTCGCTGTCGGCGAGCAGCACGCCGGCGAGAAACGCGCCCAGCGCCATCGACAGGCCCGCGAGGCTGGCCAGCAGCGCGGTGGCGATGACGGTGAGGAGCGCCGCGGCGGTGAACACTTCACCCACCCGCACGCGCGCCACGATGCGCAGCGCCGGTCGCAACAGCAGCCGCCCGCCGCCGATGACCACCGTGATCACGGCGAGGAGCTTCAGCAGCCCCGCCCACCAGGGGCCGCCGGCGCGGGTGTTCCCCGGGAGCGGCGCGAGCAGCGGCAGCAGCGCGAGCGCCGGCAGCACGGCGAGATCCTGGAACAACAGAATCCCGAACGCCGCGCGCCCGTACTGCGTCTTCAGCTGGCCGCGCTCGGCCAGCACCTGCAGGACCAGCGGCGTGGACGACAGCGACAGGCCGAAGCCGACGACGGCTGCCGCGAGGGGCGGCTGGCCCAGGGCCCAGGCCCCGGCGCCGAGCAGCACGGAGCACAGCGCCACCTGCGCGGTCCCGAGCCCGAACACGATGCGCCGCATGACCCACAGCCGTGTCGGCTGCAACTCGAGTCCGATGATAAAGAGCAGCAGCACGATGCCGAACTCCGACACCTGCATGATGCGGCCGATGTCACCGATGAGGTTCAGGCCCCAGGGCCCGATCACGAGCCCGGCGGCGACGTAGCCGAGGATCGAGCTGAGCCTCGCGAAGCGGAACAGCGACACCGCGACGACGGCGGCGGCCAGCAGGATGGCGGTTTGGGCGAGCGAGATCATGGAGCTGGCGCGATTCTGGCAGGAATCGGCAGCGTCGGCCTCAAGGCACCCCTTGAGTTCTGTCCGGCCGGTCCCCATGCCTACGCGATGCTCGATGCCGTGCCGCCGGAGCCCTCGTCGCCGCCTGACCCTCTGGACGCGTATTCCGCCGCGGTGGTGGGCGCGGTCGATGAGGTGGGTCCGGCGGTGGTCAGCGTCTACGTGGGAGGCGCCGCGGAAGCTGCGAGGGCGCGCGGTGGCGCAGGCTCGGGGGTGGTCGTGACGCCCGACGGCTATCTGCTGACCAACGAGCACGTCGTGCAGCGCGTGGAGCAGGCGCGCGTCACGTTCGTCGACGGTCGCAGCGTACCGGCCGTCGTCACCGGCCGCGATCCTGCCACCGATCTCGCCGTGCTGCGCGCGCAGGCCGGGGCGCTGCCGTACGCGCACCTCGCCGGCACGCAGCGTCTGCGCGCCGGCCAGCTCGTCGTCGCGGTCGGCAATCCATTCGGGTTCGAGTCGACCGTGTCCGCCGGCGTCGTGAGCGCCCTGGGACGCTCGCTGCGCAGCCGCCACGGCCGGCTGATCGAAGGCGTCGTGCAGCACAGCGCGGCGCTCAATCCCGGAAACTCCGGCGGGCCGCTGGTGGATGCGCACGGCCGCGTGGCCGGCATCAACACCGCGATCATCGCCATGGCGCAGGGCATCGGCTTCGCCATTCCCGCGGCGACCGCGCAGTGGGTGCTGGCGGAGATCCTCACCCAGGGACGTGTGCGCCGCGCCTGGCTCGGTGTGGGCGCGCGCGACCGGCCGCTGGATCTGAGACTGGTGCGGGCGCTGGGCCTGAGCGCTGCGCACGCGGTTGAAGTGCTGTCGCGCGAGAGCCAGGGACCGGCCGCGGAGTCGGACCTGCAGCCCGGGGACCTGATCGTGGCCGTGGACGATCAGCCGGTGGACGGGGTCGATGCGCTGCACCGGCGCCTGAGCCGCGTGCCGCCCGGGAGCGCGCTCACGCTGCAGGTCGTGCGCCGTACGCAGCGGGTGAACATCGCCCTGACGGTGCGCGAGCCGCCCTGAGGATTGGAGAAGAACGCTCTTGCAAGCCCCTCGCGGGCCGGTATTATCGAACGCATAGTGATGGTGTAAGACAGTCGATCGACGGGATGGCACGGTCTCACCCCGTCCGGCCTCGACTGACATTCGCGGCCCTAAGGGTCCTGCGGATCTCCTGAGCGCATGAATTGGGCAGTGTCTGACCCCGCGGATTTGCTGGCCGCGGGGCAGGCATAGCTGCCGCCTGAAGAACCTCGAGGCCGCCTCATGCACGCTCCGCCCTTCGGACTCCATCAAGACGCGTACGAACGCGACAGTTGCGGATTTGGCCTGATCGCGAGCCTCGACGATGCGCCGAGTCACTGGCTGGTGCGCACCGCCATGACTTCCTTGAATCGCCTCACGCATCGTGGCGCGATCGCCGCCGATGGCAAGACCGGCGACGGTTGCGGTCTGCTGCTGAAGAAACCGGAGGCCTTCCTGCGCGCGGTGGCCGCGGAGGCCAGCATCGAGCTCGGCGCCCGCTTCGCTTCGGGGCTGGTCTTTCTGTCGCGCGATGCGCAGCAGGCTGGAGCCGCCCGCGTGGCGCTCGCCACCGAGCTGACGCGGCAGGGACTGGAGGTCGCCGGCTGGCGCCAGGTGCCGGTTGATCCATCCGCCTGCGGCGCGGAAGCTCTGAAGACGCGCCCGGTCATCGAGCAGCTGTTCGTGAACTGCCCCCCGGCGGATATCGATGAGGCGGCGTTCAACCGGCGCCTGTTCATGGCGCGCCGCCTGGCCGAGAAAGCCCTGCACTCGGATCCGGTGTTCTACGTGCCGAGTCTCTCGGCCAGCACCATCGTCTTCAAGGGCATGGTGATGCCGCAGTATCTGGCGCAGTTCTATCCGGATCTGGCCGATCCACGCCTCGAGACCTCGGTGGCCGTGTTCCATCAGCGCTTCTCCACCAACACGCTGCCGCAGTGGCGCCTCGCACACCCCTATCGCTACCTCGCCCACAACGGCGAGATCAACACCATCCAGGGCAACCGCAACTGGGCCACGGCGCGCGGACCGCTGCTGCGCTCCCCGCTCCTGCCCGCCCTGCAGGAGGCGCTGCCGCTGGTGTCAATGAGCGGCTCCGACTCGCAGAGCCTCGACAACATGCTCGAGGTGCTGCTGATGGGCGGGCTCGACCCGTTGCATGCCATGCGCCTGCTGGTGCCGCCGGCCTGGCACGGCCTCGATGCGCTCGACCCGGATCTGCGCGCCTTCTACGAGTACTACTCGGTGCACATGGAGCCGTGGGACGGCCCGGCGGGGGTGGTGCTGACCGACGGCCGCTATGCGCTGTGCACGCTGGATCGCAACGGCCTGCGCCCCGCGCGCTTTTGCATCACCAGCAACCGTGTTCTCACCATCGCCTCCGAGACCGGCGTGTGGGACTACCAGCCCGAGGAGGTGGTGCGCAAGGGCAAGCTCGGTCCCGGCGACATGATCGCGCTCGACCTGCAGACCGGCACGCTGCTCGCCTCGGCGGACATCGATCAGATCCTCAAGACCCGCCATCCCTACAAGAGCTGGCTCCGCCAGGGCGTGCGGTATCTCGAGAGCGATCTGGTGGATGCACGGCTCGCGGCCGAGCCCATGGATCGCGACACGCTGTCGCTGTATCAGAAGATGTTCAACGTCACGCAGGAAGAGCGCGATGACATCATCCGCGTGCTGGCGCAGGACGAGAACGAAGCGGTGGGCTCGATGGGCGACGATACGCCCATGCCGGTGCTGTCGCACACGGTGCGCTCGCTGTACGACTACTTCCGCCAGCAGTTCGCCCAGGTGACCAATCCGCCCATCGACAGCTTACGCGAATCGATCGTGATGTCGCTGCAGACGCAGATCGGACCGGAATGCAACATCTTCGTGCCCGCGCCCGAACACGCGCGCCAGATCGTGCTCGGCTCGCCGATCCTCTCACAGCGCAAGCTGCGCCAGATCCTGGCGATCGAGGAGGTCACGCACGAGTTCATCGACCTGCAGTACGAGCCCGCGGAGGGCCTGCGCCAGGCGATCGTGCGCCTGTGCGCGCAGGCGGAGAGCGCGGTGCGCGAGGGGAAGCTGGTGCTGTTGCTGTCGGATCGTTACCTGGTCAAGGGGCGCATTCCCGCGCACGCGCTGCTGGTGACCGGAGCCGTGCATCAGCACCTGCTGAAGACCGGCCTGCGCTGCAAGTGCAACCTGCTGGTCGAGACCGGCACCGCGCGCGAGCCGCATCACTTCGCCTGCCTGATCGGCTATGGAGCGACCGCCGTGTATCCGTACATGGCGTACCAGGTGTTGTTCGAGATGATGCGCCGGGGACGCGTGAAGCTCGACTTCGCGGCGCGCCTGGAACTCGGGCGCAGCTACCGTGCGGGCCTGAGAAAAGGCCTGTTCAAGATCATGTCGAAGATGGGCATCTCCACCATCGCGAGCTATCGCAGCTCGCAGCTGTTCGAGATCGTGGGACTGGCGGACGACGTGGTCGAGGTGTGCTTCACGGGCACCGAGAGCCGCGTGCAGGGCGCGGACTTCGACGATCTGGAGGCCGACCAGAAGGAGCTCGCCGCGCGGGCGTGGAATCCGCGCGACGCGATCGCCCAGGGAGGGCTCCTCAAGTATATGCACGGCGGCGAGTACCACATGTACAACCCGGACGTGATCGCCGCCCTGCAGGCCGCGGTGATCTCCGGAGACTACGAGCATTACAAGCTGTTCGCGCGCCTGGTGAACGGGCGGCCGGCCTCCACGTTCCGCGACCTGCTGGCGCTCAAGATCGCCGCGCGCCCGATCCCGCTCGCGCAAGTCGAGCCGGCGGAGGCTATTCTGGCGCGCTTTGACAGCGCCGGCATGTCCCTCGGCGCTCTCTCTCCCGAGGCGCACGAGGCGCTCGCCATCGCCATGAACCGTCTCGGCGCGCGCTCCAACTCCGGCGAGGGGGGCGAGGATCCGGCGCGTTATCGCACCGAGCGCAACTCCAAGATCAAGCAGGTGGCTTCCGGGCGCTTCGGCGTGACCCCCGAGTACCTGATCAACGCCGAGGTGCTGCAGATCAAGATCGCCCAGGGAGCCAAGCCGGGCGAAGGCGGGCAGCTCCCCGGTCACAAGGTCAACGACATGATCGCCTCGCTGCGCTTCGCGCGCCCGGGCGTGGGGCTGATTTCGCCGCCCCCGCACCACGACATCTACTCGATCGAGGATCTGGCGCAGCTGATTTTCGATCTGAAGCAGGTCAATCCGCAGGCGCTGGTGTCGGTGAAACTGGTGGCCGAGCCGGGGGTGGGGACGGTCGCCGCCGGAGTGACCAAGGCGTATGCCGACCTGATCACCATCTCCGGATACGACGGCGGCACCGGTGCGAGCCCGCTGTCATCCATCAAGTACGCCGGCACGCCGTGGGAACTCGGACTGGCGGAGACCCACCAGACCCTGCGCCGCAACGATCTGCGCCACCGCGTGCGCCTGCAGACCGACGGGGGGCTCAAGACCGGGCTCGATGTGGTGAAGGCGGCGATCATCGGCGCGGAGAGCTTCGGTTTCGGCACTGCGCCGATGGTGGCGCTGGGGTGCAAGTACCTGCGCATCTGCCATCTGAACAACTGCACCACCGGCATCGCGACCCAGCACAACGTGCTGCGCTCGAAGTACTTCACCGGCCTGCCGGAGATGGTGATCAACTACTTCCGCTTCGTGGCCGAGGAGGTGCGCGAGATCCTCGCCTCCCTCGGGGTGCGCACGCTCGCAGAACTCATCGGCCGCACCGGGTATCTGGAGGTGCGAGGCGGCGTCACCCCGCGGCAGCGCAAGCTCGACCTCACCCCCATCCTGTCCGCCGGCGGCCTGGCCGAGGATGCGCCGCAGTTCTGCGTCACGCCCTCGAACGCGCCCTTCGATCGGGGCGAGCTCGCCGAGCGCATGGTGCGCGACATGCTGCCGGCCATCGAGAACCGGAGCGGCGGCGAATGGCACTATGAGCTCAGCAACTTCAACCGCTCCATCGGCGCGCGCCTGTCGGGCGAGATTGCGCGGCGCTGGGGCAACTACGGCATGGAGGATGCGCCGCTCACCGTGCGCTGCAGCGGCAACGCCGGGCAGAGCTTCGGCGTATGGAATGCCGGTGGCCTCAACCTGTACCTGGAAGGCGATGCCAACGACTACGTTGGCAAGGGCATGGCGGCCGGCAGGATCGTGCTGCGCCACCCGCGCAGCGCGCGCTTCCTGGCGAAGGACACGATCATCATGGGCAACACCTGCCTGTATGGCGCCACCGGCGGGGAGCTGTACGCCGCCGGCCTCGCCGGCGAGCGCTTCGCGGTGCGCAATTCAGGCGCGGTCGCGGTGATCGAGGGCTCGGGGGATCACTGCTGCGAGTACATGACCGGAGGCGCGGTGTGCGTGCTGGGGCGCACCGGGGTCAACTTCGGCGCCGGGTTCACCGGTGGCTTCGCCTACGTGCTGGACCTGGAGCGCAACTTCGTCGATCGCTACAACCACGAGCTCATCGACATCAGCCGCATTCACCCCGAGGCCATGCAATCGCACGTGCAACACCTCGAGGCCCTGCTGGAGCGGCACGTCGCCGAGACCGCCAGCCCCTGGGCCGAGCAGATCCTGAACGACCTGCGCACGTTTCTGCCCAAGTTCTGGGTGGTGAAGCCCAAGGCGGCCTCCATCGACTCGCTGATCGACAGCCTGCGGCGCGCGGCCTGAAGGTTGCCCAACGCATGGCCGACAAGAACCTGCAATTCCTCGACATCCCGCGCTCAGACCCCCCCAAGACGGCGGTGGAGGCGCGGGTGGTTAATTTCCGCGAGATCTACGCGCCCTACGATGCGAGCGGCGCGGCGCAGCAGGCGGGGCGCTGTATCGCCTGCGGCAATCCGTTCTGCGAGTGGAAATGCCCGGTTCACAACTACATCCCCAACTGGCTGAAGCTGATCGAGGAGGGGAATCTGTTCGAAGCGGCGGAGCTGTCTCACAAGACCAACTCGCTCCCCGAGGTGTGCGGCCGCATCTGCCCGCAGGATCGCCTGTGCGAGGGCGCCTGCACGCTGAATGACGGCCTGGGCGCGGTCAGCATCGGCGCGATCGAAAAGTACATCACCGACGAGGCGCTCAAAGCCGGCTGGAAGCCCGACATGTCGAACGTGCAGCCTACGGGTAAGCGCGTCGCGATCGTCGGAGCCGGGCCGGCGGGACTGGGGTGCGCAGACATCCTGGTGCGCGGCGGCGTGCAGCCGGTGGTGTTCGATCGCCACGCCCGCATCGGCGGGCTGCTCACCTTCGGCATCCCGCCCTTCAAGCTCGAGAAAGAGGTGCTGGAGAAGCGCCACGAGATCATGCAGGACATGGGCGTGGAGTTTCGCCTCGGTTGCGAGGTCGGCGCCGACCTGACGTTCGCGAGCCTGCTGGGCGAATACGATGCCGTGTTCCTCGGCATGGGAACCTACACCTATGTCAGGGGCGGCTTCCCGGGTGAGGATCTGCCGGGAGTGTACGAGGCGCTGCCGTACCTCATTTCCAACATCCGGCACGAGCTGGGGTTCCCCGGCAGCAGTAACTCGCTCGTCAGCCTGCGCGGCAAGCGCGTGATGGTGCTGGGGGGCGGGGATACCGCCATGGACTGCAACCGCACCGCCATCCGCCAGGGGGCGCAGTCCGTGACCTGTACCTACCGGCGCGATGAGCTCAACATGACCGGCTCGCGGCGCGACTACCGCAACAGCCGTGAAGAAGGGGTCGAGTTTCTCTTCAACAGCCAGCCGATCGAGATCGTGGGCGCCGAGCAGGTGGAGGGCGTGAAGCTGGTGCAAACGCGCCTCGGCGAGCCGGATGCGCGCGGGCGGCGCGTGCCACAGGCCGTTGCCGGCTCCGAGCAGGTCGTGCCGGCGGACGCCGTCATCATCGCCTTCGGCTTCCTGCCAAGTCCGCCGCACTGGCTGGACGCGCATGAGATCCGCGTGCACGACAGCGGCCGCGTGCGCGTGTCGGCGCACCCTGCGCAGCCGTTTCAGACCACCAACCCGAGGGTGTTTGCCGGCGGGGACATGGTGCGCGGTTCCGACCTGGTGGTGACCGCGGTGTTTGAAGGGCGCGAGGCCGCGCGCGGAATCCTCAACTACCTGCAGGTCGGCTGATGGCAGCAGTACGCGCGCCGCCGAGCAGCCACAGCAATCCCTGCAGCAGATCCGTCGGAGTCGGTGGGCAGCCGCGAATCACGAGGTCGACCGGAATCACTTTCGAGACCGCGCCGACACACGCATAGCTGTCCGCGAACACTCCGCACCCGGCCGCGCAGTCCCCGGCCGCAACGACCCATTTGGGCGCGGGCGTTGCGGCCCAGGTGCGCTCCAGGGCCTCGCGCATGTTGCGCGTAACGGGCCCCGTGACGAGCAGCACGTCGGCGTGGCGTGGTGAGGCCACGAAGCGAATACCGAAGCGTTCGACATCGTAGAAAGCGTTGCCGAGCGCGTGGATTTCGAGTTCGCAGCCGTTGCACGAACCGGCATCGACTTCGCGGATCGCGAGACTGCGCCCCAGCCTTCGAGCGATGGCGCCACGAAGCGCTTCACCAGCGGCTTCGAACAGGTCCGTCGGTTCGCTCACCGCTTCGGTGCACGGCGCCGTGATGAGGTTCTTGAACAGACGTCTGCGCATAACTACAGATCATGTCCGGAATAGGAGCAATTGAACGACTTGTTGCACAGAGGGAAATCCGCGACGATGTTGCCCTCGATCGCCGCCTCCAGTAGCGGCCACAGAAGCCACGACGGATCGCGCAGGTGGCAGCGCTCGATGCGCTGTCCGGCACCGATGCGCGTGTAGCCGAGCAGGTCGCCCCGAAACCCCTCGACCAGCGCCGCGCCTTCGACGCTGGTCACGGGGTCGGTCAGGACGCTCAAGCGCACCGGGCCACGTGGGAGCGCAGCGAGCGAGCGCTCGAGCCAGCCGATGCTGTGCTGGATCTCCCGGATCCGGACCCAGACGCGCGCATCGACATCCCCTTCGCGCCTTACGGCGATTTCGACCGGCATCGCATCGTACGGGGGGTAGGGCACGCAGACCCGTGCATCGAACGCTCGCCCGGAGGCCCGACCGACATAGCCGGGTGCTGCGAACTGCGCCGCGAGCGCGCTCGATACGACGCCCGTGCCCACCGTGCGATCCTGAAGCGAGGCCGTGTTCTCGTAGAGCTCGACCAGCTCCGGGAATTGCCGTCGCAGGCGTGAGGTGAGGGAAAGGATCGCTTCCACCCCGGGCGGCTCGAGATCCGCGGCGACTCCGCCTGGTACGACGCAGTCCATCATCAGGCGATGACCGAAGGCGGTGGCGCAGGCGCGCAGGGTCTGCTCGCGCAGGATGCCGCACTCCGCGTGCATCATCGAGAACGCGGCGTCGTTGCAGATCGCTCCCACGTCACCCAGGTGATTCGCGATGCGCTCGAGCTCGGCCATCACCGCCCGCAACCAGAGCGCGCGCGGCGGCGGGTTGAACTCGAGCGCGGCTTCGACGGCGCGAGCGAACACCAGCGAGTACGCCACGGTGCTGTCTCCGGACACGCGCGCCGCAAGTCGTGCAGCTGCGTCGATCGACTTGCCGCACAGCAGCTTCTCGATGCCCTTGTGCGTGTAGCCTAAGCGTTCTTCGAGCCGTACCACCGTTTCCCCGCTCGCCGTGAAGCGGAAATGACCGGGCTCGATGATTCCTGCATGCACCGGACCCACTGGGATCTGGTGCAGACTCGGGCCGTCGGCCCCGAGAAACTGATAGGGCGGCAACGCTACGCCCGGGTGCGGCGATTCGGCCAGGGGATGCTGCAGGGGCCAGCGCCCATGGTCGAGCCACGGCCGTGGATCGGGAAGCCCCGTAAACTCGATGCCGAACAGATCGCTGGCCGAGCGCTCCAGGCGCGATGCAGGCGCGTGGAACAGTGCGAGCGAGGGGACCCTGCCCGCGCGCGCGTCCAGGGAAGCACTCATGATCTGGCGCGTGGAGGGCTCGTACAGCACGCACTGCACGGCGCCGACATCCCCCCAAAGCCCAAGCAGATCGAGCTTGCCTTCGTGCAATGCCTCACCGATCGCACGCCACGAGTCGGAGTCGACCGCCACGCGCGGCCAGCCGTGATGCGCGCGGTCCGGTGAGGAATCTGCGAACAGAGCCTTGAGCACGGTAGCCTCCTACCCCAGCTGGCTCGCCACGTGGCGGAACCAGGCGACGACGGGTCCGGGCAGGTAGACGCCCGCCGCTGCGACCAGGAGCAGATGCAGCGTCATCGGTGCCAGACGCCAGGCCGGCAGCGAGTGTTGCTTGTCGGTAGCGCCGAAGGCGAGGCCGTGAAGCCGCAGGGCGAGTGCGCTGAACGCAATCAGCAGACCCACGACCAATGCAATCGCCAGCCACGGCGCGCGTGCAAAGGTCGACGTCACCAGCAGAAACTCGCTCGTAAAGACGCCAAACGGCGGCAGCCCCCCGATGGCGACGACACTCAACACCAACAACCATCCGAGCAGCGGTTGACTGGAGGTAAGTCCGCGAATGTCCGCGGTGCGCTGCGTCCCCTCGAGCTGGGAAACGTATCCGACGCCGAAGAAGATGGCGGACTTCGTCAGGCTGTGCATGGTCATGTGCAGGAGCCCGGCGAAGCTGGCGAGTGGCCCCCCCAGACCGAACGCGAGCGTGATGATGCCCATGTGCTCGATCGAGGAATACGCAAACATGCGCTTGATGTCGCGGCGCCGGTAGAGCATGAAACCCGCGAACAGCACCGAGATGAGGCCCATCGTCACCATCATCGGGCCGGGCGCGAGCACGTGCGGATTTCCGGCGATGATCAGTTTGAATCGCAACAGCGCAAACAGTGCGACGTTGAGCAGCAATCCGGAGAGCACCGCCGAGATGGGCGTAGGGCCTTCGGCGTGCGCGTCCGGCAGCCAGGCGTGCACCGGGACCAGGCCCACTTTGGTGCCGTAGCCGAGCAGCAGGAAAACGAACGACAGGTTCAGGAGCGACGGATCGAAGCTCGCCGAGCTCGCCGCGAGGCGGTCCCAGGCCATCGCGACCATTCCCTGGCCCAGGTGTTCCTGCGCGGCCAGGTACACGAGGATCGTGCCGAACAGGGCCAGCGCGATACCGACCGAGCCCAGAATGAAGTATTTCCAGGCGGCTTCA
>Ga0209011_1000351_pt1 | contig 18225 bp, 15 predicted proteins | sample BlaSpr_A8_OM1_M3_FD_187986 | JGI IMG/M metagenome (GOLD analysis project Ga0209011, IMG submission 187986) | Forest soil microbial communities from Thunder Bay, Ontario, Canada - Black Spruce, Ontario site 2_A8_OM1_M3 (SPAdes) (version 2) | ecosystem: Environmental > Terrestrial > Soil > Boreal... | reverse complement strand
GGGCAGCCGTGAGCGGACCAGGCCGCTGAGTGCGGCGTCGAGCCGATCCAGCTCGCCCCGCGCGCTCAGGGCGGCCTCGGTCTCGTCGTCGTCTGGCTCCAGGACCATGACCCAGGCCCGCGGCGGCAGCCGGTGGCCGAGCCGTTCGGCCTGGCGTGCGACACGTTCCGCCTCTTCGGCCTCGAGGCCACCGGCCAGGACTTCCTCGACGAGGTCCCCGCGCAGACGGCGCTCGACCTCGGCGGCCGCGCGCTCTTTCGAGAGCTCGAGCGCGAGGACCGTCGAACCGTGCTCGAGGGCCCGGCGGCGCCCGGCTGAGTCCACCGTCTTCTCGTCGACGCCGACGGCCAGCATTCCGAGCACATCGGAGCCGGCGCGGATCGGGACCACGTCCAGCGCACGCGCCGGCCGCCCAGCGTTGATCCGGACCTCGCGCGCCCCCGCCTGGCCCAGCGGAGTCGGCATGTGGATGCGAGGCGGCATGCCGTCTGACGACTCGCCCGCGCCGCGGACCCGATAGCCCTCCAATGAGTAGAGCGCGGCTCGCCCTCCGGCCAGCGAGCCGACGACCTCGAGGATCGAGCTGATGCCGGCGCCCTCGAGCGACAGCTTCGTGAATCGCTCGTGGATGTCATGCGAGAGCTGGATCTCGGCGAGCTGCACCTCGGTCCGCCGCTGCAGCTCGCTTCGCTCGAGGATTCCAGCCACCTGTCCGGCGATCGCCCGCAGGAAGTCGATGTCGCCCGAGTTGAATTCGCGCTTTTCAGCGCTCTGAACGTTCAGCACGCCGACCAGCCGAGGTCCGGATTCGATCGGCACCGAAAGCATCGAATGAAAGCGGTCCTCGTCCAGGCCGGGCACCCATTTCCAGTGAGGCTCTTTGCTCACGTCGGGCACGACCGCGGGCCGACGGCTCTCCGCCACCCAGCCGGTGATCCCGTCCCCCACGGGCATGACGACCTTCCCCACCATCCTCTCGTTGAGCCCGTTAGTGGCTGTCAGCTTGAGCTCGCGGCCTCGACCTGAGAGCAGGTAGAGCGAGCAGACGTCGGTTCCCATCGCCGAGGTCGCCTCGCGGATGATCAGGTCGAGCAGCTCGTCGGGTCGCTGCGTCGCCGCGGCCGCCTGTGCGAGGCGCACGAGGAAGCTGAGCTCGCGGGCGGCCAGGCTTGTATCGCCGTTGGTGGTGGTCGCCACGTCACCATGTTCACCTTGCGGTGGCTTGCTCAACTTCGTGCCAATGCCACAACCAAACGCCTCGTATCTAGTGTGACTCATACGACCCTCGGCTGTCCTCGATCGGAGTTAGGCTACCCCTGAGAGTGACTTCCCCCCATCACGGCCAGTGGCGCGAGCATTTCGCCGGGGTTGACCTGCCGGTTCCAGTCGCCGGCGGCGGCACGGTCACCGGCATCAACTTCGACAACGCGGCGAGCACACCGCCGCTGAAGCGCGTCCGGGACGCCGTCAACGGGTTCTCCGAGGTCTACTCGAGCGTCCACCGCGGCACGGGCTACAAGTCCCGCCTCGCGACCGAGGCGTACGAGAACGCACGCGAGCTGGCGGCCCGATTCCTGGGCGTCGACGAAAGCTCGCAGGTCGTCATCTTCGTCAAGGGCACCACCGATGCGCTCAACCGGATCGCGGCCGAGCAGGCACGGCTCGACGGCCGCGCCGTGCTGGTCACCGAGATGGAGCATCACGCGGACCTGCTCCCCTGGCGGCACCGCAGCGGGCACATCATGGTCGGTCTGTCCGACGACGGCCATATCGACCTCGACGCCATCGAGCGGGCGTTGAAGGACGGCAATGGAAACATCGGCCTCGTCGCCGTGTGCGGCGCGTCCAACGTGACGGGCTTCGTCTCTCCCATCCACGAGGTGGCCGAGCTGGCCCACCGCCACGGCGCGCTGGTGTCGATCGACGCCGCGCAGCTCGCTCCTCACCACCGGATCGACATAGGAGCTGCGGGTGACCCAGGCCATCTGGATTTCGTTTCGCTTTCCGGTCACAAGATGTACGCGCCTTACGGCGCCGGTGTGCTGGTCGCGCCCCGTGATTTCTTCGCCGGGGCCCCAGAGGTGATGGGCGGCGGGGCGATCAGCATCGTGACGTGGGACGACACCGTGTGGGCCGACCTGCCCGACCGCGAAGAAGCCGGCTCCCCAAACGTGATCGGCGCGGTGGCGCTGGGCGTCGCGATCGAGACGCTGCTCGAGCTTGGCTTCGACGAGATGCTGCGCCACGAGGTCGAGCTGGGAACGAACCTGCTCGACCGCTTGAGCCGCATCCCCGGCGTAGCCGTCCTGGGCGGAGCGCAGGCGCCCTCAGGCCAGCCGCGCCTGGGCCTGGCGAGCTTTGTCGTCGAGGGCGTCCACCACGGCCTCGCGGCGGCTGCGCTCAGCCACGAATGGGGCATCGCCGTCCGCAACGGCTGCTTCTGCGCCAACCCGTACGTGTTTCACCTGCTCCACATGGACAGGCAGGCGGTCGACGCCGTCGAGGGCGAGGTGACGGCCGGTCATCGCAAGGCGCTGCCCGGCGCGGTCCGGGCGAGCCTTGCGCCGTACAACACGGCTTCTGAGATCGACCGCTTCGTGGAAGCCGTGACGCACATCACGCGAGGTAGGCTGAAAGCGACATACGAACAGGCCGCCGACGGTACATTTGCTCCGGCAGGCGGGTGGCCGCGCATGCCGAGCCCGTTGAAGACGCCCGTGAAATCGAGAAGCTGAAGGGGAATTAGATGATCAAGTTCATCGTCGAAGTGCTGCTGGCGATCTTCCTCCACCCGATCGCGTTCATCCTCTGCATCATCGACATCGTCAACCGCACCGACCTCAGCGGCCTGTGGAAGGTGCTGTGGATCATCATCACCTTCTTCTGGGGCATCGGCCCGATCCTCTACATCCTGTTCGGCAAGGGCAAGTTCTGGTAGCAGCGCTGATCAAGCGCCGAGATCGCGCCGCGACCCGGGCGCTCGTGCTCGGGATGCTCGGACTTCCATTCGGCATCTTCGCCCCGTTCGCGGTGTGGTCGAGCGCCCGGTCGCTGCGTCGGATCGTCGCGTCGCGCGGTGAGCTGAGCGGAACAGGGTCCGCGCTGCTGGGACTCGCGGCCGGACTGCTCGGGATGGCGGCTCTCATCGCCGGTACTGCCTACTGGTTCCTGGCGTCGTGAAGTCGATCGGGCGCCTTGCAGTGGTGCTGCTGGTCTTCGGACTTGCCGCCTTCACCTACCCGGGCGCAGTTGCCTTGTCCATGGTGATCGCCCGGTCCCCCAAATTGATCGCGTCCACGCCCGGCCCGCAGGGAGCCCTGCCGTGGCTGCACATCGAGCACCCCGCCGGCGGGGTTCCTTACATCGCCGACGAGCAGAAACGGATGGTGCTCTTTCACGGCGCGGTGCCCGCCGACCTGCTCGACTTCGGCAACAGCGCGAAGCCCGATGCCCCGCCGGTGTATCCAATCGACCCTGCGGCGTATGAAGGCGGCCACTGCCCAGACATCGTCGCGAACCACTACCCCCCGCTGTGCCAGTCGGACCTCGTCCAGATGGCGGCGCTCGGCTTCAACTCGCTGCGCCTGCCACTTTCGTGGAGCCTGCTCGAGCCGGAGCGCGGCCACTTCAACCAGGCGTACATCGATCGCGCCGCGCAGGTCGTGGACTGGGCGCGAGCGCTTGGCATCTACGTGATCATCGACATGCACCAGAACGCCTACTCGCGTTACGTCGGCGCGGCCAAGGGCGTGGACCTGTCGGCCAACAGCGGCGCGCCGGCGTGGGCAACGATCACCGACGGGCTGCCGTCGGGGCTCTGGATAAACAACCAGCGAGAAGCCAACGGGGCCGTGTTCGAAGCGTTCAGCAACTTCTGGTACAACCGCGGCGGCATCCAGGACGAGTACATCGCCACTGTGAGCCGGCTGGCAAAACGGTTCAAGGACGACAGCACCGTCGCCGGCTACAGCCTCTTCAACGAGCCCCAGCCCGGCTGGAACCTACCGCCCGGCTTCGAGGACCTGCTCCTCTTTCCTTTCTACCGCCGGGTGATCGACGCCGTGACCGGAGCGAATGACGGCTTGCGGTGCCCAACCGGCATCTTCATGCCCGCGATCTGTGGTTACGCCGACGCCGGTGTGCGCGACGTCCGCCACCTCTTCTTCCTCGAGCCGGGGCTCCTGCGGCAGATAACGGACTTTCCAACGCACCTCGGACTGCCTGTGAGCTCCTACCCGAACCTGGTGCTCGACATCCACGCCTACACGCACGGCTACACCCTGGAGGCGCTCCTGTTTCATGGCGATCCCTCCAAAGCCACGTATCCGTGGGGCGGCTACGACCAGACTTACAGCCTTGGCGAGCGCGAGGCGAAAGTCCTGGGCGCGGCGCTGTTCGTCTCGGAGTTCGGCAACGACCCGAAGTACGACTCACTCCTGCTCGCCAACCAGGTCGCGCAGCAGGAGAGGCACAACGTCGGCTTTGCATTCTGGACGTGGAAAGAGAACGGCGCCAACAGCTGGGGGATGTTTGACGCCATGCGAGGTGACATCCTGCCGCTGCAGTCCAGTGGCTGCCTGCGAGCGACCCGGGAGCGGTTGCTGGCACGGGTGTACCCGCGGGCTTCGAGCGATCCCCATCTCAGCTACCGCTACGACTCCACCGCCGGGGGATTCACCCTGAAGGGGCGCGCGAATGCCGGCGACCCGCCGACGGTGGTCTCGATCCCGCCGGAGGTGCAGGGGTCTGTGACCGCCTCCGGCACGACTTCGCCCGAGACGTTGACGAACACGGACGGCAGCCGCCTGGTGACGGTCTCGCCCTCTGGAGGTGCCTTTTCGATCGTCGTGACCGAGGCGCCGCTCGTCCTGTCCGGCTGCGGCTAACTTAAGTAGGTAGGCCACGGGAACTCACAGCCGCTTACAAGCGTTTCCTGAGCCGGGGTTGGGCTAATCTGGACGTGGAAAGGGTGGGTAGCCGACCAGTTACCCGGGTGCGCACGCACGTCGTGATCGACGGAGCCGTGAACGGTGCGGTAAATGGGGCCGCGAACGGCGCCGCGAACGGGTTGCGCACAAAAAATGGGGCGAGCTCGCATCGCCCGGGGACCAACGGCGCTGTCACGAAGGTGCAGCCGGTGGTCCGGCTGAGCCACGTCGCCAAGTCGTTTGGGCGAACCGCGGTGCTGAAGGGGATCGACCTCTCGGTCCTCCCGGGCGAGGTCGTCGAGGTCACCGGGCCAAGCGGTTCCGGCAAGACGACGCTGCTCCGCCTGGTTCACGGACAGCTGCGCCCGAACGCCGGCGAGGTGTGGGTTGAGGGGCGCGGCCTGCATCGTTGGTGGCGCCTCGGGCTCGGCCAGGTACGCCGAGACGTCGCCTTCGTCTTCCAGGAGCACCACCTGCTCCCGCGCCTGACCGCGCTCGAGAACCTCACGCTCGCGCTCCAGGTCACCGACCCACAGCAGCCGTTCAAGACGATCAAGAAGCGCGCCCTCGAGATCCTGGAGTCCCTCGGCCTGGTCAGCAAGCGGAACAACTACCCGCGGCAGCTGTCCGCCGGGGAGCGCCAGCGGATCGCCGTGGGCCGAGCGCTGGCCGCCAGGCCGCGGGTGATCCTGGCTGACGAGCCCATGGCCTCGATCGACGACGACAACGCACGAATCGTCATGCGCCTGCTCGAGGACGCGGCAGCCGGCGGCGCGGCGGTCATCGTCGCAAGCCACCGGCACACCTTTCAGTCGAGCCGGGTGCTGCGGCTTCCGACCGGCAAGATCCATCTGAACGGGTCGCAGAAAGCGGCCTCGAACGGGAACGGCTCGCACGTCGCGCCACCGCTCTGGCGCCTGCTTCTGCCCGCTCGGGAGCGGCCGCGAAAGCACGTGCTGAAGGCGAAACGGCTCCCACTGTGGCGGCGCAGTGCCGCGTTCATCGCCAATGGGTACCGCCTCGTGGTTTTGAACGGGCTGCGCAGCTGGAGTCGCGACGTGCGCCTGACCGCGCCGGCGCTGGGCACCATGGCTCTGCTGCTCCTGCTGTGCGGGACGCTCGCCATGGTCGGCATCGCCGTCCAGGGCGCGGCCACGCAGCAGGCCGCTCAGGCTTCGCTCGTACGCGTCTACCTGGCGCCTGACGCGACCCCCGATGCTGTCGCTGCCCTCAAGACCCGGCTTACCGCGGATCCGCGAATCGCATCGGTCACCCCGGTGAGCCCTGAGCAGGCCCTCGCCGAGGCGAGCAGCCGGCCAGGGCTCGACAACCTGGCCAGCCTCAGCTCCACCAACCCGTTCCCGGCGAGCCTTGACGTCAAGGTGCGCGACGTGACCAAGATCGGGGCCGTCGCGGCGTCGGTCAAGGGCGACCCGGCGGTCGACCCGGCCTATCCGACGTCATACGACCCCGACACCTACTCACGGCTGCGCCGCGTCGCCCTGATCGTCGGAGGCGTCGCGGCCGGGCTGATGCTGCTGTTCGGGGTGGTCGCATACGCGGTGGTCGCCAACTCCATGCGAGGCATCGCGGCGGCCCGCCGGCAGGAGGTGACGCTGATCCGTCTGCTTGGCGCGCGCGGCTGGATGCTGCGCGGCCCGTTCGTGGTGGAGGGGCTGATGATCGGCGCCCTCGCCGGCGCGCTGGCCGCGGTGTTGGTCGCGGGCGCCTGGATGCTCGCGGTCCGCTTCGAGTCGGCCACGTACTCGCAGGTCCTCCCGGGCGTCGGCCCCACCCAGGTCCAGTACGTGCTGGCCGCGGTGATGGTCGCCGGCCTGGTGCTCGGCTCGCTGACGGCGCTGCTCGGTTTTCGCAAAGTGCCCGCGTGAGCAGGTGGCTCCGCGCGCTGGGCGTCGCCGGCGCGCTGGTCGCGGTCCAGGCGGCAAGCGCCGGTGCGACGAGCCCGCCTTGCCCGACACCCTCCAGCGCGTCCCCCTCCCGCCTGGTCTGCCAGTCCGCTCCGGTCAACCCGGGTTCCGCTCCCACGAATCCGAACCAGTCCGCTTACGACCTGCTGCGCACCAGGCTGGGAGGAGACCTTTCGACCGCGCTGTCCACCGAGGAGCGCCTCACCGCGTCGCTCAACCAGACCTCCGCGAGCATCCAGATCCTGACCGACCAGGTCACCCGGGAGGAGGCGGCGATCGCCACCCTCGAGGACAAGATCGCGCAGCTGGACACTCAGATCGCGGACACCCAGGCGCGGATCGACGTCGAGAAGGAGCAGGTGGCGGCGATGGCGCGGGCGATCTACCGCGAACCGGACTCGCTGTGGATGCTGATCGCGCGCACCGGAAGCCTCCACGAGGCCCTGCAGGCGACCTCTGACATGGTCGTCGCGGGCCAGCGGGCCCATGCCCTGGAGGCGCGGCTGCAGGTCGACCTGCTGAAGCTGCAGGCGGACCGAGACGCTCGACAGGCCGACCTCGACCGGGAGAACGGGACCAGAGACCAGCTGGTCGGCAGCCTCAGCTCGCTGAACGACCTGCTGGGCACGCAGTCCGACCTCACGAGCCAGCTGGCGGACGTCATCGCGCAGATCCAGACGGCTCAGAACGACCTGACGAACCAGCCGCCGGAGGTGACCGCGGCCCTCGCCGCCCTCCTCGAGGCGCAGGAGCAGGCTCTGATCCAGCAAGCCAACCAGGCGGCGTGGAACCAGGCGCATGTCGGCTTGGGTCTCGCGATGGTCACGCACATGCTCCCGAAGGGCGTGACGATCGCCGGGCTCACCCTGTCGTGGCCGATGGCGGGAGCTCGCGTCACTCAGCTGTTCGGACCGAGCACCCTCCTGCTCGAGCCGCCCCTCGGGCCGTACAAGCATTTCCACACCGGGGTCGACCTCGCCGCGCCATTCGGCACCACGGTGACGGCCGCGGCTGCGGGCGTGGTCGTCGCGGTCGGCCATTCAGCCATCGGCTACGGCAACTATGTCGTGATCGGGCACGGCGGCGGAATCATGACGCTGTACGGGCACCTCCTGGAAACCAATGTCGGGGTCGGGAACGTGGTTGCCCGCGGGCAGCGGATAGGCCTCGAGGGCTCGACCGGCTGGTCCACCGGCCCGCACGTGCATTTCGAGCTGCGCGTCAACGATGCGGTGGTGGATCCGATGCCGTACCTGTTGAAGTCGGCCGCCTAGGTTCCGCCAATTCGACGGATTCTGATCACCGGGATGTCGGGGACGGGCAAGTCCTCCGTCATCCAGGCGCTCGCACAGCGAGGCTGCAAGGCGATCGACACCGATTGGAATCCCGACTGGGAGACGCCGCCGGACCTCCGCGGTCCGGACGCAGACGGGCCGGGTTGGCTTTGGCGTGAAGACCGGATCAACGATCTGCTCACCACCGAGGACGCCGAGGTGTTGTTCGTGAGCGCATGTGTCCCGAATCAATCGAAGTTCTATCCGCGATTCGATCGCATCGTCCTGCTCAGCGCCTCGCCGGAGCTGACCGCACAGCGGCTTGCGGCCAGGACGAACAACCCGTACGGCAAATCCGCGCAGGATGTGGCCGAGGTCCTCCATTTCAAATCCACCATCGAGCCGCTGCTGCGACGCGGCGCGACGCACGAGGTCGACACCAACACGCCGATAGAAGAGGTAGTCGCGAGAGTCCTGGAAATCGCCGGCGGCTAGGTGTGCTGCATTGGTCTGCGTATCCGTGCTGCTGCGACTTCGAAGGCGTTCGCTTTCCGTCTGAGCACCGTTCCCTGGGGCCAGTCCTTGTTCACCCGATCGGTCAGCGCCGAGTCGGAAATCTGCTCCGACTGGCGCGAAGGGTCGGTCAACTCCGCGAGCAAATGACGCACAAGGTCAATCGCTTCAGAGAGCTGACCATCAGTGAGCTTTCCTTCTCGGTACTCCGGAAGGTGCCTCAGGTCCGACACCAAGGCCTCGAGCAGATCTCGGCCCATCGCGACGATGACGTCGTGCTCCGACTCCGGGGCAAGCATCCATGGCAACGGCCCTTTGTCATTGAACAGCTCGTGCCGAGCAGCAAGCCATCCGATCGCGGATTCGTCCCCCACGATCATCGGGCGCTCGCCCGCGTAGTACTGTTGCCGGCCCTTCTCGAATAGATCCGTTCGCTCCGGATGGACCTTCATCGTCCGGGTCGCAATGGCACGCGCGCTATCACGATCATCGAGGCTGATCGCCCATTCGACGGTGCTCCCGGTCAGGACGAGCCAGGTGTCCGGCAGCTCCTTGGCCAGCCGCGCCGGCGAGTCGAAGAGGTCGAGCTTGGGAAGGATCTTCCGTAGGATCGCGTGGAGCAGCTCTGACAGCGAAAGGCTGCGCACGCCGGTCCCGGCGCGCGGGATGTCCCCGAACAGGTCAACGAAGTAGAGGTCGGGATCGACGTTGATGAACTCGTTGCTCCACACGACATCGGCCGATCCCTTTCGGGCCGAGGCCCCAGGCAGCGAACCCTCAACCTGACGGCGGCGCCATCCGGCCAGCGCCTTGTCGCGAACCGTGACGCGAAGCGTTGCGGAGGTAAGCTCGCCGGCCCGGTTCCACGTCGATGGTTGCAGGCTCAGCTCGTACGTCCTACCACCTCGCACCGCCCGCAGCGCATGCCGCAACGCATTCCAACTAAAGTCGCTGCCAAGTTCGGCCGCCAGCCACTGACCCGCCAGCTCGAGAATCTGGCTCGGCTTCGTCTCTTTGGTGAAGGTCGGCGGCTCCGGCATACCGTCAGGATGACGCGCGGCGCCCGACAGTACGATGACCTACCAGCCAAGCTGACGGACGAAGAGTGCCCCCGGAGGGAATCGAACCCCCGACCTTGACGTTAGGACCGTCCTGCTCTATCCCCTGAGCTACGGGGGCGACACGGTTGAAGTCTATTAAGTGCGCTGCGCGCGGCGCCCCTGAGCTACGGGGGCGACACGGTTGAAGTCTATTAAGTGCGCTGCGCGCGGCGCCCTGAGCTACGGGGGCGGCACGTTCGAAGTCTATTGAGAAGCTGATAACCCGCGTCTGCAGGCGAATGCGGTTCTCGTGAGGTGTCGAAGGCCCGCATCCGCCGGCGAATGCGGGAAATCGAAACCCGCGACCGTTACCGGCGCCCGGCTGGACACGTTGGAATCCCTGTGCTTCTCAGCAACCTCCCAGCTTCCTCTCAGTGCGGGTTTAGCGGCGGGGTCAACACTTACGCCATGGAAAACAAAGACACGACCCAGGCCAGGGTGCGGGCGCGCGACGCTGCCATGCGCCTCCTCAACCGGCTGACCACCGGAGCCGCCATCAGCGCGGTCATCGGTGTCGGCCTGTTCGGCGCGATCAGCGCGAACACGATCCCGGGCACCACGACCACCTCAACCACGACCGCTTCGTCGACCAGCACCTCGTCTGGACTGGCGACGACCACCACGCCCGTCACGAGCTCCGCCGGCTCAGGGGTCGTAGTCTCGGGCGGCTCGTGACCCCGTGAGCAACCAGCTCCTCTGGTACACGACGCGCGGCGCAGGGGCGGTCAGCCTCGTCCTCCTCAGCGCCGTGGTCGTGCTGGGAATCCTCTCGGTGCTCCGCATCCAGACCGCCGGATGGCCGCGCTTTCTCACCGTCGGCCTGCACCGCAACCTCGCGCTGATGACGCTCGTCTTTCTCGCCCTGCACATCGTCACCGCCGTCGTTGACCCGTTCACCCATCTCGGATGGCTGGCGGCGGTGGTGCCCTTCTCCTCTTACTACCGGACCTTCTGGCTTGGCCTCGGCACGATCGCCTTCGAGCTCCTGCTCGCCATCGTCGTGACCAGCCTCGTGCGTGGTCTCATCGGCCAGGTCGCCTGGCGCCTCGTGCACTGGCTCACGTACGCGTCGTGGCCGGTCGCGGTCGTTCACGGAGTGGGCACCGGAACCGATGCCTGGTCGGCCTGGCTGTTCGCCCTCCAGGCGGCGTGCGTCGTGGCCGTGCTGGCCGCCATCGGCTACCGGTTGATGGCCGGCTCGCGCGACCCGCTCGCCAACGCTCGATCCTCCTTCCAGTCCGCGGTCGACCGCCGGGAGACGAGATGAAGCTCCTGTCGGGACCTGACCTGTCGCTCGGACCGGAACGACTCGCGGCCCATGTTCAACGGCTCGGCCCTCTGCCCCAGGGCGGCCACGCCCTGGTTGAGGTGCTCGTCCGCAGCGGACTGACCGGTCGGGGCGGCGCGGCCTTTCCAGTGGGACTCAAGTGGCGGGTTGTCGCGGCAGCATCGCGAGGATCTGCCGTGGTCATCGTCAACGGTGCTGAGGGCGAGCCTCACAGCAAGAAGGACCGCCTGCTCATGGCCTCACGCCCCCACCTCGTCATCGACGGAGCGCTCCTCGCCGCGGCATCGGTGCATGCGCGGGAGATCGTCCTGTGCATCGGCGAAGGGCACCACGCCGCGCGGCGCTCGATGTCCGAAGCGGTTGCCGAGCGCGCAGACCACGAGCGCCGCATGATGCGGATCGTCGCCGCGCCCGCCCGCTACGTCGCAGGCGACTCGAGCGCGACAGTGCACCTCGTCGACGCCGGCGTCGCCACGCCGACCACCACCCCGCCTCCGCCTCGCGAGCGGGGCGTCGGCGGAGCCGCCACCCTGGTGCAGAACGTCGAGACTCTCGCCCACGTCGCCCTCATCGCACGGACCGGCGTCGCCACCGGCACGCTGCTGATCACGGTCGCCGGCAGCGTACGCGCCCCGGGTGTGTACGAGGTGAACGCCGGCACCACGTTGGGTGAAGCGGTTCAGCTCGCGGGCGGCACCTCGAGTCCAGCCCGAGCCGTTCTGCTGGGCGGCTACTTCGGCCAGTGGATCGAGTCCGGGGCGGCCTGGTCGCTGCCGATCGACCCTCACGCCCTGCGGGATCGAGGCCTGTCGCTCGGATGCGGCGTGATCGGGGTGCTTCCCACGAGCCACTGCCCTGTCTGCGAGGTCGCCGGCATCATGCGGTTCCTCGCGAGCGAGAGCTCGGCTCAATGCGGCCCGTGCTTCTTCGGCCTGCGAGCGCTGGCGGACGCCTGCACCAGGATCGCGGAGCGCGGCACAGATCCTGGCGACCTGCAGCGGCTGCAGCGCTGGTCGGCCGAGGTGCAGGGCCGCGGCGCATGCAAGCACCCTGACGGCGCGGTCATGTTCCTGCGCTCCGCCATGAAGACGTTCGAGGACGACTTCGCGCAACATCCGGCTCACCAGCGGCGGTCGGCATGACGAAGCAGCTCGAGCTCGTCGTCGACCGCATCAAGTGCGATGGGCGCGGACTGTGCGCTGAGATCCTGCCGGAGCTGATCCGGCTCGACTCCTGGGGCTATCCCATCGTTGCGCCCGGCCCGATTCTAGACCACCTGGTGGGGCTCGCCGAACGTGCCGTGGATGACTGCCCGGTGCTGGCGATCGCCCTGCGTAGGACGCAGGCGCCGAAGGCCAAGGCGAGATGAGCAGCACGGTGCTCGGGATCGCAGACGACCGCGCCCTCGGCTCGTCTCTGCGCCTGGTCGTCACAAGGCCGGCCGGCCTGCAGGCGGCCAAGGCGGCGGTTGACGAGGTCGTCAAAGCCATCGACCTTGCGGCAAGCCGTTTCCGCGGTGACAGCGAGCTCAGCCGGCTCAATGCGTCGCCCGATCAAGACGTCACGCTAAGCCCGCTGCTCGCGGAGGCCATCGCCGCCGCGTTGCGCGGCGCCGAGCTGACTGAAGGGGCGGTAGATCCGACCATCGGGTCAGCGATCAGGCTGGCCGGCTACGACGTCGACTTCGCCAGCGTCGCGGCAGAAGGCGAGCCGATCCCGCTCATCGCACACAGCATCCCCGGCTGGCGGGCGATCCGGTTCGACCGCCACTCGCGGACGCTGCGGCTGCCGCGCGGCGTCGAGCTCGACCTGGGCGCGACGGCCAAAGCCCTCGCCTCCGACCTTGCCGCCGCCGCGGCGAGCAAGGCCATCTCGGGCGGTGGCGTGCTGGTCAGCCTCGGAGGCGACATCGCCGTCGCGGGCGAGAGCCCACCCGGCGGCTGGCCGGTGCAGGCAAGCGAGGACAGCGCCGCGCCCATCGACGATGACGAGGAGACGGTGACCATCACCTCAGGCGGCGTTGCCACCTCGAGCACGACGGTCCGGCGTTGGACCCGAGGCGGCGACGTCCTCCATCACATCATCGATCCCGCGACCGGCCTGCCGGCGAAGAGCCCCTGGCGAACCGCGACCGTGGTCGCCGGCACCTGTGTCGACGCCAACATCGCGTCTACAGGGGCCATCGTCATGGGTCACAAGACGCTGGCGTGGCTCGAAGCACACGGGTTGCCGGCGCGCCTTGTCGACCAGGCGGGACACGTCCGCCGGGTGGCGGGATGGCCCGCGCCCGAAGACAATTCGTATCTGGTTCCCAACGGTTTCTGAGCAAATCCCCAGGAATCTCGATCAGCATGGAGCCCGTGAACAAGGACGGACCGAGGGTCCTCGTCGTCGATGACGAGCCCAACATCACCGAGCTGGTCGCGATGGCGCTTCGCTACGAAGGGTTCACGGTCAAGACCGCGGCCACCGGCCGGGGCGCGATCACGGCGGTGACGCAGTTTTCGCCGGCGCTCGTCATCCTGGACGTGATGCTCCCCGACATCGACGGCATCGAGGTGCTGCGCCGCCTCAACAGCAGCGGGAGCAAGGTGCCGATCATCTTCCTCACCGCCAAGGACGCGACCGACGACAAGGTCCACGGCCTGACTATCGGCGGCGACGACTACGTGACCAAGCCGTTCAGCATCGAAGAGCTGATGGCGCGAGTCCGAGTCGTGCTGCGGCGGCACGGCAGCGAGAGCGACAACGGCAAGCTGGCGCTGGCCGACCTCGAGCTGGACGACGAAGCTCACGAGGTCCGGCGGCACGGCCACGTGGTGGAGCTGACCAACACCGAGTACAGGCTGCTCCGCTACCTGCTCATCAACGCCGGGCGCGTGCTCACGCGCAGCCAGATCCTCGACCATGTGTGGCACTACGACTTCGGCGGCGACGCCAGCGTGCTCGAGACGTATGTCAGCTACCTCCGCCGCAAGGTCGACCGATATGACCCTCCCCTGATCCAGACCGTGCGCGGGGTCGGTTACGTCCTAAGAACGCCACGAAAGTGACGCTGTCCCTGAGGGGCCGGCTGCTGATCGGGATCATCTCGCTCGTCGTCGTCGGCCTGCTGGTTTCGGACGTCGTCACGTACATAACCCTTCAGAACTCTCTCGTGGCACGGATCGACGACCAGCTCAAGGCGCGATCGACGGTCGATACCGCCGTCAGCGTGATCAGCAACCAGTGCACGCGACGGGGACCGACCACGGCGACCGATTTTCCCGCCGGAACGATCGCAGAGCTTCTTGGCCGCGACGGCTCAGTTGTGATTGCCTGCGGCTTTCAGCTTGGAGGGACCGCGTCGGGTGCACCGGTGCTTCCGAAGTCGATGGCCGGCGCAGGTCCTGACGTGCCCGTTGCTCCAGTGACAGTGGAGGGGACCGGTGGCGTGTCCAAATATCGGCTCACCTACTGGACTGAGAACTCGTTTGCCGGCCAGTTCGTCGTCTTCGCGATTCCCCTGACCAGCGTGCAGTCGACCCTGGCGACGCTGCTGTTGAACGAGACGTTCATCGGGCTGAGCGTCGTCCTGGCGACCGCGCTCCTCGCCCTGCTGATCATCCAGTTCGGCCTGCGGCCTCTTCGGAGGATGGGCGCAGTCGCGGCCGACATCGCCGCAGGGGACCTGAGCCGTCGCGTCGAGCCCGCCACGCGCAACACGGAAATCGGGCGGCTCGGACTGGCCCTGAACGGGATGCTGACCCAGATCGAGTCGGCGTTCAGCGAGCGCACCGAATCCAACAAGCGGTTGCGGCGGTTCATCGCGGACGCGTCGCATGAGCTACGCACGCCCCTGACGTCGATTCGCGGGTACTCGGAGATGCTTCGCCGCGGCGCCGCCGAATCCCCAGCCGACGCAGACCTGGCACGCCGGCGAATCGAAGAGGAGTCGGTGCGCATGTCTGTGCTGGTCGACGACATGCTGCTGATCGCTCGGCTCGACCAGGGCCGGCCGCTCGAGAAGAAGCCTGTCAACCTGCAAGCGATCGCGGGCGACGCCGCAGACGACGCACGCGCCGTGGCCCCCCAACGAGAGATCACCCTGTCGGCCAACGGTCCGGTCGTCGTCGAGGGCGACGACACGCGCCTGCGCCAGGTGGTCGGCAACCTGGTGCGGAACGCGCTCGTGCACACACCGCAGCAGAGCGCGATCGAGATTGCGGTCTCGACGGTGGACGGCGTGGGCCGCATCTCGGTCGCGGACCACGGGCCCGGGCTCAGCTCCGAGGAGATCGTGCGCATCTTCGAGCCTTTCTACCGCGCCGACCCCAGCCGCAGCCGCGACAGCGGTGGCGCCGGGCTCGGGCTTTCGATCGTCAACGCGGTGGTGAGCGCGCACGGCGGGCAGGTGAACGTGAAGGAGACGAGCGGCGGAGGCGTCACGTTCGAGGTCGAGCTGCCACTTGCGGCCGCCTAGTTCTAAGCAACTTCCAAGCTCTCTTACAGGCCGAGTTCAGGAACCGGCGTCAGTCTGAGAGACACGAATTTGACATCCCCTGGCTTCCCCCAGCAGTAGGGGGCGTCCCTAGCGCCCCTTACTTGCGGGGAGCCCACCTTGTCTCGAGTCGCGCGAGATGTGGCTACGGGCTGGCTTCGGACGCAGGAATGTGGGTCGTCGGCCTCGTCTCTCCAGCCCCGATTCGGCCGTAGAGCCAGCTCAATGGCCGCGGCGCCCACCAGTTGGCGCGGCCCAGCAGGCGCATGATCGACGGCACGATCAGGATGCGCACGATGGTGGCGTCGATCGCCACCGCGACCGCCAGCGCGATACCGATCGCCTTGATGATCACGACGTCGGCGAGACCGAAGGCGAGGAACACCGCGACCATGATCGCCGCCGCGCCAGTGATCAGCCGGCCGCTCTTCTCCAGACCCATCGCGACGGCCGCCTGGTTGTCCCCGGTGCGCCGGTACTCCTCCTGGATCCGGCTGATCAGCAGCACCTCGTAGTCCATCGACATGCCGAACACGATGCTGAACAGGATCACGGGGAGGCTCGGATCGATCGACTGGGCGCTGAACCCGAGCTGCTGGCTGAAATGGCCTTCCTGAAAGATCCACACCATCGCTCCGAATGACGCCGAGATGGAGAAGAGGTTCGTCAGCACCGCCTTCAAAGGCAGCACGACCGAGCCGGTGAGCAGGAACAGGACGATGTAGGTGATCAGGATCACGGTGCCGACCGCCGTGGGCGTGCGGTCCAGGATGAATCCGACGACGTCCAGGTCGAAGGCCGTCTCCCCGGTGGCCAGCACCTGGCCGCCGGACACGAGCTCCGCCCGCACCGCCTTGACGATGTTGCGAGCCTCATCGCTTGTCGGAGGCTGGTTCGTGACCAGGTACAGACGCATGATGTGGTCGCCCGTGTCGATCGACAGTGCTTGCTGCATCGCGGGCGGAAGCGATGTGAGAGGCCCGGACAGGAGTCGCTGGTAGTCGGCTTTGGTAAGGCTTGGGTCGTTGACGGCGCCGTCTACTCGAAGCACATTTGGCAGCGAGGCCAGCCGCCGGCTGAGGTCGTACTCGGCGCCGACATGGTCGGCGGTCAGCGGGCTCGAGTCGGGGTAGTAGACGACCGCTTCGATCGTCGTCTGGTCCTGCCCCGGGAAATCCTTGACGAGCGTGTCGTAGCCCTGGCGTGCCGGGTTCGATGGCGGCAGCTGGTCCACGCCTCCCTGTGCGAGCCGCAGCTGCAGAAACGGCGTTCCTGCGATGAAGAGGATCGCCAGGGAGGGGATCAGCACCCACACCGGCCGGCGCATCACCCACATCGCCATCGAGTGCCACGCACCCGTGCCGGCGGGCTTGCGCGCGCCGAGGAAGGGCAGCCGCAGCCTGTCGACACGCGGTCCGAGCACGGACAGCAGCGCGGGTAGGAAGGTGAGGCCGTAAAAGACGGCGACCGCAACCACGATGGCGCCGCCCGCCCCCATCGAGGCGAGGAAGGTGCCCTGGTAGAAGAGCATCGCCGAGAGCCCGATCGCGACCGTGATGCCTGAGAAGGTGATCGCGCGTCCGGCAGTGGACATCGTCGTCGCCATGGCATCTTCGCGGCTCGCGCCCGCGGCGAGCTCGTCCCGGAACCGGTTGACGATGAACAGCGAGTAGTCGATCGCGACGGCGAGGCCGATCAGCGTCACGACGTTCATCGCGTACTGCGACACGTCGGTGAAGTGCGCGAGGAACAGCGTGCCACCCACACCGCCGGCGATCGCGAGCAGGCCTACGCCGATCGGCAGCAACGCGGCGACAAACGAGGCAAAGATCAAGACCAGGAGCAGAAGGGTCACCGGTAGAGCGACCAGCTCGGCTCGATTCAAGTCGTTCTCGAGCGACTTGTTAAAGGCCATGTTGATCGGCACCTGCCCAGTCGCGACGACGCTGAGCGACCCGGGATGTACCTCGCCAACGACCTGGTTGATGTAACCCTGCGCCGTCCGCGCGCCATCTCTGAGGCCCACGATGACAAGCGCTTTGTGCGAGTCCCTTGAAATCAAAGCCGCCTTGTCGGCGGCCCGCACGCTGTAGGGCGTGGTCACGGTGGTGACGCGTGAATCGCTGCTCAGAGGCGCGACCGCGGCCTCCACCGCTCTTTGGTATCCGGCGTCGTCAGCACTGAGGCTGGAGCTGCTGAAGATCAGCGTGAAGCTGGAGCCTCCGGTCCCTGTCAGTCCCTGCGGGTGGATCTCGTCCTTGATGAGCTTCGCCGCTTTGCCGGCGGGTAGGTCGGCGCCGAAGCCACCCGTGTCCGCGAGCGTTCCACCGGTGAAGATGGCGAGGATCGAGAGGCCCAGCAGCACCGCCGAAACGACGAGCGTTGCCCATCGAAACCGGTAGACGAAGCGACCCCAGCGGGCAAACACAGCCACTCAGGATACCGACGGGGGTTATGAGGGAAAACCATGCGGGTTTTCCCTCATACGTTGTTTGGATTCGATCCAGTGTGGCCTGGGCGACCGGGCTTTGCCCGGTCGCGACTTTGTCCCCAGCCTGCTTGCGTCGCCAGGCTTCAGCTTCTTAAATCAAGCCCATCGATATACCGGAATGGGAGCAGCGACTGCGGCGCAGCCGCACTCGCGATGAGGGAAAACCATCCGGGTTTTCCCTCATACGTTACTTAGATTTCCAGACGATGCCCTGCACGATTGG
>Ga0209011_1000350_pt1 | contig 18226 bp, 23 predicted proteins | sample BlaSpr_A8_OM1_M3_FD_187986 | JGI IMG/M metagenome (GOLD analysis project Ga0209011, IMG submission 187986) | Forest soil microbial communities from Thunder Bay, Ontario, Canada - Black Spruce, Ontario site 2_A8_OM1_M3 (SPAdes) (version 2) | ecosystem: Environmental > Terrestrial > Soil > Boreal... | reverse complement strand
GGCCGTCTCCAGGCCGGCGCCGTAGCGAAGCGCGAGCAGCATCCTGTCGCGATGGGATAGGAGGCGAATGTGTCCGTGCAAGTCGGCGTCTCGCAGCCGCGCTAAGACAGCGTCTTCGACCGATTCGCTCTCGCGAGGCGCCGCGAACGACAAACGTTCAAAAAGGTTGCGGGCTCGCTCCCGCCGCCGTGCCGAATCTCGCGCCGAGTTCACCACGATCCGCCAAAGCCAGGCCTCAGCGGTGCCTCGCGAAGAGTCGTACGAACGGAGCGCGCGTACTGCTCTAAGCAAGGCGTCCTGCGCAAGGTCATCAGCGTCGGCCGAGCTGCCGCCGATCATGGCGGCGAAACGGCAAACGCTTCGTGCATAGCGCGTGCACAGCTCCTCGGCGGTCAGCGCACCGGTTTCCAGGTCGGTCGGGCCCAGGGCGACCTCCATTCATGTCTCAATACGTCCCTCGGCGGCAATCCCGGACACCCATCCTCACATCACGCCAAATCCGAGGTGCTGATACTTGACAAGACTGGATGTCTAGTCTAGTCTCGTCCGAGGTGGCCGCGACCAGGGAAAGGATCCTCGGCAAAGCCCGAGGCCTGCTCGCCAAAGGAGGTAGCCCGACGGTGGCGGAGTTTGCCGCGGCGGCAGGCGTCTCGAGGGCGAGCTTCTACCGCGCTTTCGAATCGCGCGAAGCGCTCCTCGAAGCCCTCGACGTCCAGCCCGAGCCTGGCGCGCGCGAGCGCATCCTGGACGCCGCCCTTAAGCTGGTCGGCGCGCACGGGCTGACCGCGCTTTCGATGGACGACCTTGCCGCCGAAGCCGAGGTTTCCCGCGCCACGCTGTACCGCCTCTTCCCCGGCAAGGCGGCCCTGTTCACCGCCTTCCTGCATGCGTACTCGCCCCTGGATTCCGTGACCGAGCTGCTGAACAAGAGGCGCGGCGATCCGCCAGATGCGGTGATGCCCGAGATCGCCAGGACCGTCTATCGCACCTTCTACGCCGCCGGCGAGAGCCGCATCGGGATCCTGCGTGCCATCTTCTTCGAGATCAGCTCACTCGCGCCCGACACCGCCGAGGCTGCCCAGGATGTGCTTCGGACGATGGTCGGCTCGCTGGTGATGTATCTCCTGGTGAACATGCAATCGGGCCGCCTGCTTCAGATGCACCCCCTGCTTGCGCTGCAGTCGTTCATCGGTCCGATCTTTTTCCATCTGATGACCCGGCCCCTGGCCGAGCGGTTGCTCGGTTTCGACATCGACGGAGAGCAAGCGGTGACGTTGCTGGCTGAAAACTGGCTGCGCGCGATGGCGCCCGAAAGGAGAGAGTCATGAATGAGTCGATAGCCGTCGACGTGGAAAACGTCTCTAAGTCGTTTGGCGCTGTCAGAGCGCTCGACGGAGTGACGCTGCGCATCAGGCGCGGCGAAATCTATGGCCTGCTTGGTCCGAACGGCGCCGGCAAAACGACGCTCATACGAATGATCGTCGGCATCGTGCAGGCCGATGCCGGGACTGTGACCGTGCTCGGCCAGCGCATGCCCAACGTGGGCGTCTTGCGACACGTGGGCTACATGACGCAGGCCGCCGCCCTATACCCCGGCCTGTCGGTGGAGGAGAACGTCAAGTTCTTCGCCGCCATCAACGGCGCGGAAGAAGGCGTGAAGGAAGCGATGCAGCTCGTCGAGCTGTACGAGCGCCGCGGATCGGTCGTCTCGACGCTGAGTGGGGGGATGCGGCAGCGCTGCTCGCTGGCGTGTGCACTCGTGCACAAACCGCAGCTGCTGCTGCTCGATGAGCCCACGGTCGGCGTCGATCCACAGCTCCGCGTCCAGTTCTGGGAGAGCTTTCGCCGCATGGCCGAGTCAGGCACGACGATCATCGTTTCGAGCCACGTCATGGATGAGGCAGAGCGCTGCCAGCGCCTGGGTCTCATCCAGTACGGCAGGCTGCTCGCCGAAGGCTCGCCCAACGAGGTGCGCGCGATGGCCGGTACGCAGAACCTGGAAGAGGCGTTCCTCGCACTCGCCGGGCAGAAGGCATCATGAGCGGCCGCCGCATCGCCGCCATCACGAGGCGACTGCTGCAGGGATTTCGTCGCGACCACCGCACGCTGGCGCTACTGTTCGTGGCGCCGATCGTCATCCTCGGGCTTCTCGGCTACATGATCCGCGGCTCAGCATCAGCGCCCGCCGTGGGCATCGCCAACGAGGACCAGGGTCCGTTGGGCGGCATGGTGGCGAGCGCGCTGCAAAGCTCCAGCCTGGTCAGCGCCGGCTCGATCTCAGCGTCAGATGGCGACTCGAAGCTCAAAGACGGCTCCCTCGTCGCCTACATCGTCTTCCCCGCCGACTTCAGCGCGCGCGCTCAGCTGGGAACCATCGCGCCAGAAGTCCATCTCGAAGGCTCTCAACCAGGAACCGCGGGCCCCGTGCTGCAGGCGCTCCAGCAGGCGTTGGCCGCGATCGCGGCCCAACGTGCCGGCGCCTCGGTGCAGGTGCAGCCGAAGGTTGTCTACCTGTACGGCGGACCTTCACTGGATCGCCTCGACTACTTCGGGGCGGCCTTCATCGGGCTGATCGTCTTCTTCCTGGTCTTCGTCATCACGACGGTCGCCTTCTTGAACGAGCGGTCGCAGGGCACGCTCGAGCGCCTCATGGCAAGCCCGCTGCGGCGAGGCGAGATCGTCATCGGCTACATGCTCGGATTCACCGTGCTGGCGCTGGTCCAGGCCGCCGAGGTGCTCGCCTTCTGCCTGGTCGTGCTGAAGGTGCACAACCAGGGCAACGTCCTGCTGATCTTCGGCGTCGAGGCGCTGATGGCCATCACGGCGGTGAACCTCGGCATCTTCCTGAGCATGTTCGCGCGCACGGAGTTTCAGGCCGTGCAGTTCATCCCGCTCGTGATCGTCCCGCAGTTCATCCTGTCGGGCATCCTCTTCCCCATCTCGACCGAGCCCAGGCCGCTGCAGCTGGTGTCGGACGTGCTCCCGCTGACCTATGCCGTCAGCGGGCTGCGCGACATCATGATCAAGGGCGCCGACCTCACCTGGACCTCGCTGCAGATCGATGCGGGCGTGGTGGCCGGCTTCTGCATCGTCCTGATCGTCGCCGGCATTGCAACCCTTCGCAGACGAATTGCGTAATCGCTGAGTGACCGGACGGGCCGTCGTGCTGACCGGAGGCCTCGCGACCGGCAAGACGACCGTGGCCAAGGAGGTCGTGACGATCGCTTCGGCGCTCGGTCTGCACGCCGCGGCGGTCGACCTCGACTGGCTTGGCTGGGCAACCGGAGCGACCGTTACGTTGGATGACCTGATCGCGAGCAACCTGACCGCGGTGGCGGGCAACTACGCGGCGGCCGGAGTCGACCACCTGGTGCTTGCGCGAGCGGTGGTCCATCCAGGCGGCCTGCGGGCCGTCGCCCGCGCGCTGCCGGCGTGGGAGCTGACGGTCGTCAGGCTGACCGCGCCCCGGGCTGCGCTGGAGCAGCGCATCCGGTCGCGCGACTATGGCTCCGAGCTCCTGGAGCACCTGACGGACCTGGACGAGATGACGGAGAAAGTCACGGCGGCCGCGCCAGGCGCGCACGTCGTGGTCAACCATGGACGTGAGCTCGGAGACGTCGCCAACGAAGTCATGCGACTTGCCGCCTGGATCCCCTGAGTCCGTAACCTAACGGCGATGCTGCTGGTCTGTTCAGCGCGGTGCGGAAGCAGGCTGTTCCGCGCGCTGTTTGCCGAGGTCGACATCGATTCGGGCGGCAATTACGAGGACTACCGCTTGACCCAGCCTGGCTTCGTCTGCCTCAACTGCGGGGCGCCCGCAGTCGACCTCAGCGAGGCGGCGGCCGACATCGCGGCCGAGGCCGAAGCCGATGCAGCTCCCACGGTTACTGACATCCTTTGCCCTGTGTGCGAGACGCTGGTCCAGGTCAGCGGCGACATGGAATGTCCCAACTGCGGGGCTCCGCTAGAGGCATGAGGGAAACCCGGATGGTTTCCCTCATCGCGAGTGCGGCTACGCCGCAGTCGCTGCTCGCCTTCCGGTATATGGATCGGCCTGTCTCAAAAAGCTGAAGCTAAGCGGCGCTGGGAGTGTCTGGAGACAAAGTCGCGACCGGGCGAAGCCCGGCCGCCCCAGCCGTGTTGGCAATTGTGGCCTTCGATCATGCGCCAGGTTGCTTAAGTCAAAGAAGCAGTGCCGACCAGGATGCTCAGCATCCACCTCACCGCCGCGGCATCGCGCCGGCGTATCGCCGCCCGGAGAGCCCGCACCGCGCGTGGCGTGTCGAGGTCGTCTGACAGCGCGGAGTTGAACTCTTTCATCAGCGCCGGCGAGGCCTGGCCCCCAGGTTGCTTCAGCACCGAGCGAGCCCGTTCGACCAGGCGCGCCGCTCGCAGCAGGCCTGGCCAGCTGAAGTCCCAGTCTTTTCCATAACGATGCGAGACCAGGTAGAGGCGCACTGCGGCTGCCGGCGCGCGCTGCAATGCCTGGCTCACCTTGACCAGGTTGCCGAGCGACTTGCTCATCTTGCGGCCTTCGTACCGGACCATCCCGGTGTGCATCCACGCTCTGGCAAATGGACGTTTTCGCGTCAGGGATTCGGACTGTGCCCGTTCCGACTCATGGTGGCTGAACGCGAGGTCGCGGCCGCCGCCGTGAATGTCGATCTGCTCTCCGAGATACCGCATCGCCATCGCCGAACATTCGATGTGCCAACCGGGACGGCCGGGCCCGAACCGGGACGCCCATGAAGGCTCGTCCTCCCCTGAGCTGCGCCATAACGGGAAGTCGAGCACGTCGCGCTTGGCGCCAGGCCCGATCGTCCCGAGCAGCCCTTCGGCGCGCAGCTTGCGCAGCATGGCTCGCCGCGTGAGATGGGACAGCCGGCCGTAGCCGCGGTAGCGGCTCACGTCGAAGTACAGCGCGTCAGTGCGATAGGCATATCCCGACGCGTGCAGCTTCGTCGCGGCGGCGAGGATGCCCTTGATCTCCTCCGACACGCGGGGCATGACGTCGGGCGGGCGCCAGCCGAGCGCGGTCATGTCCCGGATGTGGACCTGTGTCTCACGGTCGGCCAGGACCTGCCAGTCGACATCGTCCCTCCGCGCACGCTCGAACAGTGGGTCGTCGACGTCGGTGACGTTCTGAACGTATCGCACCTTTGTGCCGCCCGACTCCACGAACCGGACCAGCACGTCGAACATCGAGAAGGTGAAGGCATGTCCCATGTGGCCGGAGTCATACGGCGTGACGCCGCAGACGTAGAGCGTCAGCGGCTTGCGACTGCTCTTGGTCCGCGGCGCGACCCAGACCTTCCGCTGCGTCAGCGTGTCGCGGACGCGCAGAAGAATCGCTAGTTCCGCGCTCGCGCTGAAATGGAGGCGTCCGCGCGTAGAGCCTCCACCCGGTCGGTCAGCTCCCACGGCACGCCCAGATCGTCGCGCCCGAAGTGACCGTACGCGGCGGTCGGGCGGTAGATCGGCCGCTTGAGATTCATGCTCGCGATGATCGCGCCGGGCCGTAGGTCGAAGTGGCGCCGGATCAGCTCCAGCAGCTCGGCCTCCGACACCGAGCTGGTGCCGAACGTCTCGACCGCGATGGAAGTCGGGTGCGCGCGGCCGATCGCGTACGAGACTTGCACCTCGCAGCGGTCGGCAAGCCCTGCCGCCACCAGGTTCTTGGCCACGTGCCGCGCCGCGTAGGCGGCCGAGCGATCGACCTTGCTCGGATCCTTTCCGCTGAACGCACCACCGCCGTGGCGGGCAACGCCGCCGTAGGTGTCGACGATGATCTTGCGCCCGGTCAGGCCGGCGTCCGCTGCGGGGCCGCCGAGGACGAAGTGGCCGCTCGGGTTGACCATGATCTTCGTGTTGGAGTCGACGACGAGCCCTTCGAGGATCGGGTCGACCACGAGCTCCCGCACCCCGTCACGAATGTCTTTCTGTGTGGCCTCCGGCATGTGGTGCGAGGACACGACGATGGCTTCGATTCGCTTCGGGCGCCCGCGCTCGTACTCGACCGTCACCTGCGTCTTGCCGTCGGGCCGCAGGAAGGGAAGAGAGCCGTCCTTGCGAGTCTGGGCGAGACGGCGCGCGAGCCGGTGGGCCAGCGAGATGGTCAGAGGCATCAGCTCAGGGGTTTCGCGACAGGCGAAGCCGATCATCATCCCCTGGTCGCCCGCGCCCTGCAGCTCGAACGGATCGTCCTCGAGGCTGCCCTCGCGCTCTTCGAGCGAATGATCGACCCCGGCGGCGATGTCTGGCGATTGCTCTTTGAGGTAAACCTGGATCAAAGCGTGATCGGCGTCGAAGCCGATCTCTTCGTTGTTGTAGCCGATGTCGCGGATCGTTTCGCGGATGGTGCGCTGGATGTCGAGCTCGGCATGGGTCGTGACCTCGCCGATGACCACGCACAGGCCTTTGGTGATCGCTGTCTCGCAGGCCACGCGCGCATCCGGGTCCTGGGCGAGCATTCCGTCGAGCACGGAGTCCGAGACCTGGTCGCAGACCTTGTCCGGATGGCCCTCGGTGACCGATTCAGAGGTCAGTAGGAACGAGGCTGATTCGCTGAAGGAGGTTGACACGACAGTCGAAGATCATATCGGTCTGGGTCGATCGGGCCCGACCCGCTAGGAACCGTTTCTTTGCCGGCTGTCCTCGGGGGACTGACCGAGCAGCTGCGCCTGCAGGGCGAAGATGTCGTCCAGCACACGATCGATGCGCCGTCCCTCGAGGCGGTGGTCGGCAATCACGCCGGCATGCTCGAGGTGGCGGCGGAGCGAGACTCCGAGCGGCCCATCGATGCGCGCCTGTCCCCTCACCTGCGCCTCCTCGAGCAGCTGCAGGCACCGGTCGAGCGCCCGCTGCCGGGACCTGTGAATCCTGAGCTTCATGTCAGGCCGTCCCGAGCACCTCGACGCGGCCGCCGGTCGTGACCCTCACCTGGACCTTGTTCAACGTCGGTAGCGGATAGGTCGGATCGGTCGACTTCCCGTCCGGCGTGAACGAAGCCGGGTGGCAGGAGCAGTCGAGCTGTCCCTGGCCGCCGTTCCACCACAGCTCGCACGGCAGGTGCGTGCAGATGGAGGTGACCGCCGTCACGGTCTCGCCACGCCGGAAGAGGAAAGCGCCGACGCCGCCGGCCGCGACCCGCCTGCCCTGGCCCTCGACCAGGTCCGACAACGCGCCCACGTCGACCCACTGTCCATTGACGGGGTTGATCGGACCGCCTGCGACCCGCGGGTGCCCGGTCGTGGCCGGCTCGAGCGCCCTCCCGACAAGGCCGCCGGCGACGGCCGTTGCGGCCAGCCCAATCCCGGCGACGAGCGCAGAGCGTCGCGTCATCCACGGTTCCCTCGGCGCCGCTTCGAGCTCCTGCTCGAGACGCTTCCGGAAGGCGGGGTTCATGCGATGCGGGCCCTGTCGCGCGGCGGCGAGCCAGGCGGCGGCGGTGATCGCGGACTTCTCCTCGGCGTCTCCCCCGCGCAGCTTGAGCCGGCGGCCGCGCAGCAGGTCCGAGACGATCTTTTCGACGCGGTTCTCAGGCTTGTTCACAGGGGGAGCACCTTGACCTTGGCGGCCGCGCGGAGGGCGCGCAATTGCATCACCTTCACGGCCCCCACTGTTGAGTTCATCTCAGCCGCCACTTCCTTCAGTGAATACCCATGAAGGAAACGCAGCTCGAGGACGCGGCGGTAGTTGTCGGAGAGCTGGGCCAGGATCACCTGCACGGCGTCAGCCCCCTCCTGCGACGGCGGCGCCGGCGGCACCGCAAGGGCCAGGTCCTCGTGGAGCTCCGACTCGGAAAGCCCCAGCCGCCTGCTCCAGAAGCCGCCGAGAACCGAGCGGGCGGTGGCGAAAAGGTATCCGCGGATGGCGCTCGCGGGAGCCCCTTCGCGCAGCCTGGGGATCGCCTTCAGGGCTACTTGCTGCGTGAGATCCTCCGTGTCGGCGCGGTTGCCGACGCGCGCGTAGATGAAGGCGTACACCAGCTCCAGCTCGTCAAGCGCGATGTCGGTGGCGCGCCGCGCCATCGGGAGCTGCAGAACGTCTCCTGGCCCGCCCGGGTCGGCCGCCTCCTCTCCCGTCGGGCGGTCTGCGGTCATTTCCCGCCTACGCGAAGAGATTTCCGCACATCAGGTATGAGGCGCTGGAGCCCTGCATGTCGGGACCGGAATGCACCACCACGTACCACGTGCCGCTCGCGGGAGGATAGGTCGCGGGCACGGTGGTCTTCACATCCACGCCGCCCTGGCCGTCGGCGACGACCTGGTTCAACGCGAGCGCGATGTTGCCGCGCTGCTGGCAGCTCCCGATGTGGACGTGCGAGATGTGCGAGGAGTTGGCCTGAAGCCCGGTGATCTGCAGGCGCACGGTCATCTGGTTCGGCTTCGCCGTCACGGTGATCGTGCCGGTCGCGCTGGTGCTGATCCCGTTGAGCTTGAAGCTGAAGCCCGCGGGACTCGGCGAGGGAGCGTGGCTCGGCGAGGGCGCCGCGCTTGGGGAAAGCGGGGGCGCCGCGCTCGATCCTCCGCAGGCGACGCAGAGCGCCGCCACCGCACAGGCGGCCAGCCGCTGCCTGCACGTCAACTGTGAACCTCACCGCTCTCGTGCACTACCGATGCAGGTTACTTGAGCCTGCACGCATTTCAGGTCGCTTAGGGGCTAAGACGAGGTGGGCCGGGTTTGGTCCCGGCCCACCGTCGAGGGTTCCTATGCGCGCCGCGGCTGCGGCGAGCCGCGCCGCCGCCACAGCAGGTAGCCAAGGCCGAGCAGGACCAGGATGGGCCCGATCGCGCCCAGCGCGGTGACCACGTAGTTGATGGTGGTGACGAAGTTGTGAGCGGCCTCGCTGAGGGCCGTCGCAAAGCCCCAGCTGTCGGCGGTGGCCGGCTGCGCCGGCGCGCCGGATTCGGCCAGGGTGACGCTCACCGCGCTGTAGGAGGTGTTGTCGTCGAGGTACTTGATCTGACCCTTCAGGGACTCGATCTCGCCTGTGATCTGTCCGATCTGCTGCTGGACCTGGAGCATGTCCGGGATCGTCTTGGCGCCGGACAGGATCGTGAGCATCGCCGCGCGCTGCGCCTCCGCGTTGGCGAGACGAGTTCGCAGGTCGACGTACTGCGCGCTCACGTCAGTCCCCGTGATGTGCTCGTGCTGAACCTTTCCGACCTTGGAGAGCTGGTCGATGGTCGCATCGAAGTTCGCTGCCGGGACCATGAAGTTGAGGACGCCGGTCCTGATCTGGCTGTCGGCCGGCTGAACGCTCGCGTCGGTTCCCGCGATGTAGCCGCCGTTGCCCTCGACCAGCGTGCGGACCTCGTTGAGCTTGGACTCGAAGGAGCCCGAGCCGACCGTCAGGGTCAGCTGGGCCTGGCGGATGACCGGCGGCCCTTGCAGCGCCGGAACCGTCGTTTTGGACGGGGTGCCCGGGTTGGCGGCATTGTCGGGCTGCCCGCTGATCTTGGTCGGCGAGCCGGTCGATCCATTCGACTGAGCCGGCCCATAGGACGTGGCGGGCCCGCCCGCGGTCGTAGAGCTGCCGGCAGCGCCGCCGCATGCGGCCGCCGCCACGAGGATGGCGATGACGACGAGGATCTTCTTCATTCGACGGCCTCCCAATTGAATTTCCGAGCTGGCAGACCAAACGCTGGATGTCGCGGCACGTAACATCTGCCAGCGTGCTGCAGGTCAGGAATCTCGCCATCGATGTCGCCGCGCGCCGGGTGCTCTCCGACGCGAGCTTCAACGTGGCTGCCGGCGACAAGGTCGGACTGGTCGGCCGCAACGGCGCCGGCAAGACCAGCCTGCTGAAGGTCCTGGCGGGCGAGGATGATCCTGCGGCCGGCATCGTGCTCAAGCAGGGCACCCTCGGTTACGTGCCTCAAAACCCACGCCCCCGGGCCGACGCCGACCGGACGGCCCTCTCCCACATCCTGTCGGGCCGCGGCCTGGACCGCGCCGCCGTACGCCTCGCCGAGCTGCACAAGCAGCTCGAGCACGACCACTCGCCGGCGATCCTCGAGCGTTTCTCCGAGGCGGAGGAGCGATACCGGCTCGACGGCGGCTATTCGGCCGAGTCGGACGCGAGGCGGATCGTCACCGGCCTGGGGCTGCGGCCTGACCGGGTCGACCTTCCCGTGACCGTTCTCTCAGGAGGTGAAGGCCGCCGCGTCGAGCTGGCGCGCGTGCTGTTCGCGGAAGCCGACCTGCTCCTCCTCGACGAGCCGACCAACCACCTGGACAGCGACGCCAAGACCTGGCTGATGGACTTCCTGCGCGACTACCGGGGCTCCGTGATCGTGGTCAGCCACGACCTTGTCCTGTTGGACGCTTCGATCACCCGCGTCCTCCACCTGGATGCCGGGCGGATGCGCGAGTACCGCGGAACGTACTCGCAGTACATGAAGGCGCGTGCGCTTGAAGAGAAGCGCCTGACTTCACTGGCACAGAGGCAGGAGTCGGAGATCAAGCGGCTGAGCGTGCTGGCCGAGGTCATGCGGCGCCAGACGGCCAAGCGGGCCCGAACGGCGAAGTCGATCTTCAAGCGGGTCGATCGCATGAAGGCGGACCAGGTGTCGGCGCCAAAGCGCGAGCGCAAGGTGAAGGTCACGTTTCCCGAACCCCCGCACAGTGGACGCGTCGTGCTGACCGCGACCGGCTTGAGCAAGGGATACGGCGGCCCGGTGGTATTTCGCGACGTCACGTTCGAGGTCGAGCGCGGCCAGCGGATTGTCATCATGGGCCTCAACGGCGCCGGCAAGACGAGCCTGCTCCGGATCCTGGCGGGCCAGACCGAGCCGAACTCAGGCACCTTCCACCTCGGGCATGGCGTCTCGCTGGGCTACTACGCGCAGGAGCACGAAGGCATCCGCAAAGGCGTGCCCGTGCTGGCGCACATGCGCGAGCAGTCGGATGCGGACGAACGGGTGCTGCGCGCCCTGCTGGGCTCGTTCAGCCTCACGGGCGACATCGCAAGGCAGGACGCGGGGACGCTGTCGGGCGGCGAGAAGACCAAGCTGGCCCTGGCTCAGCTCGTCGCGGGAAAGCACAACCTGCTGCTGCTCGACGAGCCAACCAACAACCTCGACCCGCCGTCGCGGTCGGGTGTCGCGCGGGCGCTTGCAGCGTGGCCCGGGACGATGGTCATCGTCAGCCACGACCCCGAGTTCGTCGAGGCGCTCAAGCCGCAGCGCGTCCTGTTCATGCCGGAAGGCCGGGTCGACTACTGGGAAGAAGACCTGCTGGACGTCGTATCCCTGGCGTGATTTCCTTCCCCGGCCACGGGGAAGATGGCGTCGAGCGCCGGACTGGGGGGACGCGCCTCTTGCAAAATGGACGGGTGGATGTGCTGATGCCGGATCTCCAGGGTGCCGAAGAGATCACCGTCGGCGCCTGGAGCAAGCAACAGGGCGAACACGTGACGGAGGGCGAAACGCTGATGGAGGTGCACACCGACAAGGTCAACGCCGAGATCCCGTCGCCGGTGTCGGGCACCGTCGAGCAGCTGCTGCTGCACGTGGGCGACGCGGTGAAGCCCGGCCAGCCGATCGCAAGGATCGCGCCCGAATAGCCTTGCGGGTCGCGGTCGTCGGGTGCGGCGCGATGGGCGCAGCGACCGGTTGGAGGCTTGCGACCAGGGGCGTGCAGGTGGTGTGCTTCGACCGCCACTCCCCTCCCCACGCCTTCGGCTCGTCCCATGGCGAGTCGCGGATCACCCGCACTGCGTACTTCGAAGGACCGTGGTACGTGCCGCTGCTGCAGGAAACGTTTCCACTCTGGCGAGAGCTGGAAGAGGCCTCCGGCGCGCAGGTGCTCACCATGACCGGCGCGCTGATGATCGGGCCTCCAACCGCCGGCGCGGTCACAGGCGCGCTCGCCACCGCTGCGAAGCACGGCCTGGACGCCCGTCTACTGAATGCGGAGGAGGTGCGCCAGCGCTATCCCGGGCATGTTTTCGGTGACGGCGACGTCGCCGTGCTGGACCCGCAGGCAGGCTTCGTCCGGCCGGAGGCAGCGATCGCGGCGATGATCGAACGCCTGGTGGCGCTCGGTGGCGAGATGAGGCGGGAGACGGCGGTCACCTCGGTGAACAGCCATCGCGACGGAGTCGAGGTCGTGACCTCCGGAGTGCGCGAGAAGTTCGACGCGGTGGTCATCGCGGCAGGGCCTTGGATGCCGACGTTGGTTCCGTGGCTTCCGCTCAAGGTGGAGCGCCAGGTGCTGGCGTGGCTGGAAATCGAAAAGGACGTGAGCTGGCTGGTGCCCGAGCGCTTTCCCGTTTTCATCCGGCAGACAGATGACGTCGGCGACATCTACGGCGTCCCGACGTTGGACGGAATCTCGGTGAAGATCGCTCGCCATCACAACGGCGACACGACCGACCCGGACCACATCCGGCGTGACGTGGCGGACTCGGAGCTTGTCCCGCTGCGGCACTTCGCGGCGACCTTCCTGCGCGGAGTCAGCGACCGCGTCACGAGGACCGCGGTCTGCATGTACACCAACACGCCTGACGGCGACTTCGTCATCGACCTGCAACCCGAAGATCCGCGCATCGTCGTGGTCAGCGCCTGCTCGGGCCACGGGTTCAAGTTCGCGCCGGTGATCGGCGACATCGCGGCCGACCTTGCGTCCGAGCGGTGGACATCGCGCGACATCTCGCGCTTCACCGCCAGACGGTTCGGCTTCTCCGCGTGACCTGCTTGCCTGGTTACCGCCACCCACAACGTCGACCGTGCCGCCCAGAGCAGAGGGGGGTTCACCACAAGGGGGGCCTGACCCCCCGGTGATTTCGCCTAGCGCTTAGGATCTTTCGCGCGCTCTTCTTCCTCGATCGCCGCCGTTTCGTCCTCTCCAGCCCGCCGGCCGAGCCACCACAGCACCGCCAGCAAGATCACGACTCCGATGGCGATCGGGATCGCGAACGGACCCATGGTCGCGGTCACCTGCTCGTAGTGCTGGCCGAGCTTGTAGCCGGCGTACGCGAGGGCAAAGTTCCATGGGATCGCGCCGGCCATCGTCGCAACCGTGAACCTGACGTAACCCATCTTCGACAACCCGGCCGGAAACGAGATGTACGTGCGGACGATCGGCAGCAGCCGGCCGACGAAAACAGCCCATAGGCCGAAGCGGTCGAAGAATCGGTTCGCCAGCCTGAGGTGGCCACGGCTCAATCCCATCCATCGACCTGCTCGGCTGAGCACCACCCGCTCGCCGTAGCGGCGCGTGAGGTAGAAGGCGATCAACGACCCAACGAGGTTCGCCAGGCTGCTGACCAGCACCACCCAGACGAGCTCAACGAAGGGGCCGCCCAGGCCGAGCTTGCTCGCGGAAGCGAGCGCGCCTCCCAGCGGCACGACGATCTCGCTCGAGATCGGCAGGCCTGCGCTTTCGCCGGCCATCGTCACGAAGATGGCGATGTAGCCCCACGCGGCGACGAGGCTGATCAGCCAGCTCGTCATGACGGGCTCCGCGGCGCTTCAGCCGCGCGGAACGGCAGGGTGCGGACCTGCTGGTCGTCGACCATGATCTCGAAGTTATAGAACCCCGGCTTGGCGATGAGTACGCCGCTGAGGTTGATCACGATGTGCGCGGCGAGGTCCCAGCCGTGCGGATGATCGGGAGGAATCGGTCGCGGCGGGATGGTCAGGACGATGGGTTGTGGAAGCACCGCGCCGCCATCCTCGTCGCTGCAGTGCACCTCGACCTTGTGCGCGCGGTCGGACTCGAGCCGCGTGGTCAGCATGCGCAGCACCATCGTGCCGCCGAAGGCCGCCGGGTACTGGTCGCGCCACAGTGTGTCGATGCCGGCGCCGAGGATGTACACGAGCCCGTTGGGCGGACCTTCAGCGGCCGTGGCGAGCAGCGCCCAATCGAGCTTCATCGAAAGGATTATCGCGGCGACCGGCAAACGGTCGCTTGCCCCTAGGCCTCGGCTGCGTGCGGCCACCTGGGCGCGCCGAGCTCGCGCGAGACGCCACGAGCCGCTTCGCTCACGGCGGCAGCGATGCCCTTCGCCAGGCCTCTCGGAAAGATTTGCTCGGTGGCATCGACCACGCCGATCGCACCGACCGCGGCGCCCGCATGGTCGAAGATCGGGGCTGCCGCGCTGGACTCGCCCAGCACGGCCTCATCGCGCTCGGTCGCGATGCCCTGGTCGCGAACCGCTGCCATCTCGCCACGCAGCGCAACCTCGTCGAGGGTCTGCTTGGTCAGGCGAGGCAGTGGTTCGGACAGCAGGTCATCGATCAGCTGCGAGGACGAGAACGCGAGGATCGCCTTGCCGAGTGAGCTGGCGTGCAGCGGCAGCTGCAGACCGACCTCGAGGACGCCGAACGTCGAGTCGGGCCGAAACACGTGGTGCACGACGACGACGCTCGCGCCGTGCATCACGCCGACCCTGACCGCGGCGTTCGCGCGCGCGGCGAGACGATCGGCGTAAGGGATCGAGCGCGCCCGGAGCTCGTTCAGGTCGAGGTATGAGTAGCCGAGCTGCAGGAGTCCCGGACCCAGCTGGTACTTGTCCGAGTGCCGGTCCTGCTCGACAAAGCCATGCGACTGCAGGGTTTGCAGCAGACCATGCACGGTCGGCCTCGCCAGTCCGAGGCGGTCGGCGAGCTCGCTGACTCCGAGCCGGCGAGGCCCGCTGGCCAGCGCTTTCAAGATCGCGGTGGCGCGGTCGATAGACTGTATCGACGCCCGTCGGGCCTTCGCTTCATTCGGCATTGCTGAATTCCTGTCGGTAGTGTAGACTACGGCCGAAGTTCGGAAACGCGATTGCGGGGCGCGTTAACCCTCGCCGGGGGTGTCGAATTTGGTCGGAATTGTACTGGTCTCCCACAGTCGGGAACTCGCTGCGGGCCTGGCGGATCTAGCCTCCCAGGTCGCCGGTGAAGAGGTCAAGATCGAACCCGCGGGCGGCGGCCCGGACGGGAAGCTCGGCACCAGCGGTGATGCCGTGCGAGAGGCGATCGCGCGAGCTGACAGCGGCCAGGGGGTCGTCGTCCTGGCCGACCTTGGGAGCTCGATCCTGACCGTCCGGCACCTGCTCGAAGGCAAGGCCAACGGCCACGTCCGGTTGGTGGACGCTCCCTTCGTCGAAGGCGCCGTCGCGGCCGCCGTCATGTCGTCCGCCGGCCAGTCGCTCGAAGACGTGGCCAGAGCCGCCGAGGATGCGCGCGGTGCCAGCAAGTTCTGAATCGACAGTAGCGCTGCCGGCCGGAGTCGCCCTCCACGCGCGGCCAGCGGCGACGTTCGTCAAGACGGCGCTCCGGTTTCGATCCCAGCTGACAGTCGGCTCGAATGGCAAGGTCGCCAACGCGAAGAGCATCCTCGCCGTGCTGGCCCTTGGAGCCACCGGTGGCACGGTTCTTTCTCTGAGCGCGGAGGGTGAGGACGCGCCCGATGCGCTAGCGGCGCTTACCAGCTGCGTCAGCGGGCTGGTCGAGTAGGCGGGCTTCCGCGGCTTCGCGGCTCGCGGCGAAGTCCAGGCCGCGGATCGATTCGCGAACTTCACCGACCCGTGCCGCCGCCACGCTGAGCTCGTCCACGCCCAACCCGACCAGGATGGGCATCGCGATCGCGTCCGACGCGGCTTCGCCGCAGACGTCGACAGGAATCCCAGCCGCGCGCCCCGCGCGCACAGTGGCATCGATCAGCCGCAGGACCCTCACGTCGGTCACGGGCGCCGACTTCGACTGCTCGCGGTCGAGACCCAGCACCAGCTGCGTGAGGTCGTTGGTCCCGATGCTCAGGAAGTCGCATTCAACCGCGATCTCCTGCGCGTCGAGCGCTGCTTCCGGCGTCTCGATCATCGCGCCGACCTGCGGTGAAGGACGACCGTCAAGCACCGCCCCCAGGGCCTGCCGAACAGCGCGCAGCTGCTCCGGCCTGGTCAGCATCGGGACCAGTATGCGCAGCCTCGCGGCGCCTCCCGCCTCGACGATTCCCGCCAGCTGATCGGCGAGAGCGTCCGGGGATTCCAGCAGCAGCTCGATGCCTCGGCCGGTCGACCCGCTGAGAAAGGGCGGCGTCTTGTCGCCGCCGAAGTCGAGCAGGCGCACGGTCGCGGTCTTGCCTCCGAGGCGCGCGAGGATGGGCCTCAAGAAAGCAACGTGCTCCGCGCGGGAAGGCCACCCTCGCGCATCAAGGAAAGACAGCTCCGTGCGAAGCAATCCCACGCCCTCGGCGCCCTGCTCCAGCGCCTCTTCAGCTTCGGCCACGGTCGCGGCGTTCGCGAGCACGGTGACACGGTGGCCGTCCGTTGTCTCGGCGGGATGCAGCCTTCGCGCGACTGCCGTCTGACGCGCGGCGCGACGCCGGTCCGCATCAGCGCGCGCCGCCACGACGCGCACCTGCTCCGGATGCAGAAAGAGCACACCCGCGTTGCCGTCCAGGACCACCTCTGCACCATCGTGCAGGCTGAGCACGTCCGGGCCGAGGCCCACCACCATCGGAATCCCCAGGGACCGGGCCACGATCGCAGCGTGCGCGGTCACTCCGCCACCCGCGAGGGCGATGCCTTTTGCGTTCGCCGCGATCTCCGCGACGTCGGCGGGACCCAGCGTCCCGGCGACGACGACACCGCTGATGGTGCTCGCCATCACGCCGTTGGCGCGCGCGGCGGCACGCCTGCCGAGGCTGCGCACATCGTCTGCCCGCTCGGCGAGCATCGGATCGCCGAGCTGCGCCAACTCCTGCGCGCTCTCCTCCGCAGCATCGCGCAGGGCATCGCCGGCTGCCTTGCCGAACTGCATCACCAGCACGTCGACCCGGCTGGCGAGTCCGGGGTCGGCCGCCATCAGCGCGCCCGTCTCCACGATGTCAGCCTCTTCCTGCCGGCCCGCGTCGCGAAGGCCGGCGGCAATCTGCTCCATCTCGGCCGCCACGACCTCGAGCGAGCGCCGCGCGCGGACCAGCTCGGCCGCTCGATCAGCCAGCGCGATGATCCTCGCGTGGTGCGCGCCCACTCGGTCGAGCACGACCGCCTTTCCAGTCGTGACACCTGGGGCCGCGCTGACCCCATGGAGCGCGAGCTCCATCAGGGCTCGGACGTGATCGCCCGCTGAAGCGCCCGGAGGATGAGAGCGGTAGACGTGGCCCCTGGATCCTGGTGTCCGACCGAGCGCTCCCCGAGGTATGAGGCACGGCCTTTCCTCGCCTGGAGCGGAATCGTCGCCCGCATGCCGGCTTCGGCCGCCGCGGCTGCGGCGTCGACCGCCTTCGCGACCGGCACGCCATCGGCGATTTTGGCCTGGAGGGTTTGCACGGCCGGTTCGAGAGCGTCGACCATCGTCTTGTCACCGAGCGACGCCGTGCCGAGGTCCTTGACCGAGGCCAGCGCCGCGGCGAGGACCTCGGCCAGCTGCGCGCCGTCGAAAGTCGCCTGATCGCCAAGCACGCGCCCGCCGGCGCGAAGCGCCGAGCCCCATAGCGGGCCGCTTGCCCCGCCGACTGTGGACACCAAGGTGCGTCCCGCGATGATCAGCAGCCGGCCGGGCGGTGATCCGTTGTCCGCGCCGAGGGCCTGGACGACGGCCTCGAAGCCCCTGGTCATGTTGATGCCGTGGTCACCGTCGCCGATCGCGGAGTCGAGCTGGACCAGGTGGTCCCGCTCGGCTCGCACCGACGCCTCGACCTCACGCATCCAGGAGCTGATTGTGGCCGCGTCCATAACCCGTTCGACGATCAAAGCGTACTGTCAGACCCCCCAGCGCAGCGCGGCCGTGTGCACCCGCGCATCCCAGAGCTTGGTCAGCTCGTCGTCCAGCTCGAGGACCGTCAGCGAAGCGCCGGCCATCTCGAGGGAGGTGATGTAACTGCCGACCAGGTTGCGGACCGGTTCCACGCCGGCCTTGCGAAGCTTCTTGTCGACCTCGCCGTAGACGAGGTATAGCTCGAGCAGCGGGGTGCCGCCCATGCCGTTGACGAATGCGAGCACCTTGGATCCGCGCTTGGCCTTGAGGTCGGAGAGCACCGCTTCGACCATGACATCGACCACATCGCTCGCCCTTCCGAGCGCTGCGCGCCGGCGGCCTGGACGCCGTGAACCTTTCCCTGGACACGCTCCGTCCGGACCGTTTTCGCGACATCACGCTGCGCGATGGCTGCGAGGAAACCATCGAGGCGATCCGGGCGGCGGCCGCGGCAGGCTTTGACGCGGTGAAGGTGAATGCGGTGGTGATGGCGGGAGTGAACGACGACGAGCTGGTCGACCTGGCCCGCGCGT
>Ga0209011_1000349_pt1 | contig 18268 bp, 19 predicted proteins | sample BlaSpr_A8_OM1_M3_FD_187986 | JGI IMG/M metagenome (GOLD analysis project Ga0209011, IMG submission 187986) | Forest soil microbial communities from Thunder Bay, Ontario, Canada - Black Spruce, Ontario site 2_A8_OM1_M3 (SPAdes) (version 2) | ecosystem: Environmental > Terrestrial > Soil > Boreal... | reverse complement strand
GCGCGCGGTCCTGAGCCTCGCGAGAGCGTCATCGACCAGAGCGCAGACGATGTCTCGGCATTGGTCGCGCAGGTCAAGAAGCAGGGCGGCGCGGTGGTCGGGGCCTACCGGGACCCGTTCGCCGGGCAGGCGCTCGTGTTGGCGTCGCTCCCTATAAAGAAGGTGGTGGCGACGCCGTTCCAGCGCGACCTCTCGAAGACGCACGCCACCCGCCTGGCCGATGCGATCGGCGCGGCAGGGCTGTTCCTCGATCCCGTGATCGCGGTGCCATCGAGTGACGGTTTCTGGTCGCCCAACGGGCGCCATCGGCTCGAGGCCGCCCGCCGCCTCGGCATGCGCACGGTCACCGCGCTCCTGGTGCCGGATGAGAAGCTGGCTTTCCGGATCCTCGCGCTGAACACCGAGAAAGCGCACAACCTGCGGGACCGCAGCCTCGAGGTGATCCGCATGGCGCGGCAGCTCGCCAAAGAACAACCTCGCTCGAAGGAGATCGAGCACGCCGTCACCTTCGACTCGCCGGTCTTCCTGACACTTGGGGGCGCCTACGCGCAGCGATCGCGCTTTGCCGGATCCTCCTACCAATCGGTCCTCAACAAGGTTGACCGCTTCCTCGACAGCACGCTTCCCGCCGCACTACGACAGCGTGAGCAATGGGCCGTCCGCATCATGGACATCGACGACCGCGTTGCCGCCCATGTGAAAACGATGCAGGCGATGGGCATGAAGAGCCCGTACCTGCGCGCCGTGGTCGTGGCCCGGATCAACCCGGTTCGCTTCGTTCCCCCGTCCCGGAAGAAGGACGCCGCGCCGCCGATGTCGATGGCCGAGGCGCTGACCAAGATGGCGGCCAACGTTCGGAAGTTCGATCCGAAGTCGGTCAGGCCGGGCGACCTGGCGCTGGTGGCGGCGATCGCACCGGCCTCAGCCGACTAGGAACTGGATGGCCGACGCGATTTAGCCGTTTATTAATACAGTTGAGCTAGCGTGAAGAAGGGAATGCTCAGGCGAGGGGCCATCGCGGCCGTGGTTGTCCTGCTCCTGGCAGGCACGTCGTCGTATAACCGGATTCCGTCCGCCCCGGTCATTGCCGCGCCGACCGTGGCGCTGGCGGCGGAGACCGATCGCCGGGATAATCCGCCCCGCGGGCCCCGTCTCCCTGTTCTCGGAGAGTTAGCTCCGGCTCCGCGGGTTCTCCTGGGCGCCGTCACCGCCCAGAAGGTGGTGGCGCTGACCTTCGACCTCGATATGAATGCGGGGATGGCAGCGGCCGCCCGCGCGGGCGCGGTCTGGATCAACAAGGATGCCCTGTCCTACCTAGAGACCCGGAACATCCATGCCACCATGTTCATGACCGGGATGTGGGCCGAGGTCTACCCGGCCCTGGCCCGCCAAATGGCGGCCAACCCGAATTTCGAGATCGGTGACCACAGCTATTCCCATCCGGCCTTTCACCTCCCCTGCTACCGGCTCGACGGGGTGAGCCGGGCGGAGGAGGCCCGCCAGATTCAGGTCGCGCAGCAGGCGATCGAGCGTTCGACGGGAGTCCTGCCGAAATACTTCCGCTTTCCCGGCGGTTGCTATGACCGGCAGGCGCTTGACCTGGTCCACGCCGCCGGGCTGATTCCTGTCCAGTGGAACGTCAACTCGATCGACGCCTTTAACACCTACCCGCAGCAGATCGTCTCCACCGTGCTGTCGGAAGTCAGACCGGGGTCGATTATCGTGATGCACTTGCACGGTCGCGCGAACGCCCCGTCGACCGGCCCGGCCTTACGGCTGATCATCCCTGAGCTCGAGAAACGCGGATATCAGTTCCTGACCGTCAGCGAGCTCCTCGCGGCGGGCACGCCCATCGAGCCTTCCGACCCTCGCGAGATATCCGAGTTCTACCAGCCGCCGGCTCCCCGCGTACCCGCGCCGCGCTGGTGCGGCTGGGTGAATGGACTGCACGGCCGCGTCTGGGTTTGCCGGTAGCTTGGGCCCCCACCTGGCCCTTCCCCAGAGGGGGAGGCAACCATGAGCGGGTCGCTCGCCGCCCTTGATGACCTCGACCGGCGTCTCTTTGACCGCCTGACGCGAGACGAGCGGCGGCTCGTCGACGCCGGCCTCACGCGACTGAGCAACGGGGCCAACCGATCTTTGCTCTGGATCGCGATCGCCGGCCTGATCGCGATCCTGGGCGGGCGCCGGGGCCGGCGCGCTGCGCTTCGCGGCATCGTCTCGATCGGGATCACGTCGACGCTCGTGAACCTGCCCTTGAAGTACCTCGCTCGGCGGGACCGGCCGGCGAGGCGGCGCGGGGATCGGCCGTTGCCGATTAGCCTGCCCGGCAGCTTCTCATTTCCCTCCGGGCATTCGGCGTCAGCCTTTGCCTTCGCGACCGGCGTTGGCCTGGAAGACCCACGACTGCTCGTAGCGCTCCTGCCGCTGGCGGCCACGATCGCCTACTCGCGGGTTCACCTGCGCGTGCACTATCCCTTCGATGTCTTGGCCGGTGCGGCGATCGGCGCTGGGCTGGGGCTCGCCAGCGGCCCGCTGATCCGCGTCGCCAGCCGGTGGTGGGATCCGGCGACGCCGGTGCCCACGACGACGGAGAGCGCCGGTACCAATCAATTGATCCTGGTCGTGAGCCCGCACGCCGGTAACGAACACAAGCTGGCCCGGGCCAGACAACTGATCGCCGCTCGCGGACTCCAAGTCGTGGCGGAGATCGCCGTGGAGGATCTTCAGCGCCTACCCGACCTGCTGCGACGTAATGGCTCACCACCACCCATCGTTGTCGCGGCCGGCGGTGATGGGACGGTCGGCGCGGTCGCAAACGCGGTTATTGCGACACCGGCCGTCCTCGGCATCCTGCCCCTCGGCACCTCGAACGACTTCGCCCGGTCGATCAAGATTCCGATGCACGTCGAGAAGGCCGTACGACTCCTCGCTCGCGGCCGGGTCTCGCGCCACGACGCGGGAAAGCTGACGCGCGACGGTCAACCGCCTCGCTATTTCGTTCATGCCGCCGCCACGGGCATCAACGTCAAGTTCGCGAGCTTCGCGACGCGAGCGGATCTGCGGGCGCGATTCGGGCGGCTGACCTACGCCGTGGCGATGGCGATTGCGCTAAAGGAACGGCCGATCTTCCCCTGCGAAGTCGAGAGCGAGGGACGAACCGAGGGGTTGAGCCTGGTCCACCTCGCGGTCATCAATGCGCCCGTGTTTGGCGGATTCCTCGGCCTCAAACTCCCCGGTGCGGACACGGACGACCGGACCCTGGACGTGATCATGATCGAGCACCTGCCGATCCGGCGGCTGTTGCGCTCGGCACTCTATCCCATCCTTGGCGTGCATCGCCCGATGCGCGGCTTTCGGACACTCCAGGTGTCGCGGTTGCGCATCCGGACGCAGCAGCCGATGGAGATCACCCTGGACGGCGAGATCGCCGGGAAGATTCCGGGGACCTTCGAGGTCGTGCCGGCTGGGCTTCGAGTGATCGCACCGCCGCGCTTCAAGGACCAGCATCGGTAAACGGCCAGCCCTGATCGCGTTTTCGGTGCGTGTCCTCGGCATCCTGCTGGGACTGGCGATCCTCACCTCAGCTGCCGGCATCGGCATCCGGGCGTGGGCCCCGGGCTTCGACGCGCAGGCCCTGCAAGCGATCGCCGGCGGTCGCGACGCAACGCTGACCGCGATCGCCTGGGTTGTGACCGAGGCGGGCTCCTTCGTCCTGCTCGCACCACTATCGATCGCCTTCCTGCTTCTTCGCCGCTGGAAGCGCCCCGCGGACGACATCGCGCTCGTGGTGATCGCGGCCGGCAGCGCCCTGCTGCCTCTGGTTGTCAAGGTGATCGTCGCGCGGCCGCGGCCGACGATCGAGCAGCTCAGCCACCTCTCCTCCCTGAGCTTCCCTTCGGAGCACACGACGCAGGCGGCCGCGATCTACCTGACGATCGCCATCATGCTGTCTCAGGGTCTGGCGCGCGGCTGGCGCGAGGCTGCCATCGTGCTCGGTGTCGTGATTGCGCTCGCGGTGGCCTGGTCCCGCGTCTACCTGGGCGTGCATTACCCGACCGATGTCGCCGCCGGACTCCTGCTGGGATGGAGCTGGGCACTCCTGGTCTTCCACTGGGCTCGGCCGAAGCTGATTCAAGATCAGCCGGCGATGGGACAGGTCGCCCGCCGATGACACGATCTGTTGGTGAGCCGGTGACGGCAGCCAACAGCGCTGCGACCAATTAACAACGATCCCGGATCGCCCGATGCCATCGGCGCGGACCCTCCGTTGTATCGGCAGCGGGCGGGGAGGCAAATACCGCGCGACGTGCGCGATGGAGAGGTGGCATCAGCCCCATGGAGCGCGATAGGTTCAGTGTGCGCAAGGCGTTGTCGGCGGTTATGGGAGCGACCGTGCTCTTTCTTGGCGTCCCGGCTCTTACGGTCAGCGCTGCCGGAATCGATGATTACCCCTATCGCGGGACGGTCAACAAACTCGATCCCTGGGGCTTCTATAGCGGCTATTGCACCTCGTTCGCCGCGTTTCGCCTGAGCCAGGAGGGGGTCCGCCTGCAGGGGGCGTCACTGCGAGGCCCGAATGGGAAGACGGCCTTCTTCGGTAACGGCGGATCGTGGGATGCGGCGGCGGCATCGATCGGCTACGTCGTCGACACTCATCCGACCGTTGGTTCGGTGGCCGTCTGGCACGGCGGGGAGGATGGTGCCTGGTGGGGCGGCCACGTCGCCTACGTGATGGCGGTCGACGCCGCTGGCAACGCGATCGTCGAAGAGTACAACTGGTCCAACTACCTACGCTACGGCCAGCGCACCGTGCGGGCGCATCGCTACATCCACTTCGTTGGCACCGCGGGCATTCAACCGGTGGCGGTCGTCGTGCCGCTCCCGACGCCGAAGGCGCCGGCGGGGCACCTCTACTTCACGACCGACGTCGTCCGGCACCGCACCGGTCCCGGCACCGGGTATCGCTCGCTCGGCAACCTGGCCGCCGGCCAGCGGATCATGATCGTCTGCCAGGTCCGGTCGAGCAGCGCGGTCAACGGCACCAGCATCTGGGACCGCCTCAGCGACGGCTCCTACGTGACCGACTTCTACACGTCGACGCCGGCGTTCAATCGCTTCAGTCCCGGACTTTCAGCCTGCTAGATCCAGCCAGCAGAAAAGAGGGCCGCGCCGCGCGGCCCTCTTTTATTTCTCCGGTGGTTCGCCTCGGCGCATCCGGTCGAGACGTTCGCGGGTTTTCGGGTCGAGGCGATCCTCCAGCCGTCGGGCAATGTCGGAACGGGCACGGTTGTCCCCCATTTGCTGGTTGCGGCGGGCGAACACCGCATCCACCTGGCCCTTGAGGGTCAGCGCCGAGACGGTCTTGATCTGCCGTCCCAGCGCGAGGTCGCGCTGGAGCGCGTCGGAGGTGGCGACCGTGACCTCGTCGCTCGCCTTTGCTTCGAAGAGCAACCGCTCGATGACGTGGTCGGCGCTCGTCTTCCGCCCCGAGTAGACGACCTGGACGCCGCTGACGGTCTGCTCAGACGCCTCCGCGTCGGGGCGGCGATGCGAGTCGAATACGACGGTCACTTTCTGCCTCGTCATCGCCGCGTAGTCCGCTAGCGTCGCAATCAGGACCTCGCGCGCGTCCTGCAGGTTCACATCTTTGAGCGCGGACAACTCGGGCCAGGCAAAGATGATGTTGTAGCCATCGACGATCAGTCGCTCCATGCCCCCACCCTAACCCTCCCCTGCAAGCGGGGGAGGGTTAGCCCTCATAGACCCAGCCTGGGCGCCGCGCGAACTAGCTCGACCTTGGCTTTCAATCCAAGCTTGCTGCATACGTTGGCCACGTGGGTTTCCACGGTGCGCTCGCCGATGTGCAGTTGCGCCCCGATCTCGCGAGCGGTATACCCCTGCGACGCTAGCGTGGCAACCTCGCGCTCGCGCTTGGTCAGGGTCTCGACGCCGGTGCGACTCGTGACCTCGCTGCGCTTCAAGGGTGTCTGCCGCGCGAGCAGTTCCGCCAGGCTGCCCGCGTAGAGGCGGACGACCAGCCCGAGGACGAGATAGGCGGTCGCTTCCGAGACACCGGTCGCGAGGCTCACGCTGCCCAGGGCGGTCGTGAGCACCAGTTGACCGAGACCGACGACGGCCACCGCCAGCGCCAGCCGGTCGGATAGGAGCCAGACCGCGGCCAGCAACGGGATCAGCCCGAGCGCGGTCAGTGCGACCTGGACCGGCGTGACGAGGTCGCCGGCGAACACCAGCAAGAGCGCGACGATGCAGCCGGCTGCCACCGGGAGTTCCTCGGGCCGGCCGGCCAGGGCGAAAGGACCGGGCAGATAGCGGGCCAGGCTCGTGCCGCGTTTGGCGCTAGGGGTGGACACAGGGGCCTCCGCGAGCAATCGTACGCTCAGCCCCGTACTCGGTGCGGAAAGTTAGCCTAGTACGGATTCGGGGGCCCTCCGTACAAGAATCCGTACTCGGTACGGTGAGCCGTTCGGCGAGGAGGACCTACGTTGATGGGCGTTCGATGCACACACCACCAGACGGACATCTCCCGGTCGAGGGGATCTCCGGGAGCGAGCTCCGGCGCGACGTTTCCGTCTGGGGCTCCTACATGTGGGGCTACGCGGCCGTCGGCGCGGACATCTACACCGCGCTGGGGATCATCACGCTGGCCGCGCTCGGCCTGGCGCCGCTGGCCTTCTTGGCGGCCGGGATTGTCTTCGCGCTGGTCGGGTTGTGCTACGCGGAGCTGGCCTCCGCCTATCCGCTGGCCGGCGGCGGCCAGTACTTCACGCTGCGCGGGCTCGGGGACCTCGCCGGATTGGTGGCCGGCGCCGCGCTGGTGCTCGACTACACGATCGACATCTCACTCTTCACGGTGGTCGCCTTTGGCTATTTCAACTACTTCCTGCCCTGGATCACGTTTGGCCATCACATCACCGATTTCACCGTGACCATGGGGCCAATCCACCTCGCCTGGCTGTGGTTGATCGAATCGGTGGCCGGGATGCTGCTGTTGATCTGGCTCAATGTCCGCGGCATCAAGGTGTCGACGAACTTCAACGAAGTCATCGGGACGATCGCGATCGTTGCCCAGACCGTCATCGTCCTCGCCGGCTTCGTGTTGGTGTGGCGTCCGGAGATGGTCGCTAACGAGTTTCTCGGCAATCCTCCAACCCTCAGTCAGTTCGCCTTTGGCTCGTCGCTGGCCATCATCGCCTTCGTCGGGCTGGAAACGATCTCGCAAGTCGCCCAGGAGACGCGCCGGCCGGCGACGATCATCCCGCGAACCTCGATCGGGCTCGTCATCTCGGTCCTGCTGTTCGCCATGGCGTTCTCCATCCTGGCCAACGGACTCGTCACGCCGAGCGCTTTCAGCGGCCACGAAGGCGACCCGGTCGCTCTGATCGCTGCGCATATCCCGATTATTGGCGTCGTCGCTGCGCCCGTGACGGCCTTCATCGGTTTCCTCATCGTCTTCATCTCGGCCAACTCCGGCGTTGTCAGCTCGTCCCGCCTCAGCTACTCGATGAGCCAGTTCGATCTCCTTCCCCACTGGTTCGCCCAGGTCAACAAGCGTTTCGCCACACCGGCGCGGGCCGTCATCGTGTTCGGGGTAGTCGCCCTCTTGCAGACGGTCTTCGCTTTCTTCACACCAGGGCCCGTGGGCAAGACCGTCGCGATCGACGTCCTCGCTGATCTCTACGCCTTCGGTGCCACCACCGGCTATTTGCTGGTGTTCATTTCCCTCTTCGTCCTGCGCCTCAAGGACCCGTTCACGCCGCGGCCGTACAAGATGCCGCTCAACATCCGGATCACCTACCGCGGCAACCAGGTCTGGTTTCCCGTCCTCGGTGTGCTCGGCTTCCTCGGCGTCCTCTTCTTCCTCGTGATGGTGCTGCTGACCCACCACTACGCGCGCATCATCGGTCCTGTGTGGGTTATCGCGGCCATCGTGCTGTTCATCCTCTATCGGCGGAAACGCGGGCTGCCGATGTTCAAGACCTTGCCACGAGACTGGGAGACGGCAACCAAGAAGGTGCTGCTCGAGGCTGAAGAATTCAAGTCGCTCGAGGAGTATGAAGCCGCCCTCAACGAGCATCGGGCGCGAACCGGCGGGCCCGGCACCAACCTGCCAGGGACGCGGCAGTGAGCGACCTGAAGGGTCTTGTCATCGCGGCGGAGGCTGCCGTCCTGCTCGTGCTCGCCGCCGCTAACGTCGTGAGCGGTCAGTTCCTCGGCGCGGCACTCCTCGTCGGGATCGCCGTGCTGGCCGCCGCCTGCGCCTGGGCGCTCTGGCCTACCAGGAGCCGGCTCACTGGCCTCGTTGGCGAACGACCTCGTAGAGCAGGATCGAGCCGGCGACCGCGGCGTTGAGCGAGCTGACCTTGCCGAGCATCGGCAAGCGAACGAGCGCGTCGGCTTTCTTGCGCAGTAGCTCGTGCAGCCCCTCGCCTTCGGCGCCGATCACGAGCACCAGCGGGCGACGGTAGTCGAACTCGGTGTAGGGCGTGGGCGCGTCGCTGCTGAGGCCCACGATCCAGAAGCCGAGATTTTTCAGCGTCTCGGTCGCCTGCGCCAGGTTCGCGACACGCGCATAGCGCAGGTGCTCGGCGGCGCCGGCTGACGCTTTCACGACCGACGGCGTAACCTCCGGGGACCGGTTGTGGGAGGTCACGATGCCGCCCACGCCGGTCGCCTCGGCCGTCCGGCTGATGGTGCCGAGGTTCTGCGGGTCCTGCAGGCTGTCGAGCATTAGCAGCACCGCATCGGGGCGCTCGGCGAGCGCTTCGCGCGCCATCGGCTCGAGCTCCCAGTACTTCCGCGGACCGACGTAGGCGACCACGCCCTGGTGGGCTTCGGAGTGCGCGATGTCGTCCAGCCGGCGGCGGTCTGCTGACTCGATCGTGATACGACGGTCGGAGGCGAGCTCTCGAAGCTCCTTGAGCCTTGGTTCCTCCCGCAGGCCTTCAGCTAGCAGAAGCCTCTTGACCGGCCGGCCGGCACGAAACGCTTCGAGAACGGGATTGCGACCGTAGATGATGTCGGGAGGGCGAGGCACCTCTAATTTCCTCCCACGCCGGGAGGACGAGGCACCTCTAACTCCCTCCCCCGCTTGCGGGGGAGGGTCGGGGTGGGGGCAGTCGCTTCCAACGAGTGCCGTCCTTCGTGTCGTCCAGCTGGATGCCCATTTTGAGGAGCTGCTGCCGAATCTCATCCGAGCGGGCAAAGTCCCGCCGATCCCTGGCCGCCTGCCGCTCGGCGATCAGCTTTTCGACTTCGGCATCGACTACCTCGGGGAACTCGATGACATCGAGGATGCGGTTCGCATGCCGCAGCACGGCCATCGCACCTGCGCGCTCCTCGGGCGTCGCCTTTCCCGACTCGAGCCGTGCGTTGAAGGTCTTGATGAATTCGAAGAGATGACCGACGGCCGCCGGCAGATTGAGGTCGTCATTGAGAGCTTCGTCCCAGCGGACGCGAATCTCGGCGGTGGGCTCAGCGTCTGCCGCAACGCTCCCGAGCCGCACCGCGAACTCATCGAGGCGCTTGACTGAACTGTCCGCCGCCTTGAGCAACTCGGGTGAAAACGCCAGCGGGCTCCGGTAGTGTGCCCCGGTCAGTAACGCGTACCGAATGGCGCGCGGCGCGTAACCCTCCGCCAGCAGCTCGCGCACCGTGGAAAAGTTTTTGAGGCGCTTGGACATCTTCGCGCCGGTCGCGTCCTGCAGGAACTGCGCATGCAGCCAGTAGCGTGCGAACGTCTTTCCAGTCGCTCCCTCACTCTGGGCAATCTCATCCTCGTGGTGCGGGAAAATCAGGTCGACGCCGCCCGTGTGAATATCGAGAGCCTCGCCGAGGTACTGCATGCTCATCGCTGAGCATTCGATGTGCCAGCCGGGCCGTCCCGCGCCCAACGGCGTTTCCCAGGATTGCTCCCCGGGTTTGCGCGCCTTCCAGAGGGCGAAGTCCCTGGGATCGTCCTTGCCGTATTCATCGACATCAACCCGCGCGCCTGCCTTGAGTCCGCTGACATCGAGGTGGGCCAGCGCGCCGTAGCGAGGAAAGGTCGAGATCCGAAAGTACGTCGACCCGTCAGCGACATAGGTGTGGCCGTTCTCGGTGAGGCGTTCGATCAGCGACACCATCTCGAAAATATGCTGCGTGGCACGCGGATAATGCTCGGCCCGTTGGATCCGCAGCGTGTCGAGGTCCTGGAAAAAGGCCTCGATGTAATGCTCGGTGAACTCGTCGATCGTCTGGCCATGCTCGGCGGACTTCTTGATGATGCGGTCCTCGACGTCGGTGAGATTCATCACCTGGGTGACCCGATACCCCTGCTGCAGAAGCACCCGGCGCAGCAGGTCCTCGAAGAGGAAGGTTCGGAAGTTGCCGATGTGCGCATAGTCATGGACAGTCGGGCCGCAGGTGTACATCCGGACGTGGCCTGGCTCGATCGAAACGAACTCTTCCACCTGGCCACTCATCGTGTTGTGCAGGCGCAGCGGCGTCACGGGATCTCTCGAAGCAGCGCCACCGCCTGGGCAGCGAGAGCCTCGCCCTTGCCGATGGGTCCAACGTGGTCAGTCGTGGTCGCCTTGAGGCCGACCGCGGCCGGGTCGATGCCGAGCACGCCCGCGAGGTTGTTGCGGATGGCCTCACGATAAGGCGCCAGCTTGGGCACCTGGGCAAGCAGCGTAACGTCAACGTTCTCGACCTGCCATTTGGCACGCCGGCAGTGATCAGCCACCTCGCGCAGCAAGTCCAGGCTGCGAGCATCCTTGTACTTCGGGTCGTCGTCGGGAAAGAGCGTGCCAATGTCGCCGATGCCAGCCGCGCCGCAGAGGGCATCGATCAGTGCGTGGCAGATGACATCGGCATCGCTGTGGCCGGTTAGGCCCATGTCCCACGGAAGCTCGACACCGCCGAGGACCAGCCGGCGACCCACCACCAGCCGGTGCATGTCGAATCCGGTCCCTACGCGCACAACCGCCTCGCTTTGCAATCCAGTCGAGTCCAGCGCATTCCCGTATACGGTACCGTGGCGAGGTCAGGGCTGGTCAGGGCTCGATCGGGCCAAGGTTGCCCAATACGGTGCCTGTGCTGCAGGAGACCGGGACGACGCCTTAGATGACGAAGACTCCCAGTAACCGATTCTCGCGGCGCGGCGTTCATTCAGCATGCGGAGATACGCGGGGATCGTCGCTAGCGCGATGCTGCTCACCGCCTGCGGCCGCGCGGTTGGCGGCTCGGCCCCGTCGACGGCAACACTGACGCCCAGTCCAACCCTGAGCCCCTCACCGACGCCCGGTCCCACCGTGAGTCCCTCGGCGACTATCCCGCTCGCGTCGCCGACCTCTTCCACAAGCCCCGCATCAGCCGGCCCGTGGCCGCGCATAACGAATCTCGTGTACGACTCGACCACGGACCAGGTTCTCCTGTTTGGAGGGATGGCGAACGGGGTCGGCACGATGGGCGACACCTGGATCTGGGACGGCACCGGTTGGCATGAGGCTCATCCCACCGCCGCGCCAGCGAACCGGGACGGTGGCGCCCTGGCGGACGACCCGGCTCACCACGTGGTCGTGCTTTTTGGGGGCGGCAACCACGACGACACCTGGCTCTGGGACGGACGCACCTGGAACCAAGCGCTGCCCGCGCACAGCCCGTCACCGCGAACGGCCGCGGCGATGACTTACGACGCGGTCCACCATGTCGTGGTCCTCTTCGGGGGCCAGGGAGGCGGCGGTGGCACCCTTGGCGATACGTGGACGTGGGACGGGACCGACTGGACCGAGCGCACGCCAGACTCTTCGCCGCCAGCGCGAGCGTATGCGCGCCTCGCTTTCGACGCCGCCCGGGGCGTGACGCTCCTCTTTGGCGGCGATGTTATGCGGCTCGACGATACCTGGAGCTGGGACGGGACCAGCTGGACGCGGCTGCACCCGGCCCACACGCCGCCCGCATGGGATAGCGCCACCCGCTTTCCGCAGCCGATGGTCTACGACAGCCTGCGAAAGGTCGTCATGTTCGTCGGTCCCCAGTGGCACACCAGCTCGTCGACGAATAACACCATGGAGACCTGGACTTGGAATGGGACCGACTGGACCCACCAGACGCCGGCAAACTCACCGCCGGTTCGAGATGGCGCTGGCCTCGTGTTCGATGTCCGCCAAGGCGTCACCATCCTGGGCGGCGGCGGCTCCATGGGGAACGGAGACTCGACCAGCACCTGGAGTTGGGACGGCGTGAACTGGACGATGGCCGGGTAGCGACTGGCCGATTCCGTACTCGAGTCTAGCCCGCGTCCCCTACACGCACAACGGGTCGGCGGCCAGCAGGGCTTCCACCATCAGGGCATCGTCGCGCGTCACGACCTTGAGGTTACGGGAGGAGCCCGAGAAGACCTTGACGAGCTTACCCAGCTTCTCGATCAATTCCGCGTCGTCCTCGACGACGATCCGCTCGCGCACCGCCTTCTCGTGGGCCTCCAGGATCCAGTCGTAGCGGAAGACCTGCGGCGTCTGAACCTGCATCAGGTCGGAACGCTCGACTGTGCCGTGGACAAAGCCGGCGCTGTCGACATGCTTGTAGGTGTGGTGCACGGGGATGGCCGCCGTGGCCGCGCCATGCTGCCGGGCGGCCTCGAGGCCGGCGTGGATCAGCTCATCGCTGACCAGGGGTCGGGCGCCATCGTGGACGACGACGAAATCCGGTGGGTTCTGCTTCAGGCTGAGCAAGCCGATGCGAACCGAGTCCTGCCGGCGCTCGCCACCGAGCTGGATGTCGATCGCCTTTCGCCAGCCGTCGCTCTCGAGCTCGCGCGTCACCTCGAGGAGATTCCGCTGGGAGATGAGAAGCGTAATTCCCGTGATCTCGGGGCATCGATCGAACGCCTCGAGCGTGCGGCGAATCAGCGACCGGCCCCCAACAGACATCAGCACCCTTGCGCTGGACTCCCCCTGATGAAGCCCGGCTCCGGCTGCCGGGATGATGGCCTGTACCTGCACAGTTCACCCCTTTGTTTTGGTGTTGCGGATTGGTGGGTTGAAGTATAGGTCGGCGCTGAGCGGCGGGCGGGCGGTGAAGGCAGACCGCCTCAACGACGCAGGGTCGCCCGCATGCTGGCGAGGTGGCGGTCGAGATGGCTTCGGCCCAGGCCCTCGATCGCCAGCGGACGCCCGCGGGCAGGACCGAACGGCACCGCGCGTTCGAAGTCTGCGTCAGTCAGAGAGCGCAGGACGGCGACCAGCCGCTCGACGTTTCGGCGCGCGAGAAACACGACTTCGCCGCGGCTGATGCCGGCCACCTGTGCGGCCTTGATCGCGTTGCTGGCGTTGTGCGCCTGCGGGCTTCCGGGGATCGGAATCCCACTGCGGATCGCATTGATCCAATCGGCGGCGCGTTCGTGCCCCCAGGCGACGTGATGGGCGACCACACCGACCCGCCACCGCTCTGCACGACAGATCGCTCGCCATTCTTCGTCCGTACAGCTCTCGACGAACGCGGTGAACTCAGTATTGGCGTCAATCATCTCTTCTGCCATTGCCACCGACATCGACACCGTCTCGTTCTACCATTCGGCGAGTGATCGAGCCGAGATCCTCGCACGCTGGAGGCGTCGCCTGGATGCGCGCGGGGACGCCCCTCGTGCTGTTCGTGGCATTAGGCCTTCCCGCAGGCGCGATCGGCGTCGCCTGGCCGCACATGCGCGCCTCGCTGGACGCGCCACTGGCCGGCCTCGGTCTGCTCCTCGCCGCGTTTACGGCGGCATATTTCATCGCCAGCGCCAGCAGCGGGCCGCTCGGAACCCGCCTCGGAACACCGGTGTTGCTGGTGGGAGGTTGCGGGCTGGCCGCCACCGGCCTTCTTGGCCTGGCTCTGGCCAGGGCATGGTGGATCGTTCCCCTGGTCAGCCTGCTCTACGGCGGCGGCTCGGGTCTGATCGATGCGGCGGTCAATGCCCACATCTCGCTCAATCGAGGCGTCCGGTACATGGGATGGCTGCACGCGTCCTGGGCGGTGGGCGCCGCGCTGGGTCCGCTCCTCGTAGTGGTCTCGATTGCGGCATCCGGTTCATGGCGGGGATCCTTCCTGGCCATGGCGGCGGCGTTTCTCGGTGTCGGATTCGTCGTCGGCTCCCGTCGCCAGGACTGGATGCACACGCCGCGCGTTGCGGGTACACAGTCGACGTCAGCCCCGATGTTGCCATCGACCGCCCGCAGGGCGCTGGCACTCCTCATCGGCCTGTTCGTTGTCGGCGCCGGGCTCGAGGGCACTGCAGGGGATTGGTCCTACACCCAGCTGACTGCTGGCCGTTCGCTTTCCGCCGGCCTGGCGAGCACCGGCGCCTCCCTTTTCTGGGCTGGCCTGGCGGGCGGAAGAGTTGCGCTGGGCCTGCTCGGCAATCGGATTGCGCCGATTCGCCTTCTGGACATCAGCGTCGCCGCGTCGGCCCTCGGAGCGCTCGCCTTCTGGCTCGCGCCGCCATTGGTATCGGCATTGATCGCCTTACCAATCCTGGGCGCCGCGGTCTCCGTGATTTTTCCGCTGCTCCTGTCGATCACCCCAGCCCGAGTCGGAGCGGAGACGACGCCGCACGCGATCGGCTACGAGCTGGCGGCCGGTACGCTGGGCGGCGGCGGCATTCCGGCCCTGACCGGCGTCGTCCTCCAGTCCGCGGGCATCCTCTCGCTAGGTCCGCTCCTAGCCGTCATGGCGGTCGCGCTGGCCGTACTGCATATCAGTAGCCGGCAGGGGACGTCGCGGCAAGAACCTTCGCACAAAAGCCAAAAACACAGGGCCGGTGGCGATGGTTTCACCCCTCGGTAGGAGGCAGTGCATGAGACCGCCCCCCTGCCGCGATCCGTTCGGCGCGCGCGAGATCCTCAGGCGTCGTGATCTTGATGTTGTCCGGTTCGCCTTCGATGACCGACACGTCGCCACCCGCCCACTCGACAACCGAGGCGGTGTCGGTGCCGATGAATCCCTGGCGGGCGGCCTTATTGTGCGCTTCGAGCAGCCAGGTCGCCTGGAACGCCTGGGGAGTCTGTACCGTCCAGAGATTTCGCGGGTATCCGGTGATCCATCCGTCGGCCACCAGCGCGGTCGTTCGCCCCACTGCAAGTCCCGGGATGCAGCCGACGGTCTGGGCGACGCCGGCAAGTAGTCGTTCGACCAGTCCACGGCTTGCAAAGGGGCGGACGGCGTCGTGGACCAGGACGGTGTCGATCTCGCCGGCGTCGATGCGGGCTGCCAGCGAGCGGAGGCCCGCAAATTCCGAACGATGACGATGGTCGCCCCCCGGCACGACGATGCTCAGCTTCCGAAAGTGCGCACGCAGCGGCTCGCATCGCGGAAGATCCGTCGGCCTGGCAACCAGCACGACCTGATCAATCTGCGGGCTGGACTCGAAGAGCTGAAGGGAACGTTCCAGAATCGATCGTCCATCGACCTCCATGAACACCTTGTTGAGGGGAGCACCCATCCGCGTTCCCTCCCCTCCGGCAACGACGATGGCGGCCGCGCTCATCGCGCCGGCAGCGCGCGCACACGGACGCGGGCGGCTTCGCAGAGCCCAATCATGTCGGTAATCTCGGCCTCCCTTGCCGCGACTCGGGCCAGAGCATCGGCGAGCGCCTCTCGATCGAACACCCAGGGCCCGATGACCTGGACGAGCGTTTCCCGCGGCACCGTACTGCGGACCCTCCCCTCGACAACCTCCTTGACGGTATCGCTCATGGGGATGGTGACGACCCCCACTCTGCCCTCCCCTACAGCCCCCACTCTGCCCTCCCCCGCAAGTGGGGGAGGGTAAATGGCAGGGATGACGATGCGTTGTGCGGCTGGAGCGTCGCGAAGGGCTTCGCGCAGGCGCGCGACGAAGCCCGGACCAGGCTCTACTGTTAGAACGGCGGCGTCAGCGACCGGATCCGCCGCCGCCCGAGGCCCTCCGCAATGGTTTCGGCCGGCCCATGGTCGACTCGCTGGCCGGCGTGGCGAAGATCATCCGCCCGGCTGCCGTCTGCAGCACGGAGGTCACGATCACCCCGATCGTCTGGTTCATATAGCGGCGACCGTTCTCGACCACGATCATGGTGCCGTCATCGAGGTACGCCACGCCCTGGTTCTGCTCCTTCCCTTCCTTGATCACCTGGATGTTCATTTCCTCGCCGGGGATGACCACCGGCTTGAGGGCGTTCGCCAGGTTGTTCAGGTTGAGGATGCGTACGCCTTCGAGCTGCGCCACCCGGTTGAGGTTGTAATCGTTGGTCATGATCGCGGCGTTCCGCTTGGTTGCCAGCTTGATCAACTTCATGTCGACTTCGGTGACCTCGGGCACGTCCTCGTCGATAAACTCGATGTCGACGAGTGGCTCCTTCTGCAGCAGATTGAGCACCTCCAGCCCACGCCGTCCCCGGTTGCGACGCAGCGCGTCGCTAGAGTCGGCGATGTACTGGAGCTCGGCAAGCACGAAATGCGGCACCAGGATCTTGTCGCGCAGAAAACCGGTTTGCGCGATGTCCATGATGCGGCCGTCGATGATCACGCTCGTGTCCAGGAGAACGCCGGAATCGACAGTCTTGGTGGGAAACACGCCGGCGGCGCGGGCCGGTCCCAACACGAGCGCCATCATCTCGTGACGCCGGCTGAGACCAAGGGTCAAGCCCCAGTAGGCGAAAACCAGGGCGACGATCAGCGAGATAACGAAGCCGAGGTGCCATGGCAAGGTCGCCAGGAAGACGCCAACGAGCGCCGCCAGCAGCAGCCCGACCAGGAGTCCGACGGTCGCCGCCACCAGATCTGGCAGCGGCGTGACATTCAGCTTATTTTCGAGCCAGAAGAAGGGCTTGGTCGTAACGTAGGGGAGCCCGAAGAAGCCAAAGAGCGCGCCGGCCAATGCGGTTAACATCAGCACGATCGCTCTCAGCGTGTAACCGTCGATTTTGGCTTCCGAGATGATGAATGAGGCGTACTCGACGCCCGCTATAAGTCCAAGCAACAGGCCCAGCAGCCGGAAGACGCGTTCCACGCGCATCGCTATCACCTCCTTTTCTCAGGATGGGCAACGCAATTTCGCGCAGACGCGCAAACAGGACCGCCATCGTGCCCTAATTAAAGCATGAAAGTCCGGCGTCTACGGTCCTTTTGGTCGCTGAGTCCAACGGTCGCCGCCCGGAGTCTCGAGCGAGCTTGCTGGCTGGCCGCCGCCCTCCTGGTTCTGGCCCTGGGCCTCGCAACCGGACCGGCCGCCACGGCTTCCGCCCGCGCCCCCACGGCTGTCGCTCCCGAAAAAGCCAGCATTCTGATCTTGCAGCGACGCTGCATCGACCGGATCCTCGGCCAGGCGCTGGGCAAGAGCGAAGAGGCGCTCGTCGAGCAGATGTACCAGCAGTGCATGGCGCCACGCCCCGCCAGGTCGTCGTCAACGGGGGGAATGGTCCTGCTTTCCTGCGAGCGTCCGGCCACCGTGCGCGTTACGCCCGCGACCAAACGCGTCGCCGGCTGCCTCGGCGGCTAACCGAAGCAGGAGTCGAGCGCGTCCGAGATCGTTTCCGCGCGGTAGAGGGTCATGGCGGACAGCTCGGGATCGCGGAGCTCGGTGGCGGCGGGGATCACGGCCCGCTTGAAGCCCAGGCGGTGCGCTTCCAGCAAGCGGCGCTCCATCTGGCTGACTCGCCGCACTTCGCCGCTGAGGCCGAGCTCGCCGATGGCCACGAGGTCGGCGCCCGCGGGCCGGTTGCGCTTGTTGGAGGCGATTGCCAGCGCCACCGCCAGGTCCGCGGCAGGCTCGGTCAAGCGCACACCGCCCGCGGCGTTGACAAAGACATCGTCCCCGCCGAGGTCAAGCTTCGCGCGACGCTCGAGCACGGCGATCAGCATGTGAAGGCGGTTGAGGTCGATGCCATTGACGGACCGGCGCGGCGCGCCGAAGCGGCTTGGCGTCGTCAGGCTCTGCAGCTCGACGAGAAGCGGCCGGCTGCCTTCGAGCGCGACGTGGACGACATTGCCCACCTCGCTCAGCGAGCGGTCCTGCAGGAACGCTCGGCTGGGGTCGCTAACCTCGTGCATCCCACTGTCACGCATCTCGAAGACACCGATCTCGTCCGTCGAACCAAATCGATTCTTCTGGCTGCGCAAAATCCGGAAGCTATGGTGCCGCTCCCCCTCCAGGTAGAGCACCGTGTCGACGATGTGCTCGAGCACCCGCGGCCCGGCGATCGCGCCCTCTTTGTTGACGTGGCCCACGAGGAAGATGGGGATGTGGCTG
>Ga0209011_1000348_pt1 | contig 18281 bp, 25 predicted proteins | sample BlaSpr_A8_OM1_M3_FD_187986 | JGI IMG/M metagenome (GOLD analysis project Ga0209011, IMG submission 187986) | Forest soil microbial communities from Thunder Bay, Ontario, Canada - Black Spruce, Ontario site 2_A8_OM1_M3 (SPAdes) (version 2) | ecosystem: Environmental > Terrestrial > Soil > Boreal... | reverse complement strand
GCGGGCCTTTCCCGCCATCGCGCCCACGACTAAACCCAGACGAGACCCAACACCCTCTTCATTGCACTGTCCTTTCTTTTCTGCTCTGCTCATTTGGCGCCCTTAGTTCGTGATCTCACGAGGCGTTGCGTTGACCCCTTGAGCCGACTCTGTAAAGACACCAATTCCGCACCTGTGGCGTCAGGCGTGCGCTTCCGGGTGTCTGGTTACGCACGTCCGACGTCAGACGTGCGCTACCTCGTCGGGCTCGGGCTCGGGCTCGGCGAAGGTGAGGGACTCGGCGTCGGCGACGGCGGCGGTCCCGGCGCCGTGGCGAGCACCTCGACGACGAAGACCAGCGTCGCGTTCGGCGGAATGACCACGGCCCCGGTTTGCGGATCGGTCTGACCCGCGGCTTTATAAGCGAGCGAACCCGGGATGATCAGCTTTCGCTTCCCGCCGACCTTCATCCCAGGGATTCCTTCATCCCACCCCTCGATCACCTGGCCGCGACCGATCTGCACGGTGAAAGACCCCCGCCCCGGCTGACGGCTGGTGTCGAACATCTTCCCGCTTGGGGAAAGCCAACCCGTGTACTGCACCGTGATGTTGTCTCCGGTCTTGACCACATCCCCGGTGCCGACGACGAGGTCGATGTACTTGAGCCCGTCCGGGTAGGTGATCACCGGCAGCCCGGCGCCTGCGTTGAAGTCGTCAGCCCCCGGCGAGGGGCTCGCAGCGGCCGAAGGTCCGGGACTTTCGTTCGCGACCGGCGGCAGGCTAGCGTAAGGATCTGCATAGCCGCACGCCGCCAGAGCAAGGCCGGTGAGTGAAACGATTGCTAGGAGCAGTCTCCTCACGAGGAGGTGATGTCGATCGAGGTCATCTTGTCGCCGATCTGGATCTTGTCCACGACTTCCATCCCGGAGCTGATCTGGCCGAAATGGTTGTAGACCCCGCTCGTCTCGAGGAACGGCGCTGCCCCTGTGGTGATGAAGAACTGCGATCCGCTCACGCCGGCGGCGCTTGACGCCATTCCGATCGTGCCGCGCGGCCATTTCGACGGGTTGCTCTCGTCGGGCAGCTTGTACGCCGGCCCCCCGGTTCCGTTGCCCAGCGGGTCGCCACCCTGCACGACGAAGCCGGGGACCACGCGGTGGAACGTGAGGTTGTCATAGAAGTGGTTTTGCGCCAGGTAGACGAAGTTGTTGACCGTCTGAGGCGCGATCTTGGGATCGACGAGCGCGACCACGAAGTCGCCTCGCGTGGTGTGCACGGTGGCCGAATATTTCTTGCTCGGGTCGATGACTGTGGGCGGGGGAGTGGTTCGCTTTTCCATACAGGTGACGATCCCATTGTCGCAGCCCGAGGGGGAGGAGGGTGCCGTTGCACCTCCGCCGGAATCGCAGGCGGCGATCGTGAGCAGCAGCATGGCCGAGAGAAGTCCCCTCTTCACCGGCGAGACATTACCGGAGAGTGAAATCAGCGTGCGGGTTCGCGCGCTCCTACCCCGACCAGCACGGCCAACCCCAAAGCGAGGACAGCGATGACAATAAGCGCCACCTCCACATTCGCAGTGGCCGCCACGCCCCCTCCGATGAGCGGGCCGATGCAGAAGCCCAGCGCAACCGAGCTTGCGTTAAGCCCGAAGACGGTGCTTTGCGCGTCGCGTGGGGTTTCCAGCCCGATCATGCTCGCGGTCGCTGGTTGGACCACGCCGCTGAAAAGGCCGTTCAGCCCCACTGCGGCCACGAGCAGCGCCACCCACGGCGAGACCGCGATCAACGCCACGGCCACCGCGACCATCGCCGCGGACAGCGCCGTCGTGCGCACGTATCCGAGCCGCCTGGTCACCTGCGTGTAGAACACCGCGGCGAAGCTGCTCGCCACGCCGGCCAGCCCGAACGCGACACCGGTGATCGCCGCCACTGCGCCGGTCGCCGCCATCTCGAGCAGCCGCAGCACGACCAGCACCTGCGTGCCGGAGTTGCACACGCTGATGAGGCCCTGAGCGCAAATGAGCACGCTTAGCGCGCGCAGCGTCCCCGGCATCTGCTTGATGAGTGCGAGGACGCCAACCTGCGGTCCTTGACGGGGCCTGATCGGTCCCTCCTGCACTATGAAAAGAATCGGCACCGTCGACAGGAGCAGAAGGATCCCTCCGCCCAGGAACACGAGCCGCAATCCGACAGCAGCACCGGCAAGCCCGCCCACGACGGGGCCGACGGCGCTGCCGAGTGCGACGGCCGAGGTGACGACTCCCAGCGCCCAGCCCACCCGATTGCGGGGGGTCTCCGCCGCCACCAACGCCGTCGCCGCCGCCACGGTGCCGCTGGTCGCGCCTTGAAGGAAACGCAAGACCAAGAGCCAGGTCGTGTCGGGCGCGAAGTAAATCAGGCCCACCGTGAGCGCGCCGCCGATCATCGACCGGATGAGCATCGGCTTGCGCCCGTACCTGTCTCCGAGGATGCCCCAGATCGGGCTCGCGATCGCCATCGACAGGCCGGAAATGCTGGCAGTGGCCGCCGTCCACAGGTCGAGCTCAGGCCCTTTCGGGACGCCCAGGTCGTGGTGGATGAAGATCGAGATGAATGGAAAGGCGAAGCTGAACCCGAAGATCGCCATGAACTCGGCGAACCACAAAGCTGCCAGGTTGCGCCTCCAGTCGATTCCTCCCGGCCCTAGAGGAGGAGTCGTCGCGCGCGGATCAGTGCTCAGAGAGCAGCTCGACGATGCGGTCGGAGGTGATCGGCAGCCGGTCGACTACGGCGTTTGGGTTGCGCTTGCGCAGCGCGTCCTCGACGGCATTGGAGATCGCGGCGGGAACGGGAATAGTCCCGCTCTCGCCGGCGCCTTTGAAGCCCTCGGGGTTTGAATCTGTCGGCGTTTCCAGGCCCACCAGCTCCGGCAGTGTGGCGACCTCACCGGTGCTGACGATCGTGTAGTCGAGAAAGCTCGCGGTGCGGTACCCCCCATCCGGGTCGTAGATGGACGCCTCGTACAGCGCGAACCCAAGGCCGTGCGCGTACCCGCCGTGCAGCTGGCCCTCGAGGGTTGCGGCGTTGATCGTCTTGCCGGTGTCGTGCGCGATCACGTAGCGCAGGACCTCGACGTGTCCCGTCTCCGGGTCGACGGCGACGACTGCAGCGTGGCATCCGCTGGAGAAAGTCAGCGGCCGCTTCGGGTCGAAGCTCTCGAAAATCTCGAGGCCTTCATCGGGTACCACTTCGGTCGCCGGCACCTGCCGCGCGGGCGAGCCGCGGACGCCGATCACGCCGTTATCGAGCACCAGGTCATTCACGTCGGCTTCCAGCACGTCGCCCGCGCGCTCGAGGAGCCGCTTTCGCATCGCCGTCGCCGCCTGCGCCGTGGCGCTGCCGACCTGCACCGCGCTGCGGCTGCCCGCGGTCAGAAGCGCGAAAGGCACGTGCCGGGTGTCGCCGGCCGTGACGCGAATCTTTTCGTAAGGCCAGCCAAGTCTTTCGGCGGCGACCATGGCCACCATCGTCTCGTGGCCCTGACCTTGAGGGCTCGAGCCCACGTAAACGTGGGCGATGCCGTCTTTCGTGACCTGGATCTTCGCCGGCTCGCCGCGGCCGAATCCTGTCGATTCGACGCAGCACGCCACGCCCACGCCGATCAACCGGCCGTCCGCACGGCCCTCGTGGCCGGGCTCGCTACCCAGCTTTTCGAGGGCCATCTCGAGCAGGCGTGGGTAGTCTCCGCTGTCATAGACCAGTCCGCTGCGGCCTGCGGGAAAGCCGGTTGTGTACGGGATCTGATCCGGCTGGATCAGGTTGCGCCGCCGAAGCTCGGCCGGTTCGAGCTCGAGCTCCCACGCAAGCCGGTCCATGACCCGCTCCATCCCGTAGTTGCCGAGCGGCCGCCCGCCGCCCCGGATGAATCCGGTGGGCACCGAGTTCGTGTACACGAGCTGGTGCTCCACCTCCATCGCCGGCAGCACGTAGGCGGAGATCAGGTGGGCGACGATGATGCCTGGCTGGCCGGTGCCCGAACCGGCGTAGGCGCCGATGTCGTGGATCAGCCTGCCCCGCAGCCCCCGTAGCTTGCCGTTTCGGTCCGCCGCAAGCTCCAGCTCGATCACCGACCCGTGTCCCTGCGCGGTCGTGGCGCTATCCTCGCTGCGCGAGGCGACCCAGCGCACCGGCCGTTTCAAGCGCCAGGCGGCGAGCGCGGTGAGTATCTCTTCCGGATAGACGCTGCCCTTGGCGCCGAATCCGCCGCCGACGTCTTCCGCGAGGACCCGAACCTTGTCCGCGTCGAGACCGAGAGTCGTGGCCACCGCTTGCCTTACGCCGAACACGTTTTGCGTGGAGGTCCACATCTTGATGCCGCCGGTTTCCGCGTCCGGAGTCGCTGTGACGGTGCGCGGCTCCATCGCCGCACCCGCGATGCGCGCGGTGGTCAAGCGGATCTTCGCCGTCACGCTTTCGGATGCGAACGCGGCCTCAATGTCTCCATACGTGGTCAGCGCCGACTGAGCGATGTTGGATTTCATGTCGGCGTGGACCGTCGGCGCTGCATCGGCGATTGCGGTGATGACATCGCCGACACCAGGCAAAGGGTCGAACTCCGGCGAGACCTGCTCGGCCGCGTCCTGCGCCTGGTACGCGGTTTCCGCGATCACCATCGCGTACGACTCGCCGACGTAGTTCAGCTCGTCTCGATTGAGGATCGGCCGTCCGCGTCGCTCGATGTCTGGCGGCGTGAAGTCGGTCAGCCCGGCAGCGACCTCGGGCAGGTCGTCGGCGGTCCAAACCGAGATCACTCCGGCCATCCCTGTCGCCACAGAACTGTCGACGGCCACGATCCGCGCGTGCGGGAGAGTCGACCGGCAGAAGGCGGCATGAAGCAGGCGGTCGAGCTTGATGTCTCCGGCGTAATGCCCTTCTCCAGTGATGAGCCGCCGGTCCTCGAGCCGGGGCATGCGCCGGCCGATGTATTGAGGCACGACAACTACAATAAGTCGTCACTCGGCAGCGCCATTCCGCCACGGGCGGCTAGCTCAGTTGGGAGAGCGCCAGCTTGACATGCTGGAGGTCGGGGGTTCGAAACCCTCGCCGCCCACCACCGGGATGGCAGCCGGCCGCGCGCAGGGCGGCTTCACGAAAATCACGTTTCGGGGACAATCCATACGCCTGGCCCGGTCGTCTAGTGGACTAGGACGCCACCCTTTCAAGGTGGATATCAGGAGTTCGAATCTCCTCCGGGTCACCAGGCGAAAAGCTCAAGAAGCGGGCGTAGCACAATGGTAGTGCGGCAGCCTTCCAAGCTGTTTACGTGGGTTCGATTCCCATCGCCCGCTCCATTCGCGCTAATTCTGGGCGGTAGGTTTTTGTCTGCCTAGATCCGCTCCTAGATACAGCACGACAGCCGCGGCGACTGTGATCAGAACGTAGACGTCGAAGCCATAGGGTGCCTGGAGCCAATCGGTTGCTCCTCGCGCAAGAACCCAGACGGCGACGACGGCAGCAGCCACCACACCGCGTACCCCGCCCAGCCAGAGATTCCCGCGCGGGCTGGATCGCAGCACCCCGCCCGCCACCACTACTAACGCGGCGCCGACCGGCACTGCGAGCACCGGAGTCAAGAAAAGTGGTGCGAAGCGGTCGTTGGAAAAGTTGCCAAAGGCGACGATCGCCAGGACGAATACGGCGGCCACCCCGAGGAGAAAAACTCCGAGTCCAACAGTGCCCTCGGCCTTCCAGCCCCGCACGGCCACTCCCACCAGCGACAGCGTGCTTGCGCCAAGGGTGATGAGGTAGAGCAGGGGACCGAGCGCGGCGAGCTCGAGCGCGTCGTTCGTGCCGGGGTGTGGGAACAACACGCCGGGCATCAACCACAGCAGAACGAGCACAAGGGCCACGCCAGGCAACGAGTATCTGGACGATCTCTTCACTACGCCAGCACGATACCCGCGCGGGCTCACAAATTGAGACTCAATTCGAGACCCGCCTGAGACTGGCTCTGAGAGGAGTCCTGCGGATGATCCGAGGCATTGCAGGCAGCTCGGATTCAAGGAGAAACGTACGTGAGAAACCAGATCAGACCAGTGCCTTTGCTCAGACGGTTCGCCCTCGTGGTCTCGATCGCGTTCTGTGGTTCGCTGGCGTTGGCCGTCGCGGCCTTTGCCGCCGGCGGCGGCAAACTCACCCCAGGTGAATATGCGTTCACCAGCACCAGCGCATCTGCCACTGTGGGGATCGGAAAACCGGGAGCTCCTGCCACGCAGGGCTTCAACGTTTATGTCAATCGCGGCCTGAACTCATTCCAGCCTGAAGAAGGCAACGGAGCGAATGCCGTATCCAACAGCACCATGGTCAACGTGGACACGTTCGGCCCGACCGGCGGTGCATACGGTTGCTTCGTCATCGATCCGTCCGAGTTCACGGTGAGTCGGAATCTTCAGTCTGCGTCGCTGCACACGACGCTGACCGCGGCGAAAGCGTGCCCGGGCGTCGGCGCACCGGTCACCGGCAAGACCGACGTGGCTCCTAAAGCCATCGCCGGTGGCGGTCTCCCGCTCCCGATCAAGCTGGACCTCACATGGAAAGGATTCGGCGTGACCTCTATATCGCGTGATCGCAGCAGCTTCGAGTGCCTCGACTACTCGACCCAGAGCACCTATGTGTCCCACTCCTCTGGCGCAATCGCGACAGGGACCGTCTCGATATTGAGCGGGCCTTTCAAGTCAGACGCGGCCGGCGTCTCTACGACCGACTCACACCTCCAGATCAGCGGAACCCCCAACCCGGCCTGCTTCAGCTTCTAGACCAATCAGCCGGATGAGGGAAACCGCTTCCCTCATCCCGGCTTCCGTTTCGTCTAGCTTCGCCTCTCAGCTGGTCGACAGGAAAACGTTCTTCAGCTCCGTGTAGTGCTCGAGGGCGTGAGGGCCGAGCTCCCTGCCGATGCCTGACTGCTTGAACCCTCCGAATGGAGTCGTCACCCGCACCGAGTTGTTGGAGTTGATGGATATCGTTCCGGTCTCGAGCGCGCGCGCGACGCGCATCGCGCGGCCTGCGTTTCCAGTCCAGATGGAGCCGGACAATCCATACACGGTGTCGTTGGCGATCCGGATCGCGTCGGCCTCATCCTCGAATGGGATCACTGCAACGACTGGGCCGAAGATCTCTTCACGTGCCGCCCGGTCTGTGTTCGCGACGGGTGAGAGCACGGTGGGAGGAAACCAGTAGCCGGGTCCGCCGGGCGTTGTGCCGCGAATCGCGACGGGCGCGCCGTTGCCGACGTATGAGGCGACCTTCTCACGCTGCTCTGCGGAGATCAGCGGTCCCATCTCGGTCTTCTCGTCGAGCGGATCGCCGACCTTCAAAGCCTTGATGGACGACTCGAGAGCTCGCATGAAGCGATCCATCGCGGACCTCTCCACCAGGATTCGTGAACGCGCGCAGCAGTCCTGGCCCGCATTGCCGAAGACCGCAAGGGGAGCTGAAGCAGCGGCCTTCTCGAGGTCCGCGTCGGCAAAGACGATGTTCGCCGACTTTCCGCCGAGCTCGAGCGTGACCCGCTTGATCGAAGCGGCGGCAAGCTGGCCGATCCGTTTGCCAACTTCGGTCGACCCGGTGAATGCGACCTTCGCCACGTCCGGGTGCTCGACGAGGCGTTCTCCGACAGTGCGTCCCGCACCCACCACCACATTGAGCACTCCCTCGGGCAGGCCGGCTTCGAGCGCGATTCGCTCGAGCTCGATCGCGGTAAGCGGAGTCAGAGCCGCCGGTTTCAAGACGATGGTGTTGCCGGCCGCCAGCGCCGGCCCGACCTTCCAGGACGCGATGGCGAGTGGGAAGTTCCACGGGACTATCAGCGCGACGACGCCCAGCGGTTCGCGAAACGTCATATCGATGCCACCGGCGACAGGAATCGTCTTCCCGAAGAGACGCTCAGGCGCGCCTGCGAAATAGTTGAAGACGTCCACGACCATGCCGACCTCGCCGCGGGCATCGCTGATCGGCTTGCCCACGTTGCGCGCCTCGAGCGTGGCCAGCTTGCCGGCGTTCTGCTCGACGGCCGTCGCGAGCCGGCGCAGGGCGTTGGCCCGGTCGCGGGGCGTCATCGCCCGCCACGCGGGATACGCCGCCTTGGCTCGGGCAACCGCCTCGTCGGCTTCTTCGACCCCTGCCTCGGGAACCTCTGCCATGACCTTCTCGGTCGCCGGTTCGATCACCTTCAACATGCGCGTCACGGCCAAACAATACCCGCCTACCTGTCAATCACCCGATTCCGCGCGCGGATACAGCCATTCGCGCCACTTGGTCGAATCTGGAGCCCCAAAACTCACACCCGGTTCCAAGCTCGTTTTGAGGTTCGGCCCAGAAGATGGACCGTATGACACAGAACAAGACCCGCACCCTTCTTCTCGGATCCGCGGTGGCCGGATCGATGCTCTTCGGCGGAGTGATCGGCGCCACGGTACTGGCGAAATCGACGCTGACACCGGCCAACGCCGCCCGGTTCGCCGCCACCACGCCGGCCCCCAAGTCCAACGAGGACCCCGCTCATGAGGCAGGCGAGACCGCAGCTCAGGAGGCGGCCGAGAACAACGGCACGGCGCGTCCTGCCGGCGCTGGTCATCCGAACGAGACCGCGGCACACGAGGCTGCTGAGACCCCTGCTCGGGAAGCAGCAGAGCACGCAGCCGCGCCAGCAGCCTAGGAGCTAACCACCGAAAATAGTCGGCGTGCCTTCGAAAGCGGGCGCGCCGACTCTTGTTTTTCTTGAGGTTGGCGGCAAACGAACCTTCGCCAGCGCTGCCGCCTGGCCCGGTTGGTGCCGAGCAGGAAAGAACGAGCACGCTGCGCTCGAAGCTCTCGCCGCGTATGCCCCGCGCTACGCTGCGGTGGCAAAGCTGGCCAAAGTTCCCTTTCCAAACGAAGCGACCAACTTCAAAGTCGTCGAGCGGCTCAAGGGCAACGCGACCACCGACTTCGGCGCGCCCGGCATCCCAGCCAAAGCTGAAGCGGATCCGCTGACCGCCGCCCAGATCAAGCGCATGTGCGATCTCGCCGAAGCCTGCTGGATCTACCTCGACAAGGTAGTTGCCAAGGCGCCGGCCTCGCTGCGCAAGGGACCCCGGGGCGGCGGCAGAGATCGCGACGCGATGTTCGACCACATACTCGGCGCCGAGGTGGAGTATGCGAAGCGGATCGGGACGCGCCTGAAGCAGCCGGATGGCCGAGACCGAGCTGCAGTCGGGGCTTTCCGCAAGGCGATTCTCGAGAGCTTCAGCCGTCCCAATCGAGAGGAGAAGTGGTCCGTCTCATATGCCGTGCGCCGCACTGCCTGGCATGCGCTCGACCACGCGTGGGAGATCGAGGACCGAAGCACCACCTAAGCGCCTCCGTCTATCTTGTGGCGCTGATGGAGAACACTCCCGGACTACTGGTTGTGATGGCGCACCCCGACGATGAGTCGATGGGTTGCGGGGGCGTGATCCTGCGACACACACGTGCCGGCGTGCCGGTGAACCTCATCTGTGCCACGCGTGGCGAGGCGGGGTGGAGCGGCAAGCCTTTCGGAGCCAAGCAAGAGGACCTCGCGCAGATCCGCAGTGCGGAACTCGAAGAGGCCGCGGCGGCGCTTGGCATCAGCGGCGTCGAGGTTTGGGATTACCCGGATGGCGGCGTGAGCGGCTGTGACCCGCAAGAGATTACCGATCGAATTTGGGAGCAGATCTCCAAGCTGCGCCCGAAGGCGGTGGTGAGCTGGGGACCCGACGGCGTGTACGGGCATCCCGACCACATCGCAATAGGCGCGTGCACCGACTCGGCAGTGAATGCGATGTCGGAGGGTGACCGCCCTGCGCTGTACCACCTGGCGGTGGACAAGCAAAGCGCCGACTTCTACCGCGAAGCGCTTCGACTCACGGGCGATCAAAACGAGCTGCCGCTGGCCGTGCAGGATCACGTCGATCTCGTGATCGACCTGGACCCGGACGAAGTCATGATGAAATTGCGCGCCATCGACTTTCATCGAAGCCAGCTCGAAGAGTGGCGGATCGCGATTCGGGACCATCCGCGGCTGATGCAGCAGGGCTATGGGCATGAGCCGTACCTCGCCATCTCCTCGCGTGCGCCCGGCCTCACTGACAAGGGCTTGTTGAGTGAATTCGCATGAGCGTGGCCGGGCGTCACTTCCAAATAGTTGCCAGGCAAGAACCGAACATTTCTGTAGGCGAATTGCAGCCGGCTTGGGCTAACGTTTAACGCCTGGTTTACAGGTTCCGGTGGTCCTATCTAAGTCGGGGGTGACGAAAGCTAATGGACGTTCAGGAGGCGGTGGCGGAAAGCTCTCACGTGGCTTCTGCCGATGACAACGGCGACGGTAAGCGTGACGGGCAACGCAAGTTCACCATGGGCCCGAACGACGTCCTCGAAGGCAAGCTGGTCTACGACGGGCACGTGCACGTCGACGGGCGTGCCGAAGGTGAGTTCCGCGTGACGGGGAACCTCGATGTCGCTTCGGGCGCCACGGCCAAGATCTTGATCGAAGCCGCGAACGTGACCGTTAAAGGCGTCGTCGAAGGCTCGGTCGCCGCGCGCGACAAGCTCACGCTCGGAAAGAACGCCAGGCTCAGCGGCGACATCGTGGTCCGCAGGCTCCAGATCGATGATGGCGCCAGCCTAAACGGCCACGTTCGTATGGGTGACTTTGAGCAGCACGGGTCCGGCGGCTAGAAACCGCACATCGGCGCCGGCCGGAAACGGGTCCGACGGCAACCACAGCTCGGTGGTCTTGGGCCCGCGTGACCGGCTGGTCGGGCTGCTTTACGTTGAGGGCGACTTGCGTGTAGTCGGCACGGTGGAGGGCGAGCTCGAGGTCACGGGCAGCGTCGAGATCGATGACGGAGGTCGCGTCACCGGACCCGTCACCGCGCACGACCGGCTTGTTGTCGGCCGGGCGGGCTCGCTGAAGGGCGACGTGCGGGTGGCGCGGTTGGTGGTGCAGGACGGCGCCACGTTCATCGGCAACGTTTCAATGGGCAAGGCAGCGCTCGATGCGCCGCCGAAGCCAGTCGAAGCGGTCAAGCCAGTCGAGGCGGTCAAGCCAGCGAAAGCCGTCGAGCCAGTCGAGTCAGCCAAGCTGCAGGAGGCTGTGAAGACGCCGGAGCCGGTCAAAGCGGTGCAACCCGTTAAGCCCGTGCAGCCCATCCAGGCAGCCAAGCCCACCGACCGGAAGACCAAGCCGCCCGACCGAAAGCGCCGCTAGCGCTTCTTCGCGGCCGCCTTCTTCTTTGGCGTCTTGGCCGGCATCGCGCGCGTGTGTGCGAGTGCCTTCTTGATCAGCACGACTGCAGGCGCCGGCTTGGTAAGCCAGTCCCCCGGCACGATGACGTAGCCAGTCATCTTGTGCCCAGCCATGGGCTCGAAGTCTCGGCCACCCTGTTTCTTCACGGTCGCGATCTCGGCCTCGGGCAGCCGGACCATCAGCTCCTCGCCGAAGATCCCGCAAAACATGTTGCCGTTCACGAAGGCCGAAAGCTGGCCGAACATAGGTTTTAGGGTCACCGCCGGCTCATCGGGCACGAGCTTGCTGAAGGCAGCCTTTGCCTTCTCGCTCGGCTTCGGCATCGATCCCGGTTTCATTCGGCTCAATCCACCGGTACTCTAGCGCCCGCTCGCAAGAAATCCTCCCTCCCGATGGTTACCCGCACCAGGCGCTGCCCAGGTGACAGACGCCTACTTTTTGTAAGCGACCGGTGAAAGGGGGAGGGGCGTTGGTAGTTCGTGACGTGGTGACAAACCTGTTTCACCGCATTGGCATGGTCGGAGCCATCGTGATCGCGAGCGCATTGATCTTTGGCGCGCTCGCGGGGGGCGTGATCGTCCACCGCCTGGACACAACCCCGAGCGGTTCGAGCGAGCAGGCCCAAGGCGACCAGTCGGGTCAAGAGGCCGGCGGGGCGGCTGAGAAGAGTCAAGGGTCGCAGAACAACGGCGCAAACAATGGCCAGCAGGATTCATCGAATTCGGAGAACTCTCAAGACAAGGACGTTTGACGTACTGCCAAGCGCGCTTTACCATCCGGCGCGATGACTGAGCAGACTCCGAACCCGAATCCCGCCGACGTCCCCGTCGACCCGCCCTTCACTCACTCGGCATCGCCATTCATCCGGACCGAGGCCCCGGCGCCGGTCGCCTTCGATTCGCGGCCCAACCAGACACCAACCGCCCCTATCTACTCGACCTGGGTCACCTACCGCGCGCAGATCGAGTTTGGGCTCACGATGCTGGCCTACCTGATGGTGCTTGTGGGCTCAGTCACAGTCCTCCAGGCCAATCCAGAAGCCGCGTGGCGGTACTACGTGGCGGTGCTGCCGCTGATACCCGCTGGACTCGTGATCTGGTTGTTCATGCGATCTCTGGCGCGACTCGACGAGTCCCAGAAGCGGATACAGGTGCAAGCGTTCGGTTTCGCCCTGGGAGCGACGGCGCTTCTGACGTTCGGATACGGGTTCCTGGAGGGCGCTGGAATGCCGCATCTGAGCTGGACCTACGTCCTGCCGCTGATTGCGATTCTGTGGGCACTCGGGGCGGCCGTCTTCAAGTGGCGCCACCGGTGAAAAATCGCCTGAGGGTGCTGCGGGCAGAGCTGGCATGGTCGCAGGCCGACCTCGCGCAGCGGCTGGGCGTTTCGAGGCAGACGGTGAATGCAATCGAGACCGGTAAGTACGACCCAAGCCTTCCGCTTGCGTTCTCGTTGGCGCGGACGTTCAAGCGGCAGATCGAAGAGATCTTCGAGGCTGAAGCCAGGCGGGCTTAGGCTGAGCGGCTCCCGAGCCGGGTTATGATCTTTCCTCTGGCCGAGCGGGAGTAGCTCACTTGGTAGAGCGCGACCTTGCCAAGGTCGAGGTAGCGGGTTCGAAGCCCGTCTCCCGCTCCAGCTTTGCTCCAGCGCAGTTCTAGTTGCCGGGACTTGACACCACAACCGGGTGCGAGAAGCGATAGGCGCGAAGAGTCGAGTCGACCGTCCAGAGCCTCTCCACGCGGCGGTCGTCGTCGGCGCACAGGAGCACGATTGCATCCACCCACGAGAACGTCTGGTCCACATATCGGGCCAGAAGCTCGACCGAGCGCAAATGAGATTGGCTGGGCAAGCCTCGTATCTCGAACATCTGGGGCTCTGCGGCGAGCAGACCGAACACGGTCAGGGCAGGTCGGGCGTCGTGACGCCCGCTAACTCGACGGTCGTAACGGAGCTTGGTGAAAGTCTCTCCCGCCACCACTTCCGGGACAACGATCGGTGCCCCTACCTTTCGCTGGGTTTCGATGACATTGAGCGCCCAGCGATGATATCGATCACCTCGGTTAAGGGCCGCAATCAAAAGCCCGGTGTCGGCGAGAGAACTCAGTCCCCGTACACCGTCTCGTCAATGGTTGCGGAAAGGTCGGGCGGTCCATTGAGTGCACCCACAAAGCTGCGCATGCGGTCGATCTGGCCAGCCTCCGCCGCCAAACCGGTCTCGACGAGCTGGACGATGAGCCCGCTCTGCGTGGTGCCCCGTTTACGCGCTGCCTTGCGAAGACGTTCATCAAGCGAGCGAGGAAGGGTGATGTTCTTCCTGACGTGAGTTGCCATCACGCGATTATACACACTACACCGACTTCGCTACACACTATAACTGAGGCGGCAATCGGGGCCGCGGACCCCGTCTCCCGCTCCACCTGAAGCTTGTGCTACAAATAGCACATGGGAACAGTGGGGGTTCGTGAGCTTCGTCAGCGTGCCAGTGAGCTGCTGCGCCGCGTCGAAGCCGGTGAAACCATTGAGGTAACGGATCGCGGGCGGCCGGTCGCGGTGCTTGCCCCGTTGCCCGAAGCCGGTGCGTTGGAACAGCTCCGAGCTGCTGGCGATGTGACTCCGGCCGCCGGCAGTCTCAGCGACCTCCCATTACCCTTGCCGGTTCCTCACGGCAAAGAATCGCCTTCGGCGATCATGGCCCGGCTACGTCGCAATGAACGCTGAGCGTGCGATCTATGTGGACTCGTCCGCGATCGTGAAGCTCGCAGTCGCAGAGATGGAGTCTGCGGCCCTCCGACGCTACTTGCGACGCCGAGCACCACTGGTGGTGAGCGCACTGGCGCGGACCGAGGTCGCAAGGGCGCTGTTGCCGCTCGGTCCAGCGGCGGTGCAAAGGGGACATGAGGTGCTGAGCCGCCTTGAGTTGATCCGGGTCAGTGACCGAATCCTCCTGGACGCCGGGTCGCTTCTGACTGCCCAACTTCGCTCGCTGGACGCGATCCACCTCGCCACGATGCGGCAGCTCGGTGGCAGCCTTCGCAGAGTGGTTACATATGACAGCCGGATGGCAGCGGCCGTTTCAGCGATGGGGATGACGACCGTCACGCCCGCGTGATTCAGCAGGAGCGAGCGAGCGCCTCCTACCCGATGCGTCGCGGTCATCGAGTGTGCAGCCGATCGGCTTTCGAGAGCAGTCGATTCCCTCTTTTCCCACCGCTGGTTGCCCTCTATGGGCTGACTTAACAGCTACTCCCATCGCGCCTCGCACTGCCGCACGAACACGAAGAGCTCGTGAAGTTGCTTCTGCAACGGCCGGTTGGCGTCGCGGTAGACGCGAAGCTCGGCCATCTTCGCCGCGTAGAACCTGTAGTTGTTGCTCACTTTCCGATGTCCTCCTTCTCGATTTCCGACCTTTGATCAAGGTAGGAACACGACCCTGTCGCCCATAAGGTGAGAAACACCCAAACATGGCCAGGTCAGTACCTCAATCTGGTACCTGTTTTTGCGCCCCACGTATACGATTAGCGGTAGAAGTGAGCGAGCCCACAAGTCAGGAAACAGAAACCGGGCCGCCGCTCCCAGGTGAGCGCCAAACTCGGCTGAGTGGAGCGTGGACGGCCCTCGTCATCGGCATCATCCTCCTGGTCGTGATCCTCGTCTTCATCCTGCAAAACCTCCAGAGCGTCGAGGTGCACTTCCTGTTCCTCCAGGGCCAGCTTCCCCTCGCGGTGGCTCTGCTCTTCGCCATGGTCCTCGGGGCGGTGGTGGTTCTGGCCTTCGGTGCAGGCAGGATCCTTCAGCTGCGCCTCGTGGCGAGGCGGGCACGGCGTCAGGACAAGCTGCCGAGCCCACCGGTCGAATAAGCCGTAGGTCCAAGCAAAATGAAGGCCTCGCGAGGGGTAGCTCTGCGAGGCCTAGCGGACGGATCGAACGCTATCTATGAATCATCCCGCGGTGTGTCAGCGCCCGGAAGATGACGAGAAGGATGACGGCCCCCACGAAAGCCGCAAGGAGCCCGCTGACCGAGAAGGTGCCGGTGTCAACGTGGATACCGACAAGACTCGCCAGCCAGCCTCCCAGGAATGCTCCCAGGATGCCGACGATGATGTCAAACAGCAGACCCATGCCCTTTCCGGTTATGACCTTGCTGGCCACGAACCCGGCAATCGCACCGACGATGATCCAGATCACGATTCCCCACATGGCTAGACGCCTACTGCCGTTTTGCGGCGGTGGTTCGAGCGTGCGGAGCTCACTGGCCGTTCCGCTTCATCTGTTGACAGATCGGCCAGCTCGTCTCCCATGCGGTGGGCGTAGCCGGCGAGCCGCCTCATGTGCGACCGTTGGGACACGGTGTAGCCACCGATGGCTACCCCTGCTACCAACCCGAGAGCCAGCATGCCCAGCATGGGCCACGGGCGCGGCGAAGGCGAAAACTCAGGCAAAGTGGCGAACTGCCTGACCGAGGCGTCGTTCCACTTCTTCGGCCAGGACCTGATGTCCATTACGACGAAGCCGGTTTGGTGCCTTTCGGCGCGGTGACGATCCTGATCAGGACCACGACGCCCCAACCGATCACTGCGTAGACGACGAGCGCCACGAGCGAGGCTGTCTCGAACGTATTGGTCTTTGATCCTGTGTCGCCGAAGATGCCCGTGAACGGGGCCACCAACGGCCCAGTCACCTGGTAGATGAAGTTGACGAACGCCGTGTGTGACGACGCGCCAAACAGCTTGCCCAGGAAACGAGCGGCGATGAGAATGTCGACGGCGCCGACGATGAATCCGACGACTGCCGCGGCGCGGAAGTTGTAGCTGCCTACTTCGTTCGACGAAGCATGCTCAACGGGAGCGGGAGCGGGAGCGGGAGCGGGAGCGGATTGCTGAAATGCCATTTAGTCATACACCTCTTTGGCGTCACGATGGCTCACGAGCCATAACAAAGTCAGCAACTATGCCCCGAGGGAGTTACGGGTACCCGAACTCAGAGGATGCCGGCGTAGCTCGCTTCGAGAACCAATCGTTTGGAGTAAAACTTCTGGTCCGCGTCGAAATGGCCCGTACAGGTGATGAGCGTGAGCCGCGGCGGCCCGTACGGTTCACCCATACCGGGCGGGGCGGTACCGACGGGTATTACCGCCATGGATTGAACAAGGAACAGGCGCTGGCTTCCGTCGCCGAGCACGACGATGATCTTGTCGCCCTGCCGGAGCGTAGCCAGCTTGCCGAAGAGCATCGGCTGGTCCGGGAAGCCGGCGTGGCCCTCGATAACCGCGTCGCCTGGGGCTCCCGGCGTTGGGCCGCCCTTGTACCAGCCGGCATTCCAGCCGTTCACCGGCAGATTCATCACCCCCCAGCGGTCGACGCCGACGCTCTCAACGGGACGGTTGACCCTCAGAGCCGGGATGAGCAGTTGTGCCGGCGGCGCCTTTGGTACCAGCGCCTGATTGCTGAAGGCGGCGCCGGCCGAACGTGCCCGTTCCGAGAGGCTGCTGACTCCAGGGAGAGTCAGTCCGAATGAAGGTTCTTCCACGGTGGACGCTGCAAAGCGAGGACTCGATGTAGATGGCCAGACAAAGCTGTCGTCAACCGGAACCCCGTCGCGCGGGGCGAACGCCAGCGCAGCCAGGAGAAGGACGCCAAGCATCACTTCACCCAGCACCTGTGCCGGCATGCGGGCCCGGACCGCGGACGGCCACGTTCCAAGCTTCACGACCTGCGGCCTCACGCCAGCGCTAACGGCTGAAGGCCAAGTTCCCAGCTTCATGACCTGCGGCGATACGCGAGCGTGCATCGATGTCGCCCGCTGCTTGACTGTCAAGGCATGCGCCGACATGCGGGCAGAGGCCCATGACGGCCAGATCCTGAACACTGCTCTAACCCTACGCGCGCACCTACGAGGTGCGGCGGCGGCGCCTTCGAGTGTTCACGACCAGTACGGTTGCGCCGAACATGGCGCCGGCTCCGATCACGAGCAGCCAGGGGAATGATGCGAGCAGCTCCCAGGGCACACCTAGCGTGGCCGGCAACAGCGTTCCGGGCGGCGGGGGAACGTATGTCGGGGTGGGATAGCTTCTCGTGAAGCCTCCCGCGCATCCGGCGGGCTGGATGATGCGGTTGGTGTCCAAAGTCACAGCGGCGCGCGCCAGGGCTCGGCCGTTGAGCGTTGCTCCAGTCTGCATGGCGATCGAGGCTACAGCCAGTATGTTGCCCACAAATGTGGTCGCCGGTGCAATGGTTGCCGAACTGCCAACGAACCAGAAGATGTCACATGGCTGAGCGCCGCCAGTCAGGAGCACGCGTGCAGCGTTGCCCGTGATCAGCGTGCTTGCAATCTGGAAGAGGTAGACGCCCCCGCCGGTGAGGGTCAGCGTCTGGCCTCCCGTAATTCCCATGGTGCCGTTGCAGTAGATTCCCGGGGCCAGGGTTTGGCCCCCCAGATTCACACCTGTCGTGGTGCAAGGCGTTTGCCCCATGCCCCGTGTGAACGTGCTCGGACCGCTTATTGCAGCGGGAGGGTTCGCTCCGCCAAAGTCGGTTTGGGCCTGAGTCGCCGCGGGATTCGCTACGTCCTGAGCTCCAGAAGTGGCGCCCCATGCGCCCGGAAAGCCGGTTATAGCCGTGCCCGGGGCCAGCGCCAGCTTTCCGGTGATCCAGGTGCCTCCGGTGTTGGTGATGGTTGATCCGGCCACTACCGCGTAATTGCCCGCGGTTCCCAGGTCGGGGTCGGTCGCCGCAAGCGCCGTCGCCGGCCAGATAAGGACGCAGAGAGCGGCGAGGCCGATCGAAATGAGTGAACGGCGCATGTTTATCACCCCTTCATGGTGTCGATTAGGCATAACAAAATCCGCAAAAGTGTGTCATAACGGCACCGCGGCGTCCAGCCTAATGTCGGTGGTTTGAGCTCCCGCCGTCCTTGTGTTGGTGGTTTGAAGTACCGCCGAGCTCCATTACCCGCTCATCCCAATACCCCATACGCTGCCGGAACCTCTCGGCCTGAGCGACGACGACCGGGACGTTGGT